>Ga0137381_10002879_pt1 | contig 12074 bp, 10 predicted proteins | sample SagtaG_16_FD_104808 | JGI IMG/M metagenome (GOLD analysis project Ga0137381, IMG submission 104808) | Vadose zone soil microbial communities from Sagehorn Ranch, Mendocino, California, USA - Sage2_L_115_16 metaG | ecosystem: Environmental > Terrestrial > Soil > Vadose zone | place: USA... | reverse complement strand
TTGATCGATGCCTATGACGCCGCGGTGATCGAGCGGCGGGCCGACGGGAAGGTCAAGATCACGAAGAAACATGAGACGCCGACGCGGCGATTCTCCAGGAAGCCACTGCACCCCGCCGGTAACGTCGTCCGCACCTCGACCCGGAAGCCACGCGGGTGCCTTGATAGGCGGTCGGCTACTACGCCAGCATCGGGCCGGCCGACCCCAGGAGTGTCCCCGATCCTGGTGAGAGCGCATCAGGTCCCAATCGCCCGGACATTAGCGCTGCTGACGAGATCCCGGGGAGCCTTACGGGGAGCCAACGACCGCAGGCACCGGGCCCTGCCAGGCCACGTCCAGCCACTATCACTCCAGCCGAAGGGCACGTCAGGCGATACCCAGCACTACCAGGCCACGCTTCGAAAGTGCCTCCTAAGCAGTAGGTCCCGCGTTCGAGTCGCGGTCGGGGCGCAAATGATGCAGGTGATCCTTCATATTCGGAACTATAATCGTTCTATTGATGTACTGCTCGCAAGCAATCACTCAATCTGATACATGGCCTTGCGGATGCGCAGGCGGGTACGCGCTCACCGGGCAGAACTGTGATCCAGAATGTGGCGCAGAGGTGGTCCGCCACCTGGGGAGCCAAACGCGGAGCCAACGGCATCGGCTGAGGCCGATGCATCATGGCTGCTTTCCGTGACCCGCCCGCCTCGCCGCGCACCGCGCCACGCTCTCCCTCGCGGCGCGCCGCGTCGGGCGGGCAAATGTGCAAGCGATTGCGTCCGTCGCAGGCAGATACCGGTCATTGGGGGCGTTGCCGCAGGCGTGGGCGGGGAATGATGGCGTGGTGACAAGGACGCCTGCGACCCGCAGCGCCTTGGGAAAGGACAAACTCGATGACCGATGAGGAGAACGTACCTGACGGCTTCGCCAGCCTCTTCCAGCCGTGGATCGTTCAGCTGCGCACAATTACTGAAGGGCTGGCGGGCATGACCGGGCTCAGCGAGTCTGTCCTGTCGCAGCCGGTGCCTTCGCTGCAGGGCCTGCCGCTCCCCGGCGCCATTTCCGCGGCGCAGCTGCACTTGATCGCCCGCGGCGTCGCCGCGCAGCGAAGCAGCATCGCGGCGCTGCAAGCTCAGCTGGCCGTGTTCGACGAGCAGCTTGGGGCGCTGGAGCAGCTTATCGGCCCGCTCGCCGAGTGGAGCAGGACGTGGGCAGAATTTGAGCGGCTGGTGATGAACGCGCGCCGTGACCCGGGGCCTGAGGGCTAGCGCGGTGCAGATCTTGAATCGGCGCGTTCCCGGCGACATGAGGAGGCGTGAGTCCGATGGTAAAGGTCATCGTGTTGCTTCCCAGGCGCGCGGACCGCGGCCAGGAGGAGTTCCGCCGGTATCTCAATGAGAAACACCTTCCGCTGGTCAGGCGCCTGGTGCCGCTGGAGCGCCTCGGCGCTCACCCGCGCGTACCTGGCCAGGGACCGCACCGCCGTGTGACCGCTCCTGGCCATCAGCATCGGCGTCCCAGTGCGTATGAATCTGTGGCTATTCGAACACGTAGGTGCCGGGAGCCAGGGCGAGCGGCGGGTACTGGCGGTTGCCCAGGGTGGCCCGGGCCGCCTTCTGGGGGCCGGAGCGGGCGATCAGCCATTCGGTCCAGGGTCGCCACCACGAGCCGTTCTCCACGGTGGCCGTCTTGTGCCACTCGTCGGGATCGGTCGCCGTGGGCGGGCCGTACCAGCGGTCATAGCGCTCGCTGTCCGCTGGGTAGACGACCGACTGGATGTGCCCGGAGCGGATCAGGGTCATCTGCTTGTCGCTGCCGCCGACCAGACGGGCGGTGTCATAGCAGGCCCGCCAGGCCGTGATGTGGTCGGTGTAGCCGCCGACGTGGTAGCTGTCGCAGCTGACCTTGCCGAAGTCGGTCTTCACGCCGAGCACGGTCGGCCCGTTGCCGTCCCACCCATCCAGGGCCAGCCTACTGGACTCCATCGCGAACTTCGCCGTGGTCCGGGTGGCGTCGTCATTCCAGGCCAGGACGTCGAACGGGGCGGGCAACTCGCCCTTGAGCCATCCGCTGACCAGGTAGTTGAAGACCAGGTCGTTCGGCCGCAGCATGGCGAACAGGCTGCGCAGCGCGGACCCTGGGACGATCTCCTCCTTCGCGGCCGCCTGTTCCAGCGCGGTGCGCGCCTGGCCTGTGTCGAGCATGCCCACGACGTTCGGCTTGTCGCCGGTCAGCATGGTCACCACGAAGGTCGCCGACTCGGCCGACTCATCGCCGACGGCGGCGAGGTGCGCGAGCACGTACGAGAGCGTGATGCCGCCGGCGCACAGCCCGAGCAAGTTGATCTTCTCGCTGCGCGTGATCTTTTTGACCACCTCGTTGGCTCGCTCCTCCGCGGCCAGGTAGTCGTTCAGGCCCCACTTGCCGTGGCCGAGCCGGGCGTTCGGGTTCCGCCAGACGACCATGAACACCTGGATGCCCTGGCTGACGGCGAACTCCACCAGCGACCGCCCCGGCGCGAGGTCGAGAACGTAGTGCCGGTTGATCTGCGGCGGGATCATCAGCAGCGGGATGCTGTGCACCTTGGGCGTGGCGGGCGTGTACTGCAGCAGCTCGAACATCTCATCCCGGTACACCACCGCCCCCGGGGTGGCGCCGATGTCCTTGCCGACGGTGAACTGCTTGCGGTCAACCATGGAGGGCATCCCGCCGCGCGCCATGTCGTTCAGCATGTTCTGGACGCCGCGCACAAGCGACAGACCGCCGGTCTCGACGGCCTTCCGCAGCGCCTCCGGGTTGGTGCCCAGGTAGTTGGTCGGAGCCAGCGCGGCCGTGATGACGTCGGCCGCGAAGCGGGCCCGCGCCCTAGCCTGCCAGGAGCCCTCCACGCTCTGATACATCCGCTCCATCCACATCTCGAACAGCCGGTAGGACTGACCGAGGGCGCGGAAGTAAGGGACGGTCCGCCACGCCTCATCGGTGAAGCGCTTGTCCCGCTTGTCGAACGAGATCTCCGACTTACCGAGCGCGATCTTCGCCATCTCCCCGGCCAGCCAGGGCATTTCCTTCGCGACAGCGGCGGGGTCGACGAGTTCGGCCAGGGCGTTGACCATGTCCAGCGGCAGCATGCCGGCCGCTGCCTCAGTCACCTCTGACATGATGCCCATGGTGCCGGCGCGTCCTTCGTTAGTCTCCATGACCTCTCCTAGGAGGTGCAGCTACAGGGCAGCCGGTAACGCTGGAAACGCTGGCCTGCCTTCCGTAACCTCACTGTTACAACGCCCCCTGGGCCCGTCAAGGCCGGATGGCCCGGTGAATTGAGGCTAAACGCTATGTCAGCGGTTCGCGTGGTCATGGAACACGAAGGCCGAACTGCAACAGCCTGAGTCACGACTTTGGGCAGCAGACAATAGGCTGCGGGGACCTGTCGAGGCCGTGCCAGAATCCGGCGCGCGGGCCTGACCTGCCGACGGGCCCTTCTACTCCGGAAGCACCAGAAGCACGGGATGAACCTGCAGGTCATCGGCAGCCCCGGCGGCGACATGCTGCGGGTCTCCGGAGCCCTCCCCGGATCGGTCCACGACAAGAAGGCCGAGTGGATCTGGGGAGTCCTGGCCGAACTGGAGGCGGTCGGCCTGGTCACGCTGGCCGACAAGGGCTACCAGGGCGCCGCGCACGCCAAGATTCCGTACCGCGGGAAGGACAAGCCCGAATCCCAGAAGCAGGCCAACCGCGCCCATGCGAAACTCCGCGCACCAGGCGAGCGCGCGAACGCCCAGCTCAAGACGCGGCGCATCCTGCGAAAGCTTCGCTGCTGTCCCTGGCGCGCCGGGCAGCTCGCCAAGGCCATCCACGTATTGCAGATCCGTGAAGCATAAGCGGGGTGGAAAGGGTTCACTCTCTAATTGATGATTCATCAATTAGAGATCGACGCATGACTATGGCAGCCTAGCCACCACCTTCTGTCCCGAGTGGCACAATCCCGCCGTGTTCATCGCCTGAATCGAGGAGAACATCAGTCCCAGGCCAGAGCAGCAGTACGCCAGCAGATGCCTTGCCTGCACGCCTGGCGGGGTAGATAACGACCAGAATTAAGAAATTTCCGGGTTGCGTTTCCGCAGGTCAGAACGCGATCTGAGCGGCACCAGAAGACCCTGGGCGACACCAGGCCTTGTCTTCGGCCGTCGCGTGCGTAGGCTAGAGACTTCCGGCGCAACGGAGCCTGGATAAAGACCGAAAATGTCATAGCCCAGAGGCTAAGGGAATCCCGTATTAACAGGCAGGGCGCTATGCGATCCGCTAATTTCCGCCACAGGAAATTAGCGGGCGCCGCCCGAAATATATCTGGGCGCAGCCAGCCGGGTGCATTCACTCAGCAAACCAGGCAAAGGGAGACGAACCATGATGTCACAGCCCTACGTCGACGGCATCACGGACACGGTGCCTCACCAGTTCGCGAGCAGCCTGACCGCCGGTCAGATCGCCGCCGGCGAGGACACGGTCATCGTCTCGGTGGTCTGCCCTGACCGCTGGTTCCTTGGTGACTTCGCGGTAGTCACCAGCCGTGACGGCCGCGCGTTCGCCGGCGAGGTAGAGGGCATGGACGTCTGCACCGGCGAGGTCACCATCAGGGGCGCCGGGCCGCTGACCGCGCGAGCTACCTCCTTACGCGGTCTCCGCGGCCCCGGGTCAGCGTCGGCGGTGCCCGCTCGCCGTCATCAACGATCACCGGCCACCGGCACATCTCGTTGTACTCGGCCGGGTCGCCGGGCGGCCAGCAGCTGTCCCGCTCCGAGACGGATACCGCCCAGCGGCCCTGATACTGCCTGAGCCGAGCCCGCAGCTCTCGCGGTCCTGCTTGTACCGCCCGGCTCGCTCGCGGTGCAGGTCAGCCGCGCCGGCCGACTCGGCGACCTCGGCCAAAGCAGCACCACCGGGGCGCCAGCCACCCGTACCTGCCTAGTGGCGAACCCGCCGCGGCCGTGCCCATGGTGACGCGGACCCGAGCGCAACGGCCGTAAGGGCTAAGCCGCGCCGAACCGGGGATCATCCCGGCCGCGGCCGGGCTCTACCGACCAGCAGGCTTCGAGCAGCGTTCGGGCGAACACCTGCGGCGCGGTGATGCATACCGCGTGATCGGCGTCGACCTCGTGGACCGATGCGCCCGGGATCGCCCGGGCCAGCCCCAGTTGACGGCCGGCCGGCACGATGCGGTCCCTGGTCGTGACCACTACTGCGGTGGGGATGTCGACCTGGCTGATCCAGCCGTCCGAGCTGAACTGGCAGACGGCCTGGATGGCCGAGACGGCGCTGACCAGCGTGGTCCGGCCCAGCTGGGCGCGGGCCCAGCTGGCGGCGGCCGGGTCCTCGATGGGGCCCAGCAGAGCCGATCCCAGGACCTCGGCGCTTACCAGCTGCAGCACCGGGTTCCACCGCAGGCCGGCGGCCGCCGCCGGCAGCGCGAAGGCGGCCAGCTCCTGCGCCAGGGATCCCACGTTGCCCGCGGTGGAGCACAACACCAGACCCGACAGCAGCGAGGCGTGCCGCCGGTACACCAGCTGGGCGATCACGCCGCCCATGGAATAACCCACGGCGGTGAACTTGCCGGTACCCAGGACCGCTGCCAGCGCGGCGACATCGTCGGCGCAATCCTCGAGCCGGAACCGCGACCCGGCCCTGATCCCGTCGCCATGGCCGCGCAGGTCGGCGGCGACGACACGGAAATGAGCCGCGAGCGGCGCGAAGACCTTCCCCCAGTTCAGCTCGGCCGTGCACGCCACCCCGTGGATGAGCATGAGTGTCTCAGCGCCCGGCGGACCGGCACACTCCCACACCCGGGTGACTCCACGGCCGGGCAGCTCTACCAGGCGTGTAATCGGGGCCGCTTCCTCTCGAAGCACCTGCTGCACTGCTCTCACTCTCCTGCGATGCCAGTCAGCGAGAGCCAGGGTCCGGAGCTCGGCTAACGATCAACCACCAAGGTGGAACATGCATACTGGACTTTTGCGGAACTCCTCCAGGGACCAAAGGCCCGGACCTTAGGCCCGAGGAGTTCGCCATGTGCCGCCGAGACCCTCTCGGGTCGTCACGATCGTGACAGTTGCCAGCGGCGTCGACCCGGCGGCGACCCGATGCCGCGGACGTTCACAGCCAGGCACATCGCCACGCAAGTACCCGCAGCCGCGGTAACGGCGAGCCGGCGCCCTGCGGATCCTCACCGGGGGCTGGCCGTTGGCTATGGCCGCTGTCGGCGGCAACCGCTTCCGGGACCGGCGCGTTCCGGGCCGCTGATGACAGTTCGTGGCGGGCCTGCTGCCCGGCCTGGCTCGCTGACCGCGCCCTGGCCGGTGGCTGTGCCGGGGCCTGGGCTCAACCGCCGGTTGCCGCTTCGGTCCTCGGTGGCGGGGCGGGCGGCTGGTCATGCAGGCAGGCTAGGGGCACCGGTGAGTGGCGGGCCAGCCTGACGGCGTCCGGACCGGCCAGGCGGTGCAAGGCATGCGGCGAACTCCCGGCCACGATCACCATGCCGTCGCTGGCGCGGGCATCACGGATGCCTGCGGCCACCGCAATCAGCGCCTCCGCGATCATGCCCTGGCGCCGCTCGAACTAGCCACCGGCGGCGCCGCCGCAATCGCCATGCCCGTCCTGGCCGCCCGGCACCTGGCCAGCCAGGCCGGCGGCGCGCAGCTGGCCGCGATTATCGTCAGCGGCGCGGTCGCCACAGCGCTGTTCGCCGCGCTCGGCACCGGCATCGGCACCGTCATCCGTAACCAGGTCGGCTCGATTCCACCGTCCTCGGCCTGCTGTACCTGGCCGGGCCGCTGCCCGGGTTCATCCCCAGCATCGGCAACACCGTGCAGAAATTCGGCCTCGGCGGCCTGTCCAGTGGCGCGAGCGGCACTGCCGGCTTCCCCGCCAGCACCCACCTCCTCGGCCAGGTCCCCGCTGTCCTGACCCTTGCCGCCTGCGCGCTCGCCGTCCTGCTCCCCGGCGCGATCGTGCTGCGGCGACGCGACATCACCACCTGACCCGCCCAGACCGCACCAAGCCGCCGGCCCGCCTTACCCGCATTACAGCAAGTACCAGTCAGCAGCCCGGGACATGGCCAGGGGCATCGCCACCCGCGCTCCGCCGGCCGCCACACGATGCGGCTCACCGGCCGCGACCCGGACACAGCGGCCGCCCTGAACCAGATGTCCGCACGCCACGTGATCCACAGCAGATCTCAGGATTCCGACCATGCTGACTGGACCCAGGAGCCAGAGAACGAGATGATCTGCGTGCCGTCACCCGCGCATCCAACGCATCTGCAAGCCGCGCGGAATCGGCTGTCAGCCCGGTTCGTGAGGCCACAGTCCTGCTAGCTGTGCCGGGCTGATGTTGCCACCGCTGCAGATGATCGCCACCTTCCGGCCCGCGAACCGATCGGGTGTGCCCAGCACCGCCGCCAGGGCGGCCGCGCCGGCTGGCTCGACGAGGTTGCGCGTCTTCTCGATCATCAGCCGCGTCGCCGCCTTCAGCGCATCCTCAGAGACCAGCACGAAGTCATCCAGCAGATCCCGCATGATCTGCTGCGGCAGCTCGAACGCGGTCCTGGTGGCCAGTCCTTCCGCGAACGTGCTGGTGGTGTCCTCGACCAGAGTGCCCGCCTGCCAGGAGCGGTACGCGGCCGGGGCAGCCTCGGACTGCACGCCGATCACCTCGACCGAGGCGCGCACGGCCTTAGCCACCACGCAGGCCCCCGCTGCCCCGCTGCCGCCGCCGACCGGGACCACGATCACCTCGGTATCTGGCGCGGCCTGGAGGATCTCCACGGTGCAGGTGGCGACGCCCGCGATGAGCGACGGCTCGTTCCCGGAGTGGATGTACCGGTATCCGTCCTCGGTGGCCTGCTTCTCGCAGTGCTCGCGGGCCTCGTCGAAGTCGCGGCCGTAGAAGACCACCTCGGCGCCGAGGGCCCGCATCGACTCGACCTTCACCGGGTTGGCCTGCTCGGGCATGCAGATCACCGCCCGCACGCCGAACAAGTCCGCGGGCTCCGGTCATGGCATCCAGCGCGGTACAGCGGCGTCGGCTGGAGGTGGGGCACGATGCGCTGACGCGCAGCCAGGACGTCAGCAAGGTCTGGCACCCGGGAAGCGGCCATGTACGTGTCTACCACGGCGCATCCGGAGCGATCAGGCACCGGGTCGGCCAGACAGCGCCGGCACTCCATCCCATGCCGGGCCATCACCCCAGGCGATCACGAACGGTCACCGGCGCCGGGCTCACGCAGGCGCCCACTGCCGCCGTTCTGACGTTGATGCTGTTTGCTAGCGCGGGTTGGCTACGGGACGCAGTGCTGGTTGATCTGTGCGCTGCTTACCGGTGCATGCTGGCCAGGATGGCCAGCATGACAGGGAGTGGGCTCGCCGCCCTCGGCGGGGCGTTCGGGTGCCAGGCCTGGCGGCCGTCCAGTTAGCGGGGCGATTACGCATGGTCACGATGAATTCGGCGCGACCCACGGCATCACCCGGTCGCCATAGCGATGAGATCGGTCCGCTCGGCTCGTCTGACTTACTGCCGGGGCCAGAGAGGAGCACGTCAGCATGGCCGGACAGCTTTCCCTGCTGACAGTTACTGATCCGTGCCGCCGGGATGCTGATGCGCCGGGTACGGGATATCGTCCGATGTATATCTCGCATCAGGACGTCATCAGGCCCGTGAGGGAGGTATTGACGCGGGTGGGCTTGGAGATCGAGAGCCGGCCGTCCGATTCGCCGTACATCGAGCGGGTGTGGCGCAGCAGGAGCTCTGAAGTCAACCGGATGACATCGATTGCGGCAGCGCATTGGGATCTGGTCTTCTGGCAGCACCGCGGGCAGGTAAGCGTGGCTGTTCAAGGGCCGGAATCGAAGGCAAGCCCGGCTCCCGTCCCGGAAGATGCCACGTTCTTCGGGATCATCTTCTCACTTGGCACTTCGTTGTCACATCTTCCGGTCAGCCGGCTTGTCGATGGCTCTGCCGAGATTCCCGGTGCGACGCGCCGGTCGTTCTGGCTGAATGGTTTCGCCTGGCGCGTGCCCGACTATGACAATGCCGAGGATTTCGTATGGCGGATGGTGCGTCGGGGTGTCTTGGTCTGCGACCCGGTCGTCACCGCTGCGCTTCGTGGCGCGCCTGCGGACGTGTCCGAGCGCACCGTCCAGCGGCGCTTCGTAATGGCAACCGGGCTCACGCGCGGTGCTATCAGGCAGATTGGCCGTGCCAGGCAGGCGGCGGTTCTGATCCAGGAGGGCCTGCCAGTTCACGAGGTGGTCTACCGGCTTGGATACTTCGACCAACCGCACCTGGCCCGGTCGCTGACCCGTTACATCGGGCGGACCGTCACGCAGTTGCGCGATCGGGATCCGTCGGAGCCGCTGTCGCTTCTGTACAAGACCTGAGTGCTCCTTCCCGTCTACCCTCTCAGTCACAGCGAACGGGCCATAGCCTGACCAGGCGCCACCCTGGAATATCGCGTCACCGGGTACTCCACCACCCGTCCATAAGGGTATTCCGATCGGCATGGAGGAATTCAGCACATGCGTAAGGTAACCGCGGGGCTTTTCAGCTCGATCGACGGTGTGGTCGAGGCCCCCAACGAGTGGCAGCCCGCGTTCGATGAGGAGATGGGCGCGGTGTTGTCGCGCATGCTCCAAGAGCAGGACGCCGTGCTGCTCGGCCGGGTGACGTTCACCGAGTGGGCCGGGTACTGGCCGACTTCGACCGACGAGCCGTTCGCGAGCTACATAAACAGCACCCAGAAGTACGTCGCTTCGACCACTCTCGGGTCCGCCGGCCAGTGGCCGAACAGCACGCTGATCAAGGGCTCGGTGGCCGACTTCCTTGCGGAGCTGCGTCAGCAAGACGGCGGGACAATCGGGACTGCCGGCAGCCCGTCGCTGGTCCGATCGCTGATCGAGCAGGGGCTGCTCGACGAGCTCACCCTGATGATCAGCCCGGTCGTCGCTGGCGGCGGCCGCAAGCGACTGTTTGCCGACGATGCCGCGCTCACCAGGTTCGAACTGGCCCATGCCCAGCCGACCAGCAGCGGCGCACTGATCGCGACCTACCGGCCAGCACGGTAGCCCGCCAAGACCGCATCCGCTGAGCCGGCGGCCACCGAAGGAGACAACGGACCCGCTACAGCGACGGTCGCGACCGCGGCATCGCCCGGTCTGCGACATGCCGACCGGCGCCTGCCGTGGCTGGCTGCAGGCGGCATCGGCTGGCCGGACCCGCAAGATCGGTTGAGCCGTTCATGTCTCAGGCCATCCATCGCCGTAGCAGCCTGGCAACCTGACCTCCCGGGCCAAAGACAGCCGGCCGCTCGCCGGGCCCGGCTGCCCCCGGTCAGGGACGTCATGGACTTGATCACCAGGCGCAACTGCCGACGGTGATCGCGAACCGCCGATATGGCGCCGGGCTCAGCAGGTTGGCATGGCGGTCGGGGCAGCGCGAGAATGTGTCATCTGTGCTTGCTGAGCCGGACGCCGCGATGGATTACCTGATCAGCCCGCTGACCGCCGAGTGCTGGCCCGCGCTGGAAGACCTGTTCGGCCGGGCGGGCGCCCCGAACGGGTGCTGGTGCATGTACTGGCGCATCGGCCCGCGCTACCATGACCGGCCGCGTGCAGATAACAAGCGTGACCTGCGCCGGCTCGCCGCGTCCGGGCGGCCGCCGGGCCTGCTGGCCCTTGACGGCGAGCTGGCCGTCGGCTGGTGCGAGCTGGCCCCGCGCGCCGGGCTGGCCTGGCTGACGCCGGCCCGGTCCCCGACGCTGGCCGATGACCTGCCGACGTGGTCGATCCCGTGCTTCTTCGTGCGCCGTGCCTACCGCCGCCGCGGTGTGATGGCAGCCTTGATCCAGGCCGCCGTCGGCGTGGCCGCCGCGGCTGGCGCGGCCGCGCTGGAGGCCTATCCAGTGGACACCACCGTGCCTGGTCATGCTGGCAACCTGTTTCCCGGGGTCGCGTCGGCGTTCGCCCGGCACGGCGTCCAGGTCATCGCCCGGCGCAAGCCTGACCGTCCGGTGATGCGACGCCAGCTCAGTCGGCCCGTATGACGGGCGGCCGCCGTCCCGGCGCCGGGTGTTCCGGTCAGCGCATGCCGCGTCAGCGCCTTACCCGGCGTGACAGGCTTCCGAACGCGCCGGGGCGCGCATCACCGGCCTCGGTCTGTGCGCGGCCGGGGGCCGGTTGCGATCCGGCTGGCGGAGCCGCTCGGGAATCTCGATCTGGCCCCTGCCCCCCGGGGGCCCGGACGCCTAGGCGATACCGGGCACCCGCCTGGGTCCGCAGCAGGCTGACCTGGGGACCGGGATCCGGCATGCCGCTAGCCTTCCCTTCGCATGCGTGGTTACCGGGCGGTCCCGGCGCCGCTGATCTGAGATGGGGTCTACGCTGCGGAACATGGATCGGCACGAACGCCGCGAGAAGCGGTCCGGTCCGGCGGCGCAGGCCGCCGAGTGGGACGCGAGGTACAGCGAACGCGACGGTGCGAGGTGGAGCGGGCGCCCGAACGGGCGGCTCCTCGCCGAGGTCGCCAGCCTCCCGCCGGGCCGGGCACTCGACGTCGGCTGCGGCGAGGGCGCCGACGCGATCTGGCTGGCCCGCAGGGGCTGGACGGTCACCGCAATCGACATCTCCGAGGTAGCAGTGATCCGGGCGCGGGAGGCAGCCGAACTGGCCGGCGCCGTCGTCGAGTGGGTCTGCGGGGATGCCCTGCGGACACCGTTCCCGGCCGGGTCGTTCGACCTGGTGTCGATGCAGTACCCGGCGCTGCCCAAAGCCGCCGGCCAGGCCGCCGTGCGGCCGCTGCTCGGCACCGTGCGCCCTGGCGGGCTGCTCCTGGCCGTCTACCACGATCTCAGCGATGAGCACCGCGAGCACATGAAGTCGCAGGGCACCGACCCGGCGGACTATCTCGATGCGGACGACCTCGGTCGGCTGCTGGGCAGCGAATTCACGATCGAGCTGCACGCGGTCGGGCCGCGCATCGACCCGCCGCCCGATAACCCGCACATCGCCGACATCGTCCTGCGCGCCCGGCGTCGCTGAAGCACGGCC
>Ga0137381_10002878_pt1 | contig 12074 bp, 10 predicted proteins | sample SagtaG_16_FD_104808 | JGI IMG/M metagenome (GOLD analysis project Ga0137381, IMG submission 104808) | Vadose zone soil microbial communities from Sagehorn Ranch, Mendocino, California, USA - Sage2_L_115_16 metaG | ecosystem: Environmental > Terrestrial > Soil > Vadose zone | place: USA... | reverse complement strand
TGAGCCAGAACGCAGCAGTGAACAGCAATTCCTTCCCGTCAGGACGCCCGGTGGTATTTCGTAACGCCACGGTGCTGACCATTGACCCATCGCTTGGCATGATCGAGCGCGGCGATGTCCTCGTCGTTGACAACCGCATTGCTGAAGTCGGGCGGCAGCTCACTGTGCCTGATAGCGCGGCGGAGATCGACGCGACTGGCGGCATTCTCATGCCGGGCATGGTTGACACGCACCGTCATATGTGGCAAACGGCGCTCCGTGGGTTCGGCGCCGACTGGACCCTCACGAACTACTTCCAGTTCTACTACCTGAACTGGGGCAAGATTTTCCGTCCTGAAGATATTTATGCTGGCAACCTCCTGTCGGCGATTGAGGCTGTAGATGCCGGAGTCACCACAACGGTTGACTGGTCTCATGGCTTGCAAACGGTTGATTACGCCGATGCGGCGGTGGATGCGCTCGAAGCGGTTCCAGGCCGGTTTGTCCTCGCTTACGGCAATCTGCTTGGCGCTCCCTGGGAGTGGACTAAGGCCCCGGAGTTCGCCGACTTCATCCGGCGTCGTATTGATGGGCGCGGAGATATGCTGCGCATGCAGATTGCCTTCGACGTGACCGGCGACCCGGCCTTCCCCGAAAAGGCCGCCTTCGAGGTTGCTCGTGACTTCAACCTGCCGGTGACTACCCACGCCGGCGTGTGGGGCGTCACCAAAGACGACAGTATCCGCATGATGCACGAGCATGGCTTCATGACCCCTTCCACCATCTATGTACATGCGTCATCGCTTTCCGATGACTCCTATCACCGCATCGCGGCCACGGGCGGCCACGCATCGGTATCTGCCGAGAGCGAGGATAACGCCGGCCAGGGCTACCCGCCAACGTGGAAGCTCCGGCGGCATAACATCCCTGTTTCCCTGTCGATGGACACCAGCGTGTGGTGGAGCGCCGACCTTTTTTCTGCGATGCGTGCCACGCTCAATGCGGACCGGGCCCGCGAGCACATGGAAGGGCATAAACGCAACGAAACCGTCATGCTTAGCCATCTGCGCGCCGAGCAGGTTGTCAGCTGGGCAACGCTCGGAGGCGCTGAAGCGCTGGGGATGGACAGCTTCATCGGCAGCATCACCCCTGGCAAAAAGGCCGACCTCGTCCTGATTAAGAATGACCAGTCGCCGGCGATGTTCCCGCTGCTCCACCCTTACGGCCACGTCGTGTTTCAAGCCGGGCGCGGTGATGTACATACGGTGATGGTGGATGGCAGGGTTGTTAAGTACGACCACCGCCTCCTCGGCATTGACCTTGACAGAGCCAAGCAGGCCGTCGCGAAAACGGTTGAGTACGCGAAATCCAGGATGGGTGAGCAGGCCTGGAACGAGGGCATGAACCCTGAGAAGGCGGTGGTGGAGTTGATTGCCAACCCATACACATACACCGACCGGGAGCGCGCGAAGGCCGGGCAGAAACAAGTGAGCCCGGGATCGTGAGCAGCGCTTCCGCATGACTCTCACCAGCTCACAACTGCGAGCAATACCGACAACCGAGGAAAGGACGCAATGATGAGTGCCGAGATGCCTGCGGCAATGATCCGCCAACACGCTGCTCCGCCGGAGCATGTCCTGTGGTCCATACCTTCCCGCGGACCGGGGCAAGCGCTAATACGGGTCACGGCGGCGCCCATCAGCCCGCTGGATCTGCTGTGCGCATCTGGCACGTCCTACTTCGGCGCGCCACGGCTCCCCTACATTCCGGGCGTGCAGGGCATCGGCATCGTGATAGAGGCAGATGTACTGGCGCCCGGACAACGAGTATGGTTCTCTTGCGATGCTGGCATGAAGCCTGGGGACGGCAGCATGGCGCTGTACTGCGTGATCGATGAGTCGTCGGCGCTCGTGCTCCCTGAGCAGGTCGACGATGACCTGGCCGCCGCACTCGGGCTGTCCGCGATTGCCGCCTGGATGGCGCTCACCTGGCGTGGTCACCTCCAGTCTGGGGAGCAGGTGCTTGTCCTTGGCGCCAGCGGCGCGGTCGGACAGGTGGCAGTGCAAGCTGCTAAGCTGCTCGGCGCAGGACGCGTGATCGCGGCCTCGCGGGACGAGGAGGGGCGCGCCCGTGCGCTCTCGCGAGGTGCAGACGCTGTCGTCGACCTCACTGGCGACGACGTAGAGGGGATGAGAAGGCGCATGGCAGCAGCCTGTGAGGGTCCGCTGCATCTCGTCATCGATCCCGTGTGGGGCCTGCCGGCGGAAGCAGCCGTTCGCGTGCTGGCCGCTGAGGGAAGGCTGATCAACATCGGCTCTGCTGCCGGTCCCACCGCGCGCTTTGAGTCAGCTATCCTCCGCAGCCGGCTGCATGCCATCCTTGGCTATACCAACAATGCACTAACCCACGAGCAAAAGGCGGGAGCCCTCACTGAAATCCTCACGCACGCCGCTGCTGGCCGCTGCACGGTCGAGAGAGAAATGGTGCCGCTTGCACGAGCCGCCGAGGCCTGGGAGCGCCAGGCCGCGTGTGCTCGTCGCAAGCTCATCCTTGTTCCTTGATGAACAAATCTGGCGTGAATATGATGCTCATCTTTCTGTTGGAACAGAATTCAGCAGTAGCAGGGCATACTTCTCATAAAACTCCTGCCTGGTTTGTGCAAACCAGCTTAATGGAGCCAGTAATACAGGCGGCAAACCTAACGTAAGCGCCTGCTTTACTTCTTTTGCTGCTTCTTCATCTTGTTCTACAGAAGCGTAAGCCATTCCCTTCCAGAAATGTACATCCCATCGTTCTGGCTCTAGTGTAATAGCCTGCTCTAGCTTTGACAGGGCTTGGTCAAAACTACCGGAGAACCAGGAAACTACTCCCTGACAAATAAGCGCTATATACTGCGGCTGATCAGCAGCGACCAAAGTCTCTAGTTGTTTTATTACCTCAGCATCGTCTCTTTGCAGGCACTTATCAATCCAGATGTTCACCCAACCATAGAGGAATAGGCTTCTTGCCCTACTCTCTCCTGAAGTTGTTGTTGGTAATGTTCCACCAGTGCCTTTCGTACGCTATCGTAGTCATTGGGAGAACGATCTTTTAAATAGAGACAGAAGAGTGCCTGTACGTGTTCATCATAGTGAAGGTCACCCTGTTGCCTCACAAAAGGCTGGTCAATCAGCCAGTCATAGAGGACCGGTACATCCTGCTGTGTAAGAAGTGGTAAAGCTACCAGGTCATCCTGGTTAAAGGGCTTCGTGAAAAGCGCTGCCTGCAGGGCTAGTTCGCGCTTGATTTTCTCCTCTTCGGGTATGCGACTGAGAAGATTTTCCACAACGCCTGCTCTTTCTCCATCGCTACAATCTCGACCGGGCTATCCTACTCAAATGAGTCACTACCGACAGAACCCACTTCTTACGAGCTTCTTTCATTCCGCCATCTCAACAACGTTCGCAAAAAATCAAAGTTCCAGGGTGTATCGACTTCTACAAGGATATGTGTTACCCCTACTTGCAAATAAGCCTCAAGCTGGGAGATACTCACACTTCTTGTTAAAGAAATAGAACGTTCAATCTCATTTGGATTCCGACCAACTTTGGCACACCAATTGTCTAGAACCTGCATTTTATGGGCAACTGTGGGTGGGTCACCAAAGGTATTTGAGATATTCGCATATTGTGCGACGAGACGTAATGTTACCTTCTCACCGCCACCGCCAAGCAAAATCGGGATAGGATTGCGAACTGGCCTGGGAGAACACACCTCCCAGTGGTGTTTGATAATTTCCAGTCCCTTCTCCAGTGAGGCCAGGCGGCTGCCGGCAGTCCCAAACTCGTACCCATACTCCTGGTAATCGCGCTCAAACCAACCGGCACCAATACCCAGAATGAGCCGACCGTTGCTGATATGATCGACAGTCTTAGCCATATCCGCAAGCAAGGTTGGATTGCGATAACTATTGCAAGTGACGAGACAACCTATCTCTGCTCGCTGTGTTAGCGAGGCCATTGCCGTGAGCAGCGTCCAACCCTCGAAGTTGCTTCCTTGAGGGTCGCCAGTTAGTGGAAAGAAATGATCCCAATCCCAAATTGTATCAACGCCCAGATCCTCGGCGCGACGAACAGCATCCGCATAGGACTGGTAGGTGGTATGTTGTTGGCGTAGTTGCACGCCAATACGTATTGGATGACGAGTTGTAGATTGTGTCACAGCAGTATATCCTCTCTTGCTTCGTGCTATGTTTCGAAACGGATGTACAAGCAGCCAGTATAGCACCTGGTCCTTAGTCTGCTTTCCTCTCACTGCCCTTCGGGTGCTCAAAATTGATCTTGAGCACGATAGGCTGTGGGTAGTTTCCAAATTTTTCGCCAAAGATATTGAGGCCGCCTACATTCAAAGCATCAGGTTTGATGCCCAGACGAACCTCAATGTATGGTTTCTCCGCGAGACGTAAATCCTGTATTTGAACGGAGCTGATATTTTTGCCGTCAACATAGCTGCAATCCTGCGTCACTGACCATATCTTGAGCTGGCCGTACTGGCTATCCTTCGTCTCCCACCAATCAGGTGTCAATAGACCACGCTCGCCGCCAAAGTCTGCCGGGCTAGTCCAGCAGCCAATCTCTACGCCGTTTATCCAAACTGTGATATCAGAGGGCCAGTTCAAATGGTGTAATGGAGCTTCCGAGCAGATTTCAGCGCTGAGATCGAGACGCACAGCGCTGGCCCCTGTTGGCAGATGGTTGGGGAAGCGATATGTAACATAACCAGAACCAAACCAGAGCAACTGGGCGGTTACATGTGCTGGTTCATAGAAGGTGGCAGGTGTGTCGAGCAAACCAATGAGACTGGATTCATTGGCTAAGCCGCAGGTCGGGTGAACATCGAAGTCATAATATTGGCCGATGGGCATCATGATGGCAAAGGAATTGTGCGAATTTGAATTGATGCGTTCCAGGCGAATATGCACATCATCGTAGGTTCGCGCGCAGAGTTTCTGTAATCCATGGGTGGCCGGTATCACTTCAGTGCGTATAAGATCCGCTTTTTCGAGGATCTGTATATGCGTTGTGGCAGACGACGGAGCAATCCGGAGGGCAACGGCAATATCATTCACATTGACCGTGTGGTCCCCCAGGTATGCCAATATTGCCAGACGCGTTTCTGAACTGAGGGCTTTCAACAGTGTAAGCGTCGTCTCGCTGTTGTTGGTGAGGTCTAAAAATAACACTTTACCCGTCATAATTTCACTAGCTGGTTGCTAAACTCAATTTAATTCATTGCTAGCATTGCGAATAGGCAAACGTTCTCGCCTTTACTTCATACTTAGACTAACTGATACAAAGCAGTATAACGTATAACAACTTGGAAAGTCAATGATAAAGCATGAATACACGTCTATGCACCCTGCCCTATACATACAGGTTTCATCTATTCAGTTAGGTAGAAATGAAATTGAATGGAACGAAACACTCTATTTTCTCCCCTGAAAACTTGTTTCTTTGAAAGAAACGAGTTTTCGGCACTCAAATACTTGACAAATGTACAGGTTCTGATTTACAATGTACTTATTCAATTAGGGAAAATACGAAATGAAACGGTATTTAGCTAAAACTTCGCCTTTTTTGAGAACGCGATAAAGCCTGATTGAGCATTTCGTTGATTTAGTTTAGCAGAAGACAAACTATAACCATCCTCACTCTGTTGAGTGGGCATTCTCATTTGTGATAGACAGAGAAGAAGTTCTCGTAGTAATTAGGAGCATAGAGAAAACCCCATCTATTTAGCGGAAAGGAGGATCTCCATTCAACGATACAAAAGCATTTCTCTCTCTATCGTCCCTGTACAGATGCGCCATTGTGCCTTTTCGTCAAAGTCGAACTATTTTGTGCTCATTACATCTCGCTCACGCTCAAAGGAGGGTATTTTGCTATGAAGCGCAATAAGTCTCTGCGCCTTGGTCAGTCAATGCTCATCAGTATGCTCGTTTGTATCATGCTTGCCGCTTGTGGCGGCGGTGGCACTAGTGGCACTACCGCGGGTAGTAATTGTGGGTCACCTCCCAAACTGGTGAAGAAAGACCACTACAAAGTCGGTTTCTCGCAGAATGCAAGTAATAATCCCTGGCGTCTGGCTGAGACCGCCAGCATCAAGGCAGAAGCCCAAAAGCATGGTGATACTCTGGTTTATGCCGATGCCGCGAATTCGGGCGATAAGCAGGTATCTGACGTCCAGTCAATGATCGCCCAGAAGGTTGATGTTATCCTGCTTGCTCCCATCACTGAGAAAGCCCTTGTACCAGCAGTGCTCCAGGCCAAAGCTGCTTGTATCCCCGTTATTCTGATTGACCGCGACGTAGATCACACCCTTGCTCAGCCCAACAAGGACTATGTGACCTTCATTGGTTCCGACTTCATTCAGCAGGGGAAGCGCGTAGCTGACTGGCTAATCAAGGCTACCGGCGGCAAAGCCAAGATCATCGAGCTAGAGGGAACCACCGGTGCCTCTCCTGCTATCAACCGGAAGAAAGGCTTTGACGATGAGATCAAGACTGCCCAAGGCATGGTCCTCCTTGCTTCACAGGATGGTGACTTCAATCGCGACACCGGCCGCAAAGTGATGGCGACCCTCTTGCAGGCTCATCCTGACGTGACCGCTGTCTATGCTCATAATGACGAGATGGCGATTGGTGCGATTGCTGCCCTCAAGGCAGCAGGCAGGCATCCAGGTAAAGATGTGATCGTCGTTTCGATTGATGGTGAGAGGGATGCTCTCAACGCGATTATCAACGGGGAAGAGGGCACTACGGTGCAGTCCAGTCCCTTCTTTGGTCCAATTTCCTTCCAAACAATTGACCAGTATGCGAGTGGCACCAAACTCCAAGACTGGATCGTCGTGAAGGATCTGCAGTTCACCAAAGACAACGCGCAGCAGAACCTGGCCAATTCGTTCTAGTGATGTAAGAGTATCCATTATGGGTACTCGCTAGATGGCGTGGCTGATTGTTATCAATCAGCCACGCCATCTCTTTCACCTGTTCCTTTTGCTTTTCTTGCCCCCCTTGTCTCGTTCGCTAGCGTGTGAGAAATTTTTTAGAGCCGTGATAACTCAGACCTCTCAAAAGTCGCTTCTTGTTGTCACTTCTCGCACCTTCGGTGTTCGCAAGGGGAGAAAGTGGCTTTTGAGCAGCCCTGGCTGATAGTTCAGACCTCATTGACAACGTTTGTAGTAGTTTGTAATATGAGAGAAATCACTGTAGTGTCACAGGGAAGGGAGTGCTGAAATGAATCAGAGCGACCCATTATTACAGATGGAGCATATCTCCAAAGCCTTTCCCGGCGTCGTGGCCCTGGTAGATGCTCATTTAAGTGTCAATCGCGGCGAGGTACATGCACTCGTGGGTCAAAACGGTGCAGGTAAATCGACGCTTATCAAAATCTTCACAGGTGCGTATCGTCGCGATAGTGGCAGCATTATTTTCGATGGCCGTGCTATTGATTTCCAATCTCCACAGCAGGCACAGAATAATGGGATCAGTACCATCTATCAGGAAATCAACCTCGTCCCATTCCGCTCTGTTGCAGAGAACGTTTTCATGACTAGAGAACCGCGACGCTGGGGCTTCATCGATTGGCGCAAGATGCGTGCGGAAACTGCTACATTGCTGAAGCGACTCTCCGTCTCCATCGACGTTACACAACCATTGATGAACTACAATATTGCTATCCAGCAGATGGTTGCCATCGCTCGTGCTATTTCCTTCGAAAGCAAGCTCGTTGTCATGGATGAGCCTACCTCTTCACTCAATGAGCGAGAAGTTGAAACTCTCTTCACTATCATTCGTCAATTGAAGGCTGATGGCGTCTCTGTGATTTTCGTCGGTCACCGGTTGGACGAACTCTACGCGATTTGTGATCGTGTGACGATTATGCGCGATGGCCGGACAGTAGACGTACGCGAGATGAAGGGTCTGCCGAAAGTAGAACTGGTCGCTAAGATGCTGGGCAAGGATTTGGGTGAAGTACGCCGACATGGTCAGACAAGCTTTGAGGTTGGGCAGCACCATGTTGAACAGGAAGTGCTCTTGGAGGCCCGTGGGCTGCGTCGGGGGCGTGTATTGCAAGGTGCGAGCGTTAATGTGCATGCGGGCGAAATCGTCGGACTTGCTGGTCTGCTTGGCTCAGGCAGGAGTGAAGTCGCGCGCGCAGTTTTCGGCGCTGATCCTTTGGAGCAGGGCGAGGTTCGTGTAGAAGGAAAACAGGTGCACTTTCACTCGCCTGCTGATGCGATCCACGCGGGCATCGGCTTCTGTCCAGAAGATCGCAAGATGGATGGTATTATCCCATATCTCTCGGTGCGCGAAAATCTTACCCTTGCCGCCTTACCTACGCTTGCACGCAATGGCATTGTCTCCCGTGAGAAGCAGCAGGAGATCGTTGATCACTTCATCAGACGGCTTGGCATCAAGACGACGGGGCCGGAACAAAAGATACGCGAACTCTCTGGTGGTAATCAACAGAAGGTCCTGCTGGCACGCTGGCTCTGTCTTAATCCTAAGTTATTGATTCTGGATGAACCGACACGCGGTATTGATGTCGGTGCCAAAGCCGAAATACAGGCATTGATTGAAGAATTAGCGGAGAAGGGGCTGGGAGTCCTGATGATCTCATCCGAGCTAGAAGAATTGCTCGAGGGTAGTGACCGCGTAGTGGTACTGCATGATGGACAAACTGTGGCTTCGCTGGACCGTCAAGACATTAGCCTGAATGCTGTGCTGGCGGTGATGGCACATGGGGATGATGACAATTCCTTGGAGACAGCCAATAAAGAAGAGGATGTGCAGCATGGCGAAGCTTGATCCAGCCACAACTACTGTCGCGCATCGCTTTGTGCTACCGGAACGTTTGCGTAATTTTGGTCAGACTTATGGTGGTCTGACAGCGCTGCTGCTGATCATTCTTTATGATATTTTATTCAGGCCCCACTTTCTCCAGGTACAGTCGCTTTACAACGACCTGCAAGAGGTAGCGCCAATTGCGATTATTGCGACAGGCATGACGCTGGTTATTGCTACCGGCGGAATTGATCTTTCCGTTGGCTCATTAATGGCGTTTGCTGGTGCGATGGCTGCAGTCATCTTCCTGAGTCCAGCCTTATCAAACATACCGTTGCTTGGAAACATGCTCGCCCTGATTATCCCGCTGATAGTAACGGGCCTTCTTGGCTTGTTCAATGGTTTTCTGATCACGAGATTTCGTATTCAGCCAATTATTGCTACGCTGGTCTTATTTATTGCCGGTCGCGGTATGGCATTAGTCCTGTCCAATGACAAACTCCAGGACTTCAATAATCCAGGCTTCCAATTTATTGGTCAGGGCAGCGTACTGGGAGTTCCTTTCCAGGTGATCTTGATGATCATTATCGTGGCCGTTTTCGCGGTAATCATGCGCATCACCACCTTTGGTCGCTATGTTCTGGCAACAGGTGGTAATGAGGCTGCGGCACGCCTGGCTGGTATTCCCGTTAACCGGGTGAAACTCGCCGTATACACTATCAGCGCACTGCTAGCGGCGCTGGCCGGGTTTATTATCATCGCGATCAATTCGTCATCGGATGCCACTCGAGTAGGCCTTAACGGAGAATTGGACGCTATTGCTGCTGTTGCCGTTGGCGGTACTCCCCTCACAGGCGGGCAGGCATCCGTCCCGGGAACACTTATTGGCGCATTAATTGTTTATCTCATTGGCGCAACGCTTGTATCACAGAATGTTTCGTTCGGAGTAGCGCAGATAATTAAAGCCGCCATTATTCTGTTGGCGGTCTATTTTCAGCGGCAGCGCAAAGGGTAGTTGGAGTAAGTATGGCAGATATTTCTACAACGAAGGTGAGTGGCAGCAATAGGCTGGCAACTGGATGGACCCGCAGTAAGAGCACCTTGCAGCGCCAGGGTCCATTGATTGCGCTGGTGATACTGGTCCTGTTTGGGGCGTTTCGTTACGATAACTTCTTTTCGACCTATAACTTTCTTACGGTGGTTTCATATAACACAACGTTTGGCCTGATCGCGTTGGGCATGACATTTGTGATGATGACCGGCGGCATCGACCTCTCGGTTGGTTCGCTAGCGGCCCTGTGCAGTGTCGTAGCAGCTCTGGCAAGTCCCTTTGGCCTGTTAGCGGCGATTGGCGCTGCTGCGCTGGCAGGTCTCATTGTGGGGCTCTTTAACGGTTGGGTTATTGCCTGGCTCCGAATACCGCCGTTCCTTGCGACGCTTGCGATGCTACTCGCTGCTCGCGGCATGGCACTGGTTCTTGCGAAGGATGCGACGGTCAGTGTGAATGCTACGTCCGATTGGGCTGGACTCAGCCAGGGTATTTTGTTTGGTATTCCACTTCCGGTCTTTTTGCTCCTGGCATATGCTATTGGTTCGATTGTGCTCAACTTAACCCGTTTTGGTCGCCACGTCCTGGCGATTGGGGGCAACGAGGAAGCGGCTCGTCTGATGGGTCTACCCGTTGAGCGTATCAAGCTGGCGGTGTATGCGATCAGTGGTGTACTTGCAGGTCTGGCTGGCGCATTGTTAGCTGGACAGACCTTCACTGGATCAACAAACGAGGCAGTAGGCTGGGAACTGACGGCCATCGCCGCGGTGGTTGTCGGTGGCACACTCCTGACTGGCGGCATGGGCTCGGTCTGGGGATCGCTGGTAGGAGTATTGTTGCTGGGCCTGGTCTTCAATATCTTAGACTTTGAGAATGGATTTGGCTTCATTAGTCTGGGTGTATCCTGGCAATCGGTTATTCGTGGAGTCTTCCTGCTTATTGTCGTACTCGTGCAAAGTCGCCTGACCCGCGCTAAGAAAGTGCGGTTAGGGCAAGAGCCGTCTGGCCCTTAAGAAAACAAACAGTCACCGACGCGTTTTCGACCAGTTTCTCGAGCGCTACACTGATTTGGCGAGCAAGCTGCGTATGGGCGATCCGACCTGAAAGCAATACCAAAGGAGAAAAGCAGCCCTGCAATGACAACACCGAAAGACGAAGTGCAGAGTCGTACGGAGAAACAAACACCGGCTCTGCTCGCTCTGAATTCTCACGAGGCACAGATTGCTGCCGCGGTTTTCGAACGCCTTTTCCCCGCCGACGAGAATGGCCCCGGTGCAATCGAAATGGGTATTGTTACCTACTTAGACCGGGTATTAGCCGGTGCATATCAAGACAAGGCCGAACTCTACCGCCTGGGCCTGGCTGCATTGGATCGCGTGGCACGCGAGCGTTACGAAATATCCTTCGTCGACTGCTCTCCTGAACAGCAGGACAACCTGCTTGCGGACCTGGAGCGCAGCATGCTACCGGACTTTCGGGTCCCGCCCCAGCGCGACTTCTTCGAGATGCTGCGTGCCCACCTGCAGGAGGGACTCTTTGCTGACCCCGCCTACGGAGGCAACCGCGACAAGCGAGGTTGGAAATTCCTGGGTCATCCAGGAGTCTGGTTCGAGAACTCGGCCGAAGAGAACCTCGCGACCGAGCCGGTTACCAAGGGTGGCGTCGTTCAGTCGCTGGAGGACGTGGGCTACAGTCTGGAGGGCGCTCCGCGCGAACCTATAGAGATACCAGGCTACGACCCGCAGAAGAGCATCGAGCCCCCAACCGGGCCCGCAGATGTCGTGCTGGTAGGGGTAGGGGCCATGGGGAGCGTGGTTGCCCCTATTCTGGCCTCTGCAGGGTTGCGGGTGGTTGGACTCGAGGTCGGGCCGTGGCGAACCAAACACGACTTCGTGCCCGATGAGCTAGGATCTGCTTACTACTGCCGGGGAGAAATGGGGCGCAAGTTCCTGAGCGAGACGCCGCGGTGGCGGCGCAAGGAGGGCGAACCCACGCGAGAAGCGACCTTCTCGCTGGGGCGCATGATGAATGGCGTAGGTGGTTCGGTAATCCACTGGGGTGGTGCGCTTCGGCGCTGCCATCCGCATCATTTCAAGTATCTCACGCATGTGCACGAGAAGTATGGCGAGAAGGCCCTGCCGGATGGGCACATGCTGGTTGACTGGCCGATAGGCTACGACGACCTGGAGCCATATTACACGCAGCTGGAATACCTGATCGGCG
>Ga0137381_10002864_pt1 | contig 12098 bp, 18 predicted proteins | sample SagtaG_16_FD_104808 | JGI IMG/M metagenome (GOLD analysis project Ga0137381, IMG submission 104808) | Vadose zone soil microbial communities from Sagehorn Ranch, Mendocino, California, USA - Sage2_L_115_16 metaG | ecosystem: Environmental > Terrestrial > Soil > Vadose zone | place: USA... | reverse complement strand
TTTCGGAAGCCGGAAGAAGGCCTTTTTCCCACCAACGCGCATTTCGAGGCGCTTCGAGAACATTCCTTTGATCTTGGGGTTCTCGATCGAACTGTACGACGCCGCAAAGTTCGCCGGGTTTTGTGCGGCAACTTGGTCGAGCGGCATTCCGGCATAGGACGCCCGCTTCTTGTCCGCACCGCCCTTCGCGACCGATGCGGCGACGGCCTGCCCGATCACCCCACCCAGCAGCTGTCCGGCCAAACGCGCACCTCCCGTCTTCACCGTCACGACCCCGACGAGACGCCGATCCGTGAAGATCAGGTCGTATAGCTTCGGTAGTGCGAGTCGACCTACCTGTCCTTCTGCGTTGTACACAATGCCGACAATTCTCTCTGCCTCCACAATGGGAACCTCCCCGATTTGTGATTGACGCGTGAGGTGATGAAACTTGTTCCCCTGCAAGGCGCCGGAGGGTCGATGTGGTCAGCTCTCGCGACCATACAGCTTCACGACCGCAAGAGTCACCCGATTTTCGCGGAGCTCACGAGCGGGAGCTTTCGGGCTGACCGGGACCGTCCTGGGCGAACATGGCACCTGTCTCCGGCAAACTGGCGAGGATCGGTCCGACCCGTTCACCTGGGTAACACGCCCCGGTCGGGATTCGAACCCGAGCACCCGGCTCGACAGGCCGGGATCATAGACCGCTAGACCACCGGGGCAGCGGCCGTCGCCACGGTCCGAGGCCTAATTATCCTTTCCTGTAGGAAATGTGTTGCCTAACTGTTGGACTTCCCAGCGCCTCGACTTCCCCGTTCCCAGCATGGCCCGACACCTTAGGCGGATGAAGGCCCCTTTCCCTTTTTCTCTGCTGCTTCGCTTAGCTCTGCAACCAGCGCCGCGACCCGGAGTCCTAATTGCTGTATACGGTCATCAACCGCCCTTAGCGCCTCTATGTCTACCGCTTCGCCGACCGGCTGAAAACGCCCTTTCTTTTGGCCTCGCGGGATCTTGAACCTAAACGCCTTTCCCGTCGCCAGCCTGACCCAAGCCGAATGGGTTACCGCATCGCGCTTTTCCTCGATAGGCCCCAGATTCTTGACCAAACCTCGAAGATCTGCCAGCTTGCTTGTATCTTCCGAATAGTTTTCCTCAACGAGATTGGAGAACACTGAAACCAAGTTGCGAAAGCTGAGCGGCGCAAGTAGAATGTAGAGCTTGTCGCTTTCGAATCCGCACAGATAGCTAATGGCCAATCTGATGACATTCTCAAGGTGACTGAAGTCAACGGTGATCTCGCCGATTACCTTCAGTTGCTCGTCAGTTGGCATGAAAAGGGGTTCCATTGGTTCCGAGCTAGTATCGGTGAGTCACTCTAATACCACTATTGGACGTACTAGTGAGTGAGGGAGGGAGTAGTAGTCCCCGGCTAGGGACCGAAGATAAGTCGTTTCTCCATAGAAGCCCAAGTATCAGCATGTGCCGAAAGGCGCTTTTTTCATCGCGGCCTATAGGCCATTTTCACAATGGACTAGTCCAAAACGGACACCCTGGACTATAGTCCAATCTTAGCGCTTCTTGCACAAGCGACAATCGCTAGAACGGTTGAAGCGGGTATCGCGGTCATGCTCCCATCCTTGGCGATCTTCTAACGCCCTTTCCGCGCAATGCCTACTATCGGTCCGCGCGAGCGCTTCCGGCCCGTCCGCATTTGCCTTCCCGAGTGTGAAATACTCATGCATTGCGAGCTTCCGAGCCTTCGGCTTGTTCGGGAGGAAATGCTGCTGCACGAAACGGCGGAATTGCCGTTCTCGGTACATGTTGCCCCCTTCCCTGGCCCTTAGGAACGAATCCTCAGGAATGTCTTTGAAAGTCAGATATGGGTTGTCCTCAAGCAGACCTTCCGTTTCCTCGATGCACCGAACCCAAATCTCGGGAGCCTTGGCTTTCACATAGTCCGGTTGGATTTCCTCTTTCAACTCCTTGAGTTTCAAGTCGTTTGCTTGCTTCAACTCCGCAAATATCCCCTCTAGAGCGACGACTGCTCGCTCTTCTAGGGACAAGGCGCTCATCGTCTGCCCTCCTCAAAGTCCTCAATGTAGAAGACCCGACGAACGGGAATGCGAATGTGCCCGTCCATCCGCTGAACAACAACCCAATCTCCCTCAATCGTGATGCGCCCGCGCAGCGCGTGAGCTTGCCCGTCAGAACCGTCATAGATTACTTTCTGCTCTTGCACCTTATCCTCTTTCTACTTGAACGAAACTTCGCGGTCTTCAGCGATCTGGAACGTAAAAGCCTTCGGAATCATTGCCGCCCTCTGACTCTTCCTCCGCTTTTCGCCAGCCTCATGTAGTATTTTTCTCGATAGTGCTTGTCCAAACAAGCCGAACAATGCAGCTTGTGAATGAACGGATGCTCAAATGGAACGACGACAGATCGGGCAAACTCTCGAAGTTTCCTGGCTGTAGCAGCGCTCATAGTAACAACTCGTTCGGATGCTTCAACGTCTGATAGACTTCAATCGGCAACCGCACAGACATGATTCGGTGCTTTGGGTCTCGCTTGTAGCTCATGCCTTCCCCACGCAATCATCGCAGACATTTGGCAAAACGAACACTCGCTTGCCGTCTCTGACAACGTTTCGGCCCCTGATGAAAAACTTTCCCGTCCCGGGATGTTGTCCCCAGATCGGAAAGAGCGCCACCAGGCAAAATCGACAGATAATTCCCACAACCTTTCCATTCGCAATGTGAGCGTTCGCCGCGAGATATGAAATTTCAAACCATGCCCCGGTCTCTCCGGGAATCTCGTTGGAATAGTCCGTCGAAGGAACGTCGGGGAGAACGTCTCTTCGACCTTTCGATCTGAACATGTTCATCCCTAGTATCTGAATCCGAGAACGCGCATGAATTCATACTCGGAGATTTCGCCTTTGAGTCTTTTCTTTAGGGCCTCTGCCAAGTCGGCAGGGAGCCTCAGCGTTCCCGCATTCACGTTTTGAGCGGCAGACGTAAACGGGCTTGACCGCGATTCGGGAACCTGCCTTTTCTTGAGCTTCCGCATTTCGGCGTCCAATGTTTCCTCTAGACTAGCCATGTTCTCAATCCTCTTCTTCGACTTCCAATCCCGATTCGGGGCGTCTGTGAGTCACATTCTCCGACGATCCCCCAACTGGGGACGCGGGATATCCGCCCGTCCCAATCAACGGGGGAGTCTGACCTTGATATCCTGATTCGCTTCCCATCGTTCCAATTGGACGGATGGGTTTCGCAACGAATTGATTGGTGTCCGCATCGTCGCTTGCGGGGAAGCCGTATTGAGTTGTATCCTCGCCTAGCGGTGAATCGACAACAATTGCCTTGTCATCGGGCTTGTAAGTCCCGCCCGGCATTGCATCCTTCCTGAGAGATCGCTTCGTCGGTTCCGGCGGACGTTCGGCAGGGTCGGGATACTGTCGGCCTTGTCCGAAAACAGGATTGGGTCTGCGATAGTCCGTGACTTCGATTTGAACGCCCAGTCTCTTCTTGGCCTCAAAGTCTGGCACAGGGACGGCGGCTTGCGGCGCTTCTTGCTCTGCGGCCGCATTTGTCGAAGGCTCTGCTTGCCCGGGTGTTCGAGATTGCTCACTTCCGGGCCGCTCATCCGATCTGAACGGATATGCTTCAGGGGCCGTGCCTTTCTTCGGAATTGTTAGACCGAACTCAATCTTCGGGAATTCCGGCGGCGGGTTCGGGTTCGGTTTCTTTACGATTCCTGTGTTCACGTCTGGAATTGGTTTCACTCCTAGCTTGCATCATTCGGAAGCGGGCCGGTCGCACCGACTCCGGCCGAGACAGTCCCACCCGTCACCGTTACCGAAACCCTAAGTCGTATGAATTTGCAACTTGTCGTTGCTGTGTCAATGAAAGTTGAAGATGCGGAAAACGTGCGAGTCGCCAGCACTCCAAAATTTGTGCCATCTACTGAACCCTCTAGGACCATTGTCCCAGCGTTAACACCCGCGCTCCATGTAGTTTGCATGGACCAAACGTTGAATCCTTGATTTTGATGCACGGCACCCGTGCCTGTAGTAACCCCGCTAAGGTCCATGACGGCTACGTTGAGCGGCACTACTGCATCCTCCGTTTTCTTATGCGTCTCATTCCTTCTGCGATCTCAACGAGCGGGCTATCATCGTCTTCGACTCTTCTTCGAGTCAGGATCCCAGCGGCCGCCTCTTCGTGAGACAACTGACTACTCCGGTTCCGTCGCTCGTCCTCGTCACTTTCGTCCTCTTCATCAAGCTGAGTCGAAGCTCGTTTCTTGTCTGCTTCGTCATCCGATTGCTTACCCATGAGAATCTCGGACATTTCCTTTCCGACGCCTTCGAGTTTTGCGACAAGCTCAAGGTATTTTTGCTCGGTAATTTTCCCGGAGATGGATTTGAACTTCCGGGCTTCATCCGCGATTGACGCGATAGCTTGCACAATTGCTCGAGATCGCTTGTCCCCGACACGCCGAGTTAGCTCTTCTTCCGCATCGCTGGCCGCTCGAATGAGGGAAAGGACGGCTTGCAAGAACGGATCGGCATCTGGCATTACTTCCCGTCTCCTAAAATTGAAACAACCGAGAGTCGAACGAGCTTGCTCACAGTCATTTTGTTAGCCTTTGCAAATCGGCGAATAGCTTCGTATTCGGCGCTGTCAACCTTAGTGCTCACGACACGGGTTTTCTTCGGCATAGTTGACCTTCGTCTACTCTATTAGGGTTATCAAAGTCCGTGGGGTTGTCTGACGAATTCTCTCCATAGGAAGCGGCCAAAATGAGAAAAACGTCAGACTATTCAGTAACTATAAATCGAGAGAACGCGCCTTCCGTGGCGATGGCCCGAAAGCGTCCCGACCCCGCGAAAACCCCTGCTGCTCTCAAAGCAGTTGTCCTCACGTATGAGAAAGAGCTTCAGCAGATTCTGGGGGAAGGGAAGGACTTTCAGGCGCAATGGGGAAAACTGTCACAGATGCCACCGAACGAGAACAGAGAGACGGCTTCGACTGTGTGGTTTGTTCAATTCCTACAGATTCTCTCAAGGCGGATAGATTTGATGGAGAAATACGAAGCGGCTCTGCGCGAGTATGCGCAATCACTCGAACGGCAGATCGCGGACCTTGAAAAGAAGTCCGGCGAATCGTGGCGGGAAGGAATTGAGCCGTAGCCCATGGATGAAATGAAGTCAAGGAAGCGCTGAGATGGCGGACTTGAGCGACGCGCTCCTTGTGGTCCTCGGTTTCGCCCTAGGCTACGGGGTCAAGAAGCTTGATGATTGGTGGGGCAACCGCCGCGCCAGAGAGCGACTCGCCGCCGTCCTTGCGACAGAAGTCGAAGCGATACGGGCCATGACGGAAAATTCAATCAAGATAAACGGTCCAAGCATTGCGGAAGTTAGACAAAGATTGAGCAATCGCGGATCGCCCATCGGTGGTGTCGGGATCGCCGACGTCGATTACCAAACTACTGTTTATCACTCCAATGTGGCTCAGCTCCAGATTTTGGGAGAGAATCTGATGGTGCAACTCACCGAACTTTATCGTTGGGTGGAATACGCGCATCACCAAAAGCGACTGAATCTTGAGGCCGAAAACGCGTTCATGGACCTAAGCAAGAGCCTCGGTGCGCGGGGTGGCATGACAGACATGGAGAAAGACATGCTGACATACTGTGCCGGAGGCACCGTAGTCTATGCAACTCAGTATCTGAAAAACCAAATGAAGATTCTCGAACTCGCCTCGCCTGCACTCACAGACCTAGAAAAGCTTGGCAACGTGCAAGTGATCGGCAAGGTGCAGGTGTCCACGGGAGAGCCTCAAATAGAGACATTCCCGAAGAGGTAGAGGGGGGCGCGTTTTAGGAAACTTCCTTCGTCCAATTTCTGATTTTTAGTCGCAGATTCGGGATCTCGGCGGCAATACGTTGCTGGAGCTTTCTAAGCATGTTCTCGGCTATGTCGTTCGCCTGGTCGGCAGTTATTCGGGTGTTCGCTATCCTAACATCGTCCATCTTGGCGGCGACTTGATAAACATCTCGAACCGTAATCGGGTCTTGGAGGACATTTGAGTAGGCGGCAAGCTTGTCAATCGCGTCAAAGAACGGATGCGGAATCGGAACGTTCCTCACAACGTCGACGAAATCGCCTGGACCAATTTCGATGAACTTCTTTGCGGCGTCAAGTCCCTCCCTAATTTCTGCTCGTTCCTGATGTTGCGCAAGCGTCACGTTTGCTCGCGCGAGTGTGTCAGTCCCGACGGCCAATGCGAGTGTTGCTACAGCCAGCGCGGCACTAAAGATAACGAGCGCCAAGCCTTGAACGAACTCCCAGCCCTCACCGAAATACAGAGGCACAGCGACCGCAACAACGACCACGCCAGCAGCAATTGCCAGAAGAGGCCAGTTCGACTTGGCCATAGCCCCTAGCCGCGAGAGGAACCACCGCATGGGACAAGGAACATGGATTCGCGGCAAATAACAATATCGCGGAAGGAATTACTGCCGCTGATGGCCTATCCCGCGAAGGTCGGAGATAAGAGTCGCGTCTATCTGCCGGGGGAGATTGTGAGCGTCCTCAAAGTCAAGAAAGGAGAATACCTGATTTTCAGAGTCGTTGACGGCAAAGTCACGGTTGAAAAGCTCAAGTGAATCCGCTACTCTTCCCGATCTGTCCTGCTAAGTCGGGTTGCCGTCCTCAGAACCGCATACATACTCACGGTTTGTCCGTCCTCTGACCTATCGACTATCTCAGTAGCGCGCTTCTTTGTCTCTGGCGATCTGGTGTCTAAGATCGTTGCTAATCGTGTCTCAACGGCTCGGGGGGCTAGGATGGCCTCTGCCTTAGATTGAGGGCTAGGAATCGCTTTCTGGGCCTCTGTGGGCCGTCCTATGAGCAATCTGGGAGCTAAACCTAGTCGCTCTCTGCGGTGAATGACGGCTCGTTCTGAGACGTTCAGGAAGCGGGCGATCTGCTGCGCCGAAAGGCCCTCTTCCCAAAGGCGAGTGAGCGTCTCGTCGGCGCTCTTACCCCAGCGGAATCTCATCAACGAATGGCGTTAGCTCGAAGGGAACCTAGGGGAAGCTAGGGGAACCTTTCATGGGAACCGAGTCGTGCCTAGTTTGCAAGATGTGAGCGTGAGATCTGTAAGATGCAATTTTACGTTGTTTTTGGTGTGGGATTGTAGCTTGAAGTAGGAGTCCCTTTTGCACGAAACGGGATGGGTGCACGGCCCGGGAACGATTCGGTAGGCGACCGAGGAACACAGTCCCTTTACGCGACTGTCGCGTGTGGCGCGACAATGGCCTTTCGCGCGTAGGACGGATAAACACTATGCCGACGGCCCCTACTCCATGTGACCGCATGACCTATCATGTCTGAGAGTAGCTGCATCCCCCGATCTGAGGCTGAATGCGCTAATGTTTGTTATCGCCGCCTTGTAGCGATGATTGCTATTTTGGCTCTGTAATCCGATCTCTGTAAGTGTATTGATTTGGGGCGCGGGGGCAGTGGGGAACGGCCTCGCAACAGAGCTACTACAACTCGCTTCGCTCGACAATCGACGGCTTCGGCCTTCTACAATGGCTCTCAGACTCAGTAGGAATGCAATAGACAGCGCCTCTAGCAGTGGGGGCGCTAGTGGAATGGGGCTGCGGTAGTTTCATACGGCCCCCGGAAGTGAGACACGGGGAAAGGGAACGGATGGGAATTGACAGCCGATACATACGACAAGTCTATCCTCTCAGACGCCATAGCTACTTGCGCTACTATAGCGACGGTTGAAGTGGAAGGGAACACACTTCAATCGAGAGTAGGAGATACCGAAGATGTCTCTTTCGAAGAGGCACAACAACCTTCGGGAAACGGGGAAGCCGGGGCAGAGAGTAGCGGCGATCTCGACGAGGATTTACCGTTGAACGTTGACGCTATTCTCGACAAATGGGAAGCAAACAGTATCGGACAAGGTTACAGCGACGGGACACTGAAGGAATATCGTCGCTACTTCGGGCGATTCGCCGCAGACTTCGACCTTGCCGCACATGACCGCAAATGGCTTGTGTCGCACGGAAAGATGGCCGTCATTCAATGGCTAGTCGGCAAGCCGGATAAGTCTCGGGGAGTGGCATTGGCCGCTCTTCAATCGGTTTGGACATTCGGCATTCCTGAAGTCGCATGGCCGATTAATCGCAAGCGTGACTTCGGGAAGAGAATGCTCCCGCAATCGGGACAGCGCAGTTGTCCCACCGATGAGGACATCCGGCCGATCTTTCTTGCCGCTGAGCGGGAAGAGGATGCGTATGTCAAGTCCCTGATTTTGACGGGACTCTCAACCGGAGCGCGTCCGGGGAATCAGCTAGGACAATTGCAATGGGCCGACGTTTGGCCATGGAGTGGCGGCTTGGCAATCGTGGCAGAGTCAAAGCCCGGAAGGAAATTCAAAACTGATTCGCCGATGATTGTGAGACTTCCGCCAATGGCCTCAGATGCATTGAAGGCTTGGAGATCGGAGACACCGAACAACGCACCGAACGACTACATTTGGCCGCGCAGACACTACAAGACCCTGACCACCAAAGAAAGGAGCGTTGACCACACCCTGCTTCGTGAGTATCAATCGTTCCTTAGACGACACAAACTCGTTACATGGGTCAGGATGGCACACTTCCGGCACTGGGTCGAGTATCGCGGTGAAAAGGACGGAATCCCGGCCGTGCATCTGGCCTACATGCGGGGCCACGCTGTCAAGAGCGCAACGGAAGGACGGCTAGGTTACTCCGGCAACCGCAAGGCGGAAAACGTGCTTGAGGACCAAGAAGCCCGATGGCCGGAAGGTCCGTGCGGAGCTTTTGGTGCGTCGGTTGTCGTTCGGGATGAGCTAAGCCCGTATGCGGCGGTCATGCGCGAGTATGCAAACGGCAACATGACCACGCAAGAAATGGCGAACCGGATTGAAACTATCCGATTGAAACTTTCGAAGCAAGTCCCGAGCGTCGAACCCTAGTTTTGAATGTCCGTCGCTTAGCCTACACAAATCCGACGCTCAATTATCCTTTGCGCCGCGGGTCGCGGGAGGTGTCGAATCATGCGGTTCTCTGCCGCAGACTCGGGAGGATCGCGAGCATCACGATGACGAAAATCAACGCACTCGCCAGGAGGACTGCGCTCGGGATCGTCGTCACCGTCACGACGCCGGCCACCGCCAGGTTTGCGGCGATGACCGGAACGACGACCGCAAGGACCGACGCAATGGAGAGTCGAAGGGCCGCACGACCGAGGGCGCGCCGGATGCGGCTGCGCTCCTGCGACGTGAGTGCCACCTCGTAGAGTCTCGCGAATCGTTCCGCCAGAATCCGGAGTTCGACGTGGCCGATCAGGATGACCAGAAACGCGAGGGCCGGGAGCACCTGGACCCCGAGGAATATTGCGTGAGCGATCATGTACGCAGCGACGACCATCGTGAGCCCGATCGGACGGAGCCACATCCGTCGAAGGACTCCCGCGAGAACGAGGACGATTGCGCCGGCAACCAAGAGCTCGAACAGCAAACTCGCGGACCGGCCGTCCGACATGGCGAAGAGGTCCGCCGCCGTCCAGATCGCGAGGACCCCGACGGCCGCGATCGGCGCGGCCCGCAACAGACCTGGGATCACGCGGGGCGCGGCCGTGTGCCCATCCTCCGCAAGGCGAGCGCAAGCGGCGTCGTTGGGTCCCAGTCGACCACCTGCGCGATCCGCGAGAGTTGCGCAATCATGTTCGAACGTTCCATCTGCAGAATCCGGTAGGCAACGGCATGTTCGGGTCCCTTCTCCGCGAGTCGCCATTCGATCGCGAGCGGCGACGGGGAGACGATCGCGAAATCCGTCCCCCGCGCGGCCAGCGCGATGATTCCGCTGAGCGCCGCCCGGTCCTGCAAGGGGGAGATGAGCACCACGAGACAATCGCGGGGGAAGAACCGGGAGAGGACCCATGCGACGTGCGCGAAGGGCCACTCGCCGCCCGGTCGAACGTGGGTCAAATGGTCCAGGATCCGGTAGAGCTGCTTCCGACCGAACGCGGGCGGCACCCAGTCGAGGACCTCGCGCTGCACGATGAGACCGACGCGGTTCTTCGATGCGAGGACGTGCTCCGCGATCGCGAGGGCCGCCCGGACGCCATGTTCGATCGGGTTGTCCTCTTCCGTCCCGATGAACGATTCCCTCCGGGCGTCGACGACGATCACAACATCGCCCGAGCGCTCCCCCTCGTACTCGTTCGAGAACAGATGCTCGAACCGCGCGGATGCTTTCCAGTTGATCCGACGGACGTCGTCTCCGGGAACATACTCCCGAATCCCCCAGAAGTCCGTCCCCACGCCGATCCGACGGGAGGGCACTTGACCGAACCACGGACGCGTGCGGCGGGGCTGGAGATGCACGCGCCGCAGGTCCTCCATCGCGGGTGCGACGACGAGCCGCGAGTCGACGCGGACGACCGCGTCCTCGGCGCCGAGGGCGAGCGGATCGAGGGACCGGGCGCGAACGGGCCCGATGTGGAAGTCGCCTTTCACGGCGGACCGCACGGTGTACGAGAGGGGAATCTCGCCGCCCTTCTCGAGCGAGACGACGGCGTGATTCGTGCCCTTCACGACGACGAGCTCGCGCGGGACCACATCGACGATCTCGACGAGGTCGAGGCCGGGTCCGTCGTTGTGGACGACCAGCTCGACATCGACATCCCATCCCGCCTGGACGCGGTCCCGCGACAACGACCGCACCGCGAGGACGTGCGGCGTCGGCGGTGGGAAGAGGGATCCGAGGGCGAGGAAGATCACCGGGGGCAGCGAGAGGAGGACGATCTGCCAGCTACGCAACGCGAGGCCGACGACGAGGAATGCGAGGGACGTCGCCGCGAGGCCGCTCGACAACGAAGTGCGCATCTCACGGCACCTTGGGGACGGGGACCTGGCCGAGGACGTCGGCGATGACGGTCGACGTCCGGACCCCGCGGATCCAGGGATCCGGCTTCAGGATGAGACGGTGGGCGAGGGCCGGGAGCGCGACGGCCTTCACGTCATCCGGCGTCACGAAGTCGCGTCCCGCGAGGGCCGCCCGGGCCCGGGATACCTTGAGGAGCGCCAGGGATCCGCGGGGGCTTGCGCCGATCTCCACCTGGGTGTGCTTTCGCGTGCCCGTCACCACGTCGACGATGTATCCCTCGACCGCCGCATCGACGTGGACGTCCTCGAGGGCCGCTTGCAACGACAACACCTCGTCCGGCGTCGTCACGGGCTCGATCGTCGCGTCGTCGGACCGTCGCGTCCGGCGGCGCTGCAGGATCTCGATCTCCTGCTCCCGCGTCGGATATCCCACGTCGATCTTCAGGAGGAAGCGGTCCACTTGGGCTTCCGGCAGCGGGTACGTGCCCTCGTGCTCGATCGGATTCTGCGTCGCCATGACGAAGAACGGCCGGTCGAGGCGGAACGTCTCGCCCTCGAGGGTGGCCTGCCGCTCCTGCATCGCCTCGAGGAGCGCGGACTGCGTCTTCGGCGGCGCGCGGTTGATCTCGTCCGCCAGGAGGACGTTCGTGAAGACCGGTCCGCGTCGCAGCACGAACTCGCCGGTCTTGCGGTCGAACACGTAGGTGCCGGTGATGTCCGCGGGCAGGAGGTCCGGCGTGAATTGCACGCGGCGGAAGGAGAGGCCGAGGCCCGCGGCGAAGGACTTCGCGATGAGCGTCTTCGCGAGGCCCGGCACGTCCTCGATGAGCAGATGTCCGTCGCCGAACAACGCCCAGAGGACGCGCTCGAGGACGCCGCGCTTCCCGACGATGACCGTCTCGACCGCGTCGAGGAGGTCGGACCCGATCTCCGCGACGGACGCGACCTTCACTTCCACGCCTCCATGCGCTTGAGGACGTCCTCGAACTCGCGCGCGAAGCCGCCGCGCTCCCGCGCCTCGACGACCCAGCGGTATCGCTCCTCGAGGTCCCCGATGTCCAAGTGCGTGAAGTCCTGGATCACGTCATCGTGGAACATCTTTTGAAGCGCGACCGGGTCGCGCTGCAACTCGCGCATCGCCTCGGGCGACAATCCCGTCGCAAGCCTCGCCCGTTCGAGGAA
>Ga0137381_10002859_pt1 | contig 12109 bp, 8 predicted proteins | sample SagtaG_16_FD_104808 | JGI IMG/M metagenome (GOLD analysis project Ga0137381, IMG submission 104808) | Vadose zone soil microbial communities from Sagehorn Ranch, Mendocino, California, USA - Sage2_L_115_16 metaG | ecosystem: Environmental > Terrestrial > Soil > Vadose zone | place: USA... | reverse complement strand
CGCCTACCTGGCCCAAGCATGGGGCGCTCTGGGCTACGACGGAAAAGCAATGGAAGAAGCCAAAACCGCATTCGAGCTTTCTTCGCACCTGGGCAGAGAGGACAAGACGCTCGTAGAAGCACGATTCCGGGAAATGTCGTCCGAATGGGACAAAGCAGTCGATCTTTACCGCTCCTTATGGACTCTGTATCCCGAGAATCCAGAATATGCGATTCGTTCCGCCGACGTACAAATCCGCGCAGGCAAGGCCAACGACGCCTTGAAGACAATCGCCTTGCTTCGGAAGCAGCCCGATTCCATCAGTAAAGATCCGCGTTTGGACCTTAAGGAAGCCGAAGCGGCGGAATCACTTTCCGACTTATCCAAAGAAAAACAAGCCGCATTGCGTGCAGCCGACGGGGCAAGAACGAAGGGATCCCGTCTGCTGGAGGCCGAAGCACTCTGGCGCGCTTGCGCCGCCATGGCTTTTCTGGGCGAAGCACCGGGAGCCCAGGCGGCCTGCCGGCAATCGATCGCTCTCGCCAAGCCTGTCGGCGATCTGCTTCTGGTCGCACGCGGCTTCACCATCCTCGGCCTAATCGCTGGCACGCAAGGCGATACGAAACAGAGTCTTGAACAGCACCGCCAAGCCTTTGAATTCGCGCAAAGGATCGGCTCGCGCCGTGACATCACCGGCGCGCTCACGAATATCGGCAACGTTCTGGCGAGTCAAAGCGACTTTCCTGGAGCCCAGAAGAGCTATGAGGACGCTCTCGGCGTGGCGCAAGAAATCGACGACCGCGGTCAGATGATTACGCTTCTAAACAATTTGGCAACCGTAAGCCAGAGTTTAGGCAAATTCCCCGTTGCTCTTCACCTTTACGAGCGCTCGCTCGATGAAGCGCGGAAGTTCCTGGACAAGGGCAGTGCAGCTCGGGCGCAGAACAACATTAGTTTCATTTACTCACTGCAGGGCAATTTCCCCTCGGCTCTCCAGAACATTCAGGAAGCGGTAAAGGGGGCAGAGGAAACGGGCAACAAAAGCGATCAGGCGCGGTTCCTATACATGCTAAGTGACATAAAGCTGGAGCAAGGGGACCTCACCACCGCCGAGGAGAATTATCAGACAGGCCTGCAACTCGCCACGCTCATCGGCGACAAACCAACAGTCGCTTTGGGCCGCCTCAAACTCGGCGGATTCAGGCTGCAAACGGGAAAAGCTGCGGAGGCTGAGGTGTTGGCCCGGCAGGCCGCCGACGAATTCAATGCTGAAGGATTCAAGGACCTGGAAGGCCCGGCGCGAAATCTGCTCGCGTCCGCTCTGCTTGACTTGGACCGGCAGACGGATGCTGCTAAAGAGATAGACCTCGTAAACCAACTAAAACCACAGGACCCGACCGTAAAACTCGCTGTGACCATTACCTCGGGGCGCCTTCTCATGCGCTCTGGAAAGCTCGCGGCAGGAAAAAAAGAGCTGGATTCGGTGGTGTCGGAAGCCAGAAAGCTCGGGATTCCCGGGTTGCAGTTTGAGGCTCGGCTGGCGCAGGGAGAGATCGCGCTATTTGGAGGAGACAAGCGGACCGCTCTTTCCTTGCTTTCCACTTTGCAAAAAGATGCAGGCAAGAATGGATTCAGACAAATCGAGGTAAGGGCCAAAGGGGTAGCCCAGCAGATCAATCTAGCAAAACCTGGCTAAAGGCTCCGTCTTCTCGTGTTTCCGGTCGCGCGGACTTGCACGGAACGCAATTGGAAAATGAAAGCGCAAACACGGCAGAGAATTGCACACTAAGAAAATGTGCCACCCACGGGGCCGCTCCAGCGGGTTCTGTAAACGATGATTCTTGAGCGGCTTAGTGCGCAATACGGTATTTAGGTTCTCTTGGTGATTTTTGGCGCTCGGCTTGCACGCATGAATCAAATCGTTCTCTGTGTCCCCACCCGATGTCATGAGGCGGGAAATTAATTTTGCACGAGGTCGACCACCCCAGCTGGTTACGCCCTACTAAGGAGACTCATGCGTTTCTTCAGCGCCCCCGCAAAAATTTTCGTACTCTTGGTCCTTTTCGTTGCAGTCGTCACATCGAGCCGGGCTACCACTGTCCGTGGAGGTTCCACGTACGGCGACAACGCCGGCCTCCTCGGCTGCGAGGCCAAAATCGACGCTTTCCTAGCTGATAGCAACAACTTGGACAACTGCGAAGGATTTGCCTTAACCACGTTCATTATCGGCGGCAACACTTATAACGGTGCCTTGTTTGCTTTTCTTCAGCCTGACGGGTTAGCTTTCGGAGTCCTGGACATCATACCACTCGCCGCTAACTCAACCTTGACCTTCAATCTCGTGAATCCTTTGGCGCCCACAGGCGTATTCATGTGTGGTAGCTTCGACGATCCTACGAATCCTACGGTAGCTCATGATAGCACCCTGGCGGCCATGACTGGTTTGCCCTGCACGGCCGGATCATCCCCCGGCTACTCAGGATCCCTGAATCTTGCCAACGTTCAGGTAAATTTCTCGGGGAACGAAGTCACATTCGTCAATCAGACCTCGAGCGGACTCGTTGTGTTTACCGAGGACGGCAACATTCAAGGGACGACCACGGCTCCGGAACCGGGCAGCCTGATGCTTCTCGGTGTCGGTCTGCTCGCCCTCGGCCGTAAATTCCACCGCACAAGCTAGACACCATCGTAGCTTTCGCTCCGCAAGTGCTGGGTGTCGCCGTACCAGAATTGATCTTGCTGAGCCTTTATAAGCTAGCCTTTGGCTTCGATCCGCTCCAGTAAGGCGAAACCAATTCGCAAGAAGAAACCATCGGCTCCAATAACTCCGGATGCAGTGCCGCAACTCGATTCGCTGCCATCCATTCCTACCGCAGCCGTATTCAGTTTTCTCAAAGACACTCGAGGGGCCCTGACCTGGGCCGCGCACGATTTGGCCGAAGCCCTGAAATTGTCTGAACAGGACGCGAAAAAAATCCTCACTCTTCTGCAGCTGCAAGGCTACGTACATCAGAACTCGGACAGTCAACAATGGCTGACCACTGCATCTGGCGAAATTGTTTCCGGCTCAACACTTCCTCGACTCAGCCGGGAGAGTGTTGAACAGGCCGTTGCCACGTTGGCCGACCGCATTGCGGCGATCAATCGAGACCCACGAGCGGAGTTCAAAATACCCAAAGCCGTCGCCTTCGGAGATTTCTTAAGTGACCGCCCGAAAGTTCAGGCCGCTGATGTTGGCGTCGCATTGCGCCGCCGCAATCCATTAAGCGCGTACGGCCAGGCAAGCGAGCCGGCCTTCCTCAAGCAGCTCAGCCGCAAGAGCCGCTTCCTGCACATCCGGCCCTACGAACAATGGATGACCGAAAGGCCTCATCGAAATTTGCTTCCGACCGCCTAGCCGTCAACGAACGACAAGCTGACGCAATCCTGCGTCTGCCATTTCAAAAAGGAGGGTCACAACCTGACGGTGATGGGAACTTCCCCGGGTAAACAAATGAACCAGCAAACTGGACACCAATCCGGCAACGCAGTTGCCACACAGACTCGTGGGGCCGCCCGGCCGCGCACTACAGATACGTCGAGTCGTTCCGGCGTATCATCTCAAGAACGCTCTGGGCACCTCCGAAATCATGACTTCCTCCTCGTTCTTTCTCGCAGTGAATTACCCCTGGCTCGACTACGGTTGCGACTTCGGGCGTTCCCCTTGGGGTTATTCCGGCCTGGCGTCTCCGCATGCGCGTGACGTTGTTGCCGCCGACTTCGCCCGCATCCGCTCCTCCGGAGTCTCCGTCGTTCGCTGGTTTCTTCTGTGCGACGGCCGCAGCGGCGTCCGCTACGAAAACGGAATTCCCGCGGGACCCGACGACTTTCTCTTCACGGACGTCGCTGCCGCTCTCGACCTTGCCTCGCGGTCCAGTCTGCAAATTTGTTTTTCGCTTTTCGATTTTCTGTGGCTGCAGACTCCGGACGCTCCTCGTCCAACATTCCCGGGACGCGCCGCACTGCAATTCGCCGGTGGACGCGAAGCTCTCCTCCAGAAAATCCTCCTTCCACTGTTCCGCGAATTTTGCGCGCATCCCGCATTATTCGCGTGGGAAATCGTCAACGAACCCGAGTGGGCCATCCCCGAATTCCAGCCCTCGCAAAGAGCGTCGCTATCGCTCGCGAATGCGCGTTCTTATTTTTCTGAAATCGCGCAAGCCGTTCGCGAAGAAGCGCGCGTACCTGTCACTCTCGGCTCCGCGCGTTTCGAATGGCTTCGTGCATGGAGCGAAATTGGTCTCGACCTTTTGCAAGCGCATTATTATCCGCAGTCGGAGCGCGACCAGAAACTTTCGCTCTCGCAACAGCTCGGCTCGCTTTCGGATCTTGCACAGCCGCTCTGGCTCGGCGAACTTCCCGCGAACGATCCTGCATCGCCGGAATATTCGCTGACCGAAGCGCTTACCGCCTGCCGCGATGCGGGCATCGCAGGTGCAGGAATCTGGCGCTGGCGGCCGCCAGAGCCTGGTGGCTCCGACGTGGCGTTTGGCTTTGTCGAACCGGAAACGCTGCTTGCCTGGAGCAGACGTTCTTCCGAGTTTCGCGTCTAAGGAATCGCGATGATCTTGCGCACCAAAATTCAGCGCTTTGCCAGTTTTTTCCTGTTGTGTCTTTTCGCGGGATTTTCTTCACCCGCGAGGCAGCAAGAAGCTCAGCAGCGGGAAGTCCAACAAAAGGAAGAACTGCGTGGCGCTCCCGCAGAGCCCGACGACGCTGCCGAAGTCCGCGCGCAAATTGCAGTCGTCGAAAAACTCCTTCCCACTTTCGTCGATCGTGGCGCGGCGCTCTATTTTCTGGCTGCCGCGAAACAGCATCTCGGAGAGTCGCGCGAAGCATTCGATCTTCTGAAGGAGTGCATGGCGCTCGACGAAGGATTTGATCCTTCGGGCGGTCCGGAATTTGCCGGTCTACGCGGCGAACACAATTTCACGGAACTGGTGGAACGCGCTCGCCAGCATTTTCCTGCGGTGGCGATGGCGCGCCTCGCACTCGCTACCGAAGAGAAAGATTTGGTTCCCGAAGGACTCGCATGGGATCCGAAGCGCGAACTGTTCTATCTCGGCAGCCTGCATCGCAAGAAAATTGTACAGATCACGCCGGACAGCCACGCTTCTGATTTTGTTCCGCCGCAGCCGGAGCCGCTTCTTCCCGTGCTCGGTATTCGGCTTGATCCGGATGACGGAACGATTTGGGCCAATGCTTTTCAGGACGCTGGCGCGAGCGCGGGGAAAACGCAGTTACTACATATCGATACTCAGGGAAGCGTGCTGGCGCGTTTTTCGCCGCCGGACAAAGGACGTCACGGATTCAACGATCTCGTGGTTCGTAAATCCGGTGAGGTTTTCACTACGGATAGCCTGGGCAATTCGGTATTTCGCTTCGATCCACGCGCCAGGAAATTTACGGCGCTAGAATTCCACCGCCCGCTCTTTTATCCAAATGGAATTGCGCTTGCCGGCGACGATCACACGATTTACGTCGCGGATACGCTCGGAGTCATCAAGTACGATCTCGCGAATTCTTCCAGCACGGATGTTGCGCCAGGCCCGCACGCAACGCTCGGCGGCATCGACGGCCTGTATTGGCATCGTGAAAGTCTCGTCGCCATACAGAACGGGATCGGCACGCCGCGAGTCGCGGTGTTCAAGCTCTCGCCGGACGGTACACGCGTTGCGCGAGTCACGGTTCTCGAATACCGCACGACGCTGACGGCGTTGCCCACCACCGGCGCCATTCGCGGTTCCGATTTTTACTTTATTTCCAACAGCCAGATCGACAATCTGAACGGCGACAAAATCCTCGATCCGACACGTCTGGAGCCAGTCCGCATCGCGGTGGTTCACCTCCCGTGATTCCATTCGACTTTCTGCTTGCGTCGCCGCCTCCGGCTTAGGCAGAGTAAGTCCGAATGAAATTCCCACTTTCCAATTCGCGAATGCGCGGGGCCGTACTTTTATTTTCGTGCGTGCTCGCGCTCTTATTGAGTTACCTGGGCCTCCGCAACGCATTTGCGGCGCACTATCTTGGATTGGACACGCGCGCCGGCTACGAACACGCCGTTCGCCTGGAACCTGCGAACGCACGCAACTGGTATCTCCTCGGACGCTCCTATCTCTACGACATCGAACAGCCCGACCCCGCTCGCGCCATGCAAGCCCTCCAAAAGGCGGTCGCGCTCGATCCTTACTCCGTGGAAGCGCTGCTGGATCTTGCGACTGCGTACGATGGAGAAGGCCAGACTGCGCGCGCTCGAGAAACGTTTCTGGCCGCGCAACGCGCCTATCCGCTCTCCGCGGATGTTTGCTGGAGCTACGGCAACTTTCTGCTGCGTCAGGGCGAGCAGGACGCGGCGTTCCGCGAAATCCGCAAAGCCGTGGAACTCGAACCAAAGCGCGCGGACGAGGCTTTTTCTCGCGCGCTGCGGGTACAGCCTGACGCAAACATTCTGCTCGATAAAGCCGTGCCACCCGCTACGGCAGCGTATCTGCCGATTCTGCATTCGCTCTCGGACACAGGTGATCTGAACAACGCACAACTTGTCTGGAACCGGCTGATTGCGCTTCACCAGCAAGTTCCCATGTCAGAGATGGTGTACTTCATCAGCGAGCTAGTTCATCAGATTCGCATTGCGGATGCAGCTCGCGCGTGGACGCAAGCCGTATCGATCATGCAAAATCCGCCTCCGCCGGATCCTGCAGGTTCACTATTGTGGGATGGCGGATTTGAATCCGGGTACGCCGGAGGAGGATTCAGCTGGCATTTCGTACCCGAAACAAATGACGTGCAGATTTCATTCGATCGCTCGGAAAAACATTCGGGCGAGCAATCGCTGCGCATTCTTTTCAAAGGGCATCGGAATCTAAGTTTCGAAAACGGGTGCCACAACATCACGCCTGAACCGGGGAAACAGTATCTGCTGAGCGCGTGGGTGCGAACGGAGTCGCTGACGAGCAGTGAAGGAGTGCGTCTGCAGATTTTTGTTTTTACCAATACCAAGAACGAATCCATGACAACGGAAGAAGTGCACGGAACACAGCCATGGAAACAGATCCAACTGCCTTGGGTTGCACCGCCGGGAGGAATCTTCGGATCCGTCTGCGTGAAACGTTTCATGAGTGACATGCCGGAAAGCGATATTCAAGGCGCGGCATGGATCGACGATGTTTCGCTGGTGCCGGTGGATGAGGCGTCAACGAAACCATGAACCACGTCCGGACGGGCTTATTCGCGGTCATTGCTTTCGCCGTCCTGAGTCACGGCGCAGTGGAACCGTGGGCGCGAGGAATTCTGGAATCAGCGTCCGGAATTCTGTTTGTGCTGTGGGCGTTGTTTTTCATGGTTTCAAAAAAAGAGCAAGAGATCGCACTGCCATCACTGTTGTTCCCACTGGCTGCGTTCGCCATTGTGGTGATCGTGCAATTTGCGTTTCGGCTCACGTCATCGCCGTTCACAACGCGAACCGAATTGCAGCTTTTGTTGAGTATGTTGATTCTTTTTTTCCTGGCGGCGCAAACATTGCGCACGCTGTCAGATTGGCGGGCCTTCGCGTGGTTCGTGATGATTTTTGCGTTTCTGATTGCAGGGCTGAGCATCCTGCAGCATATGACATTCAACGGAAAGTTGTACTGGTTCCGAGAGATGCGTTACGGCGGCATTCCGTTCGGGCCGTACGTGAACCGCAATCACTTCGCGGGATTCGCGGAATTGGTTTTGCCGATAGCCTTGGTGCCTTTGCTGTTGGGCCGAGTACGCCGCGAAAGGCTGTTCATCGTGGGTATGCTTGTGATTATTCCGCTGAGCGCATTGATGCTGTCTGCTTCGCGCGGCGGAATCATCAGCCTGGGAGCTGAGCTGGCGTTCCTGATACTGGTTTTGATTCTGAAGAGGACGGGCGGACGACATCTTTTCGCAGGGGCAGCGGTGTTGCTCGTGGCGTTTCTCACGGTATCGTGGATCGGAGTAAGCCAGATCCTGTCGCGCTTCTCAGGTTTACAGACATTGGAAGTCACACAGAGCAAGCGTGCTTCGATGCGACACGGGGCCTGGCGAATCTTTGTGGACCATCCTGTTCTGGGAACGGGGCTGGGCACATTGCAGCAGGTTTATCCGCCGTACGAAACTTTGTATGACGGAAAAATCGTAAACCACGCGCACAACGACTATCTTGAAGTGTTGGCCGAAACGGGAGCTTTGGGCGGACTGTGTTGCGCGTGGTTTGTGGGGACCCTGTTCTTCGGGGCGCTGCGTTTTCTGCAGTCCGGCGACAATTCATTTGCGAGCACGCTTCGCCTTTGCGGGTGGACAGCCTGCTGGGGAATGCTGGTGCACAGTCTGGTGGATTTCAATCTGCATATTCCGGCGAACCTGTTGCTTTTCTTGATGATGAGTCTTCTAGCCACTGCAGAAATTCAACCAGTGACGCCAGCAAGAGTTCGGAGCCGAACGCGAGGACCTGCCGAAAAACCCTGATTGACTGAACCATTAGGCCTGTATAATTCAAACCGGGGGGGTTCTGGACCTATGCAACCGGCCAAACTGGGCGCCGCGTATTGGTGTCTTCTTGCGGAAGCCGTACTGGCGTTCGGACTGCGGGCGCCGTCCGCACTCGCGCAGTTCCCTGTCGAAACCCAGCAACAAGCCAACGAGAGAATTCGCGCGCTTTCAGCGAGTACGGTCACGCCGCCGCGCGAATACATTATCGGGAAGGGCGACGTGATCGGAGTGGAAGTTTATGATGTTCCTGAACTTACGCGCGAGCTGCGGGTAAGCCAAACGGGTACGGTCGGGATGCCACTGGTGCCGGTGAGACTCTACGTAGTGGGGCTGACGGAAATGCAAGCGCAGCAAAAGATTTCTGAGATTCTGGCAGCGAACGGACTTGTCACACATCCCCAAGTGATGGTTTCGGTGAAGGAGAAAAGGAGCAAACCGATCACGATTGTAGGGGCCGTGGCACACCCGATGGTGTATCAGGCGGACCGCCCCACGACCCTCGTGCAAGTTCTGGCGGAGGCCGGAGGAATATCGCCCGACGCAGGAGATACCGTGATCGTCACGCGCGCAGAATCGAAGGATGAAAATTCGAGTGAACCTCCGGAAATTGGGACGGAAGATGCTGTTGCGGCCACAAATCCAGCGCTGGCGTCTTCCAGTGCGCCTATTCCGGCTACGAATTCGGCGCCGGGTGCTGATGGTGGCGCAGCTCGAAATTCGTCAGGGACGCAGCCTACCTTTCCGGGTCCCGAGATAGCGGCACAGACCACTCCGCAGAATGCCACGCCACCGCAAATTGCAGACAGCGACATAGCGCCGCCAGTGGCCAACACGATTACCGTGAATCTGGCGGAATTGCTGGAGCGGGGAGACACGCAAAACAATATTCCATTGCAGGGCGGAGACATTGTCACCGTCCCGCACGCGGGGATCGTGTACGCGCTTGGCGCGGTACAAAGGCCTGGAGGATTTGTGGCCAATAACGACCGGGCGCAGCTATCCACTTTGAAGGTGCTGGCGCTAGCCGGCGGGATGACCCGGATTGCCAGGAAAAACCAGGCGGTAATCATCCGCAAGGATTCTTTGGGAAAGCAGCAGGCAATCCAGGTAGACCTGGGCAAGATCATCGAGCGGAAGTCCGAAGATGTGCGCCTAATGCCGAGTGACATTTTGTACGTACCGGACAATGCCACGAAGGCCGCGTTAATACGCGCAGGAGAATTTGGCCTGGCCGTCGGCACGGCACTGACGATCTACCGGATAGGGACAAGATAGGGACAAGGAACTAGGAAGACCAATGGCGGACGAGAACAACCTGATTCCGAAAGAAAACGGGCCAGGTGTGGTCGAAGTGGTGTCCATGTCCTCGCATCGGATTCCATCTTTCGACTTATCCCCGCGACAGCCACATCTTTACGACTACTTGCTGATTTTGCGCAAGCACCAGTGGCTGATTCTGTCATTTTTGCTGGCAGTAGTGACCATCGTCGCCATCGCGACATTTCGGATGCAGCCGGTCTATACGACCACCGCACGAATCGAAATTGACAGGGAAAACACAAACATTCTGCCGTTCCAAGGCGCCGATTCCTACGACTTCATGATGGACCAGGACAATTATATAGAGACACAATCGCGAATTTTGACGAGCGAGACCCTGGCACTGCAAACGATCCGAAACAGCGGGCTGATTCCGCACTCCGAAATGCAAGGAGGGCCATCGGCGTCCGAAGCGATTACTTCCGGGAGCCTTGCAAACCATAGAAGGCCGCCGGAGCTGGGAGCGTTTCTGGGCAGCCTGGCCGTGAAGCGTGTGCCGCAAAGCCGGCTGCTGGATGTGAGTTTCGAATCGACCGATCCGCAGTTGGCGGCGCAAATCCTGAATGCGCATATCCAGAACTTCATGGAGCAGAACTTCCGCAGCCGATACGACACGACGGCAAAAGCGACGGTGTGGCTGGCGGATCAACTGAGCGAGTTAAAAGTAAAGGTGCAAAATTCCGAGGATGCGCGGCTTGCTTACGAACGGCAGCATCAGATCTGGGAACTTGACGATAAGCAGAACATCACAACGCAACGACTGAACGACCTGAACAAGGAAGTGACGGACGCGCAAAGCGAAAGAATGCGCAAAGAGGCGTTGTATGAATTCGCGAGGGCCGGAAATATCGATGTGCTGCCTCAGCTTCGCGAAAACGGCGCTTTACAGGATCTTACGAAACGGCGTTCCGAAGTGTACACGCAATACCTGGACTCGCTCAATCAGTATGGCCCGAATTTCCCAAAGGTTCAGCGCCAGCAGGCACAGCTAAAAGAAATTGAAGGAATGATGGACACCGAGAAACGAAACATTCTCGAAGCGCTGGGAAACGACTATAACGCAGCGCGGCAGCGGGAAGGACTGCTGAACGAAGCGCTCAACGAGCAAAAAATCGAAGTAAATCAGATGGCGCAAAGCATGGTGGAATACAACATCTTGAAGCGCGACGCGGAAGGCTACAAGACGATGTATGACGGGCTGCTGAGGAAATTGAAGGAAGCGAATATTGCCGCGGGACTGAAATCGTCCAACATTCGAGTGGTTGATCCCGCGATGATCCCGTCAACGCCCTCGCGTCCAGCGAAAGCCAGAAACATCGCACTGTCATTCCTGGTGGGACTTGTAGGCGGGATTGGATTGGCATTGTTGCGCGAGTATCTGGACAACACGGTGAAGACACCAGACGACATCGAATCGCTCGCACGACTGCCCTCGTTGGCGGTAGTGCCCGCATTTACAAGCGAGAACGGAAACGGGCGGCGCGGCCGCTTGCTCGGGAGTGCATCGTCCAACGGTCATGAGAAGCGAATCGAATTAGTTGCGCAACACTTGCCGAAGTCGCAGATGTCAGAGGCATTTCGGGCGCTGCGTACGGCGCTGTTGCTGTCACAAGCGGATCATCCACCGCAAATAATTCTGGTGACCAGCGCGCTGCCGCGAGAAGGCAAAACGACCGCGGCGGCAAATCTGGCGGTCACACTTGCTCAATTGGGTGATCGAACGCTTTTGATCGATGCCGACCTGCGAAAGCCGGGCGTGGGCCGTCTGCTGAATATGACGGATGGCAAATACGCGGGGTTAAGCTCCTATCTTGCAGGTGTTTCGAGCCTGGATCTTGTTACCGTGCCGCATTCTTCCATTCCGAATCTAGTAGCCATACCGACCGGCCCGCTGCCACCGAATCCGGCGGACCTGCTTTCATCACACAAATTGGCTGACGCGCTGAGGCAACTTCGCAGCCAGTACAAATTTATCGTGATCGATTCTCCGCCCATCATGGCCGCGACGGACGCAGTAATTCTTTCGGTGCAGACCGACGGCGTACTGCTGGTGGTGCGGAGTGGCGAAACGCCGAAGGAAGCCTTCACACGCGCTCGCGATTTGCTGATCAGCGTGAAATGCCGTTTGTTGGGCGTAGTGCTGAACGCGGTCGACTCGACGGCTCCGGATTACTACTATTCGTATCGCTACTATCCTTATTCGTACGGATACGGTCCACAGGAAGCCGCGGAAATTTATGGCACAACCGATGATCGTTCGTCGGAGACCACCCGG
>Ga0137381_10002850_pt1 | contig 12130 bp, 8 predicted proteins | sample SagtaG_16_FD_104808 | JGI IMG/M metagenome (GOLD analysis project Ga0137381, IMG submission 104808) | Vadose zone soil microbial communities from Sagehorn Ranch, Mendocino, California, USA - Sage2_L_115_16 metaG | ecosystem: Environmental > Terrestrial > Soil > Vadose zone | place: USA... | reverse complement strand
ATGCGGCGCCTCATCACTCGCTGGCTGCCTCCGCCTTCTGTCTGTCATCCCTATCCCCTGCATCGCATCGGCGTCCTCACCTAAGGCAAGAGCCGGATGCGGGAATCCCGCTTGTCCGGATCCGTGGAGGGGGTTATGAGCGATCATGATTCCTACTCCGACTGGCTGTTTTCAATATATTGCGAAAGGTCCACTTCCAGAAAGTGGGCCCTACAACTGAAATCCTTGCGGGAACGCCAACACGGCAGCTGCCGGTAACAATATATAGAGATATAGAGGGCGAGGGCGCAAGGAGGCGCTTGACCGGTGTTCATTATAAAAGAGTTAGACGCGAAGCCACAGAACTATGCCGCTGGCTTTGAGGTTGAGGGTGGCATGGGAGGGTGGGAGTGGCATGGGCTGGACTTTTTCGATGGAAAATGAGGAGCGTACGACCCTGCGCCAGGGCGGCGGAAGAGACGCTTTGGCTTTCCATAGGCCCATAGGACGGTGCCGGAGGAATGCGTCGAAGTCCTGATAGGGCGTTCCACCGTGCTCGTAGCAGATGTGGGCGATTCTTTTGGCGTCAGTGCCGTGTATGGCGGAGGTCTCGACGCCGGGGATGGCGTGTGCGGCGTGGATGTCGGTGATGTTGCCGCCGCCGATGAGGCCGATAATGCGTGGTCATCTGTTCAGAGCCGAATCACAAAATTGAAGCGCCGGTGCACCGCGGTGACGCCATCGCTCAAAATGAAAGTTAGCTAACGATAGGTGGCGACGAAATCTTTGTAGGCGGCTTCGGTGGCTTCGGGCGTGGCGATAGCCGAAGTGATCAAGATGCGGTAGCGGAATGTGACGGTGGCGTGAGGAGCCAGAGAAAAATTTAACGCCTGCTTGCCTTCGCTGAAAACGTTTTGGCCGAGGGGATTGACGGCGAAGAGACCGTAACCGCGGGCGTGCCAGTAGGTGGGGAAGCCCGGATTGGCGGGGTGATCGAGAATGGTGATGGTGACGGGCTCGGTGCCGACCATGCCGCTGAGGTTGCACCAACGACCGCGCGTGCCCCAGGCGGCGTCGCCTTTTTTGCCCTCGCTGGTCAGGTATGTGCCATTGACGCCAGTGTTATCGAGCTTGGCGACGACCGTGGGGCGGCCGCTGGCGTCTGTGTAAACATCGGGTTTCTCTGAAGGAATTTCGAGGGCGCGGACGACGCGGAGGCCGAGCATGCCGTCTTTTGCGTCGGGGAAGTTAACTTTGCTGTCGAGTGCGGTGAGCGTGGTGATGTGATCCACGCTGCGGAAACCAGGCGCGCCACGAAAGACGAAATGAGTATGTTCGTTAAGAAGAACTTTTTTGTCGAAGGTGACCCATTCGGTTTCAACGTCGAGCTCGCCATGTTCACCGCTTTTTGTTGAGACGATGGAGCGATGGAAAATCGTGCCCATTTTGGGAGCCTGATCGGGCTTGATGGCGTCGGAATTGTTCCAGAAGTCTATGCCGTTAACGTCTTCGTAATTGAACCAGAGGCCGGCGTGATGCGGATGGTCAATGCGTTCGCCCGGGCGCTGCTCGAGGGGATAGCCGCGGGTGACCACCGTGCCTTTATCCGTGCGCAGAGGATAGAGGACAGGCTTTTTCAGGGTGATGGGCCAGATGTAGGACGTGAAGGGTTTTCCATCGATGGTGACATCAACCCGACGGGAAGTTTCGTCAATGGTGATGCTGACGTGGTCGTTGGGACGAGGCGCGGCGAAGACGAACAAAGCGAGGAACGCGGCTAAGACTAATGTGAGCGATGCACCGGCAATCGGGATGCGCATGACTAGCTGTGGCCTCCAATGACGACCTGCTGCTTCGCGTCGTCGAATGTAATTCTTTGGCCGGTTTGGATGGCGGCGACGTTCATGCAAAGGGCGATGGAGTGGCTGTAGCCGGCGTCAACGTTAGCGTTGGTGGTTTTGCGGCTGCGGATGCACTCGAGCCAATTGCGAACGTTGGCTACGGTCATGTCGTCGGCGCCGGTGTCCGCAGCGGTGCTGGCGGCTTCGGCGGCTTTTGTGAGCGAGACGGTTGGGAGAAGGTTCGCTTTCATGTCCATTTCGGCGGCTAGTTTTCCGGTGAGGCCGCCTTCGGAAGTGATTTCGTTTTTGTCAAGATCAAGAGTGCCGCCGTTGGAGAAATACAGTTCCTTGATGCCGCCGGTGGCATTGGTCATGCGTGATGAATAGATGACCTGGAAACCTTTGGAGGGATCATTGAGCGGGCCGTAATCGAAGACGGCAGTCATGGTGTCCCAGTTTTTGCGGCCATCGTTCCATTCGTAGATGCCGCCGTTGGCGACTACGCTGCGCGGATGAGGAAGACCGGTGAACCAATGAACTGTGTCGATTTGGTGGACGAGCCATTGATCGGGAATGCCGGAGGAGAAAGGCCAGAAGAGGCGGAACTCGAGATATTTGCGGGCGTCGAACGGTTCGTAAGGATGGTTGATGAGGTAACGCTTCCAATCGGTGTCGGCTTCGCGCAACTGCGGAACGAGTTTGGGACGGCGCCAGCGGCCGGGCTGGTTGACGTTCCAAGTCATTTCGACGCTGACGATGTTGCCGAATTGGCCGGACTTGATGAATTCGTAGGCTCTCTGATAGGTGGGAGAGCTCCGGCGCTGCGTGCCAACGGCGAAGATGCGGTCGCTGTTTTTTACGGCGTCGCGGATGGCTTTGGCGTCTTCCATGGTGTGGGCGAGAGGCTTTTCGACGTAGGCATCACAGCCGGCACGGATGGCTTCGACGCCGTGGAAGGCGTGCTGGAAATCGGCAGTGCCGACGATTACGGCTTCAATATTTTTGTTTTCGTAGAGTTCGTCGTTGTTGCGCGCGAGGGCGATTTGCTTGCCGGTGAGTTTGGTGATGTAGGCGGCGCCTTCTTCGCGGCGGCGGCTCCAAATGTCCGAGAGTGCGACGAATTCGAAATTGAGTTCTGGCGCAGACTTGAGGAAGGAAGGGATAAGGCTGCTGCGAGAGCGATCAGAAAAACCGACAATGCCGACGCCGACGCGGTCGTTGGCGCCGAGAACGCGGGAGTAGCTGGAAGCGGAAAGTACGGCGTTGGCGACTCCGGCAGTGGTGAGTTTAAGGAACTCGCGGCGTGAAGAATTTTCTGCAGACATGCGGCCTCCCTCGAAACTGATTGAATTGAAGACGCAAAGCGGTGCGACAGTTTTTGCAGCTGACGATCGCTTCGACTGAACGCCCTCGCATACCCCTGCGCGAAGGCGCGAGAATTGCCAAGCGCAAGGTAATGGTAAGACAAGAAAGAAAAATTCGGTGTTGAGAGTTGCTAAAGGAATCGTTTATCAGAGTTGCGTTGACTCGCGCGGGCTTGGGACATAAGAAACTTGGGTGGTGGTGTGCGACTAGAACGGGGGATGGGGGGATGAGGGCAAGGAAGCTTGCTAAATATTTTGTGTGGGCGATCTTGCTGGCGTGCGGGACGGGGACGTGGGCGCAGGCCCCCGCGACCAATGCGACGGAGACTATTGAGTCTTCGGCACTGCGAGTGGAGTTGAATACGAGTCCGTATTCGTACCGCGTCATGGAAAAATCCAGTGGGGAAGTGCTGGTGGCGGAGAGCGGGGCAATTACCTTCACTACGAATGGCTACACCGTGAGAAGCGTGACGGATGTGACGCGCGGAAGCGAGTGGATGAAGGCGACGCTGCATTTGGAGGGAACGTCAGAGCTGGCGCAGGCGAGCTTTCGATTTATCAAGCCAGAAGTGTTGCAGGTGATTTTTTCGTTCAAGAACGGGGTGGCAGCGGAAATTCACGAAGAGTTTGCGGATCAAGGAGAGCATTACTACGGGATTTGGGAGATGCCGTTTGGCGGGAGCATTGATAACCGCGGGGCGGATCACGACTTCCTGGGCATACGGCATCAGGCTGATGTGAACTATGCGAGCGCGCGTGCGCCTTTTTATGCAACGTCGAAGAAATATGGCGTGTACGTGGAAACGACGGGGAAAGGGCGCTTTGCTATAGCACAGGCGGGAAAGACGAGTTTTTCATTTTTCGACACGCAATTGAAGTACGACGTCATCTACGGGCCCTGGTATCGGGAGATTTTTGCGCGCTACAACGAATTGGCGGGGCCGGCGATCCTGCCGCCCACATGGGCGTTTGGAAGTATCTGGTGGCGGGATGATCATCACAACGATTTGCGGCGAGCGAAGAATGGGCAGGAGAAAGTGATCGAAGACGCGGACAAGCTGCGCGCGCTGCACATTCCGGCGGGAGCAATTTGGCTGGATCGGCCGTTTGGAACAGGCGAGATGGGATGGGGAAACATGGATTTTGACGCATCGTTTCCCGATCCACCGAAGATGATCAACGATTTGCGCGACCGGGGAATGAATTTGCTGATCTGGGCGGCGAACCGTGCCTGGAACCACTTGCAGACGGAGGTTCGGCGCGAAGGTACTTGTATTTTGGACGTGGGTCCGCGGCGGACATGAAGAATCCGTACGCGTACGCGTGGTTCAAGGAGAAATTGAACGAGTATGTGCGGCTGGGAGTGAAGGGTTACAAAATTGATCGCGGTGAAGAGGATGAATTGCCGCTGGCGGACGAAAACATCAACGCGATTTTATTTCCGAAGATGGCAGCGGAGGGACTGCGCGACGTCAACGGCGACGATTTTTTCAACTTTACGCGAAACGTGAACGATACAGGGCGGAAGTACACGGCAGTGTGGAACGGGGATACGTGGAGCACGTTCGCAGGACTGGAAGTGTCCATCAAGAACGGGCTGCGGAGCGGGGCGATCAATTTTCCGATGTGGGGATCGGACACGGGTGGGTACGTTCGGGTGCCAGAGAAGGAGTTGTTCGCACGGTGGCTGGAATTCAGTGCGTACAGCCCGATGATGGAGATTTTGCTTGGGCCCAAGAGAACGATTTGGGATGACTACGATGACGAGTTGGTGGGGATCACGAAAACATACGTTGGCGAGCATTACAATTTGATTCCTTACACGCGGTCGTATTTGTATCAGGCAACGCAGACGGGGATGCCGGTGATGCGCTCGCTGATATTTGACTACCCAGAGGAAAAAAATTTCAGTGATACGTGGGACGAGTACCTCTATGGCGACGAAATATTGGTGGCACCGGTGACGACCACGGGCGCGACGAGCCGAAGTGTGACGCTGCCAGCGGGCCATTGGATGAATTACAACGACAAGCGGACGGTGTACGACGGCGCGAAGAGCGTAACGGCGTCTGCGCCGCTCACCACGATACCGCTGTTTGTTCGCGAAGGCGCGATCATTCCGCGAGGCGAGATCGTGCAGTTGAATAACAATTGGGAGGCGAATTGGAAAGCGAAGCTGCGGATGGAGATTTTTCCGTCGGCGAAGACCGCCAGCGAATTCAGTTATTTCACTGGAGAAAAGGCGCAAAAGATTGCGGTGACGCCGTCGGGAGACGGATTGACGATTGAGTTCGGCGAATTGGGGATGCCCGGAACCCTGGAGATCTATTGTCGCGGCGCCAAAGAAATTGTGACAGGAGACGGAAGAAAACTTCGTGAAGGGCGTGACTATAGCTATGACGCGGGGGCACAGAAATTGACGGTGGCATTTCAGGGGCCGACGAAGTTGAAGGTGAAAGGGGTAGTGAGTCTATTCCAGCCGTGAAATGCCCTCAAGTCTGCTTCAACCATTGACTACCGACGAGTGAAGAAAACTTGCGATGGATTCGGTGAGCTTGCGTGGACATTCGGTATTGGCCATTGCGAGAGCGAGGCTGCGAGTCAGGCGGTGGCCTGCCACGCGATATTTTTGAAAAAAGTGGGAACGCCCTCTAAGGGCGTGCTCGGGAAGAATCGAATAGCCAAAGCCGGATTCGACAAGACGTTTGATGGCTTCGGTGTCGTCCGCTTCCATGACGACGCGCGGTGTGACGCCGATTTCTTCAAAGTAGCGATCGATGACCCGACGAACGTTACTCCGTTTGGGATAGAGAAGAAATGGCACATCAGCGAGTTCCGAAGCGCGCATCGAACTGACGTGGCCGCTGCCGATCTTGTTGGCGGACGGGCGCACGATGAGGAGCTCTTCGTCAAAAAGCGGAATGAGCTTGAGGTTGGCTTCAGCGACTGGCAGAGAAATGAGAGCGAGATCGAAACGTCGGTCGAGCAGACCGGCGACCATTTCTTCGGTTACGCCAACAGTGACGCGAATTTCGGCGTGCGGGTACTGCTTGCGAAGCTTGCGCAGCGGACCACCTAATTGGTAAATCAAAGTGGTGACGCCGGTGGCGAAATGAAAAGGGTGGACGTCGGTAGAAAGATCGTTCACAAAAGATTGCTGGATTTGACCCATCATAGTGACGACCTGCGTGGCGAGCTCGGCGAGGCGGACGGCGGCGGGAGTGGGGATTAGACGTTTTCCGCGGCGAACAAAGAGCTCTGTATGAAGTTCGTCGGCGAGATTGTGGAGTTGGAGACTGACAGCGCCTGGGGACAGATGAATTTTTTCCGCCGCACGAGTCATGCTGGGGGAATTCATGACGGCGAGGAAGAGTTGGAGTTGGTGTATATCCATTTAGGTGTTCCCGTTTGGGCAAGCGTTCTGCGGGAACGCGCTTGCGCCGGAGATTGCAGTGCTGTTACAACGAATCCGCTCGGAATCACAACGCATTTTACACTAGGAATACAAGGTTGCAGAAAGCCGGAGCGTGGCGGATACGAAGTCGCATTTTTGTCACGACGCTGCAGCTCATTGATTGACGCCGCTTGCCAGTATTCCGCCGTCAACGACGAGCAGATGTCCGGTGATGTAGCTCGCGGCGTCTGAAGCGAGGAAGACGGCGGCGCCGACGAGCTCTTCGAGTTTGCCGAACCTGTGCATGCGCGCTCGCAGGAAAAACTCGCGACCGCGCTCGGTTCCATCAAGGAGAGCCGCGTTAAGGTCCGTGCGAAACACGCCGGGAACGAGAGCGTTGACGCAGACACCTCCCGGTACTGAAATCTGGCGAATGAAATCTCACACCATTTGACACTAATTGTTCTACGTACTCGGTGATTCAGCCAGCTTCGACACCATTTGACACCAATTGGAAAAGGGGCAGCGGTATGCCTTCTGAATCCGACATCACCAGCGAGGATGCAACTTCGATCGCTTCCCGCTCTTCGGCCCCGATGCCTGGACCAAGCATTGAACCGAGAAATACAAGTGTTCCTTCACCGATTCTTTTTCTTATACACACTGAATGCTTTCCCAAACTAGCTAGAGCTTCGCTCTGATCGCACCGAACGGGAGTGATCGCTTCAAAAGTCCGAACGAGGCGATGAACGGGTCTAGTGTACTCAAGATAGGTAGCTGCCGCAGGATTCTTCCCGACCTTAACAGGCGGAAGCAGCTGGAGGCCGAACACTTTCTTGAGGAGATCACTTTGGTGCTTCGACTCGGTTCGTGAGGAAAACGCTAAGCCAGACTCCAGGATTACCCATGCACCCTGGTGAATCCGGTCAGCGAGATCAGCAGCAATCGAGAGCGACATCCAACGGATTCCCGGCGCAATAATGAGCGAACCTGATACAGTCCGGCGGCTTGCGAAACTCGTGGCAGCGGGATTGCGGCTAACTAGATGCCTGAAGCCTATCGCTGACTCGAGTGAAAGGCAGTGATCCTCCTGCCAAATCTCCACGCTGCGCGCAGCAGCACGTTGCCCCGCGGTCAAATGGACGACAAACGGTGCCAAGGCCAAACCCGTCAGGAACTCGCGTCGTGTCGACATGGCGCTAAAAAGTCTCAGACATCAAGCGTGTTAATGCCACTGAAGTATCGTAAACCTGTTGATCGGCGGCGAACTGATAGCGCGATTCCATCTCAGCAATTAGCCAGCCATCGTAGTTTACTTTGCGAATCGCCTCTCGAATTGCCGGCCAATTGTTGTCGCCGAGGAAGATGTTGGTGTAGACACTTTGATTGCCACAGCGGCCGCGATGTTTCATTACATCCTTCACGTGAATACGTGTGATGCGCGGGCCGTGAATCTCGATCCACTGTTCAGCGAAGCCGGTGTCGTGAATATTGCCGACGTCTAGATGAATTCCAACCCACGGGCTCTTTACTTCATCGAGGAACGTGGCGAACTCGCGTGGACTGAGCAGAAATCGCTGCTCGGAGTTGCAGTTTTCCACGCCGATTTTAACGCGAGCTTTAGCTGCGACCTCCGCCAACTTATGAAGCGTCTGAACCGTGCGCTTATAGACTTCGTTGTACGGAGTTTCTTCCGTGACTAGGCCGGCGACTATCAAGATCGCATCGGTCCCGAAAATCTGCGCCGCCTCGATTTGCCTTTCGATGTGACGCACCGCAGCATCCCGCTTGGCCGGATCGCGTGCTGAGATATTTTCCTGCCAGTCCAAAGAGTTCGCCACGTCCGAAACTTCCAGTCCCGCGTCGTGAACCTGCCGTGCCAGGACGCGTAACTCGGCATCTGTTGTTTGCATCTGGAACCACGGCCTGTCCCCGAGCCAGAGCTCGACTCCGTCGTATCCAGCGCGTTTCAAAAGATCCAGGCCGGCGGAGAAGGACATTGCTTTTGGGAAAAAATTGTCACCCGTCGATTTTTTCATGGCGATTACCCAATCTGCGGAAATTCATTGATCTCCTGCCTGAAAGGCCGGCTTCGAACCCGTCTTTTGCTTTGCTTGGCCGAGGGGCAAACTCTTCGCGTCCACATTGTAACCCTCGATTCGCAATGCGGTCGCTTGGTCCGGTATCGAGGGCGCACCATACGCCGCGACAATTGTTTTCGATTCATGGGGCATGAGTGTCAGTCGCTGAACCAGTAGTAAGGTGGGCGCCAGACGTATCGGCCGACCGTGTGAATGCCGCTCCAAAAGCGATTCCACGCGGTAACGCTATCGACAACGGCATTCTGCCGGTGCAATTCTTGCAGGGTGTGGTTATAGTCGTCGAGGACCTATTTCGTGTGGCTTTTCGCCTTCTGATTACGTGCAAAGAGGAAACCAAGAACGAAGCCCAATGCCGCACCAATTAGTAGGTGCTGCAAAAGGTGTTCGGAGATAGCCTTGCCATCGAAGATTAGGAATACTGCAAAAGCCATTCCCAACGTCCAATCGACTAGCTTCCATTGCTTGGGGTGTCTCGATTCCAAAATGCGAGTAAGCTCGGACATTCAGTTCACCGCGTACTGTTCAATTCGTGCCGAACGATTTTCAACGGCGTCACGCTGCTGGCTTCCGATCACGTGCCCGTAGACTCCCAGCGTGATTCGGTCACTGTGCCGCAGTTGCTTCTGCACCACAGCCGGAGTTGCACCGTCTGCGAGCAGGGCACTGGTTGCGCCGTAGTGTATAGAATGGAACCCGCCACGTGGTATTCCCAACTTCACAAGCAGCGGATGCAGAACTCTTTCCCGAAGCTTGTTGACTGAGAATAGACGACCACGCCGATTGATGAATAGCAGGTCTGTTTTCCCATCGTGCGTCTGAAGGTGTTTGCGCAGCCGCGCCTCTCGCTGAGAAGGCATCTTAGCATCAAGTTGACAAGAGCAGACGCGAGATGCCACAGTTCCGCGGGTTTGCATGGAGTCTTAGCGTAAACAATTACAGTATGGACTTATCAGCGTTTCCCGCGAGGTAATCTGTCGCAGTGCGCATCGTGCTTGAGCAAAGTTCACGGAGGCGACGTCGAACCGGCTGCAAATCCAGGGAAGGTTATGGTCTTCGTGGGTTGGGCGGTATCAGCAAAACTCTAGGAGCTACAAATGCAATTCGGGATTTTTCGGATCACTCCTCTAAGAAAATTGTCTGCCCTGTTGATGGCTTCGGCTCTGCTGTTCAGTCTAGTGTTGCACTCATCTGCGGGAATTTCCGACGAGAAGAATTCTGTTCCGCCGCCGACTCAGCTCCCGGGCCAGCCTGCGCTGCTCGTGGGCGTTGCGTGGTATCCGGAACAATGGCCTGAATCGCGATGGGAAGAAGATTTGAAGCTGATGGAAGCCGCGCACATTCGCGCCGTTCGCATTGCGGAATTTGCGTGGAGCGCTATGGAACCGACCGAAGCGTATTTAGAATTTGAGTGGCTTGACCGCGCCATCGCGCTCGCCGCAAAGCACCACATTATTTCGATTGTGGGAACGCCCACCGCCGCGCCTCCTGCGTGGCTCACTTTCAAATATCCGGAAACGCTTCGCGTGGAAGTGAACGGCCAGCGCGTGCAACACGGAGGCCGCGCACACGGATCTCCCACCTCGCCCAAGTACCGCGAATTCTGCCGCCGCATTGCGGAGCAGATGGCGAAGCACTATGGGCACAACCCGAACGTCGTCGGCTGGCAGATCGACAACGAATACGGCTACGCGCTGATGTCCTACGATGAAGGCACGCGAAAGCAATTTCAGGATTGGCTGAAGGAAAAATTCAAGACCGTCGAAAACCTCAACGCGCATTGGACCGCTGCTTACTGGAGCCAGTCCTACGACAACTGGAGCGAGATTCCGATTCCGCAGCAGGGCGCCAATCCAGGATTGATGCTCGAATGGAAAAATTTCATTACCTACAGCTGGACGAGCTATCAACAGACGCAAATTGACGCCATTCGTGCCAGTGCAGAGCCGCGTCAATTCATCACCGGAAACTTTATGGGTTGGTTCGATGGCTTCGATCATTACGGCATCACCAAACCGCTCACGTTTGTTTCTTGGGACGATTATGTCGGTTCCGGCCACTTCGATCCCGATTGGAACGGACTGATGCATGATCTGATGCGCGGGTTGAAGCGGGAAAATTTCTGGGTTATCGAGACGCAACCCAGCAACGTGAATTGGACGCCGTTGAACAATTCGCTGAATAAAGGAGAAGTTCGCGCGCGAGCCTGGCAGGCCATCGCTCACGGCGCGGACTACATCGGCTACTGGCAGTGGCGCAGCGCACTTAACGGCCAAGAACAATATCACGGCGCCCTCATCGGACAGGATGGCCAGCCCGTACCCGTATACGACGAAGTTGCCATGCTCGGCAGGGAATTTGATCAGCTATCGGACGCGCTACGCGGCACGCGCGTGCAATCCGAAGTTGCGCTGCTCCATTCTTACCCAAGCCGCTGGGCGATCGATTGGCAAAAGCACACCAATCGCTACGATCAAGGTGCTATTTTGAAAAGTTATTACCGCGTGCTACGAAAACAGACAGACTCGCTCGACGTCATCAGCCCCGATGCGCCACTCGCGCAATACAGACTCGTTGCTGCTCCCGATTTGAATCTCATCTCGGAAGCGACCGCCAAACATCTCTCGGAGTACGTCCACAATGGCGGTCATCTTGTCCTCGGACCACGCTCGGGAATGAAGGATGAGTTCAACGCGCTGTTGCCGCATACGCAGCCAGGATTCCTGGCCGAAGCACTAGGTGCACACGTTGAACAATATTATGCATTGGAAAAAAATGTACCGCTTGCGGGAGCTTGGGGCGCCGGCGAATCTTCGTTGTGGGCCGAGCGAATCAAGGCCACTGCTCCTGATGTGGAAGTGTTGCTGCGCTTCGGCATTTCGAATGGATGGTTGGACGATCAAGCGGCTGCAGTCACACGGAAATTTGGCAAAGGCAGAATCACCTACATCGGCGCAGTGCTGGACGAAAAAACGATGGCCGCTGCCGCGGAATGGATGGCCAAGGACGCGGGTCTGACTTCGTCGCTTACTCCAGCCCCCGCGGGCGTGGAAATATCACGCCGCGTCGCGAACGGCCGCGAAGTTTATCTGGCGGTGAACGCAACGTCAGAATTAAAAACGCTTCAGCTGCCGCGCACGATGAAACTGTTGTTGAGCCAGACCGAAGCGTCGCGTGTCGAGTTACCGGCCTATGGGGTGGAAGTCATCAGCAACGTGCAGCATTGAAGCTGAGGCAAAACTGCCAGACAACCGTCGTAAGCGATTACGCTAGGCGATTAGCAGGGAATTTCCACAACTCCCTGGTGGGTATTTCTAAAAAGTACGAATCAGGTATGGCAAACAGGATTTGCATCCTTCTCCCCGGAAAACTTGCACCGTGAACTGATTCACGGTAGCGTCAGTTGCGCCACTTTCTTGATCCCTTCGCCCTCCTTAATTTCGTAAATTGCAT
>Ga0137381_10002846_pt1 | contig 12139 bp, 7 predicted proteins | sample SagtaG_16_FD_104808 | JGI IMG/M metagenome (GOLD analysis project Ga0137381, IMG submission 104808) | Vadose zone soil microbial communities from Sagehorn Ranch, Mendocino, California, USA - Sage2_L_115_16 metaG | ecosystem: Environmental > Terrestrial > Soil > Vadose zone | place: USA... | reverse complement strand
GTCTCCTCCTTGAACTGCGTCATGGACAGGGCAGGAGATAACCACGGATGAGCCGCTATCCGGGCAGGTGAGAACGCTCGTGCTGGACGTTGAAGACACGCCAGTTGAGGCTAGAGATAATTGTGGTACTGCTTGATCTTCGAGTTCTTGTAGTCCACGTGCAGGCTCGGGGTGACGCCCTCGGTGATGACCCGGGTGCGGAACCGGCCCGGGGTGGCGCGGGGGCCCTTGCGGACGATGCGGCGGCCGAAGATAAGGCCAACCTGATCGGGCCGCCCGATGCCGAGGTTGTCATGGATGACCTGGTCGAAGAAGATCCGCCCGGACACCGGCCGGTCCAGGACCTGGGTGAGGGAGAACTCCGCCTGCAAGACGGAGATGTCATAGCGGTACCCGGCGGCCTGGTCGGCCGGCGAGTACGGGCTGGGCAAGATGGCCAGCCACTTGCGGGCCAGCGCGTCGATCTTGTCCTCGGTCAGTGAGTCACAGATCGCCTGCACAGCGGCGGGGTCTTCCACCGCGGCGAACCCGTTATCCAGCGCGGTGAACCCGATCCCGGCCCTGGCGGCCTGGGCCTGGGCGTAGTGATGCCCGTTGATCAGCAGCTTGCCGCCGTAGGGGAAATACGAGGAGAACTTGATGAAGAACGCCCCGAAGTCCTCATCCACGCAGTGCACGTAGAACTGGTTCACCACCGAGGTCGTCCTGACGATCCACGGATAGGAGCTGCCGTCCGCAGCCCGGCGCTTCTCGGTCCGGAACACGGTGTTCTTCTCCTGCGCCCGCCCGATGAACAGCACCCCCTCCGTGCGCCCGGCCGCCTCAAACGCGGCCAGGTACTGGTGCATCACATCGTCCTTACGCTGGCCCCTGGCAAAGTCGATGCGAGGGATGCCATGCGCGCCGGCGAAGGCGGCCAGCCGCGCCACGAAATCCCGGCTCATCGGGGCGATCACCGACGTCGAGGCGATCGGCTGGCCCAGGTGACCATGGATGAACCCCAGCAGCCCTTCCACCCGCTGCAACTGCGGCACATACAGGTTGCAGTACATCCGGTCGATCGACTCGATCTCGAACAGCACATGACGGGACACGACATCGGCCACACTGCGCGGTAGCGTCATCTCACGGCTCCGGTCGGGCACAGGCCAGCAGGCCACCTACCGCCAGCGGCGGTCACATAACGGAGCACACAGTGCCACCGTCTTGCCCCGGCCGGAGCCCCTTTCGCTCACCCCGCCACCACCCCACGGCTTGGCGGGCGGGGGCGAAGCCCCGTTAGTGTTAGCTGGCCTTTACTGTCGTGGCAGGGCGCCAGGACGGGGTGGTAACGTGGCGCGCTTTTACCCGAATGCCCTGCGGGCTGGCGTCCCGGCCTCGGAGCGGCGCGTGTTCGACGGGCTGAAGAAGCTCGGCGACGACTGGGTGGTGATGCACGGGCTGCAGTTCGTCGCGCCTGGCCACGGCAGGCACCCTCCCCGCAACGGCGAGGCGGATTTCATCCTGGCCCATCGGAGCCATGGTCTCATCGTGCTTGAGGTCAAAGGGGGCCACTACGAAGTCGAGCACGGCCGCTGGTTCACCTTTCCGGACAGCAAGCGCACGCCGATGGACCGGAGTCCGTTCGCCCAGGCGATGGGGAACCGGTATGACCTCAGGGACTACGTCGTCGACCAGACGGGACTCCATGGCATCCCCTTCGGGCACGCAGTGGTATTCACCGATGGAGCCCCGGACGGAAACCTCGGCCCCGAGGCGCCCTCTGCCATCATCGTCAACGGGACGGAGGTTGCCGATCTCCGCGCAGCGGTGCGGAGGATATGCGCGCACTGGTTCACGGCGGCGAGGAAGGACATACCCGCGGACCAGTTCGATCTGGTCTTGTCGGCCCTCGTCCCCAGCGGCGCGGTGGTTGCGGGTGACAGGTACTCCGTGGACGTCGCGCTGGTCGATGTGAGGCAGCTCACCGAGCGGCAGATCCAGTTCACAACCGAGCAGCTCGAGGTCATCGAGGCGACCGCCCCGGGCAAGTCCGTGTGCGTGCTGGGGGCAGCAGGAACCGGCAAGACCATCATCGCGTCGCGCCGTGCCGCCCAGCTCGCTGGTTCCGGGATGCGGGTAGTGTTCATCGCTGATCAGCGCTACCTGCACGGTTCGCTACTGAAGCAGTCCTCACTCCGGCATCCCAACATCATCCTGGGAACTCCTGCGGAGGTCATACGTAAGCTGACGGGACGTGACCCTGTGCGTGCCGAGAATCCCGTCCACGGCTCTGATCAGCAGGGTTGGCCTTCCCAGCCGCCTGTCCGTCACGATCACCGGTCATGTGCCTACGGTTCGCCTTCCTTCTCATCACGCGGATGACTACGTGGCTGCGGCTGTCCCGGCGTGAGGAGGCATGGCAGACCGCAGAGATCTTGATCCTGCGCCACCAGCTCGCCGTCCTGCAACGGCGGCAGCCGCGCCGCCCGCACCTGACCTGGGCGGACAGGGCCCTGCTCGCGGCCCTGCTCAGCGTGATACCGAAAGCGCGGCGCGAGGGGCTGCGGCTGCTGGTCACCCCGGACACGATCCTGTGCTGGCACCGCGACATCGTCCGGCGCCGCTGGGCTGCCAGATCCAAGCGTGGCAAGACCGGCCGCCCGACTACCCTCCGGAACATCAAGGCCCTGGTCCTCCGGCTAGCCAGGGAAAACCCCGAATGGGGATACCGCAGGATCCACGGCGAGCTGGTCGGCCTGGGAGCCAAGGTCGCGGCATCGACCGTATGGGAGATCCTCAAGGCCAACGGCATCGGCCCCGCGCCGCGGCGGACCGGGCCGACCTGGTCGCAATTCCTGCGCTCCCAGGCCGAGGTGATCCTGGCGTGCGACATCTTCACGGCCGACCTGCTCGAGGGCACCCGGGCCCACGTCCTGACCGTAATCGAGCACGCGACCCGGCGGATCCGCATCCTCGGAGTCACGCTGCATCCAACCGGGGACTGGACCGCCCAGCAGGCCCGCAACCTCCTCATGGACCTCGGCGACCAGGCAGGGCGCGTCACGTTCATGATCCGCGACCGTGGCTCCAACTTCACGACCGCGTTCGACGCGGTCCTCGCCGATGCCGGGATCCGGACCGTGCTGTGCAACGTGCGGACGCCCCGTATGAACGCGATTGCCGAACGCTGGATCGGGGGATGCCGCCGCGAGCTCCTGGACCGCACCCTCATCTGGAACGAGGCCCATCTGCGTCAGATCTTGCGCGAGTACGAAATCCACCACAATCGGCACCGGCCGCACCGCTCCCTGCACGCAGCCGCGCCGCTGAAACCGCTACCCGAACCGGTCGATCTTGAGCAGTACCGCGTCCGAAGGCACGCTCGCGCCGGTGGCCTGATCAACGGATATCGCCTGGTCGCGTGACGAGGATGAAGTTCTCGGCACCCACACCCAGTCGGGGGCCAGAATTCGCGCCCGACGAAACAAGCCCAAACCGGGGCCAGTTCAGGTGATCACACTCAGCTCACCAATCTTTCTGGTGAATGCCGGGCGAAGGCATGTATCAGGACGGCTCGGGGTCGACACCGTCACTACAGCAGATGGTATCTGCTGAGCGTTGGGGGTCATGTCAACCGCAGCGATGCCTAGGGGAGGTCAGGGCTCGTCGAGGCACGTGGGCAGGGCACCGACACCACGGCACGAGTGTCAGGAGGACAGCATGCAGAGCGCATGGAAGGAGACCATAGCCGGGGGCACCCCCCAGGCCGAACGAGCCGAGTTCGAGCAGCTAGCCCAGGACATTATGAGGCTACAGCTCAAGAACGCGAAGACCGCCAGCGTGCACGGAGTCCCACACGGAGTAGACCGGGCGTTTCACGCCAAGTCTACCCTCGCCACCGACCGGGCCGAGCTGAGGTTCGTGGACCACCTGCCGGCCGACCTCAGCCATGGCTTCGCAAAGCCAGGCGGGGTGTATCCCACCATTGTTCGGTTCTCTAACGCGGAGGGCATCAGCCGGTCTGACGCTGCCAAGGACCTCCGCGGGGCTGCGCTGCGGGTTCAGGTGTCACCGGAGGAGTCGCACGACCTCCTGATGACGAACTACCGGGTGTCCTACGCGCGCAACGCCCGCCAGTTCGTGACATTCGCCGTGGCCATGACCGGCAACCTTGCCGCGAAACTGCGGGGGGTGCTCCGGCTGATCAGGCTGTTCGGCGTGCGGGAGACCGGGCGGATGCTGAGGAACGTGATCCTGAGCCGGCGCACGGTGTGCAGCGTGGCCACCGAGACATACTGGAGCCGTGGCGCGATGCGCTGGGGGCCGACCCTGGCCGTGCGGTACCTGCTCCGCCCCGTACCGGGCACAGCGCGGGCCCCGCGCCCCCCCAAGGGCGACCCGAATTACCTGTCAACTGAGGCGGCTCGCCGCCTGGCCGAGGGCGATATCCGCTTCGAGCTGTGGGTTCAGCGGTATGTCGACGAGGACTCGACCCCGATCGAGGACACCGCCGTGGCCTGGTCCGAGCAGGTCTCGCCCGCGGAGCCAGTGGCCGTGCTGACCCTGACCCGGGGCGACCTGAGCACAGCCGACGCCCTGGCCCAGGCCCAGCTCATCGACGCGATGGCGTTCAACCCGTGGAACACCACCGACGAGTTCCGCCCGCTCGGCAACCTGAATCGGGCCCGCAAGGCGGTCTACGACGCCAGTTCGGCGCAGCGACTGGGCTACCGGTGGCAGACCGAGACACCCGCGCGGAACGTGGTGATCGGCGGGGCCGCCCGGGCGATGTTCCAGGCCGTCAACCGGTTCCTGCCGTGGTACCGGCTCCCGGTCCGCCTCGGGCTGCTCAACCTGGAGGCGCTCCGCCACGTACTGCGGAGCCGGAACCTGTTTGACAGCGAGGTCGGGGAGGCCCCGCCGCAGGCCAGGCCGGTGCCGCCGGTCCCGCCCGATGAGGACGTCCGGGTCAGGAGGACGTTCGACGGGACCAGCAACGACCTGTCCGCGCCCAAGATGGGCTCGGTGGGATCGGCGTTCGGCCGTAACCTGCGGCCGGATCTGCGGCCGGACCTGTTCGACGAGCCCAGCCCCATCGCGGTCAGCCAGCAGCTCCTGTACCGCGACACGTTCCGGCCGGCCCGGTCACTGAACCTGCTCGCCGCGGCGTGGATCCAGTTCCAGGTACACGACTGGGTCAACCACCGCCGCTACCCGCTGGGCAAGGATGATGTCCGGGTGCCGCTGCCGCACGGCATGACCTGGACTAATACGCCGGACGGCCAGGTCGAGCACGAGATGCGGATCGCCGGGAACATCCCGTTCGGCGAGCCCGGGGCGAACCCGATGAGCCCGGTGTTCCCGAACGCCACCACGCCGTGGTGGGACGGGTCTGAGCTGTACGGCGCTGACCTGGACAAGAGCAACACGCTCCGGGAGGGCGCGAAGATCCGCCTCATCCGGGGGAAGTACCTGCCCGAGGATGTGAGAGGCCAGGAGATCACCGGCTTCAACGAGAGCTGGTGGCTGGGGCTCAGCAGCCTGCACACGCTCTTCGCGCGCGAGCACAACCTGCTATGCGACGAGCTGCGGATCCACTACCGGAACTGGAGCGACGAGCGGATCTACCAGACGGCGCGGCTGATCGTCTCCGCGCTCATCGCCAAGATCCACACGATCGAGTGGACCCCGGCCATCCTGGGCACCGAGGTCATCGACATCGGCATGAACATGAACTGGAGCGGCCCGCCGGCGTACGACTGGCTGACCCGGCTGGGCATCTGGCTGATCGACAACCACGCCAGCGTCGGCATCCCCAAGACCATGCCGGACCACAACGGGGTCCCGTACTCGCTGACCGAAGACTTCGTCACGGTCTACCGGATGCATCCGCTGCTGCCCGACGACTACCGGTTCGTGGATCACCGGACGGGCGCGGACCTGGGCAGCCGGGGGTTCCTGGACATCCAGGGCACGTCGGCCGACGATGAGCTACGCAAGTTCGGTCTGGAGAACACGCTGTACTCGTTCGGCCTGTCCTACCCCGGCGCGATCACCCTGCACAACTACCCTCGCTCACTGCAGAAGTTCGAGCGCGACGGCGAGCTGATCGACCTGTCCGTGGTGGACCTGGTGCGTACCCGCCGCCGTGGCGTGCCCCGCTACAACGACTTCCGGACCGGGCTGCACAAGCCGCGGATCAAGCACTGGGAAGAACTCTGCGACGACCAGGAGTCGGTGCGCCGGATGAGGGAGCTCTACCGCAGCATCGACGAGGTCGACACCATGGTGGGCCTGTTCGCCGAGACGCCACCGCCCGGTTTCGGGTTCTCCGATACGGCCTTCCGCATCTTCCTCCTGATGGCCTCGCGGCGGCTGCAGAGCGACCGGTTCCTCACCGTGGACTTCCGCCCGGAAATCTACTCGCCGTTCGGCATGGACTGGATCGCCAGCAACGGCATGACCAGCGTCATCCTCCGCCACTGCCCGGACCTGGCCGGCGTCCTGCCCCGCAGGGGGAACGCGTTCGCCCCGTGGCGGCCAGTCGCGCCCAGCGCCCGGCCGGGCCCTGTCGGCCAGGAGGGCACCTCGAGGGGAGCAGGAAAATGACCGGACCGACGACCAGGCTGGGAAACGCCGGGCTCGACGCCCTGACCGAGTTGCCGCTGCTCACCTCGATCTGGCGACGCCGTACGCACCGGATGAGCCGGGGCAGCTCCATCGACGCCGGGTCGATGAGCTGGACCTCGTTGGAGCCGCGCACGCCGCTGACCGAGCTGGAAGAGGCGGTGCTTATCTCGCTGACCGGGTGCACCGGCCTGACCATGCCGGACCGCCCGTTCACCGACCCGCGGGACAACAAGCCGATAATGGCCAAGCCGAACCTGAACATGGTCGGCCGGGCCGCGGGCAGCCCCGACAACGCTCAGGGCACCTATTTCATCATGATCAACGACACCGGCACCTATTTCCTGCGCAAGCTGCCTCCGCCTGAGGATGGCACGCCGTCGGTATTCGACCCGGAGACCCTTATCGCGCGCGCCGCGGAGGCCAAGGTCCGCCTGCTTGACCACCGCATCGACGTGCCGGACGGGAACCGGGACTTCCCGGCCTATCTCGACTCCAACCGTTTCCTGTCGAACCTGCCCGGTACCACGATCATGTTTCCCGTCGTCGATCTGTCCCGGCAGTACATCAACGGCATGATGTACCTGCTCACCCAGCCGGACGGGGCCAGGCCCGTGATCGTCGATGACCGGAACTTCTACCGGCCCGCCGGGGTGAAGAAATGGATAAAGTCAGGGTTTCTCAATAACAACATCAAGCTGCCGCTAGGCACTCTCTGGTCCATGCGCACTCAGATCGAGGCCGACCTGCTGCTGCAGAACCTCATGCTCACCGCCAACGCGATGGGCCTGGGCGCCTGGATCCACGCGTCGATCGCGCCGCCGGTCCTCCTCGGACAACCGAACTTCCGCGGGCAGTACGGCACGATGCTCGGCTTCGACTGGAGCACGCCCAAGTGGAAGCTGGCCGACATCGTGCGCTGGCAGGTTCCCCTGCCGAAGTACGCGTACCTGAGGGATGCCGCGGTCGGCCTGCGGCACCAAGGCGAGTACCTGATCAAGGCGATGTGCCCGCCCAACTATCCCACGATGGCCGACGCTGTCGACGCCGTGGTGGCCGAGAAGTTCGGCCCGCGCGGGATTTATTCCGACGAAGGCCTTTTCGCGCGCATCTACCGCGGCGAGTTCGGCGCCCAGTACCTGCGCCAGGCCAGCAACTATTCCGCGGACGTGATCGCCTGCGCCCGGGACATCTGCACCTACATCTACGAGACCCACGGACGGTTCCCCGCGCACTGCGACACCACCCATGTGCCCGGAGTCTGGCTGCAAGCCCACCACGTGGAGGAGGGCTACTACGAGAAGTTCTTCCGTAACGGGCTTACCGAGCAGCACCTGCTGCATGACCAGAGGTGGCACCCTGAATCGCGGTAGGGATCAGCTGACCCCTTAAGCCTGGACGCCGGGCGGGGTCAAATGACCCACACATGACCTTGACAGCCGGTGCCCGGGCAGGCAGCGGTCGGCTCGTCTGCTAGACCAGGCCTGCGGTCAGGGCCAGCCGGGTCAGGTCGGCGCGGCGCCGACACCCGGTCTTGTCCCGGATCCGGTCCAGGTGCGAGCCGACCGTGCGGACGCTGATGAGCAGCTGGGCGGCGATTTGGGCATTGCTGGCGCCCTGAGCGACCAGGGTGACCAGCTCGCGTTCCCGGACGCTGAGCTTCCCCAGCCCTGGTCCCGGCGCCTGCGGCGGCCGCGAGCCTGAGCCGGTAAGCATCAAGGCGTACTCGGCCGCGGTGGCCCAGCTCATCGCCGCGCCGCGCTCCTCGGCCGCCCGTGCCTGGCTGGGGCCCAGCGCCCGCTGAGCTGCGCGCAGCGGTTCTTGCCGTAGCCGTGCGTCCGCGGGCCAGTCCTCGCGCGGCCGGAGCACGGCATACGCGGCCCACAACGTGACGGCCTCGGCCGGGCGTCCGGTTGCAGCGCACAAATGCCCGCAGCAGTCCAGGTAGACCGCGAACACGAAGCCGGTCCGCAACGAGAGCTTAAGTGCTTCTCGCAGGTACGCCGCGGCATCCCCGGCGCGGCCTGCCCGCAGGTCCAGCAGCGCCATCCGGGCCAGCAGGGTCGGCAGGTGCACCATGTCGCCCGCGTCCCGGGATGAGGCCAGCCCGTCCGCGCAGACACGCTCGGCGGCGGCGAAGTCGTTGGCCTGGATCAGCACGTTGGTCAGCCACAGGCTGCATGTCCGGCTTATCGAGGCCGGGATGTCGCCCGGAACCTGGCTGGCCTGCCGGGCCAGTCGCACGGCGTCGCCCAGGTCGCCGTGGGCCGCAGCGTCCAAGGCGAGGTCCAGCAGGGCCACCACCTCCGCGAACGGATAGCCGACATCGCGGGCCACAGCCAGGGCACGGCGGGCATCCTCGGCGGCCTCGGCGAACCGGCCCAGATCCCGCAGCGCGTACGACCGGCCGGCCAGGGCGTCGGCCAGCGCCGGGGACGGCGGCCGACCCTCCACCGCGTCGCGCAGGACGGTGAAATGCTCCACCGCCCCGGCGACATCGGCCGAAAACTCTGCGGCCCAGGCGAACAGGAACTGTGCGGTGCACCACGGCTCACTGCCCACTTCGCCACGCCCGGTGACCTCGGCCAGCATCGGGCGCAGACCGACCAGCCGACCGCGCAGGAACCACCACCAGCCCAGCGCGCTCGTCAGCCGCAGCGCCACCTCCGGGTCGTGGCCCACGGCCCAGGCCAGTACCTGCCGCATGGTGGCGTCCTCCGCGTCCAGCCAGCGCGCGGCCTCCCGTTCCCCGGCCCTGGTCTGCAGCCCAGCCGCGGCCTCCTCGGCCACCCTCAGCGCATACCCGGCCAGAGCACCCGTGGCCTGGTCCTGCTCCCCGGTCTCGACCAGCCGCTCAGCCCCGTAGGCGCGCAGCGTCTCCAGCATCAGATACCGCGACCGGCCATCTGGCCCGTCCCGCGGCGGGGTCAGCAGCGAGCAGTCCACCAGTCGCAGCACCGCTGGCCCGGCGGCTTCTCCCGCGACCGCCATGGCGCCCTCGAGGGTGAACCCCGCCGGGAACACTGACACCGCCCGGAACACCCGCCGCTCGGTCTCATCCAGCAGCTGGTAACTCCATGCCACGGTCGCCGCCAGCGACCGCTGCCGTGACGGGGCCAGCCGGTCCGCGCCCGCCAGCAGCGCCAGCCGCTCATCCAGCCGGCTCAACAGCCCGGTCACGCCGAGCGCCTCCACCTGCGCCGCCGCCAACTCGATCGCCAGCGGCATCCCATCCAATCGGGTCACCAGCCGCGCCACCGCCGGGGCGGTCTGGTCATCCAGCGTGAAATGTGCGTCCGCGTCCCGGGCCCGGTCCGCGAACAGCGCCACTGCCTCCGCCCTCGCCGCCTCAGCCAGGTCGTCCAGATCTGGCAGGGTCAGCGACGCCAGCCGGTACCTGGCCTCGCCGGCCACCCGCAACGGCTCCCGGCTGGTGGCCAGCACCCGCACATCATCACAAGCCGCCAGCAATTCCGCGCATAGCGCCGCGGCCGCGCCGATCACGTGCTCGCAGTTGTCCAGCAGCAGCAGCACCTGCTGGCGGGCCAGCGTCCGCGCCAGCGCCTCAGCCGCGGGCAGTCCCGGCTGCTCGCGCACCCCCAGCGCCGTGGCCACCACCGACGCCACCTGAGCGGGGTCCGCCACCGCTGCCAGCTCCACCAGCCACGCCCCATCGGCGAACCGGCCTGCCACCTGCCGGGCCACCTGCACGGCCAGCCGGGTCTTGCCCGCCCCGCCCGGCCCGGTCAGCGTCACCAGCCGGTGATCAGAAAGCAGGCTGGCGACCTCGCACAGCGGCCCGGCCCGGCCAACGAAGCTGGTCAGCGCGGCCGGGAAGGCATGCACGCCGCCGACCGCGGCCCAGGATGCCTCCTGCGGCTGCTGTTGCATGGCCGCAAGCACTCCCCCGGCCGGAGCGTGGCCGCGGGCGGCCGCGACGAACAAGGGGCGCACCGGCTCGGCCAGGTTCAGCGCCTCGGCCAGCAACAGAGCGGTGTCCTTGCGGGCGGTGTGGTTGATGCCCCGCTCCAGATCACTAACCGCCCGCTGGCTGACCTGCGCGGCGGCAGCCAGCTCCTCTTGCGTCAGCCCGGCGTCATAGCGCAGCTGCCGCAGTAGCCCGCCGAAATCCTGCCCACCCTGCTCTGCCACAGGCCCTATAGTCCCTCCGCCTGCCGGTCCGCTACCAGCCCACCTTGGCTACGGTGCACGCACGACCTCGCCACCGATTCTAATCCTGTGCCTGTCCTGTGCCTGTTTACGTATGGTGACCGCCCAGACTGCTGGCGACAGTGGAGTAAACGATAAGCCCGCGGCCGGGAAGAAGACATCCCTATACGCCAGCTCACCCAGCTCACCTGTGGAACCAGCCGATGGCCAGAGATTCCCGACCCATTTCAAGCAGCTCGGAGAACCATGATCATGACTACAAAGGCATCCAGCAGCGTGGCACAGGCGGACACGGAAATGCCCTCGGCAGCGGGGGCACATGCCCCGGTGCGGCGCCGCCACGGCGAGCCTGCCAATCGCGGCCCCCGGGCACCGACACGGACAGGCGCCGACCCGGTGCGTGACAACCACGTGCTCACTGACCTCGTGACCCGCGCCGCAAAGGGCGAGAAGCACGCCTGGGATGCGCTGGTGGAACGGTACATCCCGCTGATCTGGTCCATCTGCCGCAAGTACCGGCTGAGCGACGCCGACGCCGAGGACGTCGGCCAGAACGTGTGGCTGCTGCTGATGGACCAGCTGGGCAAGCTCCGCGACCCGGCCGCCCTTCCGGGCTGGCTGGCCACCGTGACCCGGAGGGAGTGTCTTCGGGTCATGGGCGCTACCCAGAGACCGCAGACGGCCGGATATGTGATAGGCGCCGAGATCATCGCGGATGAGCAGTCCAGGACGGCCGAGCAGGAGCTGCTGGTGGCCGAGCGCCACGCCGCGCTGCGCGAGGCGTTCGCGGCCCTGTCGCCTTCCGATCAGCGGCTGGTCGCCCTGCTGCTTGAGGACCCGCCCGCGTCCTATGCCGACATCAGCGCCCGGCTGGGTATCCCAGTCGGCAGCATCGGGCCCACCCGCCGCCGCTGTCTGGACAAGCTGCGCCGTTACCCGGCCATCGCCGCCCTCATCGACAGCGACACAGGCTCGGCAGATGAAATGACAACCGAGCAGCCTCACGGCGATGCCCATGCCCCGGTCAAAGCAGGTTAGTGCTGAGGTGTATTTCAGCCGCAGAATCTGCTGTGGCTAATTGCGGACTTTGAGCCATGAGAGCATGTACTGCTATTCCGGGAATAGGTCGGCAGGCGGCACAATTCGGCAGCACCTGCCCAAGTGCATGCATGCCCTCACCTAGTCGGAGGCCCTGGCTCAGCGCTTGATACCTGGAACTGGCGGGCTGCCATTGTGAGCTGCATCACACTCGACACCATCGTTCGTATCGGCATCACGACCTCGAACGTTAGGACGTGTCGAAAGGGAGGATAGGCGTGCAGTTATCGAAGGGACTCGCATTTCCAGTCCGGCGACCGCC
>Ga0137381_10002844_pt1 | contig 12143 bp, 9 predicted proteins | sample SagtaG_16_FD_104808 | JGI IMG/M metagenome (GOLD analysis project Ga0137381, IMG submission 104808) | Vadose zone soil microbial communities from Sagehorn Ranch, Mendocino, California, USA - Sage2_L_115_16 metaG | ecosystem: Environmental > Terrestrial > Soil > Vadose zone | place: USA... | reverse complement strand
TCGGGGAGGTCGGTGCGGGTCGAAGGGCGAGCGTCCGCTCGCCCCCCGGCTTCGGGTATTAGCCGAGTTGGCCCCGGATCGAGCCGTCCGGGAAATCCGTTGAGTTCGTCGACCCACTGAAGAACAGTTGGACAGGGCCAGATCGAGCTTCTGCCTAGCCCCACGACCCGCGGGAATCCGCAGGAAACCGGGGCCGCACGTGCAATCTGTGCCTCCCCGGCGTACAGTCTGTCGGGCACCCGGCCCAAGGGGTGGCGTTGAAGCTAGCGGTCGAGATTCTGCGGTACGTCAGCCTGGTGGCATACGTGGCGCTTGCGCTGGCCACGATCAATCAATGGCGGCGTCAGCGGGACCGCGCCGCAGCCTGGGCGGCGCTCTGCTTCGGAACGCTTGGCTTGGTCGTCGTGCTGGGGCAGAGGCAGATCGTCCCGGAGCATCCCAGCGGCTTTGCCGAGAACTTCCTCCAGCGGCTCGACATCGCGTTCTTGCTGCTCTTCCCCTACCTGCTGCATCGGTTCACGACCGTCTTCAGGAGCGCGACCTCGAGATTGGAGAGCGCGCTCGGGCTGATGACCGTCGCGATGATCGTGTGGACGTTCGCGCTTCCCCACTTCCCCGAGCCGGGGCAGCCGCGGCGCTGGTGGTTCTTCGCTTATCTGACCGGCTTCTTGATCCACTGGACGGTGCTCTCCTCGGTCGCGGCAACCCGGCTTTGGCGGGCGGGCCGCGGTCAGCCCGCGGTCGCGCGCCGGCGGATGCGGATCCTCGCCTTCGCGGCGGCGCTGCTCACGATCGCGCTGTTCGCGGCGGCTGCGACCAGCCAGTCGTACTCCGTTCTTGCGTTAATCAGCTCGGCGCTCGGGATCGCCAGTGCGCTGGCGTTCCTCGTCGCTTTGGCGCCGCCGGCGCTCGTCCGGATGATCTGGCGGCGCCCGGCGCAGGAGCGTGTCCAGGACGCAATACGGGATCTGATCACCCTCAGCCGCAGCCAGGCGGAGGTCGCGACCCGTGTGCTCGGGCCGATGGCCGACATCGTCGGCGCCCGCGCGCTCTCCATTTGGAACAACGAAGGCGAGCTGGTGGGCTCGTACGGCCTCGAGGAAGGCGAGCTCGAGCCCGCGCACACCGGAGACGCGCAGCAATTCGAGCTCGACATCCCTTCGGGTTCGCTGACGGTTTGGGCCTCTCCCTACGCGCCGTTCTTCGGCCGCGAAGAGCTACGGCTGCTCGAGACGGTCGGCGCCCTTACGGGTCTCGCGCTCGACCGTGTGCGCCTGTTCCAGCAGGAGCACGAGGCGCGGCTCGCCCTCGAGCGTGCCGCGGAGATCAAGACGAACTTCATCGCCCTCGCGTCGCACGAGCTGCGGACGCCCGTGACGACGATCCTCGGGCTCGCCACCACTCTCAACCGCCGCGGAGACGATCTCGACGACCGCCAGCGCCGAGAGTTGCGCGAGACCCTCGAGCGCCAGGCCGACCGGATGGCAAAGCTCGTAGAGCAGCTGCTCGACCTCTCCCGGCTCGACGCCGACGCGATCTCGATCACGCCAGAGCGAATCAACCTGCGCGACCGGATCGAGGAGATCGTCGCGTCTGTCGCAGCCGAGCGAAGCGACGAGGTCCAAATCAGGATCGACCCCGATCTCGAGGCGCCCGCCGATCCGGGCGCGCTCGACCGGATCGTCGGCAACCTCGTCGCGAACGCGCTGCGGTACGGCATGCCCCCGGTCAACGTCGACGCCGTTCAGCACGACCGCCACCTCCGCGTCTTCGTCGAGGATCACGGCGATGGCGTGGCGCCCCAGTTCGTTCCCCAGCTTTTCGAGCGTTTCACCCGGGGCGGCCGCGAGCGCGTCGGCGGCAGCGGGTTGGGCCTGGCGATCGCGCGCTCGTACGCGCGGGCGCACGACGGCGACCTCGTCTACGAGGACGCGGAGCCTCACGGCGCGCGCTTCCAACTCGTCCTGCCGGTGAAGAAGAACGGGAACGGCGACCCCGACGTCGACGTCGAGCCGCCGCCCGAGGTGGAAGCGCACGGCTGGCGGCTGCTTGCACGACGCCCGTAGCGGCTGGCCTACGAGAGACAGTCGCTACGCGATGGGGGCGGGAGGATTCGAACCTCCGTAGGCTGAGCCGACGGGTTTACAGCCCGTTCCCTTTGGCCACTCGGGCACACCCCCGGGGTCGGGCATTGTAGCCAGCCGTTTCCGCCGTCTACGATCACGGTCGTGGCGCGCTACGAAGTGATCGTTGTCGGGGCCGGGCCTGCGGGCTCGACGACGGCATACCGCCTCGCGCGCGCGGGCGCGCGCGTGTGCTTACTAGACCGTGCGCGGTTCCCGCGCGACAAGCCTTGCGGCGGCGGGCTGACGCTGCGCGCGGTGCGGGAACTGCCGTTCTCGGTCGAGCCCGTGGTCGAAGACCGCGTCGACACGCTCGAGCTCGGGCTGCGCTATGCGCGACGCTGGAGCGGCCGCGCCGAGGGGCCGCTCGTGCTGATGACGCAACGCCGCCGGCTCGACGCATTCCTCGCCGAGCGGGCGACGGCCGCGGGCGCCGAGTTTCGCGACGGCGTGAAGGTGACCGAAGTCGACCCTGCGGGTGCGGTCACGGTCGGCGGCGAGCGCCTCGAAGCGGACGTCGTGGTCGGCGCCGACGGGGCGAATGGGGTCGCGGCCCGCTCTCTCGGTCCGCAGGCGCTCGAGCTTGGCGTCGCGCTCGAAGGCAACGTCGGCTATGCGCACGTCTCTCGGGAGCGCTTCGGCGGGCGGGCAGTCGTCGAGCTCGGCGTGGTTCCGGGCGGCTACGCCTGGGTCTTTCCGAAGGGCGACCACGTCAACGTCGGCGTCGGCGGCTGGCAGAGCGAAGGGCCGCGGTTGCGCGAGCGGCTCACCGAGCTTTGCGCTGCCTTCGAGATCGACGAGACGGACGTTCGCGATCTGCGCGGGCACCGGTTGCCGATGCGCGGGGCGTCGCGGCGGCCCGTCCAAAGGCGTGTTCTGCTTGTCGGCGACGCCGCCGGGCTCGTCGACCCGCTCTCTGGGGACGGCATGTACGAGGCCTTCATCAGCGGCCGGCTGGCCGCAGAGGCGACGCTCGAGCTCCTGCACGGCCGGGCGAGCGATCTCGACCCCTACGCTGAGCGGTTCGCGGCGACGTTCGCGCCGCTCGAGACCATCTCCTGGCGCTTGAAGCTCGCTTTCGAGCGCTTCCCGGGCGTCGCGTTCCGGCTGGCGACGGCGAGCCCGTCCTGGCGGCTCTTCCAGGCCGTCGTGCGCGGGGACCGCCGCGCGTCCGATGCGCATGGCCTCCGAGGCGCGTCGCTCCGGGTCCTCCAGGCGCTAGGCGTCTAAAGACATCGGATCGCGCTGCCGATGTGCAGCGCGTGGATTTGAATGCGGTCCTTCGACGTGCCGTGGAACTGGGCGCGAGCGATGTTCACCTGAAGGTGGGCCAGTTCCCGGTCGCCCGCTGCGACGGGACGCTGACTCCGCTCGCCGACCATCCGCCGCTCACCGACGCCGACCTCGAAGCCGCGCTCGCCATCGTCTCTGAGTTGACGCCCGCGAGGCGCGAATCGTTCTACGAAACCGGCGAGCTCGACATCGCCTACACGAGCGGCGATCTGCCGCGTTTCCGCGTCAACGCCTTTCGCCAGCGCGGCTCGATCTCGTTCGCGTTCCGGGTCATTCCCAAGCACGTCCCGAGCTTCGAGGACCTGAGGATGCCCCCGGGGGTCAAGGCGATGGCCGACGAGCACCGCGGGCTCGTGCTCGTCACCGGCGCGACAGGCTCCGGTAAGACGACGACGCTCGCCGCGATCATCGATCACATCAACAAGACGCGGAGACAGCACATCGTCACCGTCGAGGACCCGATCGAGATCCTCCATGACGACCACAACTGCATCGTCAACCAGCGCGAGGTCGGGATCGACACGGAGTCCTACCTCGCCGCCCTGCGCCGGGCGCTTCGCCAGGACCCGGATGTGATCCTGATCGGCGAGCTCCGCGACGCCGAGAGCGCAGAGACCGCGCTCAAGGCCGCCGAGTCCGGCCACCTCGTCTTCTCGACCATGCACACGATCGATGCGGCGGAGACGCTCGGCCGCATGATCGAGTTCTTCCCCGGCATCAAGCAGGCTCAGATCCGCTCGATCCTCGCAGGCGTCCTGCGCGGGATCGTCAGTCAGCGGCTGCTGCCTCGCAAGGACGGAGGCCGGGTCGCGGCGGTCGAGGTCATGGTCAACAACGCCCGGATCTCGGATCTGATCCGAGAGAGCAAGACCGAGGAGATTCCCGACGCCATCGCCGAGGGCTCCTTCTTCCAGATGCAGACCTTCGAGCAGGCGTTGATCGACCTCGTCGTCGCCGGCGACATCGATCGCGAGACCGCGGCGAACGCCGCCACGAGCCAGCACGACTTCATGGTCGCGCTCGAGCATGCGCTCAAGCGCCAGGCCGCAGGGGTCACGGAGCAAGACGAGCTGCCGCAGTCCGCACCTCCGGACGAGGAACCGGAGATGCCGAGCCTGCGGGTCGCGCGGGCGGAGTGATGAAGCGCGTCCTCGTGGGGCTCGCGCTCGCGCTGGCGAGCGTGGGGGGTACGGCGAGCGCCGACACGTTTCGGCTGCTTCCTTCGGTGCCGGCCAGCCTGCCCAGCGCCTCCGTGCCCAACCAGCCGGGCCAGATCAGCACTCCGACGCCGATCTCGACGCCGCCCGGGGTCCCGCAGTCACTGAACTTCCAGCAGCTGGTGGCGCTCTGGCAGGGCGCCGGCTCGGCCTACGGGATTCCGTGGGAGGTGCTCGCCTCGATCAACAAGGTCGAGTCGAACTTCGGCCGCAATATGGGCCCGAGCTCGGCCGGCGCGGTCGGCTGGATGCAGTTCATGCCTAGCACCTGGGAACGCTGGGGGCTCGATGCGAACGGCGACGGCGTCGCGGATCCCTGGAATCCGGAGGACGCGATCTACGCGGCCGCGCGCTACCTCTCGGCCGCAGGCGGGACGCAGGACATCTCGCGCGGAGTGTTCGCCTACAACCACGCCCAGTGGTACGTCGACGAGGTCCTGCAGCTCGCCCACACGTTCGGCAGCGGCGGGCTCGATACGACCTTCAAGCTCGACCGGCTTCAGGTCTCGCTCGACGGCGCTCGCAAGGAGGTGGCCGAGGCGAACCGCCAGCTGCTCGCAGCGTTGCGCGATCAGCGGGCGCTCGCGAAGCAGGAAAGCCGCTGGCAGGCCAGGGCCGAGGGCGCACAGCTTCTGTCCAAGCAGTTGGATCTCCAGAAGACAGCGACGCTCGTCGGCGTTCGCGAGCAGGCGGCCGCGGCTCGGGTAGCCCGGCTTCGCGCCAAGCTCCGTCAGGCGGCCGACGCGCTCACACAGGCACGCACCCAGGCGCAGAGCACGACGACGGCGCCCACCGCCGGTGCGTTGTTCGCCTCGCCCGTCACAAACGACTCCGGCTATGTCTTCCCGGTCGGTGGCGGCCCCTCGGTCGTCTCCGTCTCGCACCACCACCACGACTACCCGGCCGCCGACATCGCGGCGCCGGAGGGCTCCCCGCTCTACGCGCTTGCAGACAGCGTCGTGCTCAAGTCGTGGGCCCAGCCGGCTCCGAACTGCGGGATCGGACTGATGCTCCGGGCGAGCGACGGCCAGGAATGGACGTACTGCCACCTTTCGTACCTCGACCCACAGGTTGTCCAGGGAGCTGTCCTGAGCGCGGGTCAGCCCGTTGGTCTCGTCGGGAGCACAGGCGACGCGACCGGTCCGCATCTCCATCTCCAGCTCGATCCGTCGACGCACTACCCCCAGCTGGAGCCCTGGTTCCAACGGTTTGCGGGCACTGCTTTCCGCTGGCAGGACGCGCCGACTCCGCAGCCCAGCGCGGCGGCGGGCGGCGGCGCCCCGGTCTTCGCCGAGGTTTCGAGCCAAGATTCGGGTTCGGCCGGCGTGATTCGATTCACCCGGTAGGGGGATAGCTCGGAGCCCTCTTCGGCCGACGCAGAAGGTATGGCGGCTCGTTTCGCTGCGATCGTTCCACGCATGGCCGTGATCGGCCTTGTTTGGCTGCTCGCAACCGCGACGCTCACCTATGCGGCCGGCGAGAAGCTCACCACCCCCGCGAAGGTCCCGACGACGCCGGTTGCAACCCCGCGCCCAACTCTCATTGTTCCGGACATCCGCGGCCAGGCGTTCGTCTTCGCGAAGGGGATTCTCGAGGACGGCGGCTTCGGCTGGCGAGTCAGTGGTTCCGTGCATGGCTACGCGACAAACGTTGTCTCGACCCAGCAGCCCGCCCCGGGAACGCGGGTCGTGGACACAGGTGCACCGACGCTGAAGCTGACGCTGCGCCGTGGCACGTATCCGCAGAACGGGACGGCCCAGAACACGTCGCCCTACGCGGGAACGTCGATCTTGCTTCCGAAGCGGTCGAGCGCGGCGGTACAAAAGCCTGTCGCCGGCAAGGCGAAGACGGCGCGCCCGAAGCCAGCTGCGAAGACTGCTCTCAAGCACGCCCGCCGGGCCGTCGCGAAGCCGAAGCGGACTGCCGCCAAGCGCAAGCTCGCGGCCACGCGGTCACGTCCGCCGGCCTTCGTCGTTCAAGGCGCCCCCAAGGAGCCGCGGGACGAGATCCCTCTCACGACCCGGGCGCAGCGCCTGAGTGCCTGGCTGACTCCGTCCCGCCGCCCGACGGCTGCGAACCAGCGCTACTGGCTGTACCAGCATGCCTGGATCGTCACCGGCGCGAGGTTCGGTTGGTGGCACGGAGCTGCTGCCCTGCGTCTCCTGATCACCGTCGACCGACGCGTCGAATCCCAGTGGGGCATCGGCCGCCGGAGCGAGTCGGTCGCGCGGGCGGTCCTGGCAGGCGTGGAGGCCAAGGCGAAGTGACGCTCGTTGCCCGCATGCGCCGCCGCCTCGGCGCGCAGGGGGGTTACACGCTGGTCGAGATGCTGACCGTCCTCGGGATCCTCGGCGTGGTGATGGGCGGCCTGACCACAGTCTTAGCGAGCGCCACGAATGCCGACTCCGACATGAACAACCGATTCCAGGCGCAGCAGGCGACGCGGCTCGCGCTGGACAAGCTGCGCCGCGAAATCCACTGCTCATCGTCAGCCACCCCAGCGGCGACGGCCACCTCCTCGATCACGCTCACGCTCCCGACCTACTGCAAGACCTACTCCGGCAGCGTCTCCGTCACCTGGTGCACGCGGAGCGTCTCGACGAACCGCTACGCCCTCTACCGCGTCAACGGCTCGACCTGCACCGGCGGCGTCAAGTGGGCGGACTTCTTGACTCCGACTTCGACGGCGACCGTCTGCAGCGGCGCCCTCTGCGTCTTCAACTACACGGCGCAGTCGGCCACGAGCCTCGCCAAGCTGCACGTCGATTTCCCGGTCAACCCGAAGCCGACGCGCCCGGTTGGCACATATGAGCTCGTCGACGACCTCGTGCTGAGGAACAGCACCCGCTCATGAGAACGAACCGGAACTGGAGAAGGAGTCTCGTGCGCGAGCTGGTCGGCGAAGAGCGGGGCATCGCGCTCGTGATGGCTCTGGGGATCTTGGTCGTCTGCGCCATCATGCTCACCACCGTCATCGCCTACACGAGCTCTGCACAGCGCACCGCGTCCTTCAGCAAGGCGAGACTGACCGCTTTCGATGCGGCGGACGCCGGCATGAACAATGCGTACGCCGTCTTGAACCTGCCGTCGAACAACTCGCTGAAACAGTCGATTCTCCCGTCCTGCCACACTCCGAATCCGGATACCACGACCCCAGCGGCGACCAATCCGACCTGGATGACGAGCTCGAGCAACCTGACTTCCCAGTCGACGTGGAACACGAATTCCTACGGCAGTGCGACCACATACTGGTGCGGTGATTTGGATGTTCAAGGCGCCGAGTGGTTTCTCCGCTCCGTCGGCTCGATCAGGAACCCGACCAGCACCGGCAACGCGACCCGGACGCTGAACTCCAAGGTGACGATTCAGCCGACGCTGACCCAACCGAAGAACAACCCGGTCTGGGACTACCTCTACGCCGGACACACAGGTAGCGCCTGCGACCAGACCCTGAACAACAACATCACCGGCTCCTCCCGCATGTATGTCGCCGGGAATCTCTGCCTGAGCCCGAACGTCAACCTCGCGCAGTCGAAGGTGATCGTCCGCGGGAACCTCGATATCTCGAACAACGCCTCCGTCGGCGCCAACACAAACTTGAGCACGCGCGTCGAGACCCAGGTCGGAAACAACTGCCGGTACGGCAGCACCAACCCGCCGTGGGTCACCTGCACCGGAAACCAGGATGTGAACCACGTCTTCAGCAAGCTCGCGACTCCCCTTCCCGACGGGACGATTATCGGCGTCAACCACGTCCCCGAGGTGATCGCGCCGCCGGCAGCTGACTTCGCCACGTGGTATCAGAACGCGATTCCGGGTCCCTCTCAGTCCTGCACGACCTCGAGCGGATCCGTCCCCACGTTCGACGGCAACTATCCGACCCGGGACAACAGCGTTTTGACCGCTTTCGACCTGACGCCTGCAAGCTCGTACACGTGCCGCGTCGGGAGGGGTGCCTCGACGACGCTGGCAGCGGCGAGCAACGCCTCGCAGACGACGATCACCGTCTCGTCGGCGACTGGCTTTCCTGCGAGCGGGACGTTCCGCATCAGGATCGACGACGAGGACATGACCGTCACCGGCGGCCAAGGAACGACGACCTGGACGGTCACACGTGGCGTCAACAGCACGACTGCCGCCAGCCACGTCATCAGCCAGGGCGTCAGCCAGGACGACGCGGGTACGAGTGGCGAGCTCTCCTGGAATGCAACGACGAAGACCCTGACCGTCACCGGCACGATCTACATCGACGGCAGCGCAAAGATCTCGAACAGCACGGTCAACACGTACAACGGACAGGCGACGCTCTATCTCTCGGGCACGTTCTACGCGAACGGCTCACTCTGCGCCGCCGTCTCCGGTACCACCTGCAACTTCGCGGGTTGGAATCCCGACCACGAGCTGCTGATGATCGTCGCCAACGGGAACGGGGGCCAGGTCAACCCCGGCGACGGCATTCAGATCGCGAACAACTTCTCGTTTCAGGGCGGGCTCTACGCGACAAACGCGGTCGAGTTCGGCAACAACGTCAACGTCGACGGGCCGATCGTCGGCAGCCAGATCGTTCTCAGCAACAACCTGACGACGAACGCGTTCCCCTTCATCACGACGGTACCGGTGGGCATGCCCTCCAACGACGAGGTCTACGCACAGCCGAACCCGCCGCAGAGCTTCTCCGGCTGATTCAACTCTCAGCCCCCGGCCGCCGATAGAACCACCGTGAACGCTGCGCTCGCCGCCTTCGCCCTTGCGCCGGGACTCGCCGTCGGCAGCTTCCTGAACGTGCTCGCCGTCCGAGTCCCGCTTCGCCGCTCGGTGATCAAGCCGCGCTCAGCGTGCATGAGCTGCGGTACCGAGCTCGCCTGGTACGACAACCTGCCGCTCGTCTCCTATGCGGTTCTGAAGAGCCGCTGCCGCACCTGTGGGACGGGAATCAGCCCGCTCTACCCGGCGGTCGAGCTGGCGACGGCGCTGCTCGTCGCCGCCAGCGCATGGAGGTTCGGCTTGACGGGCGAGGCCGCGGTCGCCGCGTTCTTCTGCGCCGTGCTCGTGGCTGTGACGGCAACCGACTTGACCCATCGGATCGTTCCGAACCGGATCGTCGTGCCGGCTGCGGCGATCGTGCTCGTGGCGCACACCGCGCTCGAGCCTCGGCCCGAATGGGCGCTGGCTGCTCTCGGTGCCTCGTTTTTCCTGTTCGCCGCTGCCCTCGCGTATCCGGCGGGAATGGGCATGGGCGACGTCAAGCTGGCCCTGCTGATGGGCGCGGCGCTCGGAAAGTCCGTCTCGATCGCCTTGTTCGCGGGCATGATCTTCGCGCTCGTACCAAGCGTCTTTCTGCTCGCCCGTCACGGCTCTTCGGCGCGCAAGATGGGCATTCCGTTCGCGCCCTTCCTGGCTCTCGGGAGCGTCGTAGCCCTCTTCGCCGGGGGGACGCTTTTGCACGCCTACTGGGCGTTTTTCACCCATTAGGTAGTAGCTCGAAGCGCGGAAAAACGCTCAGGGTTTCGGTCCCTGGCGCCGATACCTCATTCGAGGGATTGACGCATGAACCCTGAGGGCCCAACCCGCGCGTCCGAGCAGACGGACGAACAAGCCGCCACCGGCGGCGGGGCTCCGCATGTTTTCGACGGAGTCAATGTCAACGCCGAGCTCGTCGCCGACCTGCTTGCAGCGACAGGTCTTCTGCCCGATGACAAGCTGAACGCTCTCAGGGGCGTCGCTGGTCAGGGGTCCCTTGCCGAGGCGCTCGTCTCCGGGGGCTTTGCCGCGAGCGAAGGAGTGGCCCGAATGCTCGCCGCGCGGCACCACGTGCCGCTCACGGACCTCGCGCTCACCGGCGTCGACAAGAAGGCAACCGATCTGGTCCCGCTCCACGTGCTCGAGCGCCTCGTGGCGATCCCGTACGCGCTCGACGGCGACTCGCTTCGTGTCGCGATCGCCGACCCAGCCGACCTGCACGCAATCGACGAGCTCCGGCTCGCGACCCGCCACCAGCTGGAGCTGTCCGTCGCCGCCCGCGACGACATCCTCACCGAGCTTCGACGCCTCTCGCGTGCGTCGGAGGCCTTCGGCGCCCGCGCCGCACTCGCCGAGGAAGCGGCGCTGCTCGAGGAGGAAGAGGAGGACGTCGACGACCTCGACGTCGAAGACGGCATCTCGGAGGCGCCGCTCGTCCGGCTCGTCAACTCGATCATCTTCCAGGCGGCCGAGGACGGGGCCTCGGACGTCCACTTCGAGCCGCAGGAGGACGCCCTCGCCGTCCGGCTCCGCATCGACGGCGTCCTGCACGAGGTGCAGCGGATCCCCAAGCGAATGATGGCCGGGGTCACCACACGCCTGAAGGTGCTCGCCAAGCTGGACATCGCCGAGCGCCGAAAGCCGCAGGACGGCCGCATCTCGCTGAACGCCGCGGCCGCGGGCCGGATGCTCGACATCCGTGTTGCGACGCTGCCGACGGTCGAGGGTGAGTCCGTGGTCATGCGTCTGCTCGACAAGTCGAAGCGGCCGCCGACGCTCGAGGAGCTCGGACTCTCGGACGAGATGCGCAAGACGCTCGAGGAAGTCGTCTCGCGCCCGACCGGCGCGCTGCTCGTGACGGGGCCGACCGGCTCCGGTAAGTCGACGACGCTCTACGCCGCGCTGGCCGAGATCAACAACCCGGAGATCAACATCATCACGGTCGAGGACCCGGTCGAGTACCGCCTCGGCGGGATCAACCAGGTGCAGATCAACCAGCGCGCCGGTCTCACGTTTGCGGCTGCGCTGCGGTCGATCCTGCGCTCGGATCCTGACGTCGTGATGGTAGGTGAGATCCGCGACCCCGAGACGGCCAAGATCTCGATCGAGGCCGCCCTCACGGGTCACTTTGTGCTTTCGACGCTGCACACGAACGACGCCCCCGGCGCGCTGACGCGGCTGAACGAGATGGGCGTCGAGCCCTTCCTGACCGGTTCGGCCGTCACCGGCGTGCTCGCCCAGCGGCTGGCGCGCAAGCTCTGCACGCACTGCTGCGAGATGTACACGCCTTCGGTCGACGAGCTGATCAAGGCCCGTGTCTCACCCGACATCGCCGCCCAGGCCGACGGCATGGTCTTCTATCGGAAGAAGGGCTGCCCTCGCTGCAACCAGACGGGCTACAAGGGACGGGTCGGCGTCTTCCAGCTCCTGGCGATGAGCGAGAACCTCGAAACTCTCGCCGCGAGCAAAGCAAGCCGCGAGGAGCTCGAGCGGGCCGCGATGGAAGAGGGCATGCGGACGCTTTGGGACGACGGCATCGCCAAGGTCGCTGCCGGCCTGACGTCGATCGAAGAGCTCGCGCGCGTCACGATCTAGGGCCGCTCGAGCCCGCGGAGACATGGCCCGAAACCGGCGCTCGCTTCGGGGCCAAGTAACAGACTGTTACGAGGAACGACACGTCCCGGATAGACGGTCGAGGAGTCGCGAGACCACATTTCGAGCCGTACCCCGACAAGTGACAGTCTGTTACTAAACCTCGCGGCCGATCAGG
>Ga0137381_10002839_pt1 | contig 12159 bp, 6 predicted proteins | sample SagtaG_16_FD_104808 | JGI IMG/M metagenome (GOLD analysis project Ga0137381, IMG submission 104808) | Vadose zone soil microbial communities from Sagehorn Ranch, Mendocino, California, USA - Sage2_L_115_16 metaG | ecosystem: Environmental > Terrestrial > Soil > Vadose zone | place: USA... | reverse complement strand
GAAGCCGCCGAGGCGGCGCCCCACTTCCTGAAGCCCGAGCTTCAGCTCGCGGATGATCTCGGGATAGGAGGCGATCGCCTCCTTGCTCTCGGAGGTGAACGGCACCCAGACGCTGGCGACGTGGACGAACAGGGTCATCGGGCCGACGGGAAGCGCCCCCTTCCCTTGCTGCAGGCCGTAGTTCCGCCAGTCGGTGGTGAGGGCGCCGCGGGTGATGGCGCAGGCCGACTGCTGGTACTGCAGCGGGACCCGGTTGGCGAAGCGCCACAGGTCAACGAGCTCCTCGGCAGGCAGATCGCCGCCGTAGGCCAGGCCGGCCTCGACGACGAACGGGTTGCCGCGGTAGACCGCCGGCGGGCGGGTGGTCGAGGCGTAGAAGTCCGCCTTGACCGCCTGCTTCAGCCCCTCGAGGATGAGCTCTTCGCCTATCGGCACGATGCTGCTGGTCGGCGGCGCCATCACCTTGACCTTCGGGATGGCGCGGAACAGCGCTTCGACCTGATCGACGCCCAGCGAGCGCGGCCTCATACCGGGGTTGAGACCGGCCGCCTTGCAGATCTCCTCCGCCACGTTGGCGGACACGCGCGAGAAGTCGGTCTGCAGCGCCGTCTTCAGCGTGCGCCCCTTGGTGTCGCGCAGCATCGAGATGAGCACCCCCAGCTCGACGCCGTACGGGTGCGGCTTGATCGCCAGAGGCTCGCGCGGCAGCTCCTTGGTCAGCCGCTCGCGGTGGAACTCGTCCCCCTTGGGCGGCTTGTAATGCACCGTGGCGTGCGGGTTGGCCAGCGCCGACTGCATGACGTAGTCGTCCACCGACCGTCGTCCCTTCTTGTATGTGCCCGCGAGGTCCATCTCGACGCGCGTGCCGTGCTCCTTGTCCCACTCGACCTCTCTGTCGGTCAGCACCTTCGGCTCGTTGCGCGTCGTGTCGATCTGGATCTCGAAGAAGTGGGCCGGCTTCCCCTTCCCGGTGCGCGAGGTGATCTTCACGGGCTGTCCGGTGGTGAGCTGGGCGTACATCCCGGCGGCCGAGATGCCGATCCCCTGCTGACCGCGGCTCTGTCGCAGCACGTGGAACTTCGATCCGTACAGGAGCTTCCCGAACACCTTGGCGACCTGGTTGCGCACGATCCCCGGGCCGTTGTCGGTGATCGACAGGCGGAAGCGGTCCTCGGCCAGCTCTTCGATGACGACACCAATCTCCGGCAGGAGACCGGCCTCCTCGCAGGCGTCGAGCGAGTTGTCGACCGCCTCCTTGGTCGCCGTCAGAAGCGCCTTGGCCGGATTGTCGAAGCCGAGGAGATGGCGGTTCTTCTGGAAGAACTCGGCGACCGAGATCTCGCGCTGCCGCCGGCCCATCGTCTCGGCGGTCTCGCGCCTCCGCGGCGGCACCGCCGCTCCCCTTCCGGCCGGCGCCGGCACGCTTCGACCCTGTTCCGGGCCCACGAGGTCGCCCGCCGCGCCGCCAGCCGTCATCGTCGCGGGCGCGGCCCCCGGCTCGATCCGCGCCCGCTCGGCGGCTCCGGTCGCGCCCGTCGGCTCCGACGCGGCGGCGGCCCGCGCTTTCCTCTTTCCCGCCGGCCGCTTCGCGGTCGCGATCTCTCGTGCTTTCTTCCCGGGGGCCGGCGCGGTTTCCTTTCGCGTTGTCGCCTTGCTGCCGGGCGCGCCGCTCCGAAACAGATCCATCTGCACGAGTTTCCCTCCCCGTTGTTTCCGGGCTTCCGGCGATCTCCGCGCCGCCCGGCCTCCGATCGCCTCCTCGGCCCGCGTCGCTTTCGCCTTTTTCGCCAAACAATTCTCCATTCGGACTGCGGCATGGATCGCCTGCCGCGTGGCGATTGTAGCAGACGTCCTCTGTCGAGCAGAAAGGGAGCCCTGGCGTCGTGGACGAATCGCGGTCCGCGAGCGGCCGGTGAGAAGGTCAATCACTATCGGGCGCAGGAAGGTCCGATCTAAAGCCTCCGGAAGCGCCCCGTTACGGCGGTCTCGACGCGCACCCCCTCGAGGCGGTCCGGAAGGTCGGGGCGCACCGCGGGCGGCTCGTCGAGGAGGACGACGATCGCCTCCTCGCCCGGGCCGATCTCGGAGGCGCCGATCCCGACGCCGACCACCGAGGGGAGTGAGAGGATCCAGGCGGCATGCCGTTCCTTGACCGCCGCCGCGTTCCCGACTGCGGCGGAATTCAGGCCACCCGGGAGGCGCGGCGACGACGCGGTGGCGCAGGCGCGTCCCGCAAACGCCAGTCCACCAGGCTTGCAGAAGCGATCGAAGGCGCTGATGATGTCCGCCGCCGGATTCGCTAGGGTCGAGTTCTTGCCCGACGCAAACAGCAGGCCGACCGGCTGATGATGGGCGTCGTCCGTCACGACCAGCGACCCCGAATCTCCCTGCTTCACGAACTCCGGATCGCCGGGAACGATCTCCACCTGGTTCGTGTAGAGGGTCACGCTGTTGTCCGGGTTCAGGTTGTAGACGGTGACGTCGATCCTGACGACCGTCCCGAACGTCAGCCCGGTCGTCCGCCCACTCTTGGCCACCGGCAGGCCGATTTCGGGCGCGTGGGGCGTGGCGCAGGGGACGCCGATGTCGAGGATCTCCCCGAGCGGATCGACCGCCCCGGGACGCGCGAAGGCGATGGCGGCGTCCACGTTGCCGGCGTCGATCGGCACGATGTCCCCGGCGAAGTCGGCCACGATCGTGCCGGTGTTCTTGCAGTTGGTGTCTCGCAGACCGGGCTGCACGATGGGGGTCCCGGCCGGCGCGACACCCGTGTCGGTCAGCGCGAGGACGTGGTTGTTGCTCAGGATCGCCAAGGCACCGTTGCAGGTCACGGCCGACCCGAGCGTGGCGGCGTAGCAGGGGCCGACCTGGGGGAACTTCCGGAGGTCGTCGATGCGGCTGCCGGACGTACCGAGCTTGATCGGGATCGGCTGCGGTTCCTGATGCAGGCGGCCCCCGTCCGCGAGCAGCAGGGCGGTTCCCGGGACGAGCAGGACCAGGACGAAGACGGAGAAGTTCAAGGACCTCATCGGCGTTCCTCCTCGATGCGGCGCTGGTCTCGACTACAGACTCGGGTGATCGCCGGGAAGATACGGCGCCATCGAGCCGCCAGCAACTCGAATTGTGCCGAGAACGGAAACCCCCAGGGCTCAGCGGTACAGCTGCAGCGCCTTGCGCAGCGTCGACGCGATCCCCCAGGCGAGCGGCGCTCCGACGCACAGCCAGGCGAACGCCGCCGTGGTCACGCGCAGCGGTTGCGCCGCCCGGGCGGTGCGCGCATCGATCGGCGCGCCCGCGGTCGCCGGCGCCGCGCCCGCCGACCGGGACAGCAGACGCTGCTCGGCCTCGAGCTCCTCGGCCGTCATGTAGTGATCCTCCGGGACGCGCCGGATGGCGGCATTGCACAGGAAGCCGAGGAGGAGGATTCCGGTCATGACGTACATCGTCATGTTGTAGGCGTCCGCCTCCGCCACGCCGCGATCGATCTGGAACTGCCGGATGTAGTTGACCAGGACCGGTCCGAGCACGCCGGCCATCGACCAGGCGGTCAGCAGGCGTCCGTGGATGGCGCCGACGAACTGGGTGCCGAAGATGTCTGCGAGGTAGGCCGGGATGGTGGCGAAGCCGCCTCCGTACATCGTCAGGATCAGGCAGACGCAGGCGACGAACAGCGGCACGCTGCCGGCGCGCCCGGTGAACGGTACGGTGGCGTACAGCGCGGCGCCGAGCGCGAAGAAGATGAAATAGGTCCGCCTGCGCCCGAGGAAGTCGGACAGCGAGGCCCAGACGATCCGGCCGCCGATGTTGAACAGGCTGAGGAGCCCCACGAACCCGGCGGCGGCCGAAGGGGAGACCGTTCCCTTGAAGATCTCCTGGATCATCGGCGAGGCCTGCCCCAGCACCCCGATACCGGCCGTCACGTTGAGACAGAGGACGGCCCACAAAAGCGCGAACTGCGGCGTCCTGACCGCCTTGTCCACGTGCACGTGGCCGCGCGCGACGTGCGCCTGACGGCTCGCCGGGGGCGTCCCTCCGGCGGGCGTCCAATGAGGCGGCGGGATGCGGAAGGCGAGCGCTCCCGCGAGCATCGCGACGAAGTAGACGAGACCCATCACCACGAACGTCGGGGCGACGCCGACCGATGAGGCGGATGCGAAGCGGCCCATGAGCGCGTCGGACAGGGGGGCGGCGATCAAGGCGCCGCCGCCGAACCCCATGATCGCCATCCCGGTCGCCATGCCGCGCCGGTCGGGGAACCACTTGATGAGCGTCGAGACCGGCGACACGTAGCCGAGTCCCAGCCCGCATCCGCCGATGACCCCGTATCCCAGGTAGATGAGGACGATTCGGTGCAGGTGGACTCCGAGCGCGGCGATCAGGAACCCGCCGCCCCAGCAGCAGGCCGCGACCACCCCCACCTTGCGCGGCCCGGCGCGCTCCAGCCAGGTTCCGGCGAACGCCGCCGATAGCCCCAGGAACACGATGGCGAGCGTGTAGATCCACCCGAGCGTCGTCAGCTTCCAGTCCGAGGCGGCCGGCTGCGTGATCCCGATCGCTCGGCTGAGCGGAAGGTTGAACACGCTGATGGCATACGCCTGCCCGATACAAAGGTGGATCGCCAGCGCAGCCGGCGGCACCAGCCACCGGTTGAACCCCGCCGGCGCAACGATCCGCTCTCGAGACAGGAACCCAGCCATCGTCTTGTCCCTCAACCCCTCCCCATCGACAACGGCCGCGATTCTACCCCCCGTACGAGCCTTTCTCAGCGCCGAGTCTGGGCGCGATCGGTGCCGAGGAGCGGTGGGCCGCGCCCTGCCGCGCCGGGCCTTCTGAGACCTCGCGCACCGAGACCCACCGCGCGTGCTTGTGCGCGGGGGGAGGGCGCGAGGCGAAGAGAGGGGAGGCGTCGCGAAGCGACGCCGGACCCGTGCCCGGCGCGGCAGGGCGCGGCCCACCGCTCCTCCCTCGGATAGAATCCCCCAAGCACCGCGCCGTTCACAGAGGAAGAGAGGACAGGAGGACACCATGGCCGATCCACGCGAGATCTACATGTCACGCAAGAACAGCTGGCTGCCGCGCGCCGTCGCCACGCTGGTCGTGGGCGGGCTCGCCGTGGTCGCGCTCCTGGCGTCCGTCGCCTACGTGCCGGCGGGCCACGTCGGGGTCGTGACGCTCTTCGGACGGGTGACGGGCCAGGTCCTTCCGGAAGGGACGCATCTCATCTTTCCGTTCAAGACCGTGAACCGGATGGCGATCCGGACGGTGGAGCTGAAGGAGACCGCCAGCGTGCCGTCGGAGGAGGGACTGATCATCACCCTCGACACCTCTCTTCTGTTCCGGCTCGACCCCGTGATGGCGGCCGAGATCTACAAGAAGGTCGGCCCGGGCTACCTGGACGTGGTCGTCGAGCCGACGTTGCGCTCGGCCATCCGCACCGCCACGTCGGCCCACAACGCCAACGCGCTTTACACGGGGGCGCGCGAGGAGGTCGCCAAGCAGGTGCAGAAGGAGCTGGAGGAACGGCTGGGGCCGCGCGGCATCATCATCGAGAGCGTGCTCCTGCGCGACATCCAGCTCCCGCAGATGCTCAAGCAGTCGATCGAAGGAAAACAGCAGGCCGAGCAGGACGCGCTCAGGATGACGTTCGTTCTCCAGAAGGAGAAGCAGGAGGCGGAGCGCAAGCGGATCGAGGCGCAGGGGATCGCCGACTTCCAGCGCATCGTGGCCCAGGGGATCAGCCCGGCGCTCCTGGAATGGAAGGGGATCGAGGCGACCGAGAAGGTCGCGACCAGCACGAACGCCAAGGTGGTCATGATCGGCAGCCCGCGCAACGGCCTGCCGATCATCTTCGAGCCGAAGTAGGAGTTGCCGCGGGGCCCACCCCCGCGGCATAGTAACGGCATGCGCCCATTTCGTCCCGGATTCACGGCGGTCGGCCTCGTCTTCGTCGCCGCCTGCTCGAGGGGCCCCCTCGCGCCCGGTGCGGCGAAGCACGGCGACGGGGTGCGCCGGATGGCCGAACGACTCGACACCATCGCCCGCGCCACGCAGGCGAAGGACTATCCGTGGCGCAACAGCGAGAGGGCCGAGGACCTGCACCCCATGAACGAGACGACCCTCGCCCCGCGCGACTACCTCGAGCTGATGCCGCGCTACGCGACGGAGCTCCTGAACGCCGGCAAGACCCGGGAGGCGATCCAGGCGCTCATGGACCTGAAGCGCTTCTCGACCGCCGGCGGTACGAATGAGCTCAGCCCGAAAAACCGCACCTTCCTGCGGCACCACCTGGTGGTCTCGTACCTCCGTCTCGGCGAGCAGGAGAATTGCCAGCTGCACCACAACACCGAGTCGTGCCTCATGCCGATCCAGGGCGGCGGCATCCACGCCCGGCCCGAGGGCTCGCAGAAGGCGATGCAGGTGCTCCTGACGCAGATGAATCAGAACCCCGACGATCAGTCGGCCCGCTGGTGGATGAACATCGCCGCCATGACCCTCGGCGAGTACCCCGACGGGGTCCCGAAGCAGTGGCTTATCCCGCCGAAGGCGTTCGACTCGGATTACGACATCAAGCGCTTCCACGACATCGCGCCCGATCTGGGGCTGGACGTGGACGACTACGCCGGCGGCTCGATCGCCGAGGACTTCGACGGCGACGGCTACCTCGACATCATGGCGTCATCCACCGGTCTGCACGGTCAGCTGCGTTATTTCCACAACAACGCCGACGGCACCTTCAGCGACCGCACCGTCGAGGCGGGTCTCGTGGGGGAGGTCCAGTCCCTGAACATCGTGACGACCGACTACGACAACGACGGCCGCCCGGACGTCCTGATGCTGCGCGGCGGCTGGCTCGGGAAGGCGGGGCACCTGCCGAACTCGCTCCTGCACAACAACGGCGACGGCACGTTCGACGACGTGACCGAGGAGGCCGGGATGCTGTCGCTCCACCCGACGCAGACGGCCGCCTGGTTCGACTACGACAACGATGGCTGGCTGGACGTGGTCATCGGCAACGAGAGCACCAAGGACGACCCCAACCCGAGCGAGCTGTACCACAACAACCGCGACGGCACGTTCACCGAGTGCGCCGCGCTTTCGGGCCTGACCATCGATTGCATGGTGAAGGGGGTGACCGCGGGCGACTACAACAACGACGGCCGCCCGGACCTCTACGCCTCCTGCCGCAAGGAGCCGAACCGCCTGTACCGCAACGACGGCCCGAAGCCGGGGGGTCGGGGGCCGACGGAGTGGGCCTTCACCGAGGTCGCCGCAGCGGCCGGCGTCACCGAGCCGGTCTACAGCTTCCCGACCTGGCTCTTCGACTACGACAACGACGGCTGGCTCGACCTCTTCGTGGCCGGGTACAACATCGACAACGTCAAGGATTTCACGGCCGACTACCTGGGGCTGCCGCACACCGCGGAGCGCGCCCGTCTGTACCACAACGAGCACGACGGAACCTTCAAGGACGTCACGCGCGACGCGCATCTCTACAAGATCCTGCACGCCATGGGATCGAACTACGGCGACCTCGACAACGATGGCTGGCTCGATTTCTACGTCGGCACCGGCGACCCGAACCTCGGGACGCTCATCCCCAACCGGATGTTCCGCAACGCGGAGGGGCGCTTCTTCCAGGAGGTGACGACCTCGGGCGGGTTCGGCCACCTCCAGAAGGGACACGGCGTGTCGTTCGCGGATTTCGACGACGACGGCGACCAGGACATCTATGAGGTGATGGGGGGCGTGTACGAGGCGGATCATTTCAGGAACGTGCTGTACGAGAACCCGGGGCACGGCAACCACTTCGTCAAGCTGAAGCTCGTGGGCGTGAAGACGAACCGCGCCGCCATAGGCTGCCGCATCCGGATCGTGGTCGACACCCCCGGCGGCCCGCGCGAGATCCATCGCTCGGTCACGAGCGGCGGCTCGTTCGGAGGCAATCCCCTGAGGCAGGAGATCGGGCTGGGGGACGCGCGCTCGATCGCGGAGATCCGGGTGACCTGGCCGACCTCCGGGATCGTTCAGACCTTCAAGGACGTGGCGATGGACCGGGCCTTCACGATCAAGGAAGGGGAGCAGGCGTTGTCGGAGACTCCCCTCAAGACCTTCCGCTTCGCCACTCGTCCGGTTCCCGCGGGCGCCGCAGGGAAATAGCGGCTCACCAGGGAAAGACGAACCCACCCCGCAGGAGACCGGCGCGCGTCAGAAGCGAGACCGAGAACCCCACCACGGCAACGGCGCCTCCCACCAGCGACCCCGCCACCTCGAGACGGAGACGAAGCAGGAGTGATTTCTCGCCGCGCGCGGCGATCACGAACGTCGTCTCGTCGCTCCCCTTGCCGATGGCGACCGTGTCCTCGGTCGGCTCCTGGGGCGCCGCCGCGTCCTCGCGGACGAGGTCGTCCTGCACCGAGCGCACGGCGTTCCCCCATTCCTCCGTGCTGATCTGACCGTCGTGATCGGCGTCGAACGCCTTCATCCGCTCCGGATCGTGCTTGAGCGTCCTCAGGCGGTCCCCCAGCGCGGCGCGCCGCTCCAGGACGGCGTCCCGCAGACGCCTCACGGTGCCGGCGACGAACAGTTTCTGCCCCGTGACGATCCACCATTCGCTGTAGCGCTTGCACCGCCCCAGCCATCCCTCGCCCCGCTCGATCTGCCGGTAGCTGCGCTCCAGCACGGTCTCGGCCCCCGCGGGATCGACGAGGAGGGCGCCGGTCTCGTCCTGCAAGTAGAACGGGTCGGACGATTCCCCCTGCTCGAGCGTCGTCCACTCGCGGCCGCCCCGGCTGCGCTGTCTCTCCTCTTCGAGGAGGTAGCGGTAGTAGACGCAGGGGATCCCCGAGTACGGCGCGACCAGCGGAGTCCTGTTCTTCGCGTTGCCGAGGAGCTCCGCGAACCCCATCGCCACCGAGCGTATCCGGGACGTCGGGACGTTTTCGAGAAGCCGCTTGCGCCGCAGGAGGATGAACCCGAAGACGATGAGACCGGCCCCCACGAGAACGGCGAGCGCGTCGAAGATGAGGCGCTCGCCGGTGGACCGCGCGAGGTGAGGGAAGGCGATACGGGCGGTCCCCAGAAGGACGACGGCCCCTATCAGCCCCTTGCGGATTTGACTCGGATCGAAGTCCATCGATCTCCCGGCGGGCGCACCCCCCGACGCAGCCAATATAGGTTCTCGCTGGCGGGCGGCAAGGGGTTGACGCGTCTGGACTTGACCGGGATCGCGGCTCGCGGTAAGGTGGCCGCTCTGCGTCGCCCGGAGGATCATTGAGCGCCCGTCGTTGCGCCGCTATCATCTTTATAGCCCTCGTCGTCCTGGCCGCTCCCCCGCGCGCCCGGGCGGCCGGACAAGGCATCCGGCTCGGTCACGCCGTCGTCCCGGTCTTCGAGTCGGTCCGGCTGGCGCTCGACCCCGCGGCCCCTTCCTACCAGGGATCGGCGCACGTCGAGCTCAAGGGGATCGACAGGGCGGACTCGTTCACCTTCCACGCCCGCGACATCGTCATCGGCGCGCTGACGCTCAAGGGACGAGGCGGCCGCATTCCGGTCGAGCACGCTGTCAACGGGGACGTCGTCACGGTCAAGTCGCTGCGCCCCCTCGAACCGGGCGCCTACTCGCTCGACATCGACTTCACGGCCAAGTTCAACATGCAGGCGGCGGGTCTCTACCGGATCAAGGTCGATGACGACTGGTACGCGTTCACCCAGTTCGAGGCGACGGACGCGCGGGGCGCGTTCCCGTGCTGGGACGAGCCCGGTTTCAAGATCCCGTTCCAGATCACCCTGGTCGTGCCCGAAGCGCATCTGGCGATCGGCAACACACCGATCGAGAGCGAGGCGGTGGCCGACGGACAGAAGACGGTCGTGTTCGAGAAGACGCCGCCGCTCCCGGCCTACCTGCTGGCGATCGCCACCGGGCCGCTCGAGACCGTCCCGATCGAGGGAATGCGCGTGCCGGGACGGATCGTGACGATCAAGGGGGCGTCGGGGCTGGCGGGCGAGGCGGCGCGCGTGACGCCCCCCCTGGTCGCGGCGCTGGAAAAGTATTTCGGCATCCCGTACCCCTACCGCAAGCTCGACCTTCTCGCGGTCCCGGAGTTCTGGCCGGGGGCGATGGAAAACGCCGGCGCGATCACGTTCGCCGACCGCATCCTGCTCATCGATCCACGCGTCGCCAGCGGCGAGCAGAAGCGCACGCTGGTGGCGGTCGCGGCACACGAGCTGGCGCACATGTGGTTCGGCGATCTCGTGACCATGCGGTGGTGGGACGACCTGTGGCTGAACGAGTCGTTCGCCTCGTGGATGGGGGACAGGATCTCCGACCAGGTCTTCCCCGGCGGCCGCCTGCAGATCGCCCAGGTCAGCGGCATGCAGTCGGCCATGCGGACCGACGCGCGCTTGTCGACGCGCGCCATGCGCCAGCCGATCGAGGGGGTGGAGAACCTCGACCAGCTCGCCGACGAGCTGACCTACGACAAGGGACAGGCGGTGCTGACCATGTTCGAGGCCTGGCTCGGCCCCGAGACATTCCGCAAGGGGGTTGTCGCGTATCTGAAAGCCCACGCCTGGGGTAGCGCCACGGCCTCGGACCTCTGGGCCTCGCTCTCGAAGACGGCGGGGCGGGACGTGTCGGGGCCGATGTCGACCTTTCTCGACCAGCCCGGCGTCCCGCTCGTGAAGGCCGACCTGCTTCCCGGCGGCAAGATCCGTCTGAGCCAGGAGCGCTTCCTCAATGAGGGCGCCGCCGCTCCGCAGCGGGCCACCTGGCAGATCCCGGTGATCCTGAAGTACTCGGACGGCAGGACGACGCGCACGCGTACGCTTCTTCTCAAAGAGCCGTCACGCGTCGTCGCGCTCCAGGGCGTCACCGGCCTCGTCTGGGTCCACCCAAACTCCGGCGAGACCGACTACTACCGCTGGAGGGTGCCGCCCGTGACGCTCACGGTTCTCGCCGCCGCGGCGCCGAAGGAGATGAACGCCCGGGAGCGCATCGGCTACATCGGCAACCTCGAGGCCCTGCTCGACGAAGGGGCGCTGGGGGGGGACCACGATCTCCGTCTGCTGTCCCGCTTCGCCTCCGACCCGCAGCCGGAGGTCATCGACGCGCTCATCGAGCATCTCAGGAAGGTCAAGGAGCCTTTCGCCGACGGCGATCTGATGGAGCCGTTCGTGGCCTACGTCCGGTCGGTCCTGTCACCCGCCCTGCAGCGCTTCGGCAAGACGCGTGCGGAGGGGGAGGACGAGGCGGTGTCGCTGCTGCGCCCGGACCTCCTCGAGGGGCTGGCGATCGAAGGGCAGGACGCGGCGATCCTGGACTACGCCGACACCCTGGCGCGCGCCTACCTGGATGACGAGTCCTCGATCGATCCGGCCCTCGCCGGAGTGGCGCTCCAACTCTCGGCCACCCGCGGCGACATGGCCTTGTTCAAACGATACCGCAGGCTGTTCGAGAAGGCGCGCGTGCCGGCGGATCGCGGCCGTTACCTCGCGGCCCTCGGCTCGTTCCGCCGCCCGGAGGTCGTCGACGCGGCGCTGGCCTACGCGCTCCACGGTCCGCTCAGGACGCAGGAGATCCTGACCATCCCGAACCACGTCAGCGAGGACCCAGGCTACCGCTCCCTTGTCTGGACCTGGGTGACCGAGAACTTCAAGACGATCGTCGATCGCGTCCCCGCCAACTACGGGGTCTTCCTGGTGCACTACGCCTCGGGCTGCTCGGACGAGCGGCTGCAGGCGGCGCGCGACTTCTTCTCCGATCCCGCGCACGACCTGCCCGGCGTCCAGACCGAGTTGAAGAAGGTCGCGGACGAGGTGAACGATTGCGTCCGCCTGCGCCGGCGCGAGCGGCCCGTGGTGGCGGAATTCCTTCGCAGCCTCACCGATGGGGCGGATTCGCGCGGCGTCGCGGCCGGCGGCGGCGCGCGACCCTAGGAGTGTGTCCGAGTAATGGCATGGGCCGCGCACGAGGAGGAAACGATGCTGGTTGCATCGTTGACGACGAGCAACGAAGCATGGGGCCGCAATCCCCTTGTGCCCAACGGGTTCGTGGCGGCGCCACGAACTCCACCCCTGTGCTTCCCCGCCCCCATTACTCGTATCGCCGTCGCCGATTCGCCAGCGGGCGAACCCCGCGGCGCCAGGGACGCCACCCCCGTG
>Ga0137381_10002830_pt1 | contig 12178 bp, 7 predicted proteins | sample SagtaG_16_FD_104808 | JGI IMG/M metagenome (GOLD analysis project Ga0137381, IMG submission 104808) | Vadose zone soil microbial communities from Sagehorn Ranch, Mendocino, California, USA - Sage2_L_115_16 metaG | ecosystem: Environmental > Terrestrial > Soil > Vadose zone | place: USA... | reverse complement strand
TCTGACGCTGGATTCCCAAAGGAACTCGTCAGCGTCATCCAGGGCGGCGGGGAAGTAGGCCAGGCCTTGATTGACGCCGAGGCCGACAAAGTCATGTTTACCGGCAGCGTGGCCACTGGCCGCCGCGTCGCCGAGGCCTGCGCCAAAAAGCTGATTCCTTCCGTGCTCGAACTTGGCGGCAAAGACGCCATGATCGTTCTCGCGGATGCGGACCTTGGCGTGGCTTCCAGCGCCGCCATTTGGGGCAGTTACACCAATTGCGGCCAGGTTTGTTTATCGGTCGAGCGGCTCTTCGTGGAGCAATCCATCGCCGATTCTTTCGCTGCTCTTTGCGTGGCGAAAACCAGGAAGCTCCGCCTCGGGCCCGGAAGCGATTCTTCCACGGACATTGGCCCGCTCATTCGCCCGCAGCACGTGCAGCGCATGAGCGACTTGGTCCACGATGCTGTCTCTCGCGGCGCGAAAGTGTTGTGCGGTGGCCATGCGCGCCCCGATCTTGGTCCCAATTTTTTCGAGCCTACAGTCATCGCGGGAGTCGATTCGTCGATGAGGCTGTTTCAGGAAGAGACGTTCGGGCCGATCCTTGCCATTCAAACGGTTCGGGACGCCGAAGAAGCCGTTTCTCGCTCTAATGATTCGTCTTTCGCGCTGTCCGCCAGCGTGTGGACCAGCAACCGACCGCGCGGTGAAAACATTGCCAGGCGTCTCCGCGCCGGCGCGGTCATGGTAAACGACACCATCAGCTATTTCGGCATCGCCGAAGCTCCGCACGGCGGGTGTGGCGCGAGCGGCTGGGGACGCACGCATGGCACAGCCGGCCTGCTAGAAATGGTGCAGATGAAATATATCGATGTCGACCGGCTGCCGCGCCGCGAAAAGCCCTGGTGGTATCGTTATGGCTCAGATCTGGAGCGCGCCGCGGATGCTTTTCTACAATTTGAATTCTCCGGCGGTATCGTCGCAAAGTTGCGCAACGCCCGCAGTGCCTTGAAAACATTTTTCCGTGACCACGGTCTGTAGAGAGGATACCCATGCCCGAAGAAACAGCGGCTACGCCCAAAATCAAAACGCGCAAACCCAAGCAACGGGCCTGCGATGAAAAGGACGAGAAGGGCAAGCTTTGCAACGGCCACTTGAAGCGCTACTACGACTACCCGAAGGAAGTTGCCGCGCTGATTGGCCCGAAAGCGGAAATCTACCGCTGCGAATTCTGCAAGACGCTCTACCGTCCTGATCCCGCGCAGCAGCCGCAAAGTTTTACTTTGCGCAACTAGAGCTTTGTTTCGAGAGCAGACGAGGTCCGCCGTGCAGCACAACGAATGGATCCACGATTGGAACGTCGCTACGCCGCCGGCGATTCCTCCCGGCACGCGCGTCATGTTGGACGACGAAACTCTCCGCGACGGCCTGCAGAATCCATCCGTTTTCGACCCCGCCATCGAACTAAAGATCGAAATCCTGCATCTGATGGAAGCCCTGGGCATTGATTCCGTCAATATCGGATTGCCGGGCGCAGGGCCTCGGGCTTTTGCGGATACTGAAGCACTGGCACGCGAAATCGCCACGCACCGGATGAAGATCAAACCCAACTGCGCAGCGCGAACGCATGAGAACGACATTCGTCCCATCGTGGAAATTTCGCAGCGCGTGGGCGTCCCGATTGAAGCGGCAACGTTTCTCGGCTCCAGCCCCATCCGCCGCCTTGTGGAAGACTGGACCGTCGATCATCTCGAGCGCACCACTGAAAGAGCGGTGAAGTTCGCGGTCGATAACGGCCTCCCCTCAATGTACGTCACCGAAGATACGATTCGCACCGATCCCGCTACCGTCAAGCGCCTGTACTCGACCGCCATTCGAAACGGCGCTAGCGCGATTGTTCTCTGCGATACGGTTGGCCATGCCACACCCAATGGCGCTTACAATCTGGTCAAATTCGCTATCGAAGAAGTGGTGAAACCGTCCGGAGAAAATATTCGCGTGGACTGGCACGGACACAACGATCGCGGTCTCGCCATCGCCAATTCACTCGCGGCCGTCGCCGCCGGAGCGCATCAGGTACATGCCGCGGCCAATGCGCTCGGGGAACGCGTCGGCAACACGCCCATGGAACTGATGCTCGTCAATCTTCGCTTGATGGGCCTCATCCAGCAGGATTTGTCGCGCCTCAAGGAGTATTGCGAAAAAGTCGCCCACGCCACGCATACAACGATCCCGCCGAACTATCCCGTCGTCGGCCATGACGCGTTTCGCACCGCCACCGGCGTACACGCCGCCGCTCTCATCAAAGCTTTTCGCAAGAATGATCTCGAACTCGCCAATGCCGTCTATAGCGGCGTGCCCGCGCATCTCTTCGGGCTCGACCAGGTGATTGAGATCGGTCCGTTGAGCGGCAAGTCCAATGTGCTGTTCTGGCTGGAGAAGCATCACATCCCCGCGGACGACGCGCTGGTCGCTCGCATCTTCGATGCCGCCAAACAGTCTGCCCGCGTTCTGTCCGATGCTGAAGTCCTCGCTCTCTGTACCGAGGCCGCGCGCAATTGAACGGAAAAGCATGTTGCAAGCCGACGGTGAAACGCGCGCTGGTTTGCGTTATTCTTCTGGCTATGCCGGCTCGTTCCGTTGCTTCTCCTCAGGCGTCACGCCAAGCCCAGGGTTCACGCCTTCCAGACGACGCACGAGTCCGCGCGGCTCTTGATTGGTTTTCCCCCAACATTTCCTGGGTCAATGATCAGCAGGCGCGCATCACGGAGATTCCTGCGCCGCCTTTTCAGGAAGCGCAGCGTGCTGGGGCGGTCAAGGAGTTGTTTGCCGAAGCTGGTCTGGTTTCCGTGCAGATCGATAAGGGCGGAAACGTCATCGCAGAACTGCGCGGCGTGAATGAAAAAGAAATCGTCATCGTCGCCGCGCATCTCGATACTGTTTTTCCCGCCGGCACGGACGTGAAAGTTCATCGCGAGGGAAGTCGCATGACTGCGCCTGGAATTTCCGATAACGGCAGCGGTGTGGCCGCGCTCCTGGCGATGGCGCGGGCGGCGCAGTTTGCTCACCTGAAGCCACAGCGCAGCATTCTTTTCGTCGGTGACGTTGGCGAAGAAGGGGAAGGCAATCTTCGTGGCATGCGCGCGCTTGTCGATGCCTATCGTTCGAAACTTAAGGCGGTCGTGGTGCTCGACGGTTCCGGCACCGATCACGTCACCACCAAGGCACTCGCTTCCCGACGTCTTGAAGCGCTCATCACCGGTCCCGGCGGCCACAGTTGGTCGGACTTCGGCATGCCCAATCCCATCAACGCTCTTGTGCGCGGCTCCGTGCGCTTCATCAACACCAAAGTGCCGGCCACTCCGCGAACCACGTTCAATATCGGACAGATCGAAGGCGGCACTTCGGTGAATTCGGTTCCGCACGAAGCGCGCTTGAAAGTCGACATCCGCTCCGAGAGCGAGGACGAGCTGACACGCCTCGAATCTGCTCTGCGCGAATGCATTGCCGCGGGCGTTCGCGATGAGACGGAATCCGCGCGCGACCGCTCGAAAGGCAAGCTGGAATGGAAGGTTGAGCTTCTGGGCAGCCGTCCGGGCGGGGAATTGGCGGTCGATTCGGCGCTGCTCGCCGCACTTCGTGCCGCCGACGAGTTTGTCGGCAATCAGTCGCGTATCGAACGCTCTTCGACAGACGCAAATATTCCGCTCTCCCTGGGGATCGACGCTATTTCCATCGGCGTAGGCGGCAGCGGCGGCGGAGCCCATTCATTGCAGGAGTGGTACGATTCCGCGGGCCGCGAAGCCGGATTGAAGCGCGCGCTCCTCACCATTTTCGGAATTGCCGGACTTGCAGAGGCGAAATCCCAATGAAATTCCGGACGAACCGCGCTCGGATCGTTTCCCCCTTTTTCCCTCTTGTTGTCGCCGCGCTTCTTGCGGCATTCCACGCGAAAACCGGCGTGGCGCAAAAAACGCCGCGCACCACCTATTACACGCACGGGCGCATTTACACGAATGACCCCGCGAATCCGTGGGCCGAAGCCATGGCCGTCAGCGAGGGAAAAATCAGTTGCGTTGGCAAAATGGATCACGTTCTGCTCGATTGCGGAGGCGGTCAGGAGGGCGCGGAGACCGTAAACCTCAAGGGTCAGTTTGTTATGCCTGGTTTCAACGACGCGCACGTGCATCTCGGTGGCGCTGCCTCGGATGAACTTGCCGTACCGCTGGTGGGCGTGCCTTCCCCGGAAGAAATGCAGAAACGCGTCGCCAACGCTGTTGCGCAACACAAGCCCGGCGAATGGATCACCGGCGGCGGATGGGACCACACGCTGTGGCCAGAGAAAAGATTCCCTAATCGCCAGCAACTCGATGCGGTCGCGCCGAAGAATCCCGTCATCCTCACGCACATTTCCGGCCATGTCGCCGTCGCCAATTCTCTGGCGCTCAAGAGCGCCGAAGTCGACAAGCACACGCCGAATCCGCCGGGCGGCGAGATCGAACACGATGCGCTCGGTGAACCAACCGGAATGTTGAAAGAATATGCGGCGATGTCTCTGGCGAAGGCTCGCATTCCGGATCCCACGCCGGAGCAGCGTCGCAAGGGAATCGAGCTGGTCCTCGAAAACATCGCGAAGAACGGCGTCACGTCCGTCCAGGATTATTCCGAATGGGCCGATTTTCAGATCTATCAGCAATTGAAAGAAGAAGGCAAGCTAACCGTTCGAATCACGGAGTGGCTGCCGTTCGATACACCGCTCAACGATTTGCAGAATATGCGCGCCCAGGGCGGCACAAAGGATCCGTGGCTGAAGACCGGCGCGCTGAAAGCATTCACGGATGGCGCGATGGGTTCGCGCACCGCCGCGATGCTCGAGCCTTACTCCGATGATCCGTCGACGAGTGGAATCCTCACCAACGATCCGGAGAAGCTCACGGCGATGGCCATTCAGCGCGACAAAGCCGGATTTCAATTGGCATTCCACGCCATCGGCGATCGCGCCAATCGCATCGCGCTTGATGTTTTCGAAGCGGTCGTCAAAGCCAACGGCCCGCGCGATCGCCGCGACCGCATCGAGCATGCCCAAGTCGTCGCGCCCACGGACTTCGTGCGTTTTGCCGAACTCCATGTCATTGCCTCCATGCAGCCTTCGCATCAGACCACGGACATGCGCTGGGCTGAGGACCGCATCGGGCGAGAACGCATCCTGGGGGCTTATGCCTGGTCCACCATGCTGAAAAATGGCGTGCGCCTGGCGTCAGGAACGGACTATAACGTGGAGCCCATCAATCCATTTCGTGGTTTGTATGCCTGCGTTACGCGCGAGCGGCCGGATGGCGGTCCGCGAAACGGCTGGGAGCCGCAGGAGAAAATCTCTCTCGCAGACTGTATCCGCGCCTACACGTCAGGTTCCGCCTACGCGCAGTTCGAGGAAGGGAAGAAGGGTGAACTGAAGGCCGGTGAGTACGCCGACTTCGTCATCCTTTCAAACGACCTCACCAAGGTTCCGCCCGCGCAGTTCACAAAGACGCGCGTCCTCCGCACCGTCGTCGGCGGCCGCATCGTATATTCTGTCAATTAGGATAAGAGACCAGCCCTCTGTACGCCTCTACACTCGCTCGAGTTGTCATTCTCCGGACCGGAAACGGCAGGCGGTACTTCCAGTACTCACAGTCACTCTAAATTTAGATTTGCTTTCACCAAAGTTTATTTGTGTCCGAAAGTAAAAATGTGTTGACAAAGCGAATCTTGAGCAATATATAGCCCGCATAGAATCTCGTGGTTACGCGGTCGGTGCCCGAGATCGACTGGGTGTAAGTTGTTGGTGTGATTGCTGTTCGGTCCTTGCAATTCTCATCCATGGGTGTAACAGAATCCGACAGAGCATCTATGAAAGGCCATATAAACATACAGTCAAACATAGATAACTCGCCCATTCCCTCACTCTAAGGATTGTGTAAATCTCGAAGGCTTTAGAGTTTAAGTGGTGGAGTCGTGGTGGTACGAGATTTGCTCTCACTGTTTAGTAAGTCCCGGTTTGCGAGTGGATTTCTGATCTATGGGGTCTTCCAAGTGTCTTTATCGCGTGGCTCTCGGCAGTCCTCAGGTCCGGGTGTGCACAGTTCAGTTGGGCCAGGCATGGCCCAACCAGGAGGTAGTTGAATGTTAAGCAAGCGAGTGGTTTTGCTGGTCGTTGCTCTGTGTTGTCTGTTTGCTTTGACTCCGTCGGCCTTGTTTTCGCAGTCAACCAGTGCCGGAAGTGTGGCCGGGCTGGTCACTGACTCATCGGGTGCTTCCGTTGTCGGAGCCACGATCACGATCATCGAAAAAGCGACGAATACCGCTCGAACGACGGTCTCCAACGAGAGCGGTCGCTACAACTTCGCAAGCATTGCGCCGGGTAGCTACCAAATCGATGCCAACAAGGCCGGTTTCCGAGTCGCCAAGCTCAGCGAAATCAAGGTCACCATTGGGATCACTCTGACAGTCGATTTTAAGCTCGAAATTGGCTCGATCGCGGAGACCATCGAAGTCACCACGACAGGTGCTGAACTGCAAACAACGAACTCTACGGTTGGTACCACGATCGCTGGCGACACCTTGCAGTTGCTGCCGAACCTCGGCCACGACGTCACGGGGTTGTTGATCGCGCAGCCGGGAGTTACCTCAACGGGCCAGGCGGCCGGAGCGCAATACGATCAGAATATGTACCAGCTCGATGGCGGTAACAATTCCAACGACATGGACGGCTCCATGCGGGATTACACGCCCACAAACGGGAGCGTGAGTCCGCAGTCCACCGGTGGCGCGCCCTCGGGCGTAATGCCGACTCCTGCGGAGAGCATTGAGGAATTCAAGGTTTCCACAGTTAACCAGACTGCTGACTTCAATGGTGCCTCCGGCGCCCAGATCCAACTTGTCACCAAGCGCGGCACCAACCAATGGCATGGGTCCGCTTACGAGTACTATTTGGGGGCTAACTTCGGGGCCAACACTTGGGACAATAATCTAACCGGTACGAAGAAGGTTGCGACTCACCAGAATCGGTTTGGGGCTGCTGGTGGCGGGCCGATCATCCCGAAGAACATTCTTGGCGGTAAGACGTACTTTTTCGGCAATTACGAAGGGCTGCGTTACCCTTTGTCGCAGACATTTACGCGAACCGTCCCGTCGGACCTATTCCGTAGTGGGATCGTTCAGATCCAGGACGACAACGGTGCTTGGGAACAGTGGAATCTGAATCCAGCGAACGGGCCTACTGCCTTGTGCGGTCCTGCCATGAACGTGGCTTGTGACCCGCGCGGTCTATGGTTCGATCCGACTATTCAGAATCTGTGGTCAAAATACATGCCCCACTCGACCGATACAAAGGCTGGAGACGGGCACAACACCCTTGGGTTTACGGGCACGGTTTCAACCCCTGTGAAGTCTAACTTCGGCGTGGCTCGAATAGATCACGATTTCGGCAAGAGCTGGCACCTGATGAGCAGCTACCGCATCTACAATTTCACCCGCACGCCCACCGTTCAGACGGACATCGGCGGATTTTTTCCAGGTGATACTCTGGGACAAATCGCGGCAACCTCACAGCGGCCCCAGAAGCCGTGGTATCTGGTTGTCGGCTTGACCACCAATATCACGCCTAACCTGACCAACGACTTTCACTATAATTACCTGCGCAACTTTTGGGTCTGGCAAACCAACCTGGCCCCGCCACAAGTTGCGGGAATCGCCGGCGCAATCGAAATTGCTCCCTCTTCCGGCAATTCCGAGAGTTCCAACGCTCTGATTCCCTACAACGTCAATACGCAGAGTGTCCGCATACGCTTCTGGGACGGCCACGACTCGTATTACCGCGACGACCTCTCCTACATCCATGGCAACCACCTGTGGCAGATCGGCGGCTTGGTCCAGCACAACTGGGACTTCCACACCCGCGACGATAACGGTTCCGGTACGTTCAACAACCCCGTCTTTCTCGTTGGTGCTGGGGAGTCAGGAGTCTCGATTGGGTCGGCTTTCCGTCCACAGACGTGTGACCCGAATGGTCCTACTGACCCAGCTCCGGTGATCACTACGAATTGCATCGTCAGCACGCAAATCGGAAAGTGGAAGGGTTTCTATGCCGACGCGCTTGGCATTTCGGGTGCCCAGGTAGCATATACACGAGTCGGCAAGGACTTGTCTTTGCAGCCCCTGGGTAAAGACGCGTTCGATAAGAGCACCATTAACACCTTCAATCTATATTTCAGCGATACCTGGCATCTCAAGCCAACCTTCACCCTCAACTACGGCTTGGGCTGGCTGCTCGAGACCCCACCCGTGGAGCAAGACGGGAAGCAGATCACCCTTGTTGATTCCAGCGACAACCAAGTCAACGTAAAAGATTACCTGTCCACGCGCCAGCGCGCGGCCCTTGCTGGCCAGATTTACAATCCCGCCCTTGGCTACGCACTTGTGGGTAACGTCGGAAACGGCCTCAAGTATCCCTACCACATGTTCTGGGGGGGATTCAGCCCTCGGGTTTCGGCAGCATGGAACCCGCGGTTTGATAGCGGCATAATGGGCAAGCTGTTTGGCCAAGGCAAGACCGTTCTCCGTGGCGGCTACGGACGCGTCTATGGCCGGCAAAATGGCGTGGATCTAGTTCTCGTTCCGCTCCTTGGCGTCGGCTTGATTCAGGCCGTAAAGTGCCCCGGCGCTACCATGGCAGGAGTGTGTTCCGGGACAGGAAACTCCAACCCAGCCAATGCTTTCCGCATCGGCGTCGATCCTAACCCAGCGCAACTCTATTCTACCGGCATCAGCCAGACGCTCTGCCAGCCGTTCTTTCCGGGCTTGACCAATTGCGATGGGAGTACCGCTGCGAAGGCCAGCGACACGCTGGTGCTCGACCCCAATTTCAAACCGGCGCATTCCGACGAATTCAATATCACGATCCAGCGCGATCTGGGTCACAACATGACCCTAGAGATCGGCTACCTCGGACGCATGCTACGCGACGAGTACATGAACGTCAACATCGACCAGATTCCCACTATGCTCACGCTGGGCGGTCAAACCTTTGCCAACGCGTATGGAACACTCTACAAATCATACTGCGGTCTTGGGACCGCCTGCACGGGCACAGGAACGGTACCTGTGCAAGCGTTTTTTGAGGCGGCGCTTGGCGGGGCGGTTTCTCCTTATTGTGCCGGCCACGGCAGTTGCACTCAAGCCGTCATCGACAATGAAGGCAACAACGGGACCGGCAACTTCTCTTCGCAATCGCTCTATTCTATGTGGAACCACATCGGTACCGCTCTGGGCGCACTAGGCCAGACCTCATCGCCCTTCTACCACAGCACCATTGGCTCCCAGCAGGCGACTAGCGTGCAGATGAGCGGGGCTTTCGGTCGCGGCAATTACAATGCTGCCATCATTTCGCTTACGCAGCGAAACTGGAAGGGCATTACCGTCAACACCAACTTCACCTGGAGCCGTTCCATGGGCACGCAGTTCTTCTCCCAAGCCAACAACGGCATCAACCCCAACAACGGGTACGATTTCAAGAACTGGGGCTCTTATGGGCCACAGCCCTACGATACCCGTTTCATTTACAACTTGCAGGGGCTTTATCAACTGCCCTTTTACAAGAGCCAGCACGGATTTATTGGCCGGGCTCTCGGCGGCTGGTCGGTCGCGCCCTTCTTCTATATCAGGAGCGGCCTCCCATTGTACGTGTATACCGACGGCAACTTCTCCGACGAATCATCCGGGCAGGGCAACGCGAGCTCCGGAAACATACCCACAAATGCCGTGCTGATTTCCCCCTATAAAGGCGGCAGCTCGCGCCATCTGGGAGTAACGGGTTCGAACGGCGTCGGCACCAATGGCAACGGGGTCAACCTGTTTGCCGATCCCTCAGCCGTATACAACCAGTTCAGGCCCTGGATTCTGGGCGTTGACGGCCCGAATGGTGGTGGCGGCGGACCGCTCCGTGGCCAGTCCACCTTCAACCTGGACCTGACTGTCTCGAAAGATCTCCGATTCACGGAACGGTTCGGAATGACCTTCTTCTCCACCATGAGCAACGTCCTGAACCACCCACAGCTCACCGATCCGTACCTGGACTTGCAGGATCCGGCAGACTTTGGCTCGATCTACCCCGCGATCAGCGGCAATGTCCCTCCGTTCTCAAGTACAGCACAGATTAACAGCCCGCGGCAGATCGAATTCGGTCTCCGCATCAGGTTCTAAACTCACTCTCCTTCAACAAGGGGGAAGGCCAACTGGCCTTCCCCCTTTGTTTTTGTTTCTGGGTGCCGTGTTTGTCGCGCGGGAATCTCCATCGCAAACCTGCGCGGTCCTGGCGCGCGGCGCATGAATGGCACGAGCCGATAGCAGAGAGATATTAATTGGCAGCTCTTCTGGGAAGGAGATATAACTAATCGTTTTTACCGGCCGTTGGAGTAGTACTTCACGTCGACGGCTTCGTACATCGTGGCGGTGGCGGCATGAGTTTTTTCGTAGGCGGTGATGTCCGGCTCGTGCTGTAACGTGGTGCCTATATCGTCCAGGCCCTTCAATAGAACTTCTTTGCGCGACGGGACGATTTCAAACTTGAACATGAGGCCGTGTTTGTCGGCAATGGTTTGGTTTGGCAGATTCACCGTCAGCGAATAGCCTTCCTCTTTTTCCGTACGCTTGAAGATCTCGTCCACCTGTTCTTCAGCGAGCGTCGCGGGCAGGATGCCGTTCTTGAAGCAGTTGTTGTAGAAAATGTCTGCGTAGCTCGTGGCGATGACCACGCGGAATCCGTAGTCCTTCACGCCCCACGGGGCGTGTTCGCGGCTGGAGCCACAGCCGAAGTTCGCGCGCGCCAGCAGGACCGACGCGCCCTTGTAGCGCGGAAAATTCAGCACAAACTCCGGATTTGGTTTCTCGCCTGGCAAATAACGCCAATCGTAAAAAAGGATCCGCCCAAATCCCTCGCGTGTCAGCGCCTTAAGAAATTGCTTCGGCACCATCTGGTCAGTGTCTACGTTGACGCGGTCCAGCGGCATGACCATGCCGGTGTGCGTTGAGAACGGCTGCATGCGATCTTCGCTCCTGACTCAAGAACATAGCGGACTCGCGTCCGCTCTACAAATTCAAATGTCCCTACTCCACGAACGCCACGTCTTCGAATGAACGTACATCTACGAAGTGGCCGGCAATCGCGGCGGCCGCAGCCATGACCGGGCTCACCAGATGCGTGCGGCTGTCTTTGCCCTGACGGCCCTCAAAGTTGCGATTGCTGGTGCTGGCGCTGCGTTCGTGCGGCGGCAGCACGTCGGCATTCATGCCGATGCACATGCTGCACCCCGCGTCGCGCCACTCAAAGCCTGCCGCGGTGAAAATTTTGTCGAGGCCCTCTTTCTCGGCTTGCGACTTGATGCCGCGCGAGCCCGGGACGATCAGCGCCTGCTTAATGCTCTTCGCCACGTGCTTGCCCTCAACAAAATGCGCGGCAGCGCGGAGATCATCGAGGCGCGAATTGGTGCACGAACCGATGAACACGCGGTCCACGGGAATATCCACAATCGGCGTGCCAGACTTGAGGCCCATATATTTGAGCGCGCTTTCCGTGGCCTTCTGATCATTCAGGTCCTTGAAGTCATGCGGATCGGGAACGCGCGCGGTGACGCTCGTAACCATTCCCGGGTTCGTTCCCCAAGTAACTTGCGGAGCAATCCGCTCAGCGTGAAGCTCGACTGTCAAATCAAATTTGGCGCCCTCGTCAGTCTTGAGTTGTTTCCAGCCCTCAACCGTTTCCTGAAACGCCTTTCCTCGCGGGACAAACGGACGGCCTTCGAGATACGCAAACGTAGTCTCGTCCGGCGCGATCATGCCCGCGCGAGCGCCGCCTTCAATGGTCATGTTGCAAACGGTCATGCGCCCGTCCATGGAAAGGGAGCGAATGGCTTCGCCGCCATACTCCGCAACGTGGCCGTTGCCGCCGCCGATCCCGATCCTCCCAATGATCGCGAGAATCAAATCCTTCGCCGTGACGCCTTTGGGGCGTTTGCCGTGAACGAGAATGTGGAGCGTCTTCGAGCGCGACTGTGCAAGACATTGTGTTGCGAGCACATGCTCGACTTCGCTGGTGCCGATCCCGAACGCCAGCGTGCCGAACGCGCCGTGCGTGGAGGTGTGGCTGTCACCGCAGACGAGGGTC
>Ga0137381_10002829_pt1 | contig 12178 bp, 15 predicted proteins | sample SagtaG_16_FD_104808 | JGI IMG/M metagenome (GOLD analysis project Ga0137381, IMG submission 104808) | Vadose zone soil microbial communities from Sagehorn Ranch, Mendocino, California, USA - Sage2_L_115_16 metaG | ecosystem: Environmental > Terrestrial > Soil > Vadose zone | place: USA... | reverse complement strand
TGGTTCCAGCGCGTGGAGCAAACGGCGTTTTCCTCGGGTCAGAACAACGCCGGAACCGTCAGTTATCCCACCTTGTTGGCTTTTCTCCAGGATCGCCCGACCCAATTCAACACGCAAACGAAGCCGACGGAACTGATCTTCAGCTCGAAGGAAGCCGCCTGGTATTTTCAGGATGAAATGAAGCTGCGTCCGAATCTCACCCTGCGGCTGGGACTGCGGGACGAGATGACCACGCTGATCAATGAGAAAAATGGCCACTCTTCGAATTACCTGTTTGATGCGAATGGGATCCTGGTGACCGACCCGTTCATTGGGAAAACGCCGCTCCTCGAGAACCACGCCAAGGCGCTGTTGCAGCCGCGGGTCGGCTTGGCGTGGGACGTGACCGGTTCAGGCAAGTGGGCGGTGCGGGCCGGCTTTGGGATTCATAACGACCTGCAGGACAATCTCGCCAACCGGCTCAACGCGAATCCCCCGTTCAGCGGGCGGTTGACCTTCCAGAACCAGCCGCTGCTCTCCATCATTCCGGTCTCAGCGGAGTCGGCACCCCCGCCCGCTTGTAAATTCGTCGGACAGACGAATCCACTCTGCTCGGTCTATGCGCCCGGCGGGATCGATCCTGTCATGCGCACGCCTACACTCCAGCAATGGAGCCTGACGGTTGAACACCAACTGGCGCAAGACCTCGTGGCCGAGGCCGAGTATGTGGGCAGCCAGTCATATCACGTTTCGACAACAATGGACGTAAATACGATTCAACCGCTGAAGTGCGACAACCCAGCGGGCTGCCTTGCCGGCGGAATTCTCGCGGCAAACCAGAGGAGTGTCGTCCCGCAGGGAACCCTGTACGTCCCGGTTGGATCGCGTCCGAACCCGCTACTCGGCTCCAGCCAGGGCTGGTACTATGTCGGCACCAGCAGCTACCATGCGATGAATCTCTCCTTGCTCAAGCGCGCGAGCCGCGGACTGACGTTCAAGACCAGCTACACCTGGGGAAAGGTGCTGGACATCAATTCCGCGAACCTCGTCAATGGCGCGGACAATGAGGCTCCCACAACCTTGAATCGCTTTAACCGGAGGCTCGACAAGGGACCCGCCTCCTTCAGCCTCCTGCACCAATTCAGCAGCAACTTCAGCTATCAGTTGCCGTTCGGGAACGGCAGGGCGTTCGGCGGCGGAGCTACGGGTTGGGTGGACAAGCTGATCGGCGGTTGGCAGTGGAACGGCATCTTTGCAGCCAATAGCGGCTTTCCCATTACGCCTCAGGTTGGCTCGAATCGGTCCGGTACGGGGGACACTGGTCGCCTTCCCGATAGGCCAAGCTTGAACCCCGACTTCAAAGGAAACCCGATTCTGGGAGTAAAGGAGTTCAAGAAGACCGGCCGCTATTTCGATCCCAATGCCTTCTTGGTGCCGTTGGCGGGAACCTTCGGCAACGCGGGCCGCGGTCAGTTCCGCGGACCGGGCATGCTAAACGTGGATACGTCGTTTTTCAAACGGATTCCTTTGAAAGAGCGATTGAACTTGCAATTCCGGACAGAGATCTTCAACGTTCTGAATCACGCGAACTTTGATACACCCAATCTCATTGTTTTCTCGGGCACTGACATTAGCCCTACGGCAGGGGTCATTACCGGGACCGCTGGATCCGGAAACGGCCGCCAAATTCAATTCGCGCTGCGGCTCGAGTTCTGAAGTCAGAGCAGGATGAAGCCTTCGACTTCAAACTTCTTCAATGCAGTTAGAAAGCGTAACGTCTGGCTCGTCCGGCGCCAGTGAGAAGTCTCAGGGGATCATCATGACCGGGCTGGTTGCAAACACGGTCCCGCCGGGGTTGTCATACCGCAGAGCCACTCCGCTGACGGAGCCTCCGTTGGTCACGAGTTCCAGCGTCCCCTCGAACTCGTCGAAACCCGCCGGGAAAAGCTGAGTAAAGAACTGCGCCATATGCCCGAAGGCCGAGAGAGTTCTCGTCGTTGAGGCGACGATCTGCCCTGGTGTATTCCGCAGATTGAACGTGACTGTCACGCTGGTGTCATTGGGATTGCAGACCGCCAGTCCCGATTCTGCAGACCCAACGCTGTCGACGTACGTTGTGAAGTGAGGGGCCAGCGGCGAAGACGAAACACCGGCCTCCGAGACGATTCTTCCATCGACTATCGTCTGGAAGACCGCGGATCCTCCGATAGCGGTCGGAGATGTCACGCGCACCCATCCCACTTTGATTCCTGACGACGTTCCATTCGTAACGAAGCGTCCGATTTCGTGAGTGAGAGCGGCGCGGCTGCACTCACCGTTCCGGTGTTCACTTCGATTATCGATGTTTGAAATCCGGGGCCGACCGCCACCTGCGGAAATACCAACGTAACGGCAGGACCCCTTCCCAGAACCTGAATGCCTTTGGGAGCGTCGAATTTGAACTGGGTGGGATTACCGGTTCCACAAACCAACGGCTGGGTGGAAACAGCGCCGCAGTTACCGCCAAATGCAAACCAGCCGGCGCCTGTCAGGTCGTCGGAGAGTAGGCAAAATCAGTCTCTTGATACCAAGGTATTGCCGATACTAAGGTCCAATTGTTTCGCTTTGGCGCGTCTGTTTGGATTGAGGGGTTCACTGATCGACGGAGGACATATGAAAAATGCGACTGGCACGGCAACTAGCACGAAGCGGATCGAGCTTACCCGGCGTTCACCCCAGTACTGGCGAGTGACGCTCAACCATCCGCCGCTCAACGTTTTCGGTCCCGAAAGCATTCCGCAATTGAATGAGATCGTCACAGCGCTCGAAACCGACAAGGAAGTCAAAGTCGTCGTCTTCGACAGCGCCGTGGAAGGGTTCTTCCTTACTCATTACGATTTCCTCGCCAAAATTGAAGACACAACCGCGCTACCTCCGGGACCGACAGGGTTGCAGCCCTTGCCTGACATGCTAGTGCGCCTGAGCCGTGCGTCGGTTGTCTCGATTGCCTCGATCCGGGGACGGGCAACCGGTGTAGGAAGTGAGCTCGCCCTGGCCTGTGACATGCGTTTCGCCAGCCGCGAAAAAGCCATCTTGTCGCAATGGGAAGTCGGAGCCGGTATTGTGCCTGGCGGGGGCCCAATGGCACGGCTGCCGCGTTTGATGGGGCGAGGACGCGCACTGGAAGTGCTTCTGGGCGCAGACGACATTCCGGGAGATCTGGCAGAACGATACGGATACGTCAATCGGTCCTTTCCGGATTCCGAGCTCGACGCGTTTATCGAGTTCCTTGCAACCCGAATCGCAGCGTTCGACAAGCAGGCGATTAGCGAGACCAAGCGCTTCGTCGACGTGGCCAGTTTGCCGCCCGACTTCGAAATCGCGCCGGAGTGGGATGTGTGCCTTGCCTCGATCATGCGGCCAGCCGCGCAAGAGAAGATCAGGATGTTAATGGAGCGGGGATTTCATCAGCCGGGTGATGTGGAAGACCGCTTGGGATATTACGTCGGCCAGATCGGGCGCTGAGCGTCTGAAGAAACGAGGATGCACAATGTCACACCATGCTTCCGGTCCGGACTTCGGATTTCCCCGCGGCGACGCGCGGTTGGACATGACCGACCTCTATGCTTTCAGCAGACCAGGCGATCTAAGCAAGTCGATCATCATCTTTAACGTGCATCCGTCGATGGCGGTGAACCCGGTGGCGCCTACAACCCGTGAGCCTTTCGCCCCCGGGGCGTTATACGAGATCAAAGTTGATACGAACGGCGATGCCATTGCCGACGTGTGTTACAGCGTACAGTTCGCCGCGTCTGAGGACGGCACGCAGACGGCGACACTTCGCCGGGTTCAAGGTGCGCGAGCCACTGCGGAGTGCGCCAACGGCGAAGTCATCGTTGAGGGGGTACCGGTGTCGATCGGGCCGAAAGCCTTAGTCACCGAGGCCGGCGACTACCGCCTTTTTTTTGGCTGGCGCAGCGATCCTTTCTTTTTCGACGCGAATGGCTTGTTCAACCAAATGCAGTTCACCGGAGAGGATTTTTTCGCTGACCAGGATGTCTGCAGCATCGTGCTTGAGCTGCCCAATTCGGCTCTGGGCGCTGATGAGGTGGGGCTTTGGGCTCGCACACTGGACAACGCGGTGAACGATCGGATGCTGCCGCCGGAATATGAGCAGGCGATTGCAAAACACATTCACGCAAGAACCACGACCCTTACCACCGGCCACGTTCCCATGCTGTCGATGCCAAACAAGGTGGCGGCCGTGATTATCGATGCAGCCAACAATACGGGACGGCACTGAATTGCCGTTAGGAGGCTGCTGTTTTCAGAAATGGCGGTGGATTTACTGAGCGGCACCATGAGAGCGGCGCTGCATACCTTCGGGTGGTATTTGACTCGAAGGTCAAAGCCGGCAAGCTCGATCGAGTTATTAGCTTTTCGACGCATTGTTGAGAATTCAAAGGAGGCACCATGGCAACTTCAAAAGCAGTAGTAGCACCCATGAAAGCTGTGCAGGTTACCAAGCCAGGAGGAGACTTCGAGATCACCGAGCGCGAAATTCCGAAACCGGGCCCGGCAGCGGTGCGCATAAAGGTCCAAGCCTGCGGCATCTGTCACAGTGACGCATTCACGAAAGATGGCAGTCGGCCTGGAATTCAATATCCCCGCATCCCTGGGCACGAAGTCGTCGGCCTCGTCGACGAACTGGGTGACCGTGTAACTGACTGGAAGAAGGGACAGCGCGTCGGCGTGGGCTGGCATGGCGGACACGATGGGACGTGCCGAGCGTGCCAGCGAGGGGATTTTCGCAACTGCCAAAACGTGAAAGTTCCGGGGATCAGCTACGACGGGGGATACCAGCAATACATGGTGGCTCCGGTGGAGGCTGTGGTGGCTATACCCGAAAGTCTAAGCGATACCGAGGCGGCGCCGCTGCTCTGCGCCGGCATCACTATGTTCAACTCGCTGCGCCACAGCGGTGCATTCCCCGGCGACCTCGTTGCCGTCCAGGGTATTGGCGGCCTTGGTCACTTGGGCATTCAATTTGCGCAAAAGTTCGGTTATCAGGTCGCGGCGATCGGGCGCGGGGCTGAGAATGAGCCGCTCGCAAAGAAGCTCGGAGCGAGCGTCTACATCGACAGCAAATCGACGAATTCAGCGGCAGTGTTGCAAAAACTGGGCGGCGCACGAGTGGTGGTGGCTACAGCCCCGAGTTCAAAAGCAATGTCAGAGCTGTTCGATGGCCTGGGACCGAATGGGAAGCTCATGGTGATCGGTGCGGCTTTCGATCCCATTGAGGTAACACCGGTACAACTCATTACTGGCAGCCGATCCATTCAGGGCTGGGCTTCGGGTACGACAGCGGATGAGGATGACACTCTGCGTTTCGCCGAGCTGACCGGCGTGCGCCCGATGATTGAGACCTATCCACTCGAAAAAGCAGCAGAGGGTTATGAACGTATGCTGAGTGGCAAGGCACAGTTCCGCGTCGTTCTGACGATGTGAAGTTAACCGACAGTGCAGTCCCTTCAATAATTCGCGGCAACACCGACTTAGATTCATTAGGAGAAAGATAGATGAAAGCAGTTGCGAAAGAGCAAATGGTAACCCGCGAAGTCCTCTCGGCCAGTCAGCGCCGAGCAGCAATTAAAAAGAGCACCTCGTCCGGTGTACAAGCCGTATTTGCCAATCCGATTTGAAGATCAGGCACGCGTGTTGCTGGACGCGAAGGTACCGGCATTCAGCTTCATTTACGGAATTCCGCCGAAAGAAATTTTAGAGGAGTGCCGGACGAAAAGCATCGTCACGATTGGGGCGGCGACCACACCCGATGAGGCAGCGGCACTTCAGGAGGCCGGCGTGGATGCCATCGCCGCTTCCGGCTTTGAAGCCGGAGGGCATCGTGGTTCATTCCTCCGGGCCGCGGAGGATTCACTTACAGGCACAATGTCGCTCGTCCCGAAATGGGCCTTCGACGATGCCACGTTCGACCGCAGCGCAGGGTCCTTCGATAACCCGGATCATGTCAGCATCGTTATCCATAATTACCGCTGGCGACTCGGCCTAGCTGACGGCGAGCCTAAATATGGCGATCTGGAAAAGCGGCTTGCCGAAGGTCCAGTCATCACCGTGCCCGCCATCACCCTTGAAGGTGACGCCAATGGCGCACCACACCCGGATGCCGGTTCGTATGCCAAAAAATTTTCGGGCAAATATGCACACCGGATCATCGAGGGCGGAATCGGGCACAATCTGCCTCAGGAAGCCCCGCAGGCCTTTGCCAAGGCTGTCGTCGATGTCGACGGTTATTGATCGGCGTTAACCTTCGCAGGCCCTGAGGGTTGACACACGCGGTCCGCGGGCTATCCATAAGTGATGATCAGATTGCGGCTGATCCGTGATTGCACGAGCAAGCTGAGAAGGACCGGGCAGAGAAGTGTCAGCCTTTCGGCGCAGATGCGAGGCCGAGTCTCGCGGCCATTTTCACCAAGTCTGCCAGAGAGTCGGCTTTCATTTTTTGCATCACCTGGCCTCGGTGTGCCTTCACGGTGATCTCGCTGATGCCAAGCTCCCCGCCGACTTGTTTATTCAACAGACCGGAGACCACCAACGCCATCACCTCCCGTTCGCGAGGCGTGAGTGACGCGTAACAATCGCGGAACACCCGCATCTCCGCCTCGTGACTCAGTGCAGTGTGGCTGCGTTCGAGGGCGTTCCGGATGGCGCTCACCAACACGTTGTCGCCGAATGGTTTGGTCAAGAACTCGACAGCGCCCGCCTTCATGGCCTGCACCGTCATCGGCACATCACCGTATCCCGTGATGAAGATAATCGGCATGTCAATCCGGTCGGGGGCGATGCGCTTCTGCAGGTCCAGACCGTTAAGGCCCGGAAGAGAAACGTCCAATACGAGGCAGCTCGGAACAAGCGCTCGTGGGCGGACAAGGAATTCCTGTGCCGACTTGAATGTCTCGGGCTCCCAACCCTCGGAGCGGATCAGCAACTCCAGCGATTCGCGCACCGAAATATCATCGTCAACAACGAACACGATTGGTGTTGCCTGCGACTTGGGTGATGACCTTGATTGGCCAGGTGCGCTTGCAGGACTCATATACATCTCTCGTTTATTCGGAGTGTGGCGTTGAGCGCCTCAACCAGGGCCCGCTCGCTGAAAGGCTTGAACAGACACCCCACGGCGCCTTGTTCGAGCACTCGCGGGCGGACGGTCTCATCTCTGTGAGCGGTGATGAAGACGATCGGAATCTCTTGCCGGCGAAGCTTCAATTCCCGTTGGAGATCGAGTCCGGTCATGCCTGGCATGGCGATGTCCAGGATCAGACAATTAGTCTGGGCGACGTAATCAGACGTGAGGAACTCTTCCGCCGACGAGAACGCATGGGCCGCAAAGCCCAACTCGCGCAGCAAGTCGGGTAGCGACTCACGCACGGACTCGTCGTCATCGACCACCGATACTAGCGAACGCCTGACCATCACGGATTCCTCATGATACGCTTTGCATCCTTGCCGATAGGCCTTCGACCGGCGCTCGTCACACTCGCCGGAGCGCAAGGAATAGAAAATGAAAACGTAGCTCCGGGACCATCATTCGGTGCTGCCCATAGACGGCCATGATGTCTCTCGATAATGGAGCGACTTACGGATAGTCCCATCCCCATACCTTCATTCTTAGTTGTATAGAATGCTTCGAAAAGTCTGTCCATAGCTTGGGGGTCCAAACCCACTCCCGCATCTTGCACGGTCAGTCGCACACGATCCGCTTCCTCCCGCTCGGTTGTGATCACCATGTGTCTCGGACGATCATCGACGGCGCTCATCGCATCTGATGCGTTCCGGAGCAGGTTCAGGACGACCTGCTGAAGCTGCACTCGATCGCCCGTGACAAGCGGGAGGTCGTCGGCAAGTTCAGTCCGCAGAATCACTCGGTTTCTCTGAAGTTCACTCAACGACAGCGCAATCACCTCCCGTATAGCTTCATTCAGGTCCAGCGATTCGATCGTGGTCTCCTTCTTGCTAAAGAGCGCGCGCAATCGCGTGATCACATTAGACGCACGATTGCCATCGCGAATCGTACGGCGCGCAGTTTCGCGCGCGCCGTCGACATTTGGAGGATCGGCGGCCAGCATCCGCAGACAAGTGCTGGCGTTGGTGACGATGCCCGACAGCGGCTGGTTGACTTCATGCGCGATCGACGCGGTCAACGCTCCGAGACTCGTGACTCTGGCCACGTGGGCGAGTTCCGAACGGACCTTCCCGAGTGTCTCTTCCGACAGCCGGCGCTCTGTCACGTCCTGAGCCGCGCCGATGTACACCAACCGACCATCCCGGTCTCGCGTTCCGTGACCGACCATGTGCAGATATTTGACTGAGTGGTTGGACATCTGCAGCCGGTGTTCGTATTCAAAGTCGCTGCCGGTACCTCGCGCCCGGTCGATCATGTCATTCAACAGCGGGATATCTTCCGGATGGACTCGACTACCGATCAGCTCAAGCGTCACAGGCACATCCCGGTCAAACTCAAAAATGCGATAGAGCTCCTCTGACCACGTGATTTCGTCTGTCGCCACACGCCAGGAAAAGCTGCCGGTTCGACTGAGACGTTGGCCCTCCGCGAGAAATGCTTCACTGCGCCTCAACTCTTCTTCCTTCATGTGGCGCTCAAGTGCAATTCCTACAATGTGGCTCGCATTTTCGATCATCTGCAGGTCGGCGGTACTAGGGCCACGCGCTTGACGATAAAGGATGGAGAAAGTGCCGAGGACCTTACCTTCGCTCGAGAGCAGAGGTTGCGCCCAGACTGCGCGGATACCGTAAGGCAAGACCAGATGACGATAGCCGTCCCAGAGGGGATCGCTGAGGACGTCGGTCACATAGACCGGCTCCCTGCGATAGACAGCCGTCCCACAGCACGCACCTGTCGGCCCCACAGGCGTTCGATCCCAGTTGGCGGTAAATCCAGGAAGACTTGGCGCCGTCGCGCAACGGACATACCTTCCGTCTTCATCCAGAAGCCAGATGGTGCAAAACATCCCTTTGCCTTCAGCTTCAACCAAGCGAGCGATGATTGTCAGAACGTCAGGCAACGGGGCCCCGGCAAAAATCAACTTTAGAATGTTGAGTACCGACTCACCAGAAAACAGGCCCGATTCACTCTGCGCAGGTTCAACTCTGGATAGAGCTTGTGTCGAAGGAGATTGTGTTACAGTTGCGGCTCCAACGGCATTGTCTACGCTGCCTTCATGCGAAGAGTCCGCCATAAGCCAGGCCTTTCTTTGATCCAGACCTATGCAAGCTCAATTGTGAGCCTGCTATTCGGCGAATGATCTGATCGACCTGCGTCAGGGTCTGATGGGTCATCCACAGACCGTGATCGCCACATATATCGCTCAAGGAACGCCATCGATATCAACCCGGGAAGGCTTTTGACGAGGCGGCTGGAGCTCGTTCTTCGCTACGGTGCCTTCTTGGCGGCGCCCCATGAAAAGAGGATGCGCCACCCTACGCGCCGATGTCCATAATACTTTGGTCTCGGTCCGCCGCCGAGGTCAGCGCGTGTCTCGCGAAGCGACATGCAAAGTAACCACTATCAGGACGGCGCTCAGACGATCTCCGTGCCTCCAAATGTCCCCGTCACGGAAGTCGCACCAGAAAAGGTGGCATTTGCCGAGGGCGATACTGTCTATGTAGCGACTGAGAAGCTGCCGGACGGAAAACTTGTGACGAACAAGATTCTCTTCATTCCAGCTGGCAACAGCTCGCGGTAGGGCTTCGGCCAATGGCTCATTCAACGCCTCCTGTCAATGAATCGAACGCGACGAGCGCGTCTCCGAAACAGGGCGTGCTCGTGGTCAAGAAGCACCATCTCTTGGTGCGCTGGAGTCACTGGCTGAATGTGCCGATGCTTCTCGGCCTCATTCTCAGCGGCATCTCCATTTACTGGGCTTCGCCGATCTATCAACACAAGCCAGACCCGATTACGGGGAACTTCGATGTGGCGGCGGATATTGGAATCTGGATATGCGCACATGTGCCGGGACTGCATCACTACATCAGTCCGCCCGACTGGATTTACAACCACATGAGCCTCGGCCCGGGGATGTTAGCCATGGCTCTAAATCTTCATTGGTTGTGCGCGTACTTATTCATGCTGAATGGCATGGTATACGTTGCAGGCCTGCTCATGGGAGGAGGCTGGCGCTCGTTGCTGCCTCGCCGGACCGATCTGTCGGACGCGCTTGCGATGTTTTGTACTACCTCGGATTTCCCTTCGCAAAACTAACACGCCGCAAATGGCCGCATCCCATTTTGACCGGCTTCCAGGAATCAAGAAACGTGTCACAACCCGGCAACTCCGCGTTGCCTGATCGGCTCATGACGCGGTTTCTGGCTTCCCCCAGGACATGAAGCTTAGCCAATGTGAGATTGTCTTCTTCAAAATGACAGTCAACGATGTTGTTATCGTCACGAAGGGTTGCACCCCATTCGCGTTCACCTGGTTCCTTCCATAGCCGGAGCTCAATTCCGTAGGCCTCTAAGGCTAAGGCTAGGGTTAGTTTGAATTCGCCGACAGCCGTGGTTGCCATGTAGAGAACCCCCCGTGGTTCGATTTCGCATTCCATGATAATAGCGGGACAACTACTGTCAAACGAGGAAGAGTGGCCTATTAACTCCTTTGTGGCTCGCCCGTTGTAAGAAACTTCTCGCCCGGAGGACTACCTACTGCGAGTGGCGGATCCGGAGCGGCGAACAACCTATGGTGCCCTTTCCGAGTCCATAGAAAACACTGAAAAATCGCAATATTCGAAAAGCTTCGTCTTAACGCGGCAGAACTGCGGCAGAAATAATGATGGCTTGAGGCGGCAACGGCTGAGGCATTGCTCCTGATGTTTCCATACCCATAGTCCTCCCAAATTTGAGGCGGCAATAGTACTCAAAAACTTGAAAAGCAGTTGAGAAAGTCGCGTGAACGAATGTCCACGAGATATACTCGCCGATTTGTGGGACAGCTTCAATGAACATGCCCGCCAAAATAGAGCTTTTAAAGAGGGCCATTGCTCGCCAGCAAATTACTCTGCGTTTGCAAACAGCTCTGGCTGCGATGCTCTTCGTACTGGGAATCACGGTGGTCATTCTGAGTTTCGTGAATCCTGGCCTGATTCTCGCGGAAACCTTGAAAACCGGCCAGACGTTGGGCGGGACAGTGGTCGCCGCCAGCGGCTTCATTCCCATTTTCTTCCGTCGCCGTGACAAGATCGTTGCCCTGCGTTGCTTGCTTCATAGCTACCAGCATCAGCAAGTGGGCGGTCTGAGTCCGGACGCAAAGCTCGATCAGTATTTCGATCAGTATTTCGCTATGGTTCTGGGAGGCTAGGATGAAAGTTTCGACTTCGTTAACGCCTGGCGACCAACTTCCCGTCCTGCTCGAGCGCATCGAACGCCGAGAGAAGTCTGCGCGGAGCCGCGGCGTATTGTATTCGCTCCTGCCTGTGGCGCTCACCGTCGTCCTGCTCGGTTACACGGCCTCAAGCGTACGAAACGCCCAAAAGCAGGTGGACGCCTTGAAAACCGAAGCGACGACTTACACCACTCAGATTGACACATTGAAGAAAAATGCAGAGACCTACAAGACCCAGTCACAATCGCTGCAAGGGGACGCCGAAAGCTACAAAAACCAGGTGACTGAGTTGCAGGCTCAACTGGCCGAGGCGCAAAAGACACTCTCCGAAACTGTGAACCTGAGCCGAGCCCTGCGCACTATCGATTATGTGAACGCCAAAGAATTGGCCAGCCGTTTCCCTGGTAGCGAAAGCCTGCTGCTGGACATTCTCGATCTCCGCCAGCGGCGTATCAAATGGAAGCTTGGCGGGCAATCTCCCCAGGAAGGGTTCGATTCTCCCAGTTTCGCTATGTATATATTGAGGCAAAAGCGTGCCTCGGGAATCGAACTGCGGCCCGGCGAATCGCTGTCAGAGGCCAGTCGCAGCCTGTATGACAAACTGCCGCCAACCACCCAGCCCCGAACCGGCGATCTGGTGTTCTACCCTGCCGGCTACGCGATGTTCTATTTCGCGGATCCGCGCGAAGGACCGTTCGTCTTAGGAATGACACCCTTCGGTATCGCAGCGTTGAAATCCGACTTTGCAAAACCTGTCGGCTATCGACAAGTGCAGTGGCGATGACTGCCACACCTTGGCTGAAG
>Ga0137381_10002821_pt1 | contig 12192 bp, 6 predicted proteins | sample SagtaG_16_FD_104808 | JGI IMG/M metagenome (GOLD analysis project Ga0137381, IMG submission 104808) | Vadose zone soil microbial communities from Sagehorn Ranch, Mendocino, California, USA - Sage2_L_115_16 metaG | ecosystem: Environmental > Terrestrial > Soil > Vadose zone | place: USA... | reverse complement strand
GCGCGTCGCCTTCCGGGGCGCCTCGTGAGCCCATCAATTCATAGAGCGTGACTGGTTGCAGCTTGCCTTTGACGCGAATCAAATCCAGTTCGCGGAAAATCAGGAGCGGATCTTCCACTTCCTGGTAGGTCGTTTCGCTCAACAAGATGTGCGAGCCATATTCTTTGTTCAGCCCTTCGAGGCGGGCAGACAGATTCACGGTGTCGCCGAGCGCCGTGTAGCCATAGCGCAGCGCCGAACCCATGTTGCCCACCGACGCGACGCCTGTGCTGAGTCCCACGCCAATGTCCAGCACAGGTCTTCCCTCGGACCTCCACTTGTTCTGCATTTCCTTCAGCCGAGCGATCATCTCGAGAGCGGCGTGGCATCCATTCGTTGCGTGCCCCGGTTGCTCAAACGGCGCGCCCCAGAACGCCATGACCGCATCGCCGATGTACTTGTCGAGCGTCCCGTTGTGGCGAAAGACGATCTGCGTCATGTCGGTTAGATATTCGTTCAGCAAGGCGGCGAGTTCTTGCGCGTCGAGCTTTTCCGAGATGGTCGTGAATCCCCGAACGTCGCTGAACATCACCGTGATTTTTGTTTTCCGCGGCTTGACCAAGTCGGGACTTTCCAGCAACCGCCGGATCACCTCCGGGCTCAGATATTGCTGGAACGCGCCGCGCACTTTGCGTTTTTCTTTTTCCTCGACTAGGGCGCGGTACATCGCTACAAAGCCAACGTTGGCGACGAGCGTTCCGGAAGGCACGATGAAGTTGAGCCACCAGCCGTGCAGGAACGCATACCACGATCCGAAACCGAACGGAACCAGGAGCAGCAAACCATACAGCATCGACCGCGGCTGCGCGAGCGCCAGCCACATTCCCAGCGGCACACCGAACAGAAGGACAAGCAATAGGTCCACAGCGACCTGGTCCGCACCACGAAGCAAAAAATGGCGATTCAGGATGTTGTCAATCACATTGGCGTGTATCTCGACTCCGGGAAAGTTGATCCCCGCGTAAGGCGTGGAGCGCAGGTCCCCGATTCCCGTGGCGGACGCCCCCACCAGCACAATTTTCCCGCGGAATGTTCCCGGTGCAAATTTGCGATTCACAACGTCGGCGATCGAGACGTACGGATACGTGTTCACGTCTCCTTCGTAATTGATCATCATTCGCCCGATCGCATCGGGATGGACGACCAGGGACGGTCCGAACTCGAGCGCCGTAACGCCGGTCTCGCTGAAATCGAGCACCGTCTGCTGATCGGGCAAGCCCTGAAACAACCGCACTGCCTGCACGTCGAGTGACCCATAGAGGTCCCAATCGTTGAAGTCCTGCGAACGCCCGTACGGAAGCACGAGAAGTGAATGGCGCACGACGCCGTCGGGATCGGATTCCACGTTGAAGAAACCCGTGGCCCCGTGCGCCTTGCGCAGCGCGTCGCTCAGGACTTCGATATTCGCCTGTGTGCCCTTGTACAGCAGCCCGTATGGGTTGCCGAAGCTCTGCATGAGATTGGACAGATCGCGCTTTCCGGTTTGGGGATTCGCCGCCCACACTTTCGGGAGTGGAAAATCAGCAAGAATGTTGGCGTAGCGGTCGAGCGTCTTGGCGTCCACGCCCTTCAGGTCGGATTCGGAATTCAGAAAAAAGTTTCCGAGGACCACATTCCCGAAGCGCTCAATCGCGCGCGCGAATTGTTCGTCGCCATCGTACTCTTTCGCCAGCCGGTCGAGGTCCGCCATCACGCGGGGATCCATCTGGCCGCCCTGTTTTAGGCGCTCGGTTACAGTCCGTCTCAGCTCGCGGATCGGCGCGGCCGTTTCATCGGGCTTGCTGAATGTGATGTCGAAGGCCGCGACTTTCGCGCCGTCCTCGCGCAGAGCATCAAGCATGTGCGCGAAGTGCGTGCGCGAGAACGGCCACCGCCCCAGGACCTCCTGCGAGCGCTGGTCGATGTCCGCGATGATGATGCGCGGGTCGGGATGTTTGTAGCGGTCCGGACGGGTGCGGAATCGGAAATCAAGCGCATCGAGTTCCAGGCGGTTGATGAAGGAAAATACGGCGGTCGGCCGGTCGCCGACGAACGTGTAGGAGTAGATGAACAGCGCGAAGGCGGTGAGACCCAGACTGATTAGGAATGGGACGCGGCGGCGCCACCAGGCTCGAAGCAACGCGCTCAGGGCGCGGAAAGTGCGGCGCGATTTACCCTCGGTGGGAATTCCGGGCATGATCCTGCATTTTTCCCTGGGTTTTCGGCGGCGGCTTAATCGCGAAACAGGAAACTCAGCCGCACGCGGCCCACTTCGATCAGATCACCGTCATTGAGCTTGGTCAGGCCGTTGATTTCGATTCCATTGATCTTCGGCACGTCGTCCCCACGGCCCAGGTAGTAGCCGTCCTCATGCTTGTTGATTTGCGCGGCGATGTTTGGCGTGAACCAGCCACGGAGCCGGACGGTCGCCATCTTCGAGCGGCCGATCACGGTCAGCTTCCCGGCGAGCCGGTATTCTTTTTGGTCCGTGCGCCCGTGGAGAACGCTAAGCGTCGGAACGCGCAAACGATCCGGAGCGAGCTGAGAGCGCTCGCCGGCTGCCGCTGCTTGTTCGAACATCTCCCGCCGCTGGCGAGTATCGAGCACCATCGTTTCATTTACGCGCGGGGCCGGAGCCTTGTGCCACGTATCCGTGACCAGGGCGACGTCGTGCGCCTGGTCCACGAAAATATGATGCTTGCCGATCAGGATGGCGTCGCCGTCCTTGAGCATGGCGCGCTCGATGCGTATGTCGTTCAGGAACGATCCATTCAGGCTGTTCAGGTCCTCGACCACCAACGATCCGGCTTCGACATATACGCGCGCGTGGTAATTCGAGACGGCAAGATTGTCGATCGGGATGTCGTTGTCCGGCGCGCGGCCGATGGTCATCGGCTGGGTCCCGAGCGGGACCTCCTTCAATACCGCGCCCTCAAATTTCAGGACGAGTCTCGACATCTTTTTTTACCCTCCTCCAACCGAAGCCGGACGAACCTTACCCGGAGTTCCGCTTCCAGATCTTCAGGCGATCGAGCACCCCTTCCGATTTCGGAAGAATGCGCAGAACGATCACACTGACGTTGTCGACGCCGCCGTATTCGTTGGCCAGATCGACGAGCCGGTCCGCTGCGTTCTGGGCCGACGTGCTTGTCAGGATCGTGCTCGCGATTTCAGGGTCGGTCACCATGCGCGACAATCCGTCCGAGCACAGCAAGAGGGAGTCGCCAACCAGCAACATCTGTTCGTCAGCATCCACTCCGACGTTCTCATTGGTTCCCACAGCTCGCGTCAGCACGCTCTGCAACTCACTGGCGTCGGCTTCTTGCGGCGTCAGGATGCCGATGCGCACTTTTTCGGCCACCAGGGAGTGGTCGGCCGTAAGCTGGTCGAGAGACCCGGCCCGCAGAAGGTACGCGCGGCTGTCACCCACATGCGCAAGGGAGAGCCTTTGTCCATCGATCCACGCGGCGACGATCGTTGCCCCCATGCCTTTATGGCCGGGATTGGCGCTCGCCGTTTCGAAAACTTTGCGGTTGGCCAGGTGAATCGCGCTCGCCAGACGATTCGTGCGTTCTGAAACATCCGGCTGCGGCTCTCCGAAGGTCGGCGTCGCGTGGCTGTTTTCGGCCTGCTGACAATGGGCCACGATTGTTTGCACCGCGAGCTTGCTTGCCACCTCGCCGTGCGCTTCGCCACCCATACCGTCCGACAGAACGTACAAGTTCAGAGCCGGCTCAATTAGGTAGCAGTCTTCGTTGTTCTTTCGAACGCGCCCGAGGTCGGTGCGCGCCCCGGCTTCTATACGCAAAGGGGCCTCATGCGGTTGGCCAAATGTTTTCTCTGCCTCGATTACTTCAGATGGTCACACTGACGCACCTATCCTGGCCCGTGGACTAACCCACTGTAAAGCAGGCTAACAAACCAATGCCGTGCATGCAATACCCTGCGAGACAAGTAGTTATGCCCGCCCACAAAGAAGCTCCCCCGGCCCTGCTAGGGGGCAGCGCCTGATTCCGGTATACTTCCACCCTGCGGGAGCGCAGAAAGCCCACCGCTGCCGATCCTGCACCCTCTCTCATGGCGCACAGTGGACAAATTTGGTACTTCGAACGGTCCGTGGCCGCTCCGCTGGTACGTCCGCTCAGCCGGCGGTACGAGCTCCGAGCGCTGCCTCGTCCATCTCGTGGCAGGCACGCGATCCTGCCGAGCTCCGGCGAAGCCCGTGTTGTGTGCCTTGCGGACCTGGGCGGCAACGATCTTCCCCTCTTGCGGCGTCTGGCGCGCCGGGAACCCCGCATTCGCCTGATTGGCATATCACGAAACGGCGCGGTTGGCGAGCACACAGCCGGATGCTTCGCGACGTTGCCTCGCAAGGCGGCTTCCGCCCTGGTTCGCAAGACGGTCGCTGCGGCGTTCGACAATATCGAACTGGCCCAGCGCGAACGCGGCACCCGCGCGGAACTCAAGCGTACCGAGCGCGAGATGGAGGAACTGAACCGCATCGGCGTGGCCCTGTCGGAGACTCGCGACGTCAGCGCGCTGCTCGACATGATTCTGGCGAAAGCCCGCCAGATCACGAGGGCCGACGCGGGCTCCCTCTACCTGGTCGAGGAGACACGCCCCGACGCGCTCCAAGTGGGCCCAGCGGAGCGCCATCTTCGGTTCATGCTCACGCAGAACGACAGCGTTCAGTTTCCCTTCGAGGAATTTGTGCTCCCGCTGCGCGAAGATTCCCTGGCGGGCTGTTCGGCGATTCGTGGGGAAGTCATCAATCTCGCCGATGCTTATCGCATTCCGCGTGGCCGTCCATACCGGTTCAACGAGCATTACGACGAGGAGACTGGGTACCGCACCCGCTCCTTGCTCACTCTTCCGATGAAGAATGGGCGTGGCGAGGTCATCGGAATTCTGCAACTGATTAACTGCAAGACCCATTCCGCCGCGCGGCTGACCAGCCCGGAGTCCGTGATGCGGGAAGTGCGGCCATTTTCCGAACGCGCTGTCCGGCTAGCGCTGTCGCTTGCATCGCAGGCCGCCGTCGCCTACGAAAACAGCCGTCTGTATCAGGACATCGGGGCATTGTTCGAGGGTTTTGTGCAGGCCGCTGTGACCGCGATCGAGCAACGCGATCCCACCACCTCAGGCCATTCCCAGCGCGTTTCCAGGATGACCGTGGGACTTGCGGAGACCGTGGACCGCACTGAAACAGGAAGCTATGCCGGGACTCGCTTCACGCCCGAGCAAATGAACGAAATTCGTTACGCCGCGTTACTGCATGATTTCGGGAAAGTCGGCGTGCGTGAAGAAGTACTGATCAAGGCCAAGAAACTTTATCCGCTTCAAATGGATATCGTCGCGCACCGCTTCGATTACCTCTACAAGGATCTTGAGGCGCGCTTGGAACATGAAAAGTTCAAGGCGTTGCTCGAGTTTGAGCGAGCCGAGGCGCTTTCCCGCGTAAGAACACTCGAAGAGGAATACCGCATGCGCCGGGTGGAGCTCGAGGACTCCTTCCGGGCCATCGTCAGCTCGAACGAGCCGACGCTGCTGCCCTCGGGGCAATTCCACCGCCTGTTCGAAATCGCTCGCCAAACCTATCGCGACCCGCGCGGCGTTGAACGTCCGGTCTTGACGCAGGAAGAAGTGCGCTTCCTCTCGATCCCGAAAGGGAGTCTCGATGCCGACGAGCGGGTTCAGATCGAATCGCATGTCGTTCACAGTTTCAATTTTCTCCTGCAGATTCCCTGGACCAAGGAATTCCGCGAGATTCCGCGCATTGCCCGCGCACACCACGAAAAATTGAACGGCACGGGCTATCCCTACAAATTGAGGTCCGACGAAATACCCGTCCAGGCGAAGATGATGACCATCTGTGACATGTTTGATGCCCTGTCCGCCTCTGACCGGCCCTACAAGAAGGCCGTGCCGGCGGAGCGCGCGCTGGACATTCTGGATATGTCCGTTAAACAGCACGAACTCGATCCTGAGTTATACAGGCTTTTCCTCGAAGCGAAAGTATTCGATCCTACGGACAAGCACTGATTCATTTTCGGAGAAAAGGCTTCCATAGGCCTGACCAGACCCCGCGAGGTGTCTATTTCCTAGCCGGGCACTCTTCGCGGTAGAATCCAACCCCCGTGTCGCTCCGTCTCATTTGCGGCAGACAGTATCTTACGCGCGGCATTTTGCTTCTTGTGGCCACATTTCCGGTCCTTGCAGGGGCCCAGGAGGCTCCCAGGGTACAGGCCGCTGCCCCGCGTACAATTGTCCTCCCGCAGAAAATGGTTGCCGGCGTGCCAGCCACGCTTGCCGTGCTCGATGCTGCCGGCCGCATGTTGCCCAATGTTGTCGTGGAACTCTCGGGCGGACAGAAAGTCACCACGGACGCCACGGGCCGGGCGTTATTCGCCGCACCCAGTGAACCAGGAGCGCTGACCGCCCAGATCCCCGGCCAGGACGTCTCCGCATCCGCACCCGTCGTGAAATCGGCTGACCCTGACCCGCGAACTTCAGCCGAGAGCCCATCCACAGCCATGCGCGTGCTGGCGTATCCCCATTTTATATCGCTTCACGATAGATTCACGATGGCAGGCGCTGGTTTTCGCGGCGATGCGGATGCCAATCGCGTTTTTCTGGCCGGCCAGGCGTGCCTGGTGCTTGCGTCGTCTCCGGTTTCGCTTGTGGTTCTTCCCGGACTGCACATTCCGATCGGAACGATAACCCTCCGAGTAACTGTCGCGGGACATGACGCGGGATCCAATCCCGTCGTGATGGTCCTATTGGAATTCAGCGGTCCGGCGGAGGCGCCCCGTGCGGGCGCTCAGGGCAAACTCATCGTCCGCGCGCTCGGCGCCAGGGAACGCCTGGCCGTCGAAGTCCGCAATGCGTCGCCGGAAATTATCCAGCTTCCGCGCGGGAACGTCGAGCGCGTGACCACGTCCGGGGGCGAGCGGAATGCAGCGGAAATCGAAACGAAATTTCTCGCCTCCGGCGACTATATGGTGACGGCGCGGCTCATCCCTACCGTTTCCGGCCTGCCCGATCTCCAAGCGGCGCGTCAGAAACTGGTTGCCGCTCGCGCGCTTGCGACCGGAAGTTGGGCTTCGCGAGCCGACCGAGTGATCCGTCGAATCGACAGGGCGCCCGAGGACATCGCGCAAATTCGCGCGGAACTCGAACAGATGCTCGACGACAAACCCTCCGGTGAGTTTGCATTTCTGCTGGAGTCGGCCTGGCAGGAGTTCCAGAGAAACAATTGAGGGCTATTCCTTTGGCGCTTCGAGCGCCTTCGCGGGAGCTTCGGGCAGAGCGCCCTGGGCCATCTGATCGAGAGCGTCTCGCGCGCGCTCCAGTTTGCGATCGGCGTCGCCGTAGCTCTGCTGGGCGTTGCGCAGATGGGTTCCCAGCTTTTCATACACGGCGGCGAAATTGTCCCACTGCGTCTTGAGCCCGGAGAGGCTGGAATGCAAGCGCCGGGCATTTTCTTCGATCTGCAGCCCCTTCAAGCCCATCAGGATCACACTCAGGTGCGCGTAGAGCGAGTTGGGCGAAACCGGAATTACGTTCTTCTGCCTGCAGTAAGCGTCCAGCGGCACGCCTTTTGAATCGGCGGACATCAGGAGCTCGTAGTAGACACCTTCCGAAGGCACAAACATCAGCGCGAAATCCAGCGTATTTTCTCCGGGCACTATATATTTCTTGGCGATTGCGTCGGCATGAGTGCGCACGGCTGCGCCAAAGCCCTTGCGGGCTTCTTCTCCCTCTTCTTCCATGCGGCGAAAGTCATCCAGTGGAAATTTTGAGTCGATGGGAACCAATTTTCCGTTGAAGTGCACGGCAGCGTCCACGATTTCACCGTTCGAAAAGCGGTGTTGCATTTCATAAGCGCTGGCCGGGAGCGTGTCCGCGAGCATGCGCTCGAGCACCACTTCACCAAGCAGGCCGCGTGTTTTCGCGCCGCCAAGCACAGTTTCAATGGCCTTCGCGGCATCTGAAAGATCGCGCCCAGATTGTTCTACTTTTCCAAGCTGCTGTTGCAGCGTGCCCATGATCGTCGTCGCGGATTGCAATTGCACCGACACGGCGCGCTGCGCGTCCGAAACCAACGTTCCCGTGGAAGCCATGCCGTTCTGGACCTGCTGCGAGACTTGCCCAAGTTGTTGCGTGACCGCCTGGCTCAGTTGGCCGAGCTGGGCCGTGAGACCCTGCGCCTGTGCTGCCAGGAGACTCTGGATTTCCTGCCGCAGACCGGAGGTCTCTCTTTCCGCACGCCGTTCCGCCCACCGGGCTGCCGACCAAGCTGCGATGCCTGCGGCCACCACGGCGATTACGATGATGACGCCCCAATTCATCCTGCCCTCGCGATCTCCTTAAATCCCCTGGTGACTCTTCCGCGAAGCCACTTTAACGCGTTTCGGCCTACGTGGCTACGCGCCGGGGTTGCACATATGCAAGGTAACGGAATTTTGTGGGCGATTTATTAGGGAGGAAAGTCCGAGCGGAAAATTATTGAAGGAATTGCGCCACAAGGCGTCTCAGCCGTTCGCGGTCTTCGTGTTTCATGTGCACGAATTCCACCCCGGTTCCGCTGGGTGTGACGTTGCGTACGACCGCGGTAAATTGAATTCGCCGCAGTCCGGCGCGCATCTCGACGCGCAACGACTCACCCACGGCGAGCCGACGGTCGGATTCCAGGAACGCCCCGCCCAGACTGATGGTTCGCACGCGGGCCGCGCCGCCGTGCGTTCCCACGATGGTCGCCGAAAGAGGCGTCGGGAGGTGCGCGCGGAGATATCGGCGTGGGCGCGCGTGCGCCACGCCGGATTTGGGGAGAGCCTTTTCCGCCGTCCGCATTCGTGTGGGCGATGGCTTGTCTTCGAGCAGCCCAAGGGCTTCTTCGGCAGCGGCCCGCAGTGCGGCGGGCTCGCTGCGTGCCAGGCCGTTGCGTTCCCTGACAATGCGCAGAAGAAGCGGAGCAGCTTCGGCGACTCGCATTCTGCCGAGTGCTTCGACCGCCTTGATGCGAAAATAAATGTCACGCAACCCCAGACATTCGCCCGTGGCCACCTTCAACAACAACGGTATGGCGGATGTCTCGTTCGCGGACCCAAGATGATCGATCATGCAGGGAACGACCATGGCGTGCGCTTCGACCAGCGTAGTCAGAAACGCCTTTGAGGAGGCCGCGACCACTGGCGGATTCGTCCAACGCGCGAGTTCGCTGACAGCAAGATCTTGCAAACTCCATTCCCAGCTTGGCAGTGCGCGCGGCAAAGCTCCTGCCAGACGCTTCGGATCGGCCGATGCGAGCAGGTAAATCGCGGTGGCGATGCGTTGACGCCGTGGTTCATACAGCCGCAATTCCAGTGCGCCAAGGACCGGTTCACCTGTTGCGTGGACCAAACGCACCATCGCGGGCAGGGAATCGATTCCGTTAGCAGCCGTCAGCAGAAGACCGAGACGGTCGATCAGACGATCTGGACATCTCTTCAGCAGGCGCGGGATCACAGGATGGAGTGGGCGGTTCGCCAGGGCCTCCTCCACCAAATAGAGCCACTGGTCGTCGCTGAGGATGCGCCCCACCAGCGTGGAGATATGCGCGTGTTCGTCATCCCGGGGCGACAACTCCAGTATTTCGAGGATTCGTTCGAACTCCGAATACTCATGCTTCTTCAGCGCTACCCGCGCCAGGCTTTCGACCACAGCTGACAGCAGCCCCGCAATCCCCGGCGAGGTTTCCATCAGCAGCGCCTGCACGACTCCCCTGCCGAAATCGGCTATCGAAGGATGCGGCCAGAGACGCTCGATTTGCGGGGCAAGCTCCGCCAGGCCGGAGGCCACGGCCCTGCGTTCCTTTCCTTGCTCCGATTCCAGGGAACGCGTATAAGCCAGCAGCACGGAGCGTCCTTCGCGTCCTGCCGCTTCGGCTTTGTCTTTCTCCGCCGCCTGGGCCAGCGGCTCAAGGAACTTCGACACCACGGTTGCGGGCACGCACCAGGCATAACCGCCGCGCAATGTCTTCGCTTTTACCCGGGCAGGGAGTGTGTTCCAGAATTTTTCGCAAAGAGCGGCCACGCGCGTTTCGTCGTGTTGAGAACTCCCGAACCGGAGGGTGCCGGCGTTCATGGCCTCGTTCCGCACCCGGTCGATCCGGACCACCAAGGGTGTTAGTTCAAGGCCGGTCGCGCGGCCGGCTTCGAACTCCTGCATTACGTAGGCCAGCATCAGCGCATCGGCCAGGCGGTCTAGATACGGCTCCAGGGTTTCGCCTTCGCGCGGCTTCACATTGGAAACGCCGTACACGACCAGTGAAACCGCGATCCGATCGCTGCCCGACAAGAGCGAATGAGCGCGCCGCGCTACGTCTTCACCCGAAGTTTGCGTATCCGGATCGCGAGGCGGGGCGAGCTTCGCCAGAATCCGCAACGCCGCCGACGCTTGTTCGAAGTTTGCCGCCGGCTGCGCAATCTTTGCGCGAGAGTGAAGGGAACGGTGAGGTGTCTCATCATACCCGAGCACCGCCGACACGAGGCTCGCCAGCAGCAAGGAATCGTACCTCTCGGTCGGAACGTTCAGGCGGATTCCGGCCACCCGGTGGTCCCGCAGCCACTTGTCCCATGCCGTTCGCGAAGACGTATCGCCGGGAGTCGCGCTGCGCGGGACTTGGCTCATCTCATGCACAAACAGATCGAGTTCTCCGATGTTGATCTGCGGCGTGAACAAGAGCGAGCAAATTCCGCTGCGAAGCAGCTCTTCCGCGAGAACACTCAACTCACCGCGCGGGTCGTTCAGTAATTCCCCTGCTTTCGCGTCGTACCGCGGCAAGATGATCCCGTTCCGTTCGACGGCGAATACCAGAGGAGACTGCGCGGCGAGGACCACGCGAAGCTGTTGCTCCGCGGATGCCAGAATTTCCATCAGACGAGGATGATTGCGTTGGTAGAGCCGTGCTGCGCCCACCAACACGCGGAACTGGCGCAAGAAATTGATCGCCGCAGCGTCGCTGCTCGATCCTGTCGAACGTCCCGGCGCCACACGCGCGCGCGAAGTTTCTTCGCGCAGAGAACCAATTGGCGTCGCGTCCACAATCGGTACTCCTTCGGCCGGCGATACTTTCGCGTTGCGTACGATTTTCATTCTCGCGACGGTTCCTTCTTACTTGCTCAACCGAGTGATGTATCGAGTGCGCGTGAATTGCCAGACTTCTTGTTCCACGTAGCGAAGGCGGAGAATTCCGGACGGGGCCTAGGGGTCGCCATTCGTTCTGCCCAAGGGGCCAATCTCCCTAAATAGAGAGCAAGCTGCCTGCCGCCAGAATGCGCTGTTATGTTATTGAAATAAAGAGGATTGCCGGGCCCAGGACGCCTATCAATAAACCTCCGGGCAGGTTGTGTGTAGGAAGGTTACAAGCACGGGAGACTGATTCTATTTTGGAAAGCCTGCGCTGCGCGCCTTGAATGTGCTGTCTCACACATCCCACGCGCCGACGTCTCGTGCCATCGCGCGAGATCTAGGGCTGCCCGAGTAGCTCGGTGAACTGCATATTTTGACCAGGCCTGATTAGAACCGAACGGTGCGAGCTGACAAATCCGCCAAGCGATAACAGTACCTCGTGCTGACCTTGTGACAACTCAACTCGTGCGGGGGTGTGCAACCCTGTGTCGCTGCCATCCACGAAAATTTTCGCGCCCGGAGGCGTTGACCGGATCCATACCCAGGCGGATTCTGCCGCCGCAGGCGTCTCTTTCAGCTCGTCAGCATACCCGATATCGTCGATCACCCGGACTCCCCCGGGCACATCATGCAGAAGAGTGAGCACCTTGCTGTGTTCGCGCGAAGTTATTTGCCCGGAAAGGGTCAGGGTATTGCCGGTTACTTGCATTTTCACCTTGCTCGCCAGTGAAATGCCCGCCAACTGCGATCCTAAAGTTGATTTTAGTGAATTGGCCGCGGACGTCTCAATAGGGGCTGCGGGTTTCTGCGGCGAGGTTGCTTTTTCCACGGCGGCGACGGCCGCCGCGGATTCCGTAGGTTTCGGGGGAGCTTTTGGACCCGAGGATTGTGTTGGCGCAGGGTTATCTTCTGCCGCCGCGGGTGCCGCCTTCTGGACGAGCGGAGCAGCCGAGGACGAGTCTTCGGGTTTTGCATCGGGCTCGCCCGTATTTGCCGCCGGAG
>Ga0137381_10002820_pt1 | contig 12192 bp, 8 predicted proteins | sample SagtaG_16_FD_104808 | JGI IMG/M metagenome (GOLD analysis project Ga0137381, IMG submission 104808) | Vadose zone soil microbial communities from Sagehorn Ranch, Mendocino, California, USA - Sage2_L_115_16 metaG | ecosystem: Environmental > Terrestrial > Soil > Vadose zone | place: USA... | reverse complement strand
GTCGGCCAGCTCGGGATGCGCGAGCACCTGGTGGACGTCGGCGTCCACCTCGATGGTCGGCTCCCAGGTGGCGCCACCGTCCAGCGAGCGGGGGATGCCGCCGACGTGGACGTTGACGTGCAGCCTCCCTGCCAAATCGCGCGCCATCGAACGCACCGCCGGCGGTCCGCCCCAGGGCGTGTGCCAGGTCCGATGCCCAGGAGTCGCTTCGAACGACGGCACCGGCTCGAGCGCGCCGCCCTCCAGGCGCAGCAGCCGCGCCGGCTCCGCCCCGACCAGCAGTCCGTCCTCGCCAGGCAGCAGGCAGGTCAGCTCCGAGCCGCTGGCCAGCGCCGTCCAGGACGCGCTCCGCTCGCGCCGGAGCACGGTCTCGCCGTCGGCCAGCGCCCAGACCGCGCCCCCGGCCGCCGCAAGCGCCACCACCTCGCGTTCGGCGAGCGGCCCGTCGTCCGCTCGCGGCTCGGACTCGTCCATCCCCAGCTCGTAGAGTCCCTTGACCGTTCCGACGACGAGACGCGGCATCGCGCTCCCCTCCAGCGACCAGCAGGCAGCCCGGATCAACCTCGATCGTAAGCCCTGGAACCGCCCTGAAGAACCGCCGGCTTCGACTCAGCCCGGGTATTCGCCCAGGTAAGCGCGGGCGATCAGGGTCTCGAAGCGGTAGACGGCGTCCTCGCCCGGGGCCAGCGGACCAGGCCGGAAATGGGGATTGGCCATGCCGCGCTGCACCGACTCGCACGCGGCCCAGTCCTGCCGGTTGGTCCGGTCCCAGAACTCGACCGCGTAGGCGGGGTCGAAGCCCGGCAGCTCAGCCGCCTCCGGCGGGAAGTACCAGCTGCACACCACCCTCGACCTGGCCGGGCCGAGCGGCTCGATCACATGGGTCATCAGGTAGTCGGGATGCAGGCTGAGCAGCAGGTTCGGCAGCAGGTGCAGGTACTCGACGGTGCGCAGCCGGCTCGCGTCGAGCCCTTGGATGGGGACGCCGGCGCTGCGACCGTCCAGCGACATGGTGGCGGCCCGCTCGCGCAGGTCCATCGAGCCGCCAACCCAGGCGCCGGGCAGGTCGTAGTTGCGGCCGCTGCTCGGCGGGCTGACGCGGCACAGCTCGGGATGGATCCGGGGGCAGTGGTAGCACTCGTGGTAATTCTCGCAGAGCACCTTCCAGTTGGCGCTCGGCAGGTATTCATGGCTCGCCATCGCGACCAGTCGCTCCGGCCGGTAGGCCGCCACCAGCTCCTCGAGCGCGCCGAGGTGCCGGCCGAGCGGTGGCGCGTCGCCGGAGGCGTTGACCATCACGAAGCCGTGCCAGACCTCCAGTGGCAGGCCGACCAGCGCGTGCGCCGGCGGCTCGAAGCCCTCGGCGTCACGCATGCCCGGAGCCGCCCGCAGCGACCCGTCGAGCCGGTAGGCCCAGGCGTGGTAGGGGCAGACCACCGATTTGGCGCTGGCCGAGGCGCCGGCGGGAAGCAGCTCGTGGCCGCGGTGCCGGCAGACGTTGGCGAAGGCGCGCAGGGTGGCGTCGCGGTCCCGGACGACCAGCACGCCCACGTCGCCGACCTGGACGGCCAGTCGGTCGCCTGGATCGACCAGGTCCTCGGCCCTGGCCACGCACACCCAGGAGCCGGCGAACAGCCGCTCCAGCTCGAAGGCGAGCACCCGCTCGGAGGTGTAGGCGACCCGCGGCAGCATGCGGCTCTGGCCGAATTCGCGGAGCGCCTCGCCGAGCTCAGCGGGATCCAGCGGTGGGGCGACGGTCGGCTGCATCCTGCCCTCCAGTCGGTACGAGCGGTGGCGGGTGCTCTCGACTGACTGCTCAGTCAGTATAGTGATCCGCTCGTCCTGCACTAGACTTCCGCTCGTGGTCCGGGTCAGCGCCGACGTGCGCCGCCAAGCGATCCTCAAGGCGACCTGCCGTGAGGTGATCGCGCGCGGCTTCGGCAGCACCAGGGTCAAGGACGTGGCCGACGCCCTCGGCATCTCCACCGGGCTGGTCTTCTACCATTTCGCCTCCAAGGACAAGCTCCTCAGCGAGGCGTTCCGCCACGCCGCCCAGGCCGATCTGGAGCAGCTCGCCGCCATCACCGAGGGGGGCGACACGGCGCTGGAGCGGCTCGACCGGATCTTCCGTCTCTACTCCCCCGGCGCCAGCTCCGAGGCCTGGGCGCTGTGGATCGACGCGTGGAGCCAGGCGCTGCGCAGCCCGGAGCTGCAGCGGATGTCGCGCGCCCTCGACCTCCAGTGGAAGGAGACGGTTGCGCGCGTCATCGCCGACGCCGTCGCCGCCGCCGAGTGCTCGTGCCCGGACCCCAGCGCCACCGCCTGGCGGCTGACGGCCCTGCTCGACGGGCTCGCGGTCCAGGTCACCGTGCACCACGGCGTGCTCTCGCAGCGCGAGCTGCTCGAATGGGTGCGGGTGGCCGCCGCCGGCGAGCTGGGCCTGGACTCCGAGGGCGCTCGCCAAGGGCTCGCTCAGGCCCGTCGCCTCACCGGCCAGGTCGGCGGGCGGCGGTCGGGGACGGCGCAGAGCCGCCGCGAGCCCTTCAGCGGCGACCGAGCCGGAGCCGGCGGCGGAGCCGCTCGGCTCGCAGGTCACGCTGAATCTGCGTGACGACGTTGCGGCCAGGGATGCCGGTCACGCCGCCGCCACCATGGGTCCCCGACCCTGCCTGGTAGAGCCCGTGGATCGGGGTGCGGTAGTCGGCGTAGCCCGCGGCCGGCCGCGTGTGGAAGAGCTGGCTGGCCGACAGCTCCCCGTGGAAGATGTTGCCGCCCACCAGCCCGTACTCGTGCTCCATGCGCCAGGGGCCGATCACCTGGCGGTGCAGGATCGAATTGGTGAACCCGGGCGCGACCGCCTCGAAGCGCGCCACCACGCGGTCGGCGTGCGCCTCCAGCTCCTCGTCCATCGGCTTGCCCGCCCACTCCTGCGGCACCCACTGCGTGAACATCGACACGATGTGCTGGCCGGGAGGGCACAGCGTCCGGTCGAACACCGAGGGGATGCAGATGTCCGCGAACGGCTTGCCGGAGGGCCGTCCCGCCACGGCATCCTGGAAGCCGCCCTCGACGTCGTCGAGCGACTCGGCCAGCACGATGGTGCCGCCGTGCACCTCGGGGTCGAAGCCCGGCTTGTCGAAGAACTCGGGCAACCGCTCGACCGCGAGGTTGACCTTGACCACGCCGCTGCGCGTCTTCCAGCGCTCGATGTCGGTGACGAACTCGCCAGGCAGCTCCTCCCGGTCCAGCAGCCGCAGGAAGGCGATCTTCGGGTGGGTGGCCGCGACGACGATGCCGGCCCGCAGCTCCTCGCCGCCCTCCAGCACCACCCCGGCGGCCCGGCCGTTGGAGGTGCTGATTCGGCACACCGGCGAGGCGGTTCGGATCTCCGCCCCGAAGGACGCGGCGGCGCCTGCCAGAGCGCGGCTGACGCCGCCCATGCCTCCCGCCGGGAAGCCCCAGCTCCCCAGCTTGCCGTCGCCCACGTCGCCGATGTGGTGGTGCGCCATCACGTAGGCGGTGCCCGGCGACCGCGGCCCGGCCCAGGTGCCGATCACCCCACTCACCGACAGCACGCCCTGCATCTGCGGCGACTCGAAGAACTCGTCGAGCAGGTCGGCGATGCTCATGGTGAACAGCCTGGTCGCGTCCGCGACGCGCCGCTGGTCAAGGGCTCGCAGGCGCCATGCCAGCCGGGCCTGGCCGGCCAGGTCGAGCGGCCGGTGGGAGCCGAGCTTGGGCGGGATCTCCGACAGCAACGGCCCGAGCACGCCCGCCAGGTCGTGCATCCAGGCGTCCCAGCGCTCCATGCCGGTGGCGTCGCTGGCCGAGAACTTGCCGATCTGCTCCCGCCGCCTGGCGGGGTCGTCGGGGAGCTGGAGGTAGCCGCCGCCCGCGTAGGGCGCGAAATAGGGCCCCTGCGGGTACACCTTGTAGCCGTGCCGCTCCAGGCCCAGGTCGTCGACCAGCCCCGGCGCGAGCAGGCTGACCACGTACGACAGGGAGGTCACCTGGTAGTCGGGGCCCCAGGGCCGCTCGGTGACCGCGGCCCCGCCGACCAGCTCCCGCGCCTCGCAGACCACCGTGCGCAGGCCTGCCCTGGCGAGATAGGCGGCCGCCACCAGGCCGTTGTGCCCGCCACCCACGACCACGGCGTCATAGCTGTTGACCACGGTTCGCTCCTTCCCGTTGCTCCCCGAGGTCGGGGGCGTCAAGCCTTTCTAACTGACGTATCAGTCAACAGGCAAGGCAAAGCCGCTGATCGCCAAGCTGGCGGGGTCATCGGCGACCGGAACCCAGAATGCTTCTCAGTAGCGGTAACCGCTCTGGACCTTGCCGGCGAGCAGGCGCGCGCACTCCTGGATCGAGCCGGTGAACGAGGGGTAGATCTGGAACGCCTGCGAGAGCTGGTTGGCCGTCAGCCGGTTGAAGCAGGCGATCGACACCGGCGCGATCAGGTCGGAGGCATAGCCAGCGACCACCGCGCCGCCCACGATCGTCCCGGAGCCGGGCCGCCCCAGCAGCTTGACGAACCCATCCTCCTGGCCGGACATCTTGGCGCGGGAATTGCTCGACAGCGGGAGCGTCTCGACCATCACCGGGATGTCGGCCTTGGCGGCGCGCAGCTCCGACAGGCCGACGGTGGCGATCTGCGGGTCGGTGAAGATGGTGGCCGCCACCGCGTCCCAGCGCAGCGGCGACACCGCCTGGCCGAGCAGGTGCCACATGGCGATGCGGCCCTGCATGGCCGCGACCGAGGCGAGCATGAGCTTGCCGGTCACGTCGCCGGCGGCGTAGATGTTCGGCACGCTGGTGCGGCTGACGCCGTCGACCACGATGCCGCCGCCGTCGCTCCGGCGGACGCCCACCTCGTCGAGCCCGAGGCCCCCGGTCTGCGGGACCTGACCGATGGTGAGCAGGACGTGCGTCCCCTCCACGGTGCCGCCGTCCTCCAGGTGCACCACTCCGTGGTCGCCGGCCCGCTCGACGCTGGCCGCTCTGGCGTTCTTCACCGTCTCCAGGCCGCGGCGGCGGAACACCTCCTCGATCACCATCGCCGCGTCCTCGTCCTCCGCGGGCAGCACGCGGTCGCGGCTGACGATGAAGGTGACGTGGGAGCCGAAGCGCAGGAAGGCGGTGGCGTACTCGGCGCCGGTGGCGCCCGCGCCGATCACCACCAGGCGCTCCGGCACCTCCTTGAGACGGTAGACGTCCTGGCTGGAGAGGATCACCTCGCCGTCGGTGGGGGCGGTCTCCAGCCGGCGGGGGTCCGAGCCGGTGGCGATCAGGATGGCGTCGCAGTCCAGACGCTCGAGCACCCGCCCGCCCTCGGTGACCTCGACGGTGTGCGGGTCGGCGATGCGGCCGGTGCCCTGGATGAACTTGGCGCCCTCGGCGATCAGCCGCTTGCGGATGTCGTCCGACTGCGCGTGGGCGAGGTCGTGGACGCGATCCATGATGGTCGGCAGATCGACCTCGTAGGTCGGAACCGACCGGCGGGCGACGCCCTGGAAGTGCACGCCCAGCGCCGGAGCGGTCTCCAGCGTGGAGAACGCCTGCGCCGAGCTGAGCAGCGTCTTGGAGGGCACGCAGTCCCAGAGGACGCAGGCGCCGCCCGGCCCCTCGTCGCTGACCACGGTGACGTCAGCGCCCAGCTCGGCGGCGACCAGCGCGGCCTCGTAGCCGCCCGGCCCGCCGCCGATGATCACGATTCGCATACCTCGATGGTACTCACCCTCCGCGAGCCCCCACGTCCCGTCGTCGGCGGCCTTCCCGCCGCGCCGGAGGGTGATGGCAATCGGCGACCCGGGGTCGATGCCTCGTGATCGCCTGGAGTCAGCCCAGCCTTCGGAGGGTGTCGACCAGCGGGATGAAGATCCAGAGCGCGAGGCCGAGCCCGATCAGGTTGAGGCGACCGGCCCAGCTCGCTCGCGCACCGAAGGCGGCCAGCAGGAAGCAGAGGAACGCGGCCAGGTAGATGACGAACCGCAACGCTGTCGACATAGCGGACACTCCTTGGCGGGAAGGGGCCCGGGACAACCCATTACGGATGGGACGGAAATTGCATACCGTCCGGAACCGGGACCGAAACCCAGCCCCACCCGTGCCGTGGGCCAGCCGTGGGCGGCTCGGGCCGGCCGGCGCCCAGCGACAAGGCGGCAGGCTGGGCGAGCGCGCCTACAGGGTGGTGGGTGGGCGGTAGACGCCGAAGACGTCGCGGAGGGTGTCGCAGACCTCGCCGACGGTCGCCATGTGGTGGAGCGCCTCGCGCATGGGGACCAGCAGGTTGTCGGTGCCCGCGGCGGCGTCGTGCAGGTCGCCGAGGGCGGTGCGGACGGCGGCGGCGTCGCGCTGGGCGCGGATCTCCGCGAGCGACCTGGCCTGTGCCTCGGCGATCGCCGGGTCGAGCTGCAGCAGCGTGACCGGCTCCTCTTCGCCCTCCGTGTAACGGTTCACGCCGACCACGACCCTGTCGCCGGCCTCGACCGCCTGGAGCTGGGCGTAGGCGGAGCGCTCGATCTCTTCCTTCTGGAAGCCCCGCTCGATCGCGGCGACCGCCCCGCCGAGGCCGTCGACCTTGGCGACCAGCTCGCGCGCGCGGGCGTCGACTTCATCGGTGAGCCGCTCGACGAAGTACGACCCGGCCAGCGGATCGGTGGTGTCGGTCATGCCGGTCTCAGTGGCCAGCACTTGCTGGGTCCGCAGCGCCAGTCTGGCCGCCGATTCGCTCGGCAGCGCCAGCGCCTCGTCGTAGGCGTTGGTGTGCAACGACTGCGTGCCCCCCAGCGCGGCGGCCAGCGCCTGGTAGGCGACCCGCACGACGTTGTTCAGCGGCTGCTGCGCGGTGAGCTGCACGCCGGCGGTCTGCGTGTGGAAGCGGAGCATCCGCGATCGGGGATCCTCGGCGGCGAAGCGGTTGGCCATCAGGTCGGCCCAGATACGGCGGGCGGCGCGGAACTTGGCGACCTCCTCGAACAGCGTCGTTCGCGCCACGAAGAAGAACGACAGCCTGGGAGCGAAGCGGTCGACGTCGAGCCCTGCGTCCAGAGCCGCCTGCACGTAGGCGGTCGCGTTGGAGAGGGTGAACGCCACCTCCTGGACGGCGGTCGCGCCCGCCTCGGCCATGTGGTAACCGGAGATCGAGATGGTGTTGAAGCGGGGCAGCTCGCGCGCGCAGTAGGCGAACAGGTCGGTGGTGATGCGCAGGCTCTCGCGCGGTGGGTAGATGTAGGTGCCCCTGGCGATGTACTCCTTGAGCACGTCGTTCTGGACGGTGCCGGTGAGCCGCGCCGGGTCGACGCCCTGCTCCTCGCCGACGAGCTGGTAAAGCAGCAGCAGGATCGAGGCCGGCGCATTGATGGTCATCGAGGTGGAAACCTTGTCGAGCGGGATCCCCTCGAACAGCCGGCGCATGTCGGCCAGCGAGTCGATCGCCACCCCGACCTTGCCGACCTCGGCGGCGGCCATGGTGTGGTCGGAGTCGTAGCCCATCTGGGTGGGCAGGTCGAAGGCGACCGAGAGCCCGGTCTGCCCGTGGTCGAGCAGGTATCGGAAGCGCGCGTTGGTCTCGACGGCGGAGCCGAAACCGGCGTACTGGCGCATGGTCCACGCCCGGCCCCGGTACATCGTCGGGTAGATCCCGCGCGTGAACGGGTCCTGGCCGGGTTCGCCGAGCGACCGCTCCGGGTCGAAGCCTTCCAGGTCGCTCGCTCGGTAGATCGGCTCGATCGGGATGCCGGATTCGGTGGTGCGCTGGTCCTCGGCCATCCTCGCCTCCTGTCGCTCCGGACAGCCTACCGCGACGTCTCAGCCCCCTGAGCGCCGCCAGCGCCGGCGGAGCCAGGCGCCCCCGCCCGCCGGGGCGCCCTCGCCCGCGGCACCTGAGCCTGGCGCAGCGCCGGCTGAGTCGGCAGCCCCCGGACTGGCCCCAGCCGGCACGCCCTCCGCGGACGCGTCCCCGGCGAGGGTGCGGTCGGCGGGCACGGCCTCCGGGGGCGCGCTCTCCGCGGACGTGGGCCTGCCAGGCGCGTCCCCAGCGGAGGTGCCCCGTGCGGCGGCGCCGTCGGCGGGGCCAGCGCTGGCGGGGGCGCCCTTGGGCTGCGCGGCGGCATCAGGGGCGGCGCCGGCGGGCGCGCCCTTGGCCTGCGCGGCGGCATCAGGGGCGGCGCCGGCATCAGGGATGGCGCTGGCGGGCGCGCCTTTGGCCTTCGCGGCTCCAGCGTCTGGGGCGGCGCTGGCAGAGGCACCTACGGCGGACTTGGCCTCGGCTGGAACGGTGCCGACGGGCACATCCGCCGCTGGGACGGTGCCGGTCGGCGCGACCTTGGCCTGCGCGGGGCCGGCGGGCGGGGCGTTGACGGCGTGCGGGCTGGGGCGCGGGGTGGGGGTGGAGGGAGGGTCGGGGGGGACCTCGTCGACGGGGTCCTTGGTGGCGGCCACGCGGCGGAGCTGGTACCAGACGTCGGCGGATTTGGGACGCTGATGGGATTCTTTGCGGAGCAGGCGGTCGACGACGGGGCCGAGCGCACCCAGGCGACGGGCCTGCCGGGGCGGATCGTTCACGATCGCGTTCAGGACCTCGAACTGGGCTTTGCTCGATTTGAAGGGCGGCTCGCCCTCGACCGCGAAGTACAGGGTCGCCCCGAGCGCCCACAGGTCCGTCGCGGGACCGACCTCGAGCCCCTTGATCTGCTCGGGCGCCATGAACGCCGGCGAGCCGACGACCACACCGGTGACGGTCAGCTCGGGGTCGCCGGTGAGCGAGGCGGTGCCGAAGTCGGTGAGCTTGGTGGTGCCGTCGTCGCGCACCAGCACGTTGCTCGGCTTCACGTCCCGATGGACGATCCCCGCCCGGTGCGCCGCCTCCAGGGTGGCCAGCAGCCGCAGGCCCACCATGGCGGCGCGGCGCGGGTCGAGCGGGCCCTTGGCGGCGACCAGCTGGTCCAGGGTCGGCGCCTCGACCAGCTCCATGACGATGTAGTCCTGGCCTCCGTCCTGGACGACGTCGAAGAGGGTGACGGCTCCGGGATGGCTGAGCCGCGCGGCGGCGCGGGCCTCGCGGATCACCCGCGCCCGCAGGGCGGCGCGCTGCTTGTCGCGAACGGCGGGCGGCAGCTCGACCTCTTTGATCGCGACCGGCCGCCCGAGCAGGGTGTCCTCGGCGCGCCACACGATGCCCACACCGCCCTCGCCGAGCTGCACTCCGAGCTCGTACCGGCCGGCGATCCGGCGTCCATCGACGTCCTGGGCCATGCCGTCGAACCCTATCGTCTCAGCGGCGACTTGACCACGTCCGATTCACCCGCTCGGCGCGAACGCCCGCTCGAACTGGCCGGAGAGATTCGCCGTGCTGCTCCAGGCCTGCTCAGGGGATTGGAGCAGCACGGCGTAGCCCCAACGCCCGTCCGCGCTCTTGAAGGTGATGTCCAGCTTGTGGACGCGCTGGCCGCCTTCGAGCTGGGTGAACTCCCAGACCGCGGCGTCCAGGCCCTTGTACCGCCCCGGCTCGAGCCTGATCCGCTGGTAGCCGGGCCGGTCGGAGAAGGTGCGCTCCTGGGCGGTCCAGGCCTGTTTGGGATCGCTCGGCGTGTTGCTGGACTGGACCTTGAAGAGCCGTCCACCGGGTCCGCTGACGTTGGTGGTGTTGAGGCCGTCAGTGCGTGCCGAGGCGCGCCAGCCAGGCGGGTAGGCGACCGTATAGGCCCCGGCCGGGTGGCGCAGGGTCGTCCAGCCGGGCGGGACCTGCGCACCGGAGGGTTGCCCCGAGGTGGGGCTCGGCGCCTTGGTGGTGGACGGAGCGCGAGAGGTCGGCGTGGACCTGCTGGTCGCGGTGGCTCCGGACCTGGTGGGGGCCGCGGCGCCCGTCTGCCGGTTGTCGCGGAGCACGCTGGTGGTGATCGCCGCCGCCAGCAGCGCGACCACGGCCAGCAGCGCGAAGATCAGCGGGAGCCGACCGCCGTCCAAACGCCGTCCGCTCGAGCCGATGGCGGTCCGCAGACCCGCCGCGATGGCGCCGGGCGACCGAGCGGTCCCCGCGGGTCCCGCGGTCCCGCCAGGCCCCGCGGTCCCGGGTGCGTGGCCATTCCCGCCCGGCCGCTCGATCTTGGCCGGACGCTCGGCCCCTGGCGGACTCCCGGGTCCAGCCGTGCCTGGCGTGCCGCTGCCCGAGCCTGGGGCGGGATGGCCCCTGGGCGGGTCGTTCGACGGCCGACCTGGTCGGGCCGGCTGATCCGGCCGGACGTGCGCCGGGCTGCCATGGCCCGGGCGAGTCGGCCCGGGACGGGTCAGCTCGAAGGACTTGCCGGGCGGGGGCGGCGGGACCGCGACCGGCACGTCGTCCAGCTCGGGAAGCTGCTCGGTGTCGCCGGGCGACGCCCCGACCTGCTCGTCGGCCGCGGCCTCCGGCTGGCCGCCGGGCGCGGGCTCGGCGTCCGGCTCCGCTTCAGGTTCCGGCGTGGTCGCGACCTCCGCGGCGTCGGGCTCCGCGGCCTCCGGCTCGGCCGGCACAGTGGCCGCTCGGGTCCCGACGGCCGGCCCACCCCTGGCGCCGGCAGACGGCCCGGCGGCGCCGGACGGTCCGGCTCCGGCGGTGGAAGGCGGGCCGGCGGCGGCGAGGCGTTCGAGCTGGCTGCGGAGCTCGGAGGCGCTGGGGCGACGGTTGGGGTCCTTGCTGAGCAGGGCCTCGATGATCGGGGCGAGCGGGCCGGCCTGGGTGATCGCGCGGGGAGGGTCGTTGACGACCGCGGTCAGGACGGCGATCTGGCCGTCGCGCTCGAACGGCGGGCGCCCCTCGACCCCGTAGTACAGGGTGGCGCCGAGACCCCACATGTCGGCCTCCGGGCCCGCGGCGGCGCCGCTGGCCTGCTCCGGCGCCATGTAGGCGGGCGAGCCGACGATCAGACCGGTCGAGGTGAGCTTGGGATCGCCCTTGACCCGCGCGATCCCGAAGTCGGTGAGCCTGGCGCCGTCGGCCACGACCATCACGTTGGCGGGCTTGACGTCGCGGTGGACGATGCCGGCCTGATGCGCCGCCGCGAGCGCCGCGGCCACCTGTGCCCCGATCTTCGCCACCCGGAACGGGTCGAGCGGGCCCTCCTTGCCGACCACCTGCGCCAGCGTCGGGGCGTTGATCAGCTCCATCACGATGAAGGCGTGGCCCTGTTCGTTGATGACGTCGTAGAGGGTGACGGCCCCGGGATGGTTGAGCCGTGCGGCCGCTCTCGCCTCGCGCAGCACCCGTGCCCGCATCGAGGAACGCTCGCTGTCGGGGATGGTCGGCGGCAGCCGCACCTCCTTGATGGCGACTTCGCGGCCGAGGAGGGTGTCGCGGGCGCGCCAGACGACTCCCATGCCGCCCTGCCCGATGGGCACGGCGAGGGCGTAGCGGTCAGCGATCAGGCGTTCGGCGGCATGGTCCGGCATGGGACCCAAGCTACCCGATGCGGCCGGCAGGCAACCAGCCGGGCTCTAGCTGGGCGGCGGCACGAAGGAGTCCAGCGCGGTCTGCAGCAGCGACTGCGCCACCCCCCAGTCCACCTCGCGGGACTGGACGAAGATGGTGACCCAGTACCCCGGACCGTTGGGGCCGGGCGGCGTGTTGGTGCCGAGCTCGACGGCGTGGTAGGGTTGCTGGTCGTCGCCGAGGAAGGTGAATTCGAGCACCGCGCCCGGGCGGCCCTGGAAGTTGTTCGGGTCGAGCCGGGGCTGCTGGTAGCTGCCCTCGTGGTTGGCCGCGTGCTCCTGGGAGGACTGCACCTGGGCCGCGACCGGGTCGGGTACGGGTGCGGGCGCGAAGCGGACCCGCATGATGGTCGGGACCGAGCGGTCGTGGAACTCCACGGTCTGGTCGTCCGGGTGCGCCACCTCCCAGCTCGCCGGGAAGGCGATCCGGTAGCCGATGGGGTCGTCGGCGAACAGCGTCCATCCGGCGGGCGGCGCCGGCGCCGTGGTCGGGGGCGTCGTGGTGGTGGGGGCGGCGGTCGTGGTCGGGGCGGCGGCGGTGGTGAGCGGCGGCGCCGCGGCGCCGGTCCGCGATCCGGTCGGGTTGCCGATCACCGAAACGATCAGCGCGAACGACAGCAGCGCCAGCACCATGGAGCCGGAGGTCACCACCAGCCCGCGCCGGCTCGGGTCAAGCAGCCAGTCGACCGCTTCGCGCCAGCCCGGTATGGCGAGTCCCGCGCCGACCCGGGC
>Ga0137381_10002819_pt1 | contig 12193 bp, 10 predicted proteins | sample SagtaG_16_FD_104808 | JGI IMG/M metagenome (GOLD analysis project Ga0137381, IMG submission 104808) | Vadose zone soil microbial communities from Sagehorn Ranch, Mendocino, California, USA - Sage2_L_115_16 metaG | ecosystem: Environmental > Terrestrial > Soil > Vadose zone | place: USA... | reverse complement strand
ACTGCCGCGAAGCGCGTCGAGAGAAAGGGCTGCGGCAACGTCAGCGGTGTCCGCGAGCGCGTCAGCATGACGCAACGCAAGGCTGAGCAGCGCGAGCATGCCTTGTGTGCCGTTCAGGAGGGAAAGGCCTTCCTTTGCCTCAAGGGTGACGGGGGAAATTTGTGCGCGCTGCAGCGCGACGTGGCCAGGCAAGATTTCTTGTTGGAATTCCGCTTGGCCTTCGCCGATGACGACTTGCGCGAGATGAGCCAACGGCGCGAGATCGCCCGAAGCGCCTACTGAACCCTGCGACGGAATCACGGGATGAATCCCGGCGTTAAGCATCGCGCAAAGCGTTTCTACTGTGCCTGGCCGCACACCGCTGAGCCCTTTTGCGAGAGCATTTGCGCGAAGAAGCATGATCGCGCGAGTTTCGGCTCTGCTCAGAGGTTCGCCAACTCCGCAGGCATGCGAGCGAACAAGATTTACCTGGAGCTGGCGAACTTGTTCCGTGGAGATGCGGACGCTCGCGAGTTTGCCGAAACCTGTGTTGATGCCGTAGGCGGTCTTGCCGGAAGTGACGAGGCGATCCACTACAGCGCGCGAGGCGTTCATGCGTTCAGCTGCGACACGGGAGAGCGAAACTTTTTCCTCCTGCAGAGCGACAGAGTACAATTGATCGAAAGTGAGATCATTTCCGTTCAACTCAATTGTCGCTGGACCCTTCGACGTCATGCAGCGTGGCTCCCGTCAGACGATTCCGGGACGAGCGAGCGGAATTTATTGCGATATTTTTGCGGCAATAGTTTTGGTTTTCCGTCTTTTCCGCAAATCACGTGGGTTGTGGCCCCGGAAGCGAGCAAATAATCGTCAGAATCGCGCAAGAGCTGGTAGGAATATTTCACCAAGCGATTTCCGGCCTGCGAGATGCGGGTTCGCACGCGGAGGAGTTCGTCGTAGCGAGCAGGGTGAAGATAACGACAGCTCGCTTCGACAACGACGATGTAACAATCATCTTCAGCTTCCATGAGTTTGTATTCGAATCCCAGCGCGCGCATCAGCTCGACGCGGCCAATTTCAAACCAGATCAGGTAATTCGCGTGATAGACAACGCCCATCTGATCAGTTTCGGCATAGCGGACGCGCACCGGTGCATCGTGATATTCCTTCGTCGGATCAGAGGTCATTCGTCCTTCCAGACGGGTTTTCGTTTTTCGAGAAATGACGCGACACCTTCTTTGAAATCCGGCGTGAGGCGCATCCTTGCGTTTTCAAGGACGGCGCGTTCAAGGTCGGCATCGATGCCAGCCGATTCAGCGCAGACCAACAGGCGCTTCGCGCGAGTGAGACTGCTTGGACTCACGGCGGAAATTTGTTCGGCCAATTCTTCAGCGCGCGCCATCAGCCGCCCGGGTTCGACAATTTCAGAGACCAGTCCAAGCTGTTTCGCCTCCGTTGCGTCAATGAGGCGGCCTGTCAACAAGAGATCGCGGGCGCGCTTATCGCCGATCTGTCGCGTCAGAAACACGGATACGATGGCGGGAAGAAAGCCGATCTTTACTTCTGTGTAGCCAAGCTTTGCCTCTGGCACGGCCAGCGTGAAGTCACAAAGTGTCGCGATTCCGCAGCCACCGGCAAGCGCGTGGCCGTTCACTGCCGCGATCGTCGGCCTCGGATAGCTCCATACACGGCGAAAGAGCCTTGCCATGCGGCGGGAATCTTCCTGGTTTTCCTGCGGCGACTGTTGGGTCATAGCGGCGAGAGTCTCTAAATCCATGCCCGCGCAGAAGGCCGGTCCAGCACCGGTGATGATGACAACGCGGACGTGCTTCTTTTCGATTTCGTCGAGGGCAGTTTGCAGCTCGGCGATCATCATCGTGGAAATAGCGTTACGTTTTTCAGGCCGATTGAAAGTGATAGTTGCGGTTTCCTCCGCGTAGTCCAGCAAAAGTGTGGAATACATAGTTCGCGCCTCCTCGGTTCGCATCCTTTCTTGCTTGCTACCTAGCTAACTGGCAATTGGGGCGTGGGCATACTTCATACGAATATCGTTGGTCATTGCGAGAACTTTCGCCAGTCGCGATTCATCGAGCCCCGGATCGCCACCTACTTTCCTGACGGCTGACAGAATATCTTCGGTGCGAATGTTGCCGACGAGCTCGTCTCCAGCGAAAGGGCAGCCGCCAAGACCTGTCAACGCGCCGTCAAAGCGGCGGCAGCCCGCTTGATAGGCGGCCAGGATTTTTGCTTCGGCGTCTTCGGGACGGCTGTGGAGATGCGAGCCGAGCTCGATGCCCGCGACGTGTTCTTTTGCGCGCTTGAAAACTTCGGTGACGATCTCTGGAGTGGCGTTGCCCGCAGTGTCGGCAAGAGAAACGGTTCGCACGCGAATATCTTTTAGCCACTCGAGCGTTTCTTCGACCAGTTCGGGGCCCCAGGGCTCGTCGTAAGGATTCCCGAAGGCCATCGAAATGTAAATGACGACGCCGCGTCCGGCGGCTTTGCTTTCTTTGTTGAGAGTTTCGACGAAGGCGCGCGATTCGCCGCGCGTCATGTTGGCATTGGCACGGCGAAAGTAAGCAGAAATTGAATATGGATAGCCGATGGTAGTGACGCCGGGCGTGGCGAGGGCGCGCTGCAGTCCTTTTTCGTTGACGACGATGCCGATGATCTCTGGTAGGTCAATACCTGCGGGCAGGGAAGCGTTGAATCTTGCCATGACCTCTTCGCTATCGGCCATTTGTTTTACATGTTTCGGAGAAACAAAGCTAACGGCGTCGAGGTGCTGAAAGCCTGCGAGCACAAGCTCTTTCAAGTATTCGGCCTTGTAGTCGGCAGGAATAATGTCCTGCAAACCTTGCCACCCGTCGCGCGGGCACTCGATGATTTTTACGGGTTCCATTTCAGGTCTGCAAAACTCCGGTTTTGAACTCTGGAACATTCGGATTCAGGGCGGCCGCCTCCAGTGCCCAGATGAGTGCATCGCGAGTTTGTGCGGGATCAATGATGGCGTCGACCCACAGGCGGGCGGCAGCGTAGCGCGGGTCTGTTTGATGTTCGTAGGTTGCGCGGACGGATTCAAAGAGTTCCTTTTTTGCTTTTTCGTCCACCTTTTTTCCTGCGCGTTCGAGTTGTTTCAATTTGATTTCAACGAGCGTGCCTGCGGCGGCTTCGCCGCTCATTACCGCGTAACGCGCGGTGGGCCAGGCAAAGATGAAGCGCGGATCGTACGCCTTGCCGCACATAGCATAGTGTCCCGCGCCGAAGCTGCCACCGCAAATGACGGAGATTTTGGGCACCACGCTGTTGGCGACCGCATTCACCATTTTGGCGCCGGCGCGGATGATGCCGCTCCATTCGGCGTCTTTGCCTACCATAAATCCATTTACATCGTGAAGAAAGACCAGAGGGATGCGATTTTGATTGCAATCGAGAATGAAGCGCGCAGCCTTCTCGGCGGACTCGGTGTAAATCACGCCCCCGAACTCGATGCGCTTTTGATCCGAGCCTGGCGCGAGTGTTTGCACATGCTTTTTTTGATTGGCGACGATGCCGACTGCCCAGCCGCCGATGCGAGCGTATCCGCAGAGCACCGTTTCGCCGTATTCGGCGCGATATTCTTCAAACTGGCTGCCGTCGACAATGCGGGCGATGAGTTCACGCATGTCGTACTGTTTGGCCGCTTCCTTGGAAAAAATGCCGTAGATTTCTTCAGCGGGGAAAATCGGCTTGCGAGACGCGGTGTGGCTGAAGACGGGCGGGTCTGGTGAGCCCATTTTGTCCACGAGGGCACGGATGCGCGCTAGACAGGCGTCATCGTCCGGTTCGCGAAAATCGACGGTACCGCTGATCTGAGAATGCATTTTTGCGCCACCAAGTTCTTCGGCGGAAGATTTCTGACCGATGGCCGCCTGCACGAGTGCCGGACCGGCGAGAAATAATCCGGAACCGTCGGTCATCAGAATGTGATCGCACATGACCGGCAAATAGGCGCCACCGGCTACGCACATACCCATGATTGCGGTGACTTGCGGAATACCCATTGCGGACATCACGGCGTTGTTGCGAAACACGCGTCCAAAATCGTCGGTGTCTGGAAAGACATCTTCTTGCAGCGGCAGAAAAACCCCCGCGGAATCCACCAGATAAATTGTGGGGATTCTATTTTCGATGGCGATGTTCTGAGCGCGAATCACTTTCTTCGCTGTCATTGGGAAAAAAGCGCCAGCTTTCACAGTGGCATCGTTGGCGATGACCATGAAAAGGCGGCCGCAGACACGCGCGAGGCCTGTGACGGTCCCTGCAGAAGGCGCGCCTCCCCATTCCTCGTACATTTCGAACGCGGCGAATGTGCCGAGTTCGAAAAAATGGGTACCGGCGTCGATTAGCTTCGTGATGCGTTCGCGCGCAGTCAGGCGGCCCTTTTTGTGTTGAGCGTCCATCGCTTTCTCGCCGCCGCCCTGGCAGATTTGTTCTTCCTGATTCTTGATCTCGGTTAAAAGCTCGATGACGCGGCGGGCATTCTTTTTGAAGTCTGACGAATTGCGATCGATGGAAGATTTCAGGGTCGAAGCGGACACGAAGGTCCCTCGCAGAAAAGTAACGGCACTTTTTTGAGTATACGGGCTTCGCGAGAATTGTGCGAGTCAGGCAGGTTGATTGTGAGCGTGTTTTTTTTGTATGAAATCGATGATGGCTTGGGTTGAGGTTCCTGGCAAGAAAATTTCGGAGATGCCAGCTTCTTTCAGGATAGGGATATCGGCACCGGGAATAATTCCGCCAACGACGACCGTTACGTCATCCATTCCTTTTGCGCGAAGGAGTGACATGAGTTGCGGGCAGATCGTGTTGTGCGCCCCGGAGAGGATTGAGAGGCCGATGACGTCGACGTCTTCCTGGACGGCGGCGGAGGCGATCATCTCCGGTGTTTGGCGCAGACCGGTGTAGATAACCTCCATTCCGGCGTCGCGGAGGGCGCGGGCGATGACTTTGGCGCCGCGATCGTGTCCGTCGAGCCCGGGCTTGGCAATCAGCACACGAATTCTTTTTTCTGGCATTTGTCTCGGCGTCCTCTTTGCTGTCAATCCTTAAATCAGGTGATGGCGACTTCTTCGTAGGTGCCGAAGGTGTCGCGCATGGCGTCGCAAATTTCGCCGAGAGTGGCATAGGCTTTGACGGCTGCGTAGATTGACGGCATCAGGTTCTCTTTGCCGTGCGTGGCTTTGCGGAGGGCGGTGAGAGTGCGGTTTACTTCGTCCTGGGAGCGCTCGGAGCGCAGCTTCCTCAGGCGCTCGCCTTGGCGATGCGCCACGGTTTCGTCGATCTGCAAAATCTCCAGCGGCTTCTCGTCAGAAACGAAATCGTTCACGCCAACCATGATTTTTTCTTTTTTGTCGAGTTCCATTTGGTAGCGATAGGAGGCTTCCGCGATTTCGCGTTGCGGGTAGCTGTGTTCAATGGCTGCAACCATGCCGCCCATGGAATCGATTTTGCGGATATAGTCCCAAGCGCCAGCTTCGACTTCATTTGTGAGCGTCTCGACGAAGTAGGAGCCACCGAGCGGGTCGACAGTGTTTGTGACGCCAGTTTCGTGCGCGATGATCTGCTGAGTACGCAACGCAATGGTGGCGGCAAACTCCGTCGGCAAGGCCCAAGCTTCATCGAGTGAATTGGTGTGCAGTGATTGCGTTCCACCGAGCACGGCAGAGAGTGCCTGCAGCGCGGTGCGTACGACGTTGTTGTACGGCTGCTGTGCGGTGAGTGAGCATCCGGCGGTCTGCGAATGGAAGCGCAAAGCCCAAGTGCGCGGATTCTTGGAGCCGTAACGCTCCGTCATGGCTTTGTGCCAGATGCGGCGTGCCGCGCGATATTTTGCGATTTCCTCGAAGAAGTCGCTGTGCGCGTTGAAGAAAAACGAAAGCTGTGGTCCGAAATCGTCGACATTCATTCCGCGGCGCAGCGCCCATTCAACATACTCCATGCCATCACGCAAGGTGAACGCCAGTTCCTGAATCGCTGTCGAACCCGCTTCGCGGATGTGGTATCCGCTGATGGAAATAGGATTGAACTTCGGTGTCTGTTTGACCGCGAACTCGAAGGTGTCAATCACAAGCCGCATGGAGGGCTCAGGCGGATAGATGTATTCCTTCTGCGCGATGTATTCCTTGAGGATGTCGTTCTGCAAAGTACCAGAGATTTTCTTCCAGTCCGCTCCTTGTTTTTCCGCGACGGCGAGGTACATTGCCCAAATTACTGCCGCGGGCGAATTGATGGTCATCGATGTGGTTACGTTTGCGAGCGGAATCTGGTCGAAAAGTACTTCCATGTCCGCGAGGGAACTGATCGCAACGCCGCATTTGCCAACTTCGCCTTCGGAAAGGGGATGGTCGGAGTCGTAACCCATTAGAGTGGGAAGATCGAACGCGGTGGAGAGTCCGGTTTGTCCTTGCGCGAGGAGATAGCGGAAGCGCTGGTTAGTATCTTCGGCGGCGCCGAATCCGGCGAACTGGCGCATGGTCCAGAGGCGTCCGCGATGCATGGTGGAATGAATGCCGCGGGTGTAAGGAGGATCTCCTGGGTAACCGAGATCGGTTTCGGCGTTCCATCCAGGCAGGTCTGCTTCCGTGTAAAGCCGCCGAATGGGATGGCCAGAGATCGTCGTGAATTCAGCGTGGCGCTCAGGGCTTTTTGAGAGAACTGGCGCCAAAGTTTTTTCTTCCCAGGCTTTTTCTCCGATGGAAGGAGTGCGCTGCGCAGGAGACTTTTCGTTGACGGGAAGCGTGGTGGTGTTTTGCTTGTTTGGATTACTCATTTGAGAGTTCTCGCGCGGCATTCACTTGCTGAACATGACGTATAACCACGTTGGAGACGACCGCAAAGTGCTCAATTTCTTATGCTAGTCGAAAGATTTGGCTCGGGCAACCGGACACCGCCCGGGGGCCAAATTCAAAAGCCGGCAGCGGAATGGCTGCCGGCCGAAGAAAACAATCGCGAGGAGTTACTTCTGGCCCGGCAGGTTCGAGTTTGCGCCAGCGGCACTGTCGGAATCGAGCTTCTTAAAGAGTTTTTCAGTGCCGACTACCTGGCCATGCAGTGTCCCCGGGATGAGAGTGTCCTTCTCGGGCTCGCTGCCATTCGAATCGGCGATCGTTACGTGATTGGCCTCGAGCGTACGGCCGAGCGCCCGTTCGAAGTTGGCCTTGGCCTCCGCGAGATCGGAAAGGGCGCGAAGTTCGGTGCCACGCGCGGTGATCAAGTCGCGCTGGGTAAGAATCACTTGGTAAACGGTGGATGCGCCGAGCTGATACTTCTTCTCTTCGGCGTCAAAGGTTTGCTGCTGCAATTCACGAGCTTTGCTGGCGGCTTCCACTCGAGCACGGTCCTGTACCAAAGCCACATATGTATTTTGAACGTCGAGAATCGCGCTGTTCTTGAGCTGCTGGATTTGCGCCTGCATTTGCCGCTGGGTCAGAGTTGCACGTTGATAATCAGCTTGAGCGATCCTGTTGCGGATGGGTACCGTCACACCCAACTGAACGGTGTAAGAAGGAAAATTGTTGTGGAAAATCTGGCTCGAAGCATCGGTGAAGCCCTTGTGGTCGGTGCTCACAGTCGGCGTTATCGTCAGGGGCTCAAACAGTCCAGCGATCGGGTTCCCGTTTGCATCCACGATTTGTGCGCCAGCGACGGTTGATGCCGTCCCGGGAACGCCGGAATTGCCGGACAACCCCGTGGAGCCGTACTGCGCGGTCAAAGTGGCAATAGGCAAGAGCGCGTTTCTTGTGGCTTTCACTTCAATGTTGGAATTCTTCAGGTTGTAGACCTGCTCTTGCAAGTCCGGCCGTTTCTGGAAGGCCTCGGACACGGCTTCTTCGAATGAGGCCGGCTCCACGCCTGTAGGAGTGTTTGGCTTGTCGGAGGGGACAATTTCGACGCGCACGAGGTTAGGGCTCAGGGGATCTTTGGAAATAAAGTTTTTCAGTGCCTGCTGCTGCTGAAGTTGAGCCGTTTGTGCAACGATCAGGTTTTGCCGGTTGGTGGCCAATTCTGATTCGGCGCGCGTCACATCCAGCGGCGCCATGGTGCCAATTTCCAGCTGCTTTTTGTTGTCGTTGTAGAGTTTCTCAGAGACGGTAACGGCCTGCTGCTGGACGTTCACGTTTTCACGAGCATAGACAAGTTCCCAATAAGCATTGATCGTGTTTGTAACCGTTGTGATTGCTTGCAGAGAGAAAGCAAGATCCGCGATCTTGCGGTTATTCTTCGAGATGTAGATCTGTCTCTTATTTATGCTTTTTCCGAAGCCGTTCAACAGTTGCTGCTGGAATCCGATGTTGATCGATGTCTCAACGGATGGATTGAAAAGAAGAGCTGGCGAGGTGGAAGAACTGCGGGTGTTGTTCCAGGAAACAAACATACTTGTGCCGGGGGAGAATCCTTGACTGTATTGCGTGTTGAACGTGGACGTGTGCGCAGAAAGTGCGCTAATTCCGGCTACGCCCGTTCCCGAAATAAAAGGGTTGTTTACGGGGATAACGCGCGAGTCGATAGAATAAGTCCCAGTAACTTGCGGATCGAAACTGAGTCCCGGAATGTTGGCTTGAGAGAAGGGAATGCTCGCGCCGGCAGTTCCACGGCCCACTCCTCCGCCTGCAGTGCGAAGCAGATCGGTGTCCGCGTACCAAACGTTATATCTGGCAACCACGATGTCGATGTTGTTTTCAAGGGCCAGATCGACCGCGTCTTGAAGGCTGAGATCCAATTTATTGTCGTGAATTAACTGGTCAATTCGCGGAGAATTTGTGAGTCCCGGATCTGGAATTGAAATTGGCTTGTAAGGAGCGATGATATTAGGAAATGCACGAGGCGCCCGCGTGTAGCTGTATTTCGACATGCCCAAAGAGACGGCAGGAACTGGTCCTGTCCCTACGGTTGTTTGGGCAGGGGTTCCGGGGTTCTGTTGTGGCGGGTTCTGGGCAAAGGCAGGGGAAGCGGTTCCGATCAATAAAATCCAAGCCAAAAATATAGCCAGCAGTGGTCGTGCAAACTGCTTCATCATATGTGCGTATCCCCTCAAGTAAGTGTGCCGTGAGACTAAATTTATGGTTCTGAATGACCTGCACTCATTAAAACGCGTACCACTTGCGATTTGTTTCATGAAATCAGCCGGAGAAGGCTATCCACCGGCCCCGAAAACGTTCTGACACGCTGAACGGCGGAGGTTTGAGTCTATCAGCGCCACTCTTCCTTGACAACGCAACACAGCACCCACTAAGCTCCTGACATTTCGACGTTTAGGGATGTTCAACGGTTAACTTTGAGATGCTTTCGAGAGACGAATTACTGAAGATTTTCGAAACAGCGGGCGCCATCCGCCGCGGCCACTTCGAGCTTTCGAGCGGTCTGCACAGCGGAATGTATGTGCAATGTGCGCTCGTACTTCAGTATCCACGATTTGCAGAGACATTGGGAACAGCGCTGGCGTCGCTCTTTGTTGAAGCAGCGATTGAAGCTGTTGTGTCGCCGGCCTTAGGCGGAGTGATCGTCGGACAAGAGGTCGCGAGAGCCTTGCCGGAACCGTCGTCGAAGCACGTAGTGCAGGGGGGCGGAGTGCCAGCTCTGTTCGTGGAACGCGATGCCAGCGGCACGATGACGATGCGCCGTGGATTCTCGCTGCGTCCCGATCAGCGCGTGTTGGTGGTGGAAGATGTGTGGACCACAGGCGGGTCTACACAGGAAGCTATCCAGGTGGTTCAGGAAGCCGGAGGATGCGTGGTCGCCGCGGCAGCACTGATTGATCGCAGCGGCGGAAATATTGATTTCCCGGTCAAGGCACAAGCGCTTCTTGACCTGCCAATTGCGAGTTATCAGCCGGATGATTGTCCGCTCTGCCGCGACGGATCCGCGGCTGTGAAACCGGGAAGTCGCTTTGTGCGCTCCGCTCCTTATTGACCGGTCAGTTCTGCATGCGCTATCTCAAGCTTACGATTGCTTATGATGGGACCGATTTTCATGGATGGCAGATTCAATCTGGCAAGCCGACAATACAAGGTGAAATCGTTTCGGTCCTCAGGCGTCTGACGCAGGAGAATATTGCGCTCCATGCTGCTGGACGCACAGATGCCGGCGTTCATGCGCTCGGCCAGGTAGGAAGTTTCCGCACGCAGTCGGGACTGTCCGCGCAGGAATTTCAGCGAGCTTTGAACGCGATTCTTCCTCCGACGATTCGAATTGTGGCTGCCGAAGAGGTTGGGCCGGACTTCAGCGCGCGCTGGTCAGCGCGGAGCAAAATTTATCGCTATCGCTTGTATCGAGGCAAAGTCGTTCCGCCGATGCTGTGGCGTTACGTGTTGCACTATCCGTTTCCACTTGATGAGGAAAAAATGCGGGATGCAGCGGCGCGGTTTGTGGGGAGCCACGACTTTGCCTCGTTTGCAGCATCGACTGGTTCAGAAGAGGACGACAAAGAACGCTCGACCGTGCGCGAGATTTATTCGACAGACTTGGTGCGTTCTGTGGACAACGAGGAACTGGTGTTCACCGTTCGCGGGCGCTCGTTCCTGCGCTACATGGTTCGCAAGATGGTTGGCACACTGCTGGACGTAGGACGCGGACGGCTGGCTCCGGAAGATATCGATCGGCTTTACGAAATGAAGGATCGCTCCAAGTCGGGCCCGACGGTGCCGCCGCAAGGTCTGTGCATGGTGTCTGTCGAGCACGAGGAGGCGTTTCGCGTGAATTAGCTGCAGCTTCTGTGCAGCGCCTCTTCCGGTTACAATTCACCCAAGTGCCATCTGGGGGATTCGTGCAGCAGAATGATTGGATCTACGACTGGAATCTCGCCTCCCCTACGTTAATCCCTCCTGGGACGCACGTCTTGTTGAACGACGAAACGCTGCGCGACGGATTGCAGAATCCTTCCGTTTACGATCCCGGCATCGACGAAAAAATTCGCATCCTTCATCTGATGGAGTCGCTTGGCATCGATTCCGTGAATATCGGCCTGCCAGGAGCGGGCCAGCGCGCCACCGAACACACCGAAGCGCTGGCACGCGAAATTGCCACGAACCGCATGAAGATTCGGCCCAATTGCGCCGCGCGGACAGTGGAAAACGACATCCGGCCGATTGTCGAAATTTCTCAGCGCAGCGGGATCGCGATCGAGGCGGCAACATTTCTAGGATCAAGTCCGATCCGGCGTCTTGTCGAAGACTGGACAGTCGATCATCTGGAGCGCACGACAGAAAACGCGGTGAAGTTCGCGGTTAGCCACAATCTGCCGTCGATGTACGTGACGGAAGACACGATTCGAACGGACCGAGAGACCATTAAGCGGCTTTACTCCGCCGCGATTCGAAGCGGAGCGCGCGCCATCGTTTTGTGCGATACCGTTGGCCATGCGACGCCGCAAGGCGCGTACAACCTGGTCAAATTCGCGATCGAGGAAGTGGTTAAGCCGTCTGGAGAGAAAATTCGCATCGATTGGCACGGGCACTGCGATCGTGGATTGGCTATAGCCAATTCGTTGTGGGCAGTCGCGGCGGGAGCGCATCAGATCCACGCGGCGGCGAATTCCCTGGGCGAGCGTGTCGGCAACACGCCAATGGAATTGATGCTGGTGAATCTCCGGCTAATGGGATTAATCGATCGCGATCTGTCGCATCTGAAGGAGTATTGCGAGACCGTTGCTGCGGCCACGCACACGGTTATTCCGCCAAACTATCCCGTCATCGGAAAAGACGCATTTCGAACGGCGACCGGGGTTCATGCTGCCGCGATCGTGAAAGCTTTTCGCAAAGGCAACACGGAACTCGCGAACATCGTGTATAGCGGCGTTCCTTCGCACCTTTTCGGCCTCGAGCAAATCATCGAAATCGGACCGCTGAGCGGAAAGTCCAACGTGCTCTTCTGGCTCGAACGCCACAACATTCCGGCGGACGACGCGCTCGTTGTGCGTTTGCTTGACGCCGCCAAGCATTCCGCGCGCGTTCTTACCGAGGACGAACTGCTGGCACTTTGTGCTGGGGTCGCTCCGCATTGAACCTGCCGCAAGTTTCGTCGCTGAAATGGCTGATGGTTTCGGTTATCCTGCTGAGCATGCCGAACAAACCTGTCGTGCCTTTTCCAGGGGATCGCCACGCCAATCGTCCCGCGAATAGCGCTGAGACTGTGTCACAGCTGCCGAGCGGTCCACAGATTCGCGCGGCGCTCGATT
>Ga0137381_10002814_pt1 | contig 12199 bp, 16 predicted proteins | sample SagtaG_16_FD_104808 | JGI IMG/M metagenome (GOLD analysis project Ga0137381, IMG submission 104808) | Vadose zone soil microbial communities from Sagehorn Ranch, Mendocino, California, USA - Sage2_L_115_16 metaG | ecosystem: Environmental > Terrestrial > Soil > Vadose zone | place: USA... | reverse complement strand
GGTCGGGTCTCCCGGACGCCAATAGCATAGTCGAAAACGTCCCGATAAGTTGGATCCAGCAGGGACGGATCCAAAAGACAGACATCGCTAAAGCGAGAAATTTCGAGTATAACCCCTGGAATATTACACAGAGACTCAAAGCTCAGATCAAAGAAGCGGATCTCGCGCTCGCGGCGACAACACCAGTCCTTGGACAATACGCGCCCACTTTTGGGTGGGCCGATGACTGGGGATGGTACTGGGAGTATCTTGACGCGTATCTTTTCGTTCCAGAGGTCGCCTACGCGGTCAAGCTCAAGACTAGGCAGGTCTGGAAACCAGGCTTCGAGTTCGAAACCAGCAGTGATACGCTGACCAAGAAGATTCAGAAGGAGTGGAATCGGCGTAAGATCTTCCAAAGCCTCTTCGAAGCAACCAAGAATGCGCTCATCTGGGGCAACAGCTACATTGAGTCTGTCGATGACAGCGAGGCCGTCTGGGAGGAGGGTACTCCTGCAGATATTGCCCAAGGTGCGGCAAGCGCGTATACTCCAGGTGCGAACCCGAATATTACCTATGCTCCACGTCCGCTGAAGAAGTTCACGAACGCGACAAGATTCTATGGCTTGAAGAACACGGACCCACGGACGTGTCGCATTCAGATTCACCCCCAGATGTGGGACACGGCCAAGGCGACCGTCAAGATCGAGAAGGTCATACAGCGTCGATGGTCGGGGCCGCTTGCGCCGACCGCTATTCTCGGATCCGAAACAGAGCTTGATTTCCACCCTGAACAGATGCTGCTATTGCAGTTCAACAAGATCTCCGGCGGGATATACGGCTACAGCACTTTCCGCGAGACGTTGTTCGTGCTGAAAGGGTATCTGTTGATGCTGCAATTCCTTCCAAGCATCGTGAACAAGCGAGCAGATGCCACTGTTCATTTCCGTGTGGGGGCTAACAAATTCGCTGAGAACGGCCAACAAGTCACAACAATCCCGACCCAGGATGAGATTCAGAATCAGAAAACGTTGGTAGAGAGTCGGGCAACTGGCGAGGATATCTGGACGGATATTCTAACAGACAGCAAGGAGCTTCATACGAGTACGGGAGGAACGGAACGGGTCAACGAACTGCTTCAATACTATAAGGAACGCGTCATGATGGGACTCGGAATTCCACTAACAGCTGCGACGCTTTCGAAAGGAGGCGCCGAAGTCAAATTCGGAGATCTTTCCTTCGAGCTTTTGGAAGACGAAACGAGGGAACACCAACAGAAAGAAGAGGATCTAGTAAACGACTACATCCTGCCCCGATTAATGCTCAATCTGCGTCCCGGACGAAAACTTGGCGACGGACCAGAAGCAGAGATGCGATTGAATGTCAATTAGTCCATTGAGAAAGGCCGTGTCGCAACCAACCCCTCAGCCTCCGACTGATGAAGAGCGCGTCGAAGAGTCTGTGAAGTTTCGCTTCAAAGAGATCACACCCGAAGACTGGCGTGCGAACGAGGCGCCTTTGGCCGATCTCTTTCAGCGAGGTTTAGTCTCGGCCGAATATGTCCGGCAACGTTTGAAAATTCCCGAGGAGGCCGGCACGGGATCGATGGCGCCTCCCCCCTCGCAAGCTTCGGAGCCATTGTCCATTGTCAAGTCGGAAGTTCCTGAACGCTGGCGATTGAAGCAGACGAAGCGTGGAGTGATTGCTGAGAGACTAGAATAATCATGTCTGAGCAGATTGTTCAAGTTGCGGACGCAAGCCCGTCGACCAAGAACATGCGCACAATCCAACAGACAGCCGGAGGAAACACGGTTCAATCCGAAGTCATAGTTCTCGCAACAGGCGCTGCGAACGCTGGAGACACTTATGATGCCCGTCAGATCCGCACACTGACAAGCTCCGACATTGTCACCGCTATTCTACAAAATGCAACTTTCATCGCGAACAATGTGGCCTCGGCCGCTACAGACAAAGCTCTCGAAGTCAAAATCTCCTCTCTCGGCTCTGCACTGGTCAACAACACTCTTCCCGTTAGCATATCAGCGTCCGTAAACGTCAGCCAGAATACCAATCCTTGGACTGTAGCAGGGCAGCAGTCAGAGGGAAGCGGACCTACTCCTGGCAAGATTGAGCAAGCGATGGTCGCTAAGGACGCGGGCGGCTTTCTACAGTTTCTTCCATTATCCAGCGTAGGTTTTGTCTTTGCTCCTGCTGTACCTGTGATCTTTGCTCCCAGTGATATTGGCACAGTCACGGTTAGCCAGAATTTTCTTGGAGCCAATGACAAGCCTGATGTGACCGCTAACCAGTCAGGAATTTTGAAGGTAAACGCAAACATTCCACTTCTCGCGACTGACAATCAGAACAATCTACTCATTAGAAACACGCCGATGCAGACCTCCAAGAATCCTTGGGGGCCTGGCTGGGGCAACTTTAGAGGATGGTAATCTAACATGTCAGCAGTAGACCAGGGCAGAGTTGGCGAACTCCTCGGATCTGACGGAGCAATCCAACCGCTCCGCCTTACGCGAAAAGGAGGGCTAGCCGCGGCTGATGTTCAAGCAAGATACCAAGAAGCCGTTCTCAGAGGCAACGCCTACTACCTGGCAACTGGAGCGGCCGCACCAACAGCCTTCGTTGGAGCCGCAGGTGGAACTCCACTGCTCGGTGTGATGAACCCAACTGGAAGTGGTAAGGCTCTCGTCTTCCTCGCTGGTTCAACAACTATTACTGCGGTACCCTCAGCCGCAGGAGTTGTTGATTCAGAACTATGGGCCGGAGTGAGCGTTCTCCCAACGGGAACAGTTACCGCTCCAACAAACATGGCGACTCAACAATCGACGGGATCCATCGCGAAAGGCTTCGTGAATACTGCCATGACGAGCTCCACCGCGATCAACCTAGTGACAGGTCTATCCGCATTCTGGTGGGCAACCGCGACCGCGGGAGCAATGGTCTCGACCGGCATCATTGATCTTGCTGGAATAACGGTCGCGATTCCCGGGGTCCTAGTGGCCTTAGGACTAAGAACTGTGCCCACGAGCACAACCACGGACGCGTTTCTCATGTGGGAAGAAGTACCATATCCGTAGGCTAGAAAATCGATGGGTCAGATTGCTCTAATCATTAGAATGTCAAGCGTCTCCGCAGCTGATCTCGCAACTCTTCGCCAACAGTTTCAGCAATTCCTTCAGACCACTCTTCCAGCAGCCCTCTTGGCTGCTAATGCGAATACACAGGTAACGATCGCGGTTGACAAGAATTCGACCTACGCCGAAACATTCTGAGAAAATCGTCGAAGTCCTCATACCTCTAATGATTCCCCTCCAGAGAGCAGGAGTTCAGCCGACGCCGCCCCCATCACTGAGCGGTGGACCAGAAGATGTTGGCGCCTTCCTCTACTGGCTGATGAATCGGTCAAGGAAGAAGCGCCGGTCAAAAACAACTGTCCTATCCAGAAAGTACCAGCGAATCCTGGACCTGCTAAAAGCGCTTGATGCGGCCCGGACTTTGCATCTTGCCCGTCGACTCGGGCAGTTTTCATGAGTGCATAAACAGATGCCTACAACCGTAACCGTAACCAAACCTGCAGGGATCCAGACAGTACACGCTCGGCCTACAACCGGTCACTACCACCGATTTGAGAGCGGTGTCACTAGTGCGACTCTTCAGGATCCGAACAATGATAATTCTACGTTCAACGGAACGAGCGTGACCTTCTCAGCAGGTTCCGGAACCATCACTCCCACATTTCCCGCAGGCTTGACCCAACTGCACGTTCTGCTGACAAACAGTCACTACTACAGATTCGAATCTAGCGGCCAAGTCACAACGCTGCAGAACGGTGACGTGACAGGTAGCTTCCAGACGATCAGCTTCTCAACCTCCTAGGTGAACAGAATCATGCAAAAGAAATTATTCTTGATAGCAACGCTTCTGATCGCCGTCTTCGGAGGCGCGGCGGCAACTATCTACGTAATTGATTCCAATACGACCCACATCGTTTGGACCCTATCCTGCGGAGCAGGAACCACCGTCTGTGTATTCTTCGGAACCCTGTCCGGCAACTCAACTCTAGTAAACTACTCGATCAGAATCCTCGCCAACCAAGCAGTCTCAAATCAGTACATCAACACCACGGTCTTCTCAACTCCGCCGAACATCGCCTACTATCTCAACGGGACCCTAGGAACACACTGGCTCAATGGACCCTACAACTTCACCTCTAACCGATACTACCCGTTCGCATTCCAGCTGAAGTACAACGGGACCGCCGGCGCCTACGATTTCGCCGTGAATGTTCTGCAAGCACAGTGATCAAGAATTGACAGAATTCAAATGTGGAAACTGCAAAGAGGTCCACATCCTTTCTCCGAAGGCCAGATTCTGCCCCGACTGCGGGTCCTCAAGTCTCAATCTCATCATCAAGGAACTGAAGGAGCCAGCACAGCGGGAAACTCTAGGGGTATATTCTCCAGACACGATCCATGAGCCAGCCATCCAACCCGACTTCAGCCTTCGTTCTAGTGACGTCAAGGAAGAGGAGGATCAGCCACGACGGCGCAGACGGTAACCCTACGAAAGAAGAAGAAAGCCTCCCAACTGACGAAGGAAGAGGTTGCGAGAAAATGGCTGGAGGATCACAACATGTCTACACGTCATTTCACAATCCGAGAATCAGCGCCGCCAGGGCTTGTAGCGTTCAGAGCCCGTATCCTGGCAGCGGTGCCAGGTAAGAGCCTCAACGGAAGAATCTACACAAGAGAGCTCCTCCAACAGACGGCACCTCTCTATCCTAGCGACGGTGTCAATCCGCGACCCTTCACGCTTGATCATGACATCGAACACTGCGAACGTGTCATGGGAATGGTCACGGGATCGAGCTATGGGATCCAAGAAGCAATGGACGGACGACCCGTAGAAGGGCTCTGGTTGGAAGCCATAGGATACATGGACCAAGAACTCTTCAGCAAAGTGGCCGGAACCAAACAAGTTCCACCGTTCATCAGGGGCGTCTCAATCGGGGGCGAAGGAGAAGGAGAATGGACCGGCAATGGTGTCCTGATCCGCAACTTCAAGCCTGCGGAGCTCGCGATGACGGCATTCCCCGGAATACCGACTGCTCACATCGCGGCGATCAATATGATCCGAGAACACTACCTGAAAGATCCTAGTCATGAGGTGAAAAAAACGAGTTTCCAGATACAGGAGAAAGATCTCTCCCTGGAAGAAGCGGAAAAACAAGCAGCCCACGACGGCAAGAACCCACAGAAGACTCGCGAGGGACCACTAACGCCTCCGGACAGAGGAATGAACGATCGTCGACCTGGTCTCCCAGAGCCGGCGGTCCGCACAAATGTTCTACACACTCAACCAGCGGCCACGACAGGCTCCGATTCAGGATTCAAACTCAACCCTGAAGCCTCAACTGCGGGCAAACCGAGAATCGGTGGCAAAGCACCAGCAGGTCAATACGCCAGAGCAGGCTACTCACCTACGTCAACTTCTGGCTACGGAAAACAGGCCAAGTCAGGAACTGGATTACCTGAACAGGAAGCCGCTCCAGGAACGGCCGCCGGAGCTGGAGCACTGGGAAGTCGCGACGCGAAGGCCAACAAGAAGGTCAAGATTCCGAAGACGGGCAACACAACTACTACTCACCCCGGATACGGAAATCTCTCGCCCTCAGGAACGGGAATGGATTCTGAGGAGGAAGAGGGTGAGGAAGAGTCCATGCAAGATCTCGGAAATCAGACCAACCCGCTCCCAATGTCAAGCGGGCAGCCTACCGGCCAGACTGATCTCAAACGTTCCAAGAACCCCGCCGCAGGCAAGCCCTCTGTGAATCCTCACGCCAAAGATGGTGAGGAAGAAGAGCACACTTCACGCGGGAACACTTCAGAGCAGGAGGAAGGTGAAGAGGAAGAGGGCGAGGAAGAAGAAAGCGAAGAGCATGGTCCCAGCCCTCACATTCCAGGCAGTCCAGTAGGCAAGAAGAGTCCACACTCGGCGAAGGACGCATACGATTCTCCAGCTGACGATATGATGGGTCCTGAAGAGAGTGAAGAAGAGACCCAGAGAATCAACCAGCATGATGAGCCGGTCGGCGTCACACCAGGAGCGAAGGCGGGAACTGACAGTTCAGACGATCGTCCCGAGGAAGAGGGTGAAGAAGAGGAAGATGGCGTCAGTGTAGACCCTGTCCGAAAGGTTGCCGGCCAAGGCCAGCACCTGAGGGCCAATCCAACCAAAGAAGAACACACCAAAGTTCTCTTCAGCGAAGCAGAACCGATCCAGGCACGCGCATTCTCACTCCCAACAAACTCCGGAATTCTCAAGACCCTCGCTCAGCTCGCAACGCCCGAGAAAGCGAAGGAGGCAATGGAGAAGGGTGATGTCGAAGAGTTAGTGAAAGCTCTCACTCGCCCCAACCACACGATGTCTCGCGAGAACGTTGCTCAATTGCTTGAGAACTGGAACAAGGGCAAGATGCCTCGGGAACCGAAGACCCAGAAGATCGTTATTCGGAAACCTGGAATCGGCCAGTCCAAGGACCTGAGCATTCCACAGGCTCGCAAAGCCCCAGAGATCGCGGAAGGAGTTGTGAAGACTAGGAGCGTAACGGCTGTGGCGCCAACAATGGGTGCGTCGACGATCTCCACGATTCCATCATCGCGGTTGCAGGAGCTCATGACGGAAGAGAGCAAGAGACCCTACACGAATGTGAGCTACCTCAATGTTGCCAAGCGAACCTGGAACCGGGCAGTCCAGGAGCTCCTAGAGTTCCGCTAAACTTCCAAGAATTTTCTAGTTGACTTAACTGAGGTTCCATGTGGAACCTTTCCTGACGTCCTAGTAGCAGCTCAGCTTCTGGATCGTGGGAGTCCCGTACCCACCGGGGAGGACGGAGGCTGAGTTCTACACAGTAATTCCCGTAGCGGCTACTGCGCGAGGTCCCCGGCAGGGTCGAGTGCTGTAGAACCATTCCGCTGCGGGGTTACACCGATACTCAGAAACGATTCCAAGGAGGAAAAATGAAAATTTGGCAGTGGCAGTAGGTCCAGCAATGAGCGCTCAGTCGCTCGACTTCGGGCGACTGACAGAACAGTACAGTAATGTCACGGTACGAGAAGTCATCAGCTCAACTGGTGGAGTCTCGCTCGCTCAGCTCGTAGCAACTCGAGCGGCCATACAGCTACTAACCCTGGTAGACGCGAGACGATTCACGCGCGTCGAACTAGTCCCCCCAGGTGGAGGTACTACGTTCCACTTCCAGCAAGTGGTAACTCCAACGCCGTCCGCTTCCGGTGAGCCCGCCGCAGACATTACACTCCAAGATCCGACACTAACCGACATTACGGCCCCGCTGACGATGTTCCGAATCGGGACATTCATCGGCGACATGGCACAACGACAAGCAGCGGTCAACCTGGCCGAAGTCGTTGGCATCGCTCACGGCAATGGAATCAACCAGCAAATGAACAACGACATCTACACCGTACTTGCAACCAACTCAGTTGTCACCCGAACCGTTGGCACAGCAGCTGACGGAAAGACCACCAACTTTGCTTACTCTGATGTGTTCAACATCAGAGGTCAGATCGAACGCCAACGAGGAAGACCAGATACAATGGTCACCGTTCCTCAGTCACCCGCCGTCTCCACTGGTGTGGAGATTGGCTGGTATCCGTTCGTTCAGAGCAACATCACTTCAGTGCAGTTCACAGCCGCCCTCGCAGACTATCTCCGGAGTGGTTCAATAGCCGAGATCTTCGGCTTGCGACTCTTCGTCGACAAAGTCTACGACAGAGGTATTGCTAATTTCGGCAGCTCCGCTAGTGACAAGATCGCGCACGTGCTCGTATCAAACGAGGCTGTTGGGTGGGCACAAGCAGAAGACATTGTCAGCGAGGTACAAAGATGGGCGTTGCAGGTAGGGTTCAGAATCGTGACGCACAGCATCGGCAAGACCGGACTCATCCTGGACGCCTTCACTGGTTCGATCCAGCACGCCTAAGCCCGATTTTCTCACTCCCGGTTATTGAAGCCCGGGAGATCCCCCTCGTATTCGAAATCATTCTCTAAACTTGTAGTTGAAAAGAAATGTCCCAAGCCCTGAAAACACCCGCAGGCCAAACAGTAGTCCAAGTATCAGAAAGATACGATTCAGGAACAACCACTGTCTCAGCAGCGAACACTGCAGAAACAAGCCTGGTTGTACTCAACACTGGAGTATGGCGCGAAGGAGTACTCCTCATCAAGGTAACAACTCTCTCGGCCACAACGCCTCAACTAATAGTGAATGTCTGGGCGCTTGACAATTCTGGAAACAGGTATCCTTTGCCCGGCGCCGCACCAGCCAACAACGGATTCATCTCAAAGAGCTACACCGCAGTGGGAGCCACTCGAGACAACATCCCAGCGCCAATCGGTGCCCAGATAGAAATCACGTACAACACAGGCACCAGTAGTGGAGCGACGAGCATCATCTTCACAGTTGAAGCCCAGTTCAAGAGCGCGTGAAAACGCGATCTACTCATCCTGGCAAAACTACGATCCCATTGCGGATAGTGGCGACATCTTCGTTGAGTGTCCTACCTGCGAGCTCATCGAAGACTTCTCCACAATGCTAGCCGCCAGAAGCTTCGAGGAAGCTCACCTCAATTCCCCTAGTCACATCAAGAAATTCTACTTCGGCGAAAAGAATGGATACACTCCCAGCCAGACACTACCGCAACGGTAGGCGGATCGACGGGTCCTATCCCTGTCTCGACTGTTCGTATGGTGATAACAAGACTTGTTCCATGTGTGTCTTCGCCCGCTGGAACGTTGAAGGGGTCCTAGCCGGATTCTCGCCCGACGAGGCATACAGGAAAGCGCACGGGAAGGACGCAAGCCAATCACCGCTGATTCAGAGGATCCAGAAACGGCGAACTCCGCTCGAGAGAGGCTTTCCTGCAAACGAGGTCCTACCGAGACGCCCCACGAATCCCCTCTTTCCAGTTCCCAGCTACAACAGCATCCAACAGTCTCTGCGAAAAATCCTGACGTTGAGAAGGTAAAAATTTGCCGCAAGAGCAAGAGAAGCCCTATCGACTAGCCGGCCTCTGCAAGAATTGCCACCAGCTCCGGTTCGGATATCTGCTCTACGATCGCGGACCCTTCATCTGCTACGAATGCGCTGAGAAGGCTGCAAAGAAAATTCCGGTAAACCCGACAACGACGAATGCTCCTGGAGTACTCTACTTCTCCTACACATTCACAACCTCAAACTCCACCTCGAACACCTTGCCCAGCCATGCGGACTATTACGGCCTACACTTTGATCAGAATAATTCAGGAGAAAGTCGGAGTTGAGTGAGAGAGTAGCGTATGTCACTGGAACTACGGTCCCGTCTGCCTGGCTCAACCACGCACAGGCTTGCGTGTCAGGTGGCCGAGGCTTGTTCACCTCTCTCCGGCCACTGGACACGCCATGAAAAAAGTCAAGACGAAAATAGAGTAGACAATACATGAGCAGCACAGGAACATCAACCGGAACAACTCTCGCCCTCAAGTACTACGACAGCAATGGTAATCTACAGAATCTTCCAGTTCCGATTCCTACATACGCAGCGTCACGGCCGCCTTTTCCAATACGATTTCTCAAAGGAATTCCTGTCTTCTGGGATGACTTCGAATCAGGACCGGCCGGGTTCGTCATGCCGGAAAGAGCTCTGGCCTCCCAGACCACCAATACCGGTCCAACAACCATCAGCGCTGGACGATGGAACTTCCGCGACGGCAACGAGTACGGTGTCTACATCACGGCCAACGCCGCTTCGAGCGGAAGAAGAAGCCTCTTCACCGGCGGCAACCCGACAACGCAGACCTATGGAGACATTGGCAACCAGGACGTCTCCTGTACATTATCACTTCCAAGCGGCATTCTAGGCGTCGAATTTGACTTGCTCATGCAAGCGGGAAGCGACCCTGGAGGCCATCTCTTCACTGTAGAAGACAAGGATCCTACAGATAGCACGAAATATAGAGAACTCGGTTTCCAGATCAATCCATTTTCGGCAAATGGTGCCGGCTTCGCCTTCTGTTCCTTAGCCGGGCCTCCTACAGTTCTCTCGAACTCGATTTCTGACAGCAATGGAGCTATTCTAACGGGATTGACAGGTCCGTTCAAGGGCGCCGGGACATCATTGTCACGTGGGACCACCGGGTCTTGGCATAGAGTAGGCATGGTGGTTGACATGAATCTGGGGAAATACATCGCAATATTTCTCGACAAATTCTACCTCAGCACGCCCACTCTAACGACCAGACTCAGTCCTAACACGAGTCTATGGAAGATCAGTAGTCCTGATTCGACAGTCAATAGTCTGAAGGAGGGTCTGAAAAGGTGCGAGTTTCATAGTCTAACGAACGGGACCAGTTTCGCCCCACTGATGTACCATGACAACATCGTGATCACTGACGAAACAGGAACGACTTACACTTGACAGGCGAAATTCGCGACTACCAGATGTTCCCTGTTCCCTTCACAACAGGACCCATCTCGAACCCGATCACAGCAAATGGCAATACGGGCAATCTCAACGTTGAGGGCTGGGCCTCCATTGTCGCTGTCATCAACATCACCGCCTACAGCGGTTTCACGTCGATAACTTTCAGCATTGACGAGTATGATCCTACGTCAAACACATACACGAGCGTCGGCACCACTTCTGCGTTGACGTCGACCGGCGCGAATCGGCTTGTTATCAATCCCTTGCTTTCACAGTTCGTCAGACTCAGCTGGACGGTGGCTGGTTCTGGTTCGGTGACGGCTATTGTCTCTGGAAAGTTCAGGGCGAGCTGACGATGAGAACTTGGCTCAAATGGTTCACTGAATCGCTAACTTATCGACTAGAGGACTTTTTTGGTGCATGGACAGCAGGATGGCTCGTCGGATGGTACTTCACGGGTCGACTGGATCTCGGTTTCGACATCGGTCTCTCCGCAGCTCTACTCGAGAATAGTGTCGCCTCAGTCTGGTACCTTGTCAACAGAAAGTTGTGGTCGGGAATCTCTGATAGATGAGCCTTCAAGCTGTTCTAATAGTTAGCACCTATTGCACGCCGAATGATGTCTCGAATATTCTCAATGTTTCTTTCACCGAAGCCAGTGTTCCGACACTAACTCAGGTAAACGACCTCACTGTTCGCGCAACAAGCTACGTCGACCAGGTCAGCAGCCACAAATGGAACACACAGACAGTAACTGAGTACTACGACGCGACTGGGAGCGGACCCCGGGCCGGTCTCATCATTCTCCGAAATCGGCCACTCCTTAACGTTGTAGAGGCTGCTTGGTGGTACGGGGGCATACAAGCGTGGATGCCCGGGCTTCAAGGCTTCTCCGAAAAGACCGTGAACGTTCTCGTTGGTCCCAGCACAATCCTTGACCAGTTCCAGACAACGATTCCAGCGAACAATCTACAGCAACCACAAAGCTACCTCGTCTACTTTCCAGAAGGCAAGATTGTGTGGAACACGATGCGGCTTGACAGCCGGCTCCGCTACCGGGTCATCTACACCTACGGATACACTGTGACACCGGACTTCGTTCGAGACCTAACGTCAGTAATTGTCGCCATGGACATTCTGACCTTCTGGGGATCCCAGCTCGGAATCGCGGAAGATCTCTCCATGATGAAGAAGCGTCTGGAAGAGAAGAAATTCCGATTAGAAGCCAGAGCGTCTCAGCGAGGCGCTGCGGCCGTTGGATGACTTGGTTCATCTTTAATCAAATCGAGGGCTCTTCCTCCCAACTGCTTCTGCAAATCATCCTTAATCGCCCAGCCTCTCCCAGGGCTCTTGCGCCGCTCGATTGCTTCCACCGCAACAAGTGCACCCTCTATGAACGCCCAATCTGAGAGACTGAAGCTTGCAGTCCTCTTGGTGTTAGGGTCCATGATCATCTTCGAATCTGCAACGCGGTTATGAAATTTGTCATGATACCGCCCAAGAGAATTACGACTGCCGTCTACAAGCAACGAATTGTGGATGCAATCCTGAGTTCCGATTTGCCGTTGAGCGTTGATAATGTTAGAACTACAGCGGGTCTATCCAACTGGGAATCCACGAAGGCCCTACTGTTGGAACTCCTCCTCGAGGGGAAAGTCGCAGGAATGCGTACAGCCCGCGGCTGGATCTTCTGGAGAGCTCCAAAAATACCGTTGCAACAACTG
>Ga0137381_10002809_pt1 | contig 12208 bp, 9 predicted proteins | sample SagtaG_16_FD_104808 | JGI IMG/M metagenome (GOLD analysis project Ga0137381, IMG submission 104808) | Vadose zone soil microbial communities from Sagehorn Ranch, Mendocino, California, USA - Sage2_L_115_16 metaG | ecosystem: Environmental > Terrestrial > Soil > Vadose zone | place: USA... | reverse complement strand
GTCTACGACTGGCGTCGCGACGGCGGGGCGCGCCTCGGCGTGGCGGAGCAGCCCTCGACACCGACCCCGGCCGAACGGATCTGAGGTCGTCGTCGCAGTCAGAGCAGGCGCAGCGCCCGGGCGCGCCGAACCGCGTCGCGCCGCCCTTCTGCGCCGAGCTTCCGATAGATGGTGCGCTGATGGGTCTTGACCGTGTTGACCGACAGGTACAGCTCGTCGGCGATCTCCGGCGCGGAGAGCTTGGTGGGCAGGTACCGCAGCACCCGCGCCTCGGCGTGGCTGAGTGGTTCGCGCAGGCGCTGCGGTCCGGCCGACGGCGATCCGGGCTTCTGCCCGGCCAGCACATTCAGGATCTCGGTGATCAGGCTGGGGTGCGCGGTGCCGTGCCGGCGATGGCGGTCGAGCAGTTCGGGCGCCGGGTCGTACAGGAACGGGAAGAGCAGGCTTTCTGGGGCGGCGCGGTCGAGCGCCTGCTCGAGGGCCCGCCTGGCAGCGCTCGCGTCGCCGAGCGCGTCACTGGCGATCGCCTGGAGCAGGAACGCCTGGACGTCCCACAGATGGGCGTTCGGCATCACCACCGAGCCGTCGATGACGGGTGCGAGCGCGGCGGCCGCCGCCGTCGGGTCATCCTGGGCGAGCCGCAGCGACGCCTCGGCGATGCGCGTCTCACCTCGGTCGCGTTCCGGCCCGTCCAGGCCGGCGAGGGCTTGCTCGACGCGCCGGGTCTCCCCCGTGCGTACGAGCGTCTGCAGCAGGTGCGAGCGCAGCCGCGGGCCGAGCGTGTGCGGCGTGACGAGCGAGCTGGCCAGCCGTTCGGCTGCCCGGAAGGCTTTCAGCGCCGCGTCATGGCGGCCGCTGACGAATTCGAGCATGCCGCGGCCGTAGCTCAGCCGCATCCCGGCGGCCGGCTCGGCCTCGGCGCGGACGGTGCGCTCGGCCTGGCCGAGTGCCCGTTCCGCCTCCTCGAGCCGCCCGGCTGGGCGTACGCCTGGGGCAGCCAGGACGACGCCGCGTCGATCGCGGCCATTCGGCACGCGGTGGAGTCCGGAATCAACTGGATCGACACCGCTGCCGTTTACGGCTCGGACACTCCGAAGAGGTGGTGGCGGCCGCGCTGGCCGGGCTGCCCGAGGCGGACCGGCCGTACGTCTTCACCAAGGGCGGTCTGGTCTGGGATCGGGCCGACCGGTCCGCGGCGCCCCGCCGGGTGGGCGCGCCGACCAGCATCAGGACCGAGGTCGAGGCCTCGCTGCGGCGGCTGCGGGTCGAGCGGATCGACCTGTACCAGATGCACTGGCCGGCCGGGGACGGCACGCCGCTTGAGGAGTACTGGCAGGTCTTCACCGATCTCAAACGCGAGGGCAAGATCCGCGCGGCAGGCCTGTCCAACCACGGCATCTTGCAGCTGGAGGCGGCTGAGCAGATCGGCGCTGTGGACGCCATCCAGCCGCCGTTCAGCCTGATCCACCGCGACGCCGCCGATAACGTCCTGCTGTGGGCCCGCGAGCACGAAGCCGGAGTGATCGTCTACAGCCCGATGGCCTCGGGCCTGCTCACCGGCGCGTTCACTGCGGCCCGGGCGGCGCGCCTGGAGCCCGGCGACTGGCGGGCCGGCCACCCTGACTTCACCGAGCCTGCCCTGTCGGCCAACCTGGCCCTGGCCGACGCGCTGCGCCCGGTCGCCGAGCGGCACGGCGTCGCGCCCGCCGCGGTGGCCGCCGCCTGGACGCTGACCTTTCCCGGAGTGACCGGTGCGATCGTCGGTGCCCGTAGTCCCCGCCAGGTTGACGGGTGGCTGCCTGCCGCGACCCTGGAGCTGAAGGACGACGACGTGTCCGACATCGCCGCCGCCATCCAGGCCACCGGCGCCGGAACCGGTCCTGCATCGCCCGTCCAGTAAGTCCGGCAGGACCTGGCCAGGCGCCGCGCCACGGGATTGCGTCGGGCCGACGGGCTTACGGCCAGCCGGCGCCTGCGGCCGGCGCCTGGACGGCCAGCAGCTGGCCGGTTCGTGACATGTCAGTCATGCGCTCGGTGCCGCGCCACTGGGTGGCCACCATGAACAGCGTGGTCCGGTCCGGACCGCCGAGTGCGCAAGAGAAGCAGCCGCGGTCCAGCCGAATCGTCTGCATCACGGCCCCTCCCTCACGGACCCGCACGCACTGCTGGTTGGGAACGTCGGCGTACCAGATGGCTCCTTCGGCGTCGAGGCAGATACCGTCCGGCACGCCGTCGCCGAGATCGGCCCACACCCGTGGCCCGGACAAGCTCCCATTGGCGCCGATCTGGAACGCCGTCAGCTTCTGGCCGTAGGACTCGGCGACGATCAGGGTCGAGTTGTCGGGCGTTATGGCCATGCCGTTCGGAAAGGCGAGCCCGTCCGCCACCCGTTGGGCCGACCCGTCCGGTTTGAGCAGGGCGATCGTTCCAGGCGCAAACTTGCCGCCGGGGAAGTCGAAGCCCTGGTTGTTGAGGTAGGTGTTCCCGCGCCCGTCCACGACGATCTCATTCCACGGATGCCCTCGCTCGGCCAGGCCGTCCAGGTCGGCATGAGTCACTAGTGATCCGTCCGGCTCCTGACGCAGCAGCCGCTCGTCGCGTGCCGCCACGACCAGCAGGTGGCCGTCGGGCAGCCAATCGATGCACATCGGAAAGGCCGGGAAATCAACCCGGGCCATCACCTCCGGCTGCCCCTCGCGATCAATGGCCAGGACCTCCTGCGCGCCCCAATCAGCTAGCCACAGACGATCCTGGTGCCAGCGCAGCGACTCACCAAAGGAAAGACCATCGAGCAGAGGCTGGACCTCAGACACGACACTCCTTTCCGTATACCGTCCCTGAGCCCACAGCGCTAGTGATCACGGCCTGAGGCCTGGAACCGCCCCGCTCGGGATATGGGGGGGAGATAGCCCCGAGCGGGGCGGAATCATCGGGCCAGATCTGCTGGATGTTTCCCCTGGTAACTCGTCATCCTTGGAGCGGATCCGGCTGGTTCACCGGCGCCCCCGTTGTTTCGTTGAACCTCTCGGTCGAAACAAAAGGCCGGTGAACCACATCTGCCGCCGCCGGCGGGCGGTTGAGTGAGACCGCCCGCCGGCCGACGGTTGGTTGCCGTGTGCCCGCTCGAGCAAGGCATCTCGCCCGATCCGCACACCAGCACACTATGAAACAGATGGTCTGCCGTCGAGGTCCAAGATGGCATTGTTTGGCCATACCAAGCTGATGGTAGACCAGCAAGATGGACCTGTTCCTTGACCCCGGAGCCGGGAAGCCGTTGACTACGCAGCTATACGAACAGCTCCGCGACGCCATTACCGCGGGCCGTCTGCTTCCCGGGGATCAGCTCGTCCCCAGCCGCCAGCTGGCAGGCGAGCTTGGCATATCCAGGCATACGGTGACCACCGTGTACGGCCGCCTGGTGGCCGAGGGCTACGCCGAGGGGCGCGCTGGCGGCGGCAGCGTGGTGGCATCCGCGTCCCCGGTGTCGCCTAAGGGGGCGAGCCCGGCGGCCGCCCTCCGGCCTAGCCCGAGGTTCGCGGGCTGGTCTCCGTACTTCCGGCCGCCACCGTACGGCTGCCGATTCGATCTCCGGCCCGGTCTCCCGGACCCCGCGCTGTTCCCGGCTGCGCAGTGGCGCCGCCAGGTTAGCGCCGCCGTCACAGCCGAACAGTCGCTGTACGGCGACCCGGCCGGAAAGATCAGGCTGCGGCGGGCCATCGTCGGCTGGGTGGCCCGGTCGCGATCGGTGGCGGCCACCGAAGACACGGTCGTGGTCACCTGCGGCACCCAGCATGCCATCGACCTGGTGACCCGGGTCCTGCTCGAGCCGGGCGACTGCGTCGCTGTCGAGGACCCCGGGTATGTGCCGGCGATCCGCCTGTTCGAGGCCCTCGGCATGAGCGTCGTTGGCGCACCAGTCGATGACCAGGGCCTGGTCGTAGACCTGCTGCCACCCTCGGCGCGCATCGTCTACGTCACGCCCTCGCATCAATATCCCCTGGGCATGACGATGTCGATGCCACGGCGCAGGGCGCTACTGCGCTGGGCAGAGCGCCACGACGCGGCGATCATCGAAGATGACTACGACACCGAATTCCGCTACGTCGACCGGCCGCTGGAACCCCTGCAGGCCCTCGATGCGAACGGCCGGGTGGTGTATGTGGGCTCATTCTCAAAGACGTTCTCCCCGTCGGTCCGCCTTGGCTTCGCCGTGGTGCCCCAGCCGCTGGCCGAGCCGATCGCCGCGCTGAGGCAGCTCATCGACTGGCATCCGCCGATCGCGATGCAGACCGCTCTGGCCGGCTTCATAAACGAGGGCCTGCTCGACAAGCACATCCGGCGCAGCAGGCGCGTCTACGCCGAGCGTCAGCACATTCTTACCGAGGCGCTCTGCGGGCCGCTGGCCTGCCACCTCACCGCCCGCTCTCCCAACGCCGGGCTGCACGTCGCTGCCGTACTACAGGAAGGGCATAGCGAAGAGGAAGTGCTGCAAGCCGCGGCCAGACATGGCCTGGTCACATCCGGCCTGCACGACTGCTTCCACACGAGCCCAGCGCAACAAGGCCTCTTGATCGGATTCGGCGCGGTCAGCACCACCGGCCTACCGGTCGCACTGCACACACTGGGCCGGATTCTCGCCGCCCAAACCGCAGGCCAGATAACATCCGCTACGCGCCGATGACCCGGCAGCAGTGGAGTATGCATGTTCCATAAATTCCGTTAGCTGCGCTAAGAAATTTCCTCGCTAGCCTAGATGGACTGGTCCCCTGGGCTGGACGTACCGTCAAAGCCATGGCCGCTCCAACCTCCGCCTCGCTTTCCACCGACGACATCTTCTGGGCCGATGCCGACCGGTACCTCATCCGCTACGCCGGCGCCGGTGCGTTTACCCGCGAGATTATCGACCACGCCGCCGGAAGCTTCGTGTTCACCGAGGACGGTCGCCAGATTCTCGACTTCACCTCCGGCCAGATGAGCGCGATCCTGGGCCACTCGCACCCGGAGATCGTCGCCACCGTCACGCGTCAGGCGGCCAAGCTCGACCACCTGTTCAGCGGCATGCTCAGCCGTCCTGTCGTCGACCTGGCGCGCCGTCTGGCTGAGACACTGCCAGAACCGCTGGACAAGGCGCTGCTGCTGACCACCGGCGCCGAGTCGAACGAAGCGGCCATCCGGATGGCCAAGCTCGTCACAGGCAAACACGAGATCGTCTCGTTCGCCCGGTCCTGGCACGGCATGACACAAGCAGCGGCGAGCGCCACCTACAGCGCAGGCAGAAAGGGCTACGGCCCGGCGGCACCCGGCAACTTCGCCATCCCCGCACCCAACCGCTACCGTCCCGACTTCACTACCGCCGACGGCGAGCTCGACTGGCAAGGTCAGCTGGACTTCGGTTTCGACCTGATCGACGCGCAGTCGGTCGGCAGCCTGGCCGCGGCCATCGTCGAACCGATCCTCAGCTCCGGCGGCATCATCGAACCGCCGCCCGGCTACTTCGGCGCGTTGCGGGACAAGTGCCGGGAACGCGGAATGCTGCTGATCCTCGACGAAGCCCAGACCGGGCTCTGTCGCACCGGCACCTGGTACGCCTTCGAGCGCGACGGCATCGTGCCCGACATCCTCACTCTGTCCAAGACGCTCGGCGCCGGCCTTCCGCTGGCCGCCGTGCTGACCAGCGCCGAACTCGAAAAGGCGGCACACGACCGGGGATTCCTGTTCTTCACCACCCACGTCGCGGACCCGCTGCCGGCGGCTGTCGGCGTCACCGTCCTGGACGTGCTGCAACGCGACCGGCTCGACGAGCGCGCCCTGCACCTGGGCGGCATCCTCCGGCAGGGCCTCGAACAGATCGCGCACCGGCACGAGATCGTCGGCGACATCCGAGGACGTGGCCTGCTGGCCGGCCTGGAACTGGTCGTCGACCGTCAGACCAAACGCAGTTTCGACAAGCTGGGCGCTCTCGTCACCAAACGCTGCCTCGAACTGGGTCTGCACATGAACATCGTGCAGCTGCCAGGCATGGGCAGCGTCTTCCGGATCGCTCCGCCACTGACCGCCACCGAGGACGAGCTCTCGCTCGGCCTGGCGATCCTCGACCAAGCCATCAGCGACGCCACCGGACAGCTCTGATGCCCGTCCATCACCACTGGGCAGGCGGGATGCCGGCGCAGGCGCCTTGACGAACTTCGACCGCACGCCGGACAATCTCAACTGCGCCTTGGTAGATCGGTCCAGCTCAGGGGGCTCATATGGACGCGTACGCCGTTGAGCGCTCTCCTTCATCGAACGAAATGCTGAGGCTTGTCGCCGGACTGCAGTCCGCGCTCACGCTGGAGGAGGTTCAGCGAGCCTACCTGAGCAACGTCGTCGGAGTACTCGACGCTGACGGCCACGGGCTGTACCGCCTGGACCCGCGGACCCTGGCCCCGGTCGCGATCTCCACCGACGTAACGCCCAGTTTCGTGGCGAAGTACACCGAATACGGCCGCTTCGATGATCCGGTGATGGACCGGGCGCGCGAGCTGCGGCGCCCCGTGGACAGCAGCAGACTGGCGTCGTCAGTGGACTGGCAGGCGTCGGCCGCCTACTCCATCCTCGCCGACGAGGGCTACTACCACTCGCTGCGCGCGCCGTTCGAGATCGCCGGGCAGATGTGCGGCACGGTGACGTTTGCGCGGTGCCGCGGAGCCCGGGGCTTCGACGAGCATGACCTGCGGCTGGCCCGGACGATCAGTGAGCAGACCGGCCTCGCGCTGGAGCGGGCGACCCGTTTTGAAGCTACCGGCCAGAGGGTTGGGGTCCTCCAGGACGTCCTGGACCATCTGCCCCAGGGCATCGTCGTGTCATCGGCTGACGGTGAAACGATCTTCGTCAACTCGGTGGCAGCTTCCCGGCAACCGTACGGCAGCTTCGCCGATATGGTCGCCCCTCACGTCCGGGAGGCCCGCGAAGCGCTGTGGCGAGACAATCGCCGGATCGTCACGGCGAACGTCGTGGAGCCGAGCTCGGGCCGGCAGGTCATCGCCAAGTCGGTCAAGCTAACCAGCGCTAGCGACGCGGCACTCACGTTGATCTATCCAGCCGATTCCGCGCAGCCAAGGCGGTTGCCAGTGTGGGACGTGCTCACCCCGCGCGAGCAGGAGATCGCGGAGTTCGTAAGCGCAGGACTTACCACCAAGGAGATCGCGTCCCGGGCCTTCGTCAGCGAGAACACCGTCAAGCAGCATCTCAAGCGAATCTTCGCGAAGACCGATGTCCGTAACCGCGCCGAGCTCATGCAGCGGGTCTGGGCCGCGACCGGCCGCGACGACGTGCGCTCATGCGATGCCAGCCCCGTCGCTGAGCGCCGCAACGAGCCCTAACGGACCTCGCGCTTCCCCCGCGCTAAGCCGGAAAGCCGCCGCCCAGGCGCCTGCTCAATCGGACACGGCGATGGCACGCTCCGGACAGCCGACCGCGCCGAGCCGCGCGAGGTCGGCGAGTTCTGGCGGGAGCGGATCCGCCAGCACCGTGCCGTGGCCGTCCTCGTCACGCAGGCCAAACACGTCCGGCGCCGTGATGTGACACAGGGTGTGTGCCCTTGGCAGCGGTTCTCATCGATTCGGACCCTGGCCATTCCCTACCTCCTCGTCCAGCTGACCGTGACGTCCAGCGCCTCGACCTCTGCGCCCCGCACGTAGAGCGGGTTGATCTCCAGGCTCTCCAATTCGTCGCCGATTCCCGCGGCGAGCGCACCCACCCGGCAGATGACGGCGGCGACGGCGTCGAGGTCGGCGGGCGGCCCGCCGCGGTATCCGTGAAGCAGCCGCCGCCCGCGCAGTTCGTCCAGCATCCGCGCGACCTCGGCCCGGTCGACCGGCAGCCGCCGCACGCTGGCATCGTCGAGGATCTCGGCCCAGATGCCGCCCAGGCCCACGGCGAGCAGTAGCCCCCACTGCACGTCGCGTACGACACCCACCAGCAGCTCTATGCCGCCACGGCGCATCGGCGTGACCAGGACCGCCGCCTCGCGCAGCCCGGCCGCCGCCCTCACCGCATCGAACGACGCGCGCATCTGATCGGCGCCGAGTACGCCCAGCCGCACCGCACCGATATCGCTCTTGTGTATCAGCGAACTCGAAACTGCCTTGACCGCCGCCTCGCCGTACAGTTCACCGGCCCGAGCCGCCGCCTCGCCGTCCCGGACCATCGCGCCGGGGACGACGGGGACGCCGTTCTCGGTCAGCAGCAGGCGTCCATCGGCCTCTGACCAGGTACCGATGCGGGGGCGGCCGGGGATCGCGACCGGCGCGCCGAGGTTAGCCGGCTGGGGCGGTTCGGATCGCCGGGTACCGAGGCGGGCGACGGCGGCCACCAGGTGTTCGGCGTTGCCCCAGGCGAACGGCAGCCCGAAGTCGCGCAGACACTCGCGGGCCGACGCGGACAGGCTCACCTCGTTGCCCGACGCGATCAGCACGCCGGCGCGGCCGGGGTCCGGCTTGCTGGCGCGGGCGAGGGCTTCCAGCAGCGCATCGGACGCCGCGGTGCGGTGCTCGGGCAGAGGGACCTGGCAGAGCACCGTCTGCACGGCGGGATCGCCGCGCAGTGCGCGCAGTGCTGTTTCCAGGATCTCCGGACGTGACATCACCGCGCCGGTGACGTCGAGGGGGTTGGTCACGCGACCGAAAGCCGCGATAGGCCCGGCGATCTGCTGGGTGGTCATGTCCGAGAGCTCGGCGAGTTCCAGCCCGTGCCGGTCCGCGGCATCCGCGATGAGGCCGCATGCGCCACCGGAGATCGCTATCGCGCCCAGCGCCCCACCTGGGGCACCGCGGCCGCCGCCCAGGGCCAGCGCAACGCCCGCCGTCGTCAGCAGTTCCTCGGGCGTATCGACGCGGAGGATGCCTGCGCTGCGCAGCGCAGCGCTGACCGCGCGGTCATCGCCGGCGATCCCGCCGGTATGGGCGGCCACGCTGCGCGTCGCAGCGGCGCTTCGCCCGACCTTAATCGCGACCACTAGCTTGCCACGCGCGCGAGCGCGCTCGGCAGCAGCGAGGAACTTGTCCGGGCGTCGCACCGTCTCGAGGAACAGGCAGATCACCCGCGTGGCGGGATCGTCGGCCAGATAGCCGATCACGTCGGCCACATCGATGCACGCCTCGTTGCCCATGCCGACCAGCAGGCTGACACCGAGGTCAGCCGCGGCCAGCACATCGAGCAGCTCAGCGGCGACGCCTCCGCTCTGGGACACGATCGCCACCGGCCCGGGGTGCGGCAGCGGGTGCCGGGGCAGCGGCGGGAAGAGCCCGACCCGGGCCGCCGGGTTGACGTAGCCGAGCGCGTTGGGCCCGAGCACCCGAAGGCCCACGTCCCGCGCGCGCTCGGCGAGCCCGCGCTCGGCTGCCGCGCCTTCCAGGCCGGTCTCGCTGAACCCGGACGCCAAGACGATGATGTCGGCGATGCCCGCCTTTGCCGCGTCATCTAGGACGGCGCCGACCTGGCTGGCCGCGGTAAGGACGAAGGCGACGTCGACCGGGCCACGCTCGGCGGCCATCTCGGCGAGCGAGGCCCGCGCCGGCCGCCCGCGCACCTCGGGCCGCAGCGGATTGACCAGTTCCAGGCGGCCGTCGAATCCCATCAGGCCCAGGCCGTCCAGGATGAGGGTGCTCCACAGCGAGCGTTCCGACACTCCGACGAGCGCATTCGACCGCGGCGCGAACATGGATGCGAGCTCGGGTCGCACCGCCTGCGTTGGGGTCATGGCCCAGATTCCGCCGCCAGGCGGCGCTTGGCGGCGAAGGCGCGGGGACCGTCCTGGCCAGCCGGGCTGTTCCGCAGGGCCAGCCATTCGGCGTCGTTGACGAGCCAATGCTGTGTCTCGAGCACGGGCTCGCCGCGCACCGCGCCGTAGAACGCCCGCTTACAGGCGCGCACCGCCGCTGGAGGCAGGGCCGCGATACGGTCCGCGAGCGCCAGCGCGGCACCAAGCTCCTCGCCTGGCGGCACCACCCGGTTAACCAGGCCCCAGGCCAGCGCCGCCGACATGTCGATCTCGGACGGCGCGATCAGCCACTCGAAGGCGATCTTGCGCGGAACGTGGTCGGACAGGCGGACCGTTCCGCCCATGCTGGCGAACAGGCCGTGCTCGATCTCGGTGAAGACGAACCGGACGTCGCTGGCGGCCACCACCAGATCGCACGCGAGCAGCAACTCCACGCCGCCGGCGTAGGCAGGACCGTTAACCGCGGCGATGATGGGCGCGGAGACGAAATGCTTCACCAGGCCGAGGAAGCCCCACTCCTCATGCCCGCGCGCGTTCGGCGTCGTTCCGCCCGCCACCTCCTTCAGGTCGGCTCCGGAGCAGAAGGACTTGGCCGTTCCGCCGTGGATGACAATCACCCTTACGTCCGGGTCAGTATCGAAGCGCTCCAGGGCGGCGCCGAACGCGGTCGCCATGTCGGCGTTGACCGCGTTGTGCACGTGCGGGCGGTTGAGGGTCAGCAGGCCGACGGCACCGCGGCGCTCGACGAGCAGGGGCCCGGCTGCTGGAGGGGTGACGGAACCGTCGGTGATGGGCACCCCGCCAGCCTGGCAGCCGACCGCCACGAAACCGAGACCCGAACGGGTGAAATCACCCTCGCTGTCCTCAGGAGTACCCAGCAGGGTGACACCATCTGCGGGCGCCAGAGCGTACGTTTCCCGCATGAGGAGTATCACGTGACCGAGCGAAGGACCACGACGTTCGACCACCACGGCGCCGAGCTCCCCCGTCGGTCGCACGACGTCTACGCCGAGATGCGGGAGACGTGCCCGGTGGCATGGACCGACGCGCACGGCGGCTACTGGATCGTGACCGGTGCCGACGAAGTGGGCGACGCCTCGCGTGATTACGAGCTGTTCACGTCCGAGCACGACACCGGCACGCACCTCGGCGTGACGATACCGGCGCAGCCGAAGTATTCGGGAATGATCGAGTCCGATCCGCCCTATTTCACCGTGCTGCGCAAGGCGGTCACCCCCTGGTTCTCTCCGAACGCCGCCAAGGCGGCAGCACCGGACATCCGCCGCCTCACGGACTGGGCCATCGACCAGATAATCGAGCGCGGCGCGGGTGACCTCACCCTGGACGTAGCCACTCCGATCCCGGCGATGCAGACGATGATGCTGCTCGGCCTGCCGCTGAAGGAATCGGAGTGGCTAGCCGACCTCTTCCACCGTGAGACCTGCACCCCGCCGAATTCGCCCGACCGGCCTCAGGTACACGCGGACATCCTGCGGCTGCACGAGACCCTGCACCACTGGACGTTGGAGCGGAGGGCTCATCCCGGCGACGACTTCCTGTCGTTCCTGGCCACCGCGGAGTTCGACGGCAAGCTGATGCCGGTCGACGAGGTGCGCGGCAATGCGTTCTTGATGCTGGCCGGCGGCGTCGACACCACCACCGCCCTGCTGAGCCACACCTTCGTTCACCTGCAGCAGAACCGGGCGGCCCGCAGGTTCTTGATCGAGGACTTCAGTCGGCTGCCGCTGGCTTGCGAGGAGTACCTCCGGTGGGTCACGCCGGTGCAGGGTATGGCGCGGACCGTCACGAGAGACTGTGAGTTCGGTGGCCAGCCGCTGCGTAAGGACGACCGGGTCTGGATCTCGTGGGCGTCTGCCAACCTGGCCCCTGAGTTGTTCGTCGAGCCGGAGCAGATCAAGCTCGATCGCTCGCCGAACCGGCATTCGGCCTTCGGCCTGGGCATCCATCGTTGCCTCGGCTCCAACCTCGCGCGCGTGGTCTGGAGGATCGTGGTGGAGCAGGTACTCAGCCGCATGCCTGACTACGAGCTGGACCTGAGCGCCGCCGAGCGCTACCCGAGCATTGGCATCACGAACGGCTGGAAGTACACACCTGTGACATTCACACCTGGCTCTAAGGTAGGTGCCGAGCTCTGAGAGCAGGCCCGACCCGGCCGGGCCAACCGCCTCGTGGCCGACGCTTAGCGCGCTCAGTCGCTAAGGCCCAGCTCGGCAGATGGCTCGCAGCCCGTAACCGGCCCATGATGGAAGCAGCCGGCAAAGAAAGTCATCGATAGGCGCCAGCGTCGGCCTGCGAACCAGCCTTCGCTCCGGCAAGATGCTGTCCGATTCAAGGACCACCAGAGCAAAACCGGCAGCGGAAAGCTCTGAGATCAGCTCGCGGCGTGAGAATAGGTAGTAAGGAAACGGCCTCGCCTCATTCTCGACG
>Ga0137381_10002785_pt1 | contig 12263 bp, 18 predicted proteins | sample SagtaG_16_FD_104808 | JGI IMG/M metagenome (GOLD analysis project Ga0137381, IMG submission 104808) | Vadose zone soil microbial communities from Sagehorn Ranch, Mendocino, California, USA - Sage2_L_115_16 metaG | ecosystem: Environmental > Terrestrial > Soil > Vadose zone | place: USA... | reverse complement strand
GCTCTTGATAAAGTCGAGACGGCTGCGAAGGCACGTTGTTGCAGAGACTTTGGGATTGGTACAGAATACGCTCTCGATATGGAAGCTGAGGAAACACCTGCAGAAGGTCAAGATGCATCTGAGCAGCTGGCGACAATCAAGGCTGAAGTCAAGACGCTGGGACTCGCCCGTAACCCACAACAGTGGTCAGCCTGGAAGAAGACAGTCATCGGTCGCGACCTGGCCGATGGCAAACTTTCCAGCGTCCATGTCGCAAAGATGAAAGCAGCCGTTGAGGTGCGCAAGAGTCAAGCGGCATAGTTGAATAGGGCGAGGCCTCCGGGTCTCGCCACTTTTGAGGAGGAAGATAAGCAATGGGACTTTTGAATTGGAAGCATGAGCAGTATCATCGTGAGAAGATCACCAGGGCGTTGAAGGTCCGGGGCCTCATTCCAGATCCCAACTCTTGGGAAGTTCACGGACCGCATGAGGGAATGAATTATCAAGTGTACACTGGCTATGCTACTGATAAGGACAATCCCAACGATACGTACTGCCTGGTTTTCTGGCCTGGTCGTGGAGTTTGGGAGATAGATGATCCATCGGATTGGTGGAAGAAAGGCGAGCCCGAGCGTAGGATCACGCAATATCTTACATAAGACATAAATCGAGTGAAGTCTTACATAAGACAATTTTATAGGGCAAGAGAGGTAAGCAGCATAAGTCACCACTTATACAAAAGTGCTATCTGAACGTAACAGTCAGATAGCACTTTTATTATGTCAAGTTGTGTACCTGGTCAACGCTTGCAGGGAGGATAGTAGCCGGTTGTGCGTTCACGATAATTATTCTTTTAGAGAAAGCTTATTGTATCCCATAGCGCGCCAGATGCGAAGTTACGAGCTTACTATCCTGGTCACTCGAAACTTGAAGCGCCTCAAGATAAATCGCTGTGGTTTGAAGGCTCTTGTGCCGAAGGACACGAGACACGGAATACAGGTCACTCCCTGAAATTTTTCTGAGCCAGGCGCCGCTGTGGCGTAGTGAGTGCATCGAAAACTTCGCTTCTGAGATGCCGGCAAGCCTGCAATAGTGCTTTAATCTCTTCGCTATACTGCCGCTCGTAAGCGGGCGCAATTCGCCAGGGCGTACGTTGCTCGGGCCCCCATGTTGATTGACATGTGCTGCAAACACCGGGTCCTGTGGACGGATTGTTTGCAGGCGTCCGCTTAATTGGAGATAGGCACAAATTTTTTCGTAACATTCAATCGGTAATTCCTGGATGTCCGCTTCATGTGAGTGGCCTTTCCCGAAAAACCGGAAGCTATACGCTTCACGTACTGATCCGTCCTGATCCACAATCGGACCAAAGGATATATCACCCCAGAGAAGCCCTGCTAATTCCTCACGGCGCCGACACGTAACCAGGTAGGTGTAAAAACAGGCTGCGTCTCTCGCGAGCAGAATATCGGTAGGATCGCTCATGCACGCAAAGAAGCGCTTAAGCTCATCAGTAGTAAGCGTTTTGTACGCACGGTTAGGCGTGTGATGCTTGTAGCCAGCTACAGGATTGCTCAGCCTGAACAGTTCTGTAGGTCCTGTAGGTCCTGGTATTGTCCAGGCTGAGCAGAAATCAAAAAACATTTTCAAGATCGTAGCGCGCTGATTTTTTGTTGCCGTTGCTGGCATCGTGCCTTTTTTGTGCGGGCCATTTGTGACCGATTGAATGAACTGAGAAATTTGGGACCTGCTCACGATGCAAGGGTCCGGGTGCTCAGAGAAAAACCGCGTCAAGATGCCCTTGTAACTGATGCGCGTTGCCTCAGAGTCTGATTTGCTCACTTCCTGTAGAAAGGCTTCATATGCTGCTTGCCAGTGCTCATCAGCAAAAAGCGGCTTGACTTCCCGAGCAGGTGGTTTTGCTGGATTAGGACCGGCAAAAATGCCCTGCGAAGCCGCATAATCGAAATAGGCTCTAATTGCGGCCTTGCGCCTCTTCACGGTTTGGTCAGACGGTGCACCATGGTATGATGGCTGCTCGCAGAATTGAGTCACCTGGTCGCGTGTGACGGCTTCTGGGTCATGCTGGATGAAAAAGCGCTCCAGCGTTGTGGTGTGATCCTGAATAAGCGGGTGAGACTCACCCGCTGCGGTGAGACTCTCCAGGTATGATTTCAAGCATTGTCGCCAGGTATCCATTAACACCCCCTTCTGCTGTCCTTACATAAGGACAAATTGTCGTCGGTATGACTCACAAGAAAAGAAATCGTAACGTTACGATTGTCATTCTTCCAGTTGGGCAAGGGCTCGCTCTAGTAGCACCATTGGCGCATTGACGACAAAGATACGTCCCTCTTTTCGCCCTGCATTGACGCGGTAGTGGATAGTAAACGCTGGCCAGCCTTTTTGCTCCAATACGCGGGTAAGCCGTTCTTGCTCGCTCCGCTTTACTGGCTGCTTCGATTGCTTTTTGTCGAGTAACCCTTCAATCAGTTCGTCGCGTTCGACCAGCTGGTGCTCTAATTCTGCGATGCGCTCCGTCAGCTCTGCCTTTTCCCGTTCCCTGTAGGCTTTCTGCCGGCAGCGGTCGCTGCAATACTCCCGTTTGATAGGCCCTATCGCCTTTTGTTCAAACGTATTCGTACATCCCTCTCGCTGACAAGTGGCTATCATCGCTTGCTTGCTCCTATCATTGTAACGTTATGATGTATGTAACGTTACAATGATAACATGGATAGGGCAAAATTTCAATGATGCGTATTCGATGCTACAACCAAAACAGCGACTCCAACACAACAGAACAGAATGAGCCAACTCATCATTCTGCGTAGTCCTGGCTCTAAATGCGACCAGAACGCGATAAACAGGATAACGACCACAATGAGGAGTAGCCACATCAACGGGTTACTATCCAGCGAAGATCCGCCATACATTGGTATGCCTCACTTTCTTGCTTATTTGACTCGTTGCACTCCATGTCTCTTACACAACTCATCAAATTCTCGGTCTGCTTGCTTGGATGCCCTATCTTGCTTCGCGTTGATTTGAGCTTCATTGTACTTGCGCACCTTCTCAACCTCACTACTGAGTTGATCAAGATAGTCCATGGCCTCTTTCCCTTGTTGAGCAATGTGCTCTGCTTGTTGCTTACGGTTCATGATTGTTTCCTTCCTTTCTTACAGCAAGCTTGCTATAATCGTGTTCAATTCTTGAGACGCTTTGATGTACGCATTGCCAGAAGTGGCACCCCATTCCTCTTTAATGATTGGCTACCACTTCCGTATGACCGCTTTGAGTCTTTCCCGATGCGCCTGGTCTATCCAGCACATCTCTAATAATGCCCCTGGCGATGTATTGGTAAGTGATGCCCTGGCCAGAGTATAATACAGAATCCAGAATGACTCGAGCTGCCGCCCTTCTTCCATCCCTACCCCAACGTCAAGCCTAATGACCTCGATTTCTTCCTCATCTGCTTGCAGAACGCGGATAAGCCGGGTCTTCTCATCATTCCCATCACCCGCCAGGTGCTGCTTATATCTTTGCGGGAGGTCTGTCGTTAGACCAACATAGAAGATACCAATAGACTTACTCGCAAGCGCATACACATCACAGATTGTCAGATCACATCGAACCACGTTAGGGCTCTCCTTCTTGACTGAACTGTGCCAGGTCAACAATATACTTCATGACCTGGGCATATTCTTCACATGCCTGTTGATATTTCTCGCCCCTGGATTGTTTGATGCCCCACACTTCTGCGATGATATCACCCCTATTGGTGACACCTAGTGCTTGCTTGTGCATAACTGGCTCTACTTTGGCCTGTAGAGCGGGCTCTAACCGCTTTCCAAACCGCCTGTGAACCGGGTGCAAACCGGGTGTAGAACTGCTTTCCACGATACCTGCCGCAGGTGGTTCGGCAGGTGGTAATAATGCGGTTATGGCCTCATTGCTCGCGAACGGTACACGCACTTCACGCGCTACTGAGAGCGCTGTTTTGAGATAGACGTGCCCCTGGTCGCCTAATCCCTCCTCATTGATGGATTGCCCTTTTTGCAAGTCCAGGATGATACGCGCTGTGGTCTGGTCGCCGCCAGTGTAGAAACCTGTGCGGAAGCATTCGCGCACCCCACTGGATGTGCCCAGCGTCTTCACAAGCATATCCTGGGTCGCACCGATGAAACACAGATCGTACTGCCGCCCCTGGCGCAAGAGCTTGCCAAGTAAGGGCATAATCTCTGGTTTCTCATCAACGACCGCCGGTAATTCCTCTATCGCGATATAGGTAGGGGGGCCTATCGGCTTGCCGTCATGCTCGCGATTGATACGATTTTGCAGTTCCCCGCGCGCCAGCTGCTCGACTAACGCATAGGTATCTCCAACATCGCGAACAGGCGGGAGCGCCAGGCGACTGGCAATCGGACGCCAGTCCATGCCTTTCTTGAGAGGAGCATAGTGGATATCGCAGAGGTAGCACACTGCATTGAGATAGAGCAGCTGCGCCAGGATGCCGCGCAATATATTCGTCTTGCCCCCGCCGGTGGGGCCAGTGAGCGCGATGTGCCAGAGCCTATCCATAGAAACAAGCATCTTTTCTTGGACAGATCGCGCCAGGAAGATACCCGAGGGCGACGGTCGCCAGCCTGCCAATTCTTGCAGGAGGTCATAGGGGGCCGGTACTTCTGTGATGATAGGTGGCTGAGCAGGTTGCCCCGGCTGTGTCTCACGCTTCAAGGATGGAAGGGCCAGGATGGATTCAACCGACGCATTGACGATATACCGCTCAGCAGGGAGGTAGTGCTGCTCAAGCCACAACTTCGCGATATCGGTAGTGACCTGATGGTTGAAGTGTGCCTTTTCCTGGTTTAGCTTTTCCAGCGCCAGGAAGTGCGCGCGATCAGCGGCGAGCTTTTGCTGATAGGGTTGAGAGAGCTCGAGCGCCAGGCGTTGACGTTCGCGTGTTGCCGCAGCCTGCCTACGTCCTTGTGGTATCCAGTGCCATTTTAGGACGATTCCCACCACGGCGATGATAATGAGAAAGAGAGCCAGGAAAATCAGCATATGCTATGCTCCTACTAGTCATGCGAGTAAGAGCCTGATAAGATGCTCTTAGCCAAGCACGACGGCTAGATCGTTGGTGTTTGGTTAGCTGGCCGTGTTGTCTTGAGCTTCACGGTCAGCGGCGGATCTACGAAAGTTTCGCTACAATCTCAGATTCCGTCATGCGCTCCAATTTCTCGATAGGAGCAATATACTTGTCCTTCACCTTCCCGGCTTGCTTGCGAGCTGCGTACAGATAGCGCCCGCGTGCAATCGGCTTCACATGTGGCGTCCATCCATACGCCCGAATCACCTGCTTTGCCTCATCCTCTGTCAACAGTTTCATACTCCCGAGAAGTTGTCTAAACTCAGTATACCTACACGTTGTCTAAAATGCAAGATGCGTGGAAAAATCGCGCCAGAATGGGCAAGAAATAGCCTATACCGATGGAAGGGTACTGATGGACGTAGGGGCCAAAAAATCGCATCCTATTGCGTTCTACTTGCGAGTAAGATACTATGCAGATACCTTGCATCTATCATGCAAAATACACAACGTTGGGGGATACGATGAAGACATTCACTTTGCAAGAGGCTTGCATTGCACTTGCAGTAGAAGCAACTACACTCTACCGTTGGATGGAACGGGCCGGCATTGAGGCAGAAACAGACTCCGCTGATAAGCGCCGTCGCACGCTCACCCAGGCCCAAGTACAGCAGCTCGCCCGCGCTCACCATAGGACGTTGCCCAAGAGTATCAAGGGTGAAGGCCTCGACCAGGATGCTATGCAGCAACAAATAGACGCGCTAGAAAAGCATGTTGCAGATCTGGAGCACAAACTAGAGAGGCTGACCAGCGCTCCAACAACACGGATATTGAGGCCTCCACGTCCTGAATACATAACAGAAGCGCCCGCGCCAGGCGAGCGCCTTCCTGGTGGCTACGTACCGATTTATGACCTCGTCAAAGAACATGGCCTGGTAAGACAGCGCCAGGCGATTATACGCCACATGGCCCCCTGGATTAAGCAAGGTCATTGGAAACGTGAAGGACACGCAGTCGAGAAAGCCCTGGACCAGGAAGGGGTACGTGAGTTTATGCGCCGCTATGGTGCACAAGAGTAACCTATGCTCTAAGCGTTGCAGGCCCGCGTGAATTTGTCTTATGTAAGACTAGAACAAGTGTATGGAAGTCTGTTTCAACAAAACGCCCCTCGCAAATCGCCAAACGGGAGCGCACGGCAAGCCACGTCGTGAGGGTAGCCGTCGCAATGGTCTTGGCAGCGTTGGATGGATTGCAACCTCATTTTCCTGTATACTCAGGAGTATACAGGAATGTCGCAATGGTCTTGGCAGCGTTGGATGGATTGCAACTCCTTTTAGGCTCTTTTCAGTGGTCGCGATAGGTGCAATCTAGTGACACTGGACAGAGGCCAGTGGAGACCACTGCAATCTAGCCCCATTCCTTTATGTTCCCGTGTCGAACTCGGCTCAGAACGCGCCCCAGTGGTATGTGGTGTTCTCCACGCGGGCCTAGAAGCGGCGCGGCGTCGCCTGCAAGATTTTTCCAGCCGCTCACAATCCCTTGACAGCGGCTGCCGTTGGCATCGAGATACCACACGGTGTCGTTCACCTCAATGCTCATGAATTTCTCCCTGTCAACTTTGTTCATCACCACACCCTTTCAGAGTAGCGCACTTCGTAGGCGAACACGTCCTCCAAAATTCCGAGCCCGAGCGATACTACCCTGTCATCGTGATAACCAGATTGCGCGCCATATTGAGTATTGCCGGTTGCCTCATCCATTTCACGATTGAACACCTCGAGCTCTGCTTGCAGCGCGGCCAGGTCCACGATATCAGGCGATGCGTGCACCAGTCGCCACTGGAGACGCTGTAAGAGGGTTGCGACCAGCGCGCCCTTACCCAGTGACTCAGGCTGCTTACTGCGATTCCAGACTTCCCCGCCCACGAAACGCACGCCTATCACCTGGATATGCTTTGACTCAGGATGCAAGCGTAACTCACGCTGGAGCGCTTCACATGGGTGTGTACCGACGCCCGTTATATCAACCCGTACCTTGACCTTACGATGCCAAAAAGGTGGCTCACGCAGAAGCTCGGCCAGGTAGATAACCTGGTCAGGGTAGGGCAAGGCGTGCATCACTTCCATATGGTGCACCATATAGTGCGTCTCCATAATGGGTGCACCATAGTGTGCCGGCGTCCTGAAACCCTTTGGAGTGACGTACTCAGGCACGTACGCCTTTGGGTCCCACTTGCCAGGGACGGGCCGCTGCTCCATACGCACGAGCGCGATTGCAGCCGGGTCCGGGTGCTGACCAGGGTCATACCCCAGGCACAACGGGCCCGGCTGCTCGGGGCTCACGCCGTCGCTGCTAATCGTCTGGGTCGAGCGTCGAATGTCCATCGCGATACCTCCGGGTCTGCCAGGGCTGCGATATCCTCAGCAGAAAAAACAGCTCCAACCGGCTGCAGGAATTTACACATGTACTCACTCTGAAACCAGTAGTCAGCCATCAGCCTTTTTTGTTGGGCGAGAAATTCAGGGCTAATTCTAGGGCACTCCGTTGCAGGCACTTCAAAGTATTCGAAGCCCTCAGCTTTCCTATCCAGGTAGCATTGATACCACCATCCACGAGCGCCCCATGGTGTGCTGAGCGCGATTAAACGGCCATTTGAGACGGCCAGGAAGGGCAAGACGGAGAGGAATAAGCTATCAGGGATGCGACTGGCTTCATCCAGAATGAGACACGTTACATTAGCCAGCCCTCTCAACGTTTTTTCTGTACCCGGCAATGCCAACACACGCGACCCATTGGTGAGCTCCAGGTGAAGCACACTATCTTTATCTGATGGTACGAGTTGTCCTGAAGCCGCATAGATGTGATGGCAGTAGCGTAGAAGCTCAGCACTTTGACGCTGCGACGACGAAACCAATAACACCAGGCTCTCATCCTGATAGAGCGCCGTGTGCATACCGATGTCACCCGCTACAAACGATTTACCTGCTTGCCTGGAGCAATTGAGAAGTATCTTCTTGGACTTGCTTCTCACCGCTTCCTCTTGCCATGGGTCAAGTGTGATACCGGCTGCCGCGGCGAGTCTCGCCGGGTCCAGACGCATACCGAGATTAGTTAAGCCCTGCACTCCCAGCCTCCAATCGCGCAAGAGCACCAGCCACGGCTATGGCTGCCTCGGGAAAGGGTGAGAGCGCGCCAGCAATAGCAAGCTCTATGCTTTCCCAGCTGCAAGGTAGCCATACATTGACCTCTGGCGCGTCGCTCAAATCACCGAGCAGTTTGGCTTGCAGTTCGATTTGTTTCTGTACCCTATCAATCGCTTGCAGCGCCAGGGCAAACTTTTTGGGGTCCGCCTGGCAGGCATCGAGAATCTTGAGCGTTACCGCGTTAATGGCCCTCAGTTGCTTCAGCACATCCAGCGTTTTGGCCTCATCGCGTGCCGCCCCTAGCTCTTTGGCTGCTTGCTTGATATGCTCGGCCATATGGCGTTCAATCGACTTGTAGCCTACATTGAACTGGGACGCTACATGACGATGAGACGCGCCAGATGCGACGGAAAGCTCTATTTCGGCCCGTTTGGAATTGCTACAGATGGTACAGAGCCTGGCCAAAGGACTTACTCCCCGTTAATAACCTTGTTTCGCGCTTCAATCGCCTTGGGATCATTGCGAGGCAAGGGCAGGCCCTCACCATGCCAGGCATACTCGCCCGCCGCTATTTCTGCCTGGCGCTCTGCTGCCTGAGCATCGTGCACCTGGTCATTGTCTCGATAGAGCTGACTCAACGATGGAATGTTCACCGGGCCGTTTGCTTCGCGCTTCGCTGCCATGGCCAGATTGCGCTCTTGGGCACGCCGCTGCCAAAAGGTGTCTGAATCCGTTGGAGCGTCGGGCGGTAGATCATTATAAACAAAACTGCCCATTATGCCCCTCCTTTGAGATGCTCGCGCAACCTGCCAACGAGTAACCGGGAAACGGGCTCAAGGTCGGGCTGGCCTATGCGGCTATGGCTCATGCGAGTAAGAAACGCCTCGAATACTTCGCTAGGTGAAGCGTCTCGGGCCCAATCTTCCCACTGTTGATGGTCGTTCGAAGTCTGTGGATTTTTGGGGAGATGTTCGTGAACAACCATTTACTTACCTTTCTTGAGGTACGGATTTTTCGCCGGTGACCAGTTTTGCCTCCGCTTCGTTTCAGCGTCAAGCTGGGCGGCCACCTGTGCTGACTGTGCCTGTGCCTGTGTGTTTGCCGCTACTTTGGCTGGCCAGTTGTGCTCATACGCAACTATGTCACGATAGGCTGCTGCTTGCGCGGCTACTTCAGCAGGGCTCCCATTATTCGCGAGTTCTTGCGGGGTCGGCTTGTTCGTAGAGTTAGAGTCTGTCAATGCGTTTCTCCTTTTTTGCGGTTCCACCCCGGACACGCGGGCCCGGGGTGTAGGAAGGAGTAACCTGGTCTTCAATGTGGCTATCTCTTCCCTTCCCACTTATCCCGAGCAGGACGCACCGGCCCTGCTCTGTCCATGGCAGGAGCAACCAACCAATCCCTCACTCGATAGAAAGTGTCTGCATGGGCGTGGTGGCTGCTTGCCTGAGTTCATTATAACATAGGCACATGTGCCTATGTCCTGTTGTCAGCACGCAATTTTCGCACAGATTTCACATATGTAACAGCCGCCGCCAGCATATTTCCAATACTTGCGATGGAGGTCCCGAGCAGGGCAAGTATCTACGCTGGACCAGCGCATGAGCAGCGACAGGGCCTGTCGATGTTTGCGCATTGCCTTGTGTAACTCTTGTGTAACATGGGGGCTCGGCCATATTTCATCAGGACTAATCAGGATTAACCGCCGCTCTCTCACTTCCAACAACAAGCTATCCAGCGTCACCCCTACACCTCCAGCTCACGATAGGCGACACATAGGCGCTCTTTCTCAGTACGCCTATCCAGGCCATTGATGAGACACCACGCCTCAAATCGGTCAAGCTTCTTTGGAAAGCTGCCATGGTTGCCATGGTCGCAAGCATAATAGCCGTCAGGGTCGATCACTACGCTAGGTGTCTTCTCTTTGCGCCACGATGCCAGAAAACGCCCATTGCGCACCTCGGCTATCTCTTCCCAGGTGTGTGCATCATTCCATGCCCTGATAGCCAATTTTGCCACGTCGGTACTCTGAGAGCAAGCAGTACGACACTCCAAAGGTTTATCCAATAACAACCCCCGCGCCGCCGGTGCTTCATCGGTTGCTTGTGTAACAATGATCTCAGGAATACATGACGCCGGCGCAGTCGCTTGCGAGATGAGCCAGGTTAAGCGGGTCCGGTCGGATTGGATACCAGTTGATTTCATAGCCACCTGGTCGCCGGGGAATATCACCTCGGCCTCACACTCATGTGCTGCATTGCCAATCCGATAGAAGCAAGGCCAGGAGTAGCCAAAATCAGCGCGATCCACGCCGCCGGTATTCTGGTCGCTGCCAATCGGGAAAACTTCAGGGACCTCCAGGAGTCCGGGGCAGATCTGCGTCAGGTGAGCATAAAACGCTTTGCGATCTACGGCGCAATCAACATAGACTTCTAAATGTCCCCGGCCTGGTCGCCGTTTCCAGTAGACCGATGGAATACCAGCCGTGGCAAGCAGCTGCATCCATGCCAGGTGCTGACCATCGAGTTCAGGTGTATCACAATCGAAGCCGAGCAGCCAGGTTGTACCATCGTCTCGTGAGGGCCTGGACCCATAGATGTGCGCAAGGTCGCCGTGCAGGTACGCCGCGATATTCGGAATATAGTCCTTTGGCTTAGAAATGTACTTTGCGGCCTGGGCGAGCTGGCCGGTACTCACGATGATCTGGCCGTGCCCTATACGCTTCTGTAGCCAATCTTCTAAAGAGAAGCCATTCAGCGGATAGCCGGGCGTCATCTTGCCGGCTGGCAAACTTACATTAAATGTAAGTTTCTCGACCTCGACCGCCGGTGCAACTTGCGCGTCTTCTGTAGCCGTTACTGGGTCGTAAGCAGGGGCAGATGTGAGAGCCTTTTCCTCAAACTCAAAAGGCTCTCCAGCCTGGAGACCTTTTTCAGCCTCTCCAATTTTCGGTGGCCAGTATTCCATAGGGGGAAGTGGCTCATTGTCGTCTAGTTCTTCAGTGACTTTCGTATAACCGCAACAATCGCATTTATGGATTTCTTGGTGCTTGGTACGTCTGGTTGTTACCTGGAGGTTGTTGGTCCGGCAGCTGGGGCAATACTTCCCATTTCCGTTGATGACGCGCTCTTTCTCTTCAGGCAGAGGAAGTTCATCGGGGTAAGCTGTCCACAACAGGTCAGTTGGATCAATATAGGTGAGGTTGCATTTCTGACCTTTTTTTGTGGTGTAAGGTTCAACTTCGTGGGTTGCCTCAAATCGTTCACAGATGTTCATGAGGTAACGACTTGCTGAACTTTCAGACATGCCAATCTGTTCTGCAACCTTATCTATAGGTAGTCTCACCAGTCCCTGCTCGTTGGGCTTTTCCTTGTCAATGAGCGGTAAGGCAGCAGCCCAGGCGAGTTTTTCTCCTGGAGCAAGTTTCTTGTTCTCGACTGGCAGAAGACGATAGAAGCGTTGAATGACCTTCTGCTGAGTCTCAATAACCTCGATGAGCTTGTCCTTACTCATTGAGTTGTAAGCAGGTTGCGCAGGTATTTGCATCATTGCTACCATAGCGCCACCTCACAGACTGGCGTGTGAAGCGACTTTAACGTGCCGTCATTGCGTACCATGACGGCACGTGTTATCATGTAGTCAGATTCTACCTTGACAGGTATATCTGAACACTGTATTATGTCAAGTAGATTTGGTGAATGCATAATTCACTCCTTGCAGAAGGACGCTCGTAGGCTGGCTACCCGGAGGCGTCCTTTTTGCTGCCCTGAACTAAAATTGCCAATAAAAAAGCGCGCAGAAGGGCATTCCCCCCTTGCGCGAAAACATTGATACATCGAACACAGCGCCAGCCACGTGTCCCACCTCCATAAATTCGTATGTCTCATTTTAAGCCATCCTGTTTGCTTGTGCAACACGTTTCGTCTCCACAATCCATATCAAAAAGTTATCTATTTCATAACCTTATGGTTATGGATTGTGGATAACTTGTGTAAAACCGAACATTTGTGTGGAAAGTGTGTTCAAAACTGTCCTACTCAGTCGTTGAGTATCCTTCT
>Ga0137381_10002783_pt1 | contig 12265 bp, 8 predicted proteins | sample SagtaG_16_FD_104808 | JGI IMG/M metagenome (GOLD analysis project Ga0137381, IMG submission 104808) | Vadose zone soil microbial communities from Sagehorn Ranch, Mendocino, California, USA - Sage2_L_115_16 metaG | ecosystem: Environmental > Terrestrial > Soil > Vadose zone | place: USA... | reverse complement strand
TGGGGTTGCTGCAAGGTCAGGACAAAACTAAACATCAGAATAACCAGTGCAACGATAATTTTAGGCGAGAGTACACTAATAAGGCCAAGATCGTTCATATCATATACTGACACATGTTGAAGCGAAATGGCCCACAAGAAGAAGGCAAATAGAGGAAGCAGAACGCATATAGCATCCAGAGGTTTAGGCAGCTTTAAGCTGTTTAGTCCAGGCAACCCAGGTTGTATGCTGCCCATCTTTAAAGTATCTATTAGCTGAATGTCTGATTGTTGGCCAAGCGGTGTACTTCCTATCTTTAGAGTATCTACTAATGACATATCTGATTCTTGCTTATATTTCAATTTAAAAAGATTCAATTAAACTCTCCATTCTTTGTATTGATTATCATTAAAATAATCCTTAGCTACTATATTGGTAATATCCAATGGCTATTAGATTACTCCATGCTCACCGAATCCTCTGTAGCGTTTTCCAGTCTACAAACAAGGGAGAGTTGAGTATTTATTGTATGCAAACTCTCGGGATGGGTGGTGTGTTGTTCAAGTCGAGCAGATCTCAACTGTGGTCTAGCGGGGCAATTGTTGCTTCCATTCCGCTGCATTGATTCCGTTGGTTCTGTCTCTATATAGTTCTTTTGAGGGTTCTCTTGCCGGGCCGCCTGCAAAGAACTATTCATAGGTCGGATGGTCTGATACACAGTAGGAAACATCAAAATCGCTTCAACCACGATTGCTATGACCCAACCCAGGCTCAGCCCCAACAAACCACCTAGATATGCACCCCCCATCGCTGTTACTACTTCCAATGCCCCACCGGGCAACATGCCGAGCATAGCACGTCCTACCCGGTCTTGAATACGACAGATTGAGATGTAGTGGTTTTTAATTATCAATGGAAACGCTGCAAGTCCCAAGATGCGCAGGCACCAGGTGGCCTGCTCCGCATAAGCGCTACCGAATAGCCCTAACACCTGCTTTGTCGCAAATTGCAGCAAACAATTAGCCAACACACTTGTCACGAGCGCAAGACCTATTGTTAGACGGGCTTTATGCCGCAACGAGGATTGTTGGGCGGAATTCATTGCATGTAGCACTGTGGTTAGGGCGATTGGCACATCAAATATAAAACTCGCAATCATCCAGGAAATGTAAAACCACGCATTCATTTTCGCTGAAAGTAGTACTGTGACCAGTACTGGCAGTATCAGGGTTGGTGCCTCAAGTGTCAAATTAAGAAGGTGATGCTGTAGAGCAGCTAGCCCCAATTTTCGCAGCAATCCCCATTGTGGGAAATAGGCTCTTCCCAACCATCCTTTTCTATATATGACAAAGCCAAGAAGGGTAGCCAGAGAGAGCGCAACCCCTCCTACCCACGTCGTATAAATCGTCATACCTGCCTTCTGTGATAAATACAGACCGATCACAAAGAGTAAAATCACTTTTGCTACGGCAAAAATCGTATTGCGCCAGAGTTGTAAACTCCCACATAGAATTCCAATCAGTGCCTGATCAAGGACCAGTGTGATAGCAGTAAGGCTGACGCCAGCAGCGAATACTACTATATTTGTGGCACTTGCTTTCAGGGGATTGAATTCAACCGAAGCATAGGGAGCGACAACTGCAAATAAGACGCCAATGCCTGCTCCAGCTACTCCAACCACAACCAGAGCTGTGCTGATAAGCGAGACTTCCCGTCCCGGCTGGCGTGGTAACTCAGTGATCAACAACGTTCCCAACCCCAACATACAGAAACTTCCCAACAGCAGCATAGTCGAGACAGAGGCAGATGCAATACCCACGGCTTCAGGTGGAAACTGCCGCGCCGCCAACCACCAGTATGCAAACCCCAAGGCCGATGTTATCACCGTCGTCCCGACTAATGACCCAGAATTGACCAACATGATATTGTTGGACCTAATCCATTGATAGAACGATAATCTCACCTTACTAGTTTTCCTTTCAAAGCAACAACATGCGAATTGCCTCGTGCAAGTACTTTATGCATTCGATGCATTTTATGTCGACTCTGTAAATAGGCTAGTGGGCCATACAACATTCCTTTGCGCATAAGCATAGTCAATTTTTTTTGATCGCCTTGCGACTTCTTACTGTTTTTAGGTGACTGAGGATTTAAGACGAAAAAGAGGGCATAAGGGACTTTAGCAATGAGATCAAACAGAAGTAGCGGATTTTCGAGCACACTTTTCATCAAGAATGCTGTGAAGCCAATCCCATAATTATAGATTTGCTTACGCAGTCCGGCATAGTCACGACGATGAAGATGGTAGGCCAGTGCCCTGGGTTGATAGACTAACTTGTAGCCTTGCATGATTACCTGGAAGAATACCGCGATATCTTGACCATTACGCGATGGGCCATTACCTCCGAGAGAAGGGTCAAATCCACCCATACTGTGTAAGAAGCCAGAGGTGAAAGCCATGCTTGCCCCTGTGCCAAATCGTCCCGCAGCATAAGGATGGAACGGCATTGGTAGAGAATTCTTTCCCATGTTGCGCTTGAAGATACGACTGGTAAATCCCCTGTTAAACCCACCATGCTCCTCGAATAAGAATTGCGCGAAGGTTTCAAGCTCTAATGGCAAGAGAAGTCCAGTAACACATGCTACATCATTATCCACACTGAAGGCTCTGACAAGCTCAACTAACCAGTAAGGATCAACAACCACATCATCATCAGCGAATGCAAGTATCGTGCCCCTGGCTACCATTATTCCACGATTGCGAGCCCAGGAAGGGCCAGGAAGATCTTCACGTACATAACGGAAATGAGGTGCGTCATGAGAAAGCTTTTCGACAAGATCAGCTGTTGCGCCCGTCTCTGGCGCGTTGTCCACGACGATGACTTCATAATGCGGATACTGTAAGGACATGAGCGAACTCAAGCATGCAGCCAGTTGCTCAGGCCGCTCATGGGTTGGAATGATAACACTCACAAAAGGAGCATCAACCATAAATCGTTCGCGCTCCTCAATACAAGAAGGTGTTCTGAGACAAGACAGACCTGCTTCCCTAAGTTCTGTCACTACGGGTAATCCATCTTGCTGCAGATGATCGATAATCTGAACAGCAAGCGTATGCCAGATACATCTAGCACACTCATCGGCACTCAGTCCCTCCTCTCCAAGTTCAAGTTCAACAATTCCCAAAGGCTGACTGTGCAAGCGAACAACGCAAAGAGCACGGTGATAGTGGTGGCCTGTTTTTTCATCAAAGGTTGACACATTGGAAAGTGGTTGCCTTAGTTCAACCTCCATGATGCGTATAGGAACAAATGATGGCACGTCACTAGAGGCCGTGGATATCTTTTCCTGTGTAGATAACATGTATATTTCCCCTTTTGAATCTACCCTTTATTGACTAACATCATGCTACTGGTCTTAACCCGCTGAAGTAGCATTCTCATCGTACTAAATTTCCTTTTCTATAAGCTGGAACCTCTGCCCGATAAGAGTAAATGTCTTCGGAGTCTTGTGGATTAGCCACCGATTTTCTAATAGTGCTAGCTTCTTTGTGTGGAGCAAAACACTGAGAAATGATCCCTACCAGATAGCCCACAGTTGTTATCATGAGCCCAGCAACGATAGCTCCAGCCCGAAGGAAACTCGTTAAGTCGAAGCGAAAGAAAGCAGCCATCACTCCACAAAGTACCCTCCTTGGAAGAGTGCGAAATGCGTAGTCGCGTTCAGAGGCAAGGCTATCTTTTGTACCCATATACTGAGCTATGATGGCTTTCGAGAGGCCTTCGCAATAACAGCGCGACCAGAAGTAGTGCCAGCTTGCACGATAGGGAGAAATATGGTGGTGAATTCTCGCATGAGGTTCGCAGAGAAAGACTTTTCCAGGCCAATGTTGCGTAGCTCGGATACACAACTCAGTTTCCTCTCCTCCCATTGGATGCTTACCAACACGTCCAATACCGATTCTAAAGCCTCCAACTGCTTCAAATACCTCTCTTCGAATACATATACAACCCCCATAGGGATTACGCACTACTGTGGGTGTATCAGGTAGATTCTGGTAGGTGCAACCAACAACCCAGTAGAACTCTTCAGGAAACCACATAGGGCGCTTACTCGACCAGAGTGGCTCCACTACTCCTCCTGCCCCCAACACGCCTGGATCATGACAACAACGACTTAATCGTTCTAACCAATCGGGCTCTGCTACTGCGTCATCATCAAGAAAGGCAATCAGTGCTCCTTGTGCTGCTGCTATACCACTGTTTCGAGCACCCGACAATCCTCGTGGTTCATTGTTCTCTATCGCAATAATACCCGTTATGTGCCTTCGAACTCGTTCAAATAAGCGCGTGTTGTGATCAATAACCACAATAATCTCACAGGGAGGAACTCTCTGCTGTTGGATCGATTCTACTGCTGCAACAAGATCATACCAACGTTCCTCTGTGTAAGCGCAAATTACGACAGAAACATCAAATGTTGCATCTATCATTGCTTAACAATCCTCCTTGTAGATACCGCCTTATTAAAGCGGAACTGCATCTTGCAAGTTGCCATGCTGGAGTACGAGCACGCAGGTACATCATGGTTATAACTGATAAACTGTGTCCGGTTAGCAGTGCAGCGAAACTGTCTACGTCTGTGTCTGCTCTCACCATAAGGCGTGCTAAAGCGTAGGGATCTGTAGACGTTGAACTCATTGCATGTTTGACAGCACAAGCCGATGTATATCCTGCTTCCCGAACTAGCCGTTGTGTGGTAGTACTATGATAGCCATAGGGATAAGCAAAACTTGTTACTGCTCGCCCTAGGCGATCTTCTAAGATTTCTTTGCAATGCACAATTTCATCGCGGGCCTTAGTATGGGGAAGAATATCAAGTTGATGATGGTAATGACCATGCCCACCGCACTCTATGCCACGCATACTGATTTCGGCTAACTGGTCCCATGTGAGTATAGGACGTTGATCCTCACCTTCTCGCCGTAGCCAACAACTCGTACCATTAACAAATGCGGTAGTAACATAAAGCGTTGCAGTGAAGCTATACCGCTCAAGCACCGGAAGGGCATCTGTAAAAAAATCCGCGAAGCCATCATCGAATGTCAAAACAACTGGTCGCTCAGGTAACGCAGATCCGCCTTGAATTAGTGCATTCGCAAACTGTGTAACAGTGATAGGAGTATATCCATGCTCATGCAAATATGCCATGTGCTTAGCAAATAACTCTGGAGACACAGCAAATGGCTTAAATTTCGGAGAAGCGTCGTGTGAGATACTATGGTACATAAGAATTGGTACTTTTTTCTTTTCAGGTAGGGCGAGCATTAAGCATTCCCTTTCTTAGATGAGTCCAATACCATTGCCTCTACTAAGTCTCCAGACCTCAAAACCGAGCCTTGATAGTCATAGCGTTTCTGGATTGGGTTGAAAAGCTTTCCTTCAGGAACAATGCTCCTTGATTTCGTTCTCTGCGAGAACATACTTCCGACGAAGTAGCCAACCGTCGTCAGAGTAAGCCCTGTGACGATCGCTCCAGCTCTTAGAAACCCAGACAGGCGAAGATGTAACAAGCTCTCTTTTACCCCTCGCACAACTCCTTGTGGTAAGGTCCGGAATGTGTAAATGCGCTCAGATGCAAGACTATCTTTTGCCCCTACGTATCTCGTCACAACTGCCTTCGATAGTCCTTCGGAATAACAGCGCGAACAGAAATAGTTCCAGTTTGTGCGGTTACCGGGTACACGGTGAAATACACTGGCTTGTGGTTGGTAAAGAAAGACACTCTGAGGCCAATACTGACGCGCCCGAATGCATAATTCCGTCTCCTCGCATCCGACAGGCCGCGTACCTACACGCCCGATCTCACTACGAAAGCCTCCCACACCGTCAAAAACCTCTCGCCGGAAGGACATATTGGCTCCGATTGGATTACGTATGCTTTTGACCGTTTGAGGCATTCCTCGATATGTGCAACCCACGACCCAATGGAATTCTTCTGGCAACCACGTCGGTTCATTATCCGACCAGAATGGAACAACCGGCCCCCCAATACCTAACACCTTCGCATCCGTGTATCCTTCGCTGAGTAACATCAACCAATCGGGTGTCGCTATAGCATCATCATCAAGAAAAGCAATGATCGGGCTCTTCGCCACCGCAATGCCACAGTTACGCGCACCTGAGAGCCCACGTACCTCAGTGTTCTCCACTACGAGCACGCCTGACAGATACTCTCGCACTTTCCTTAATAAGCCCGGGTTGTGGTCAACCACAACAATAATCTCACCAGGAAGAAGAGTCTGCCGCTTCACTGATGCCACAGCTGCAACAAGGTCATCCCACCGCTCTTCGGTATAGGCACATATAATCACAGAAATATCACTTGCTATTTGTGTCACCTTACCACCCTTTTCTCTGGCCTCATGTACTCTAATATGTGGGGAGGCTGTTGCTGTGGCAGGGGTGCAGAATTCCAACTCCACTCCTTCAGAATAGTCTTTAATACGCGCCAGCCATCCCGGAATGCGTGGAGATTGCTCACCCCATGAATGCGCGAATATTCAAAGCTGGCGATCTCAACAATGTTAAGGTTGGCTTTGTGGATACGTAAATTGATCAGCGTCTCAACCTCAAAACCGTCACAATCAACGGTTATATAGTCGAGGCAGTGCTTCCAGAAAGCATTGTAGCCATAGCACAAGTCGCTGAACCTCGCCAGGAAAAGGAGGTTCACCAGACCGTTCAAGCAGAAATTGCCCAGGCTGCGCAGGCGAGTAATATCGTGGCTGCCTCCACCTCGAATAAAGCGTGAGCCTTTGGCAAAATCTTTTCCTGCTGTAAGAGCGGCAACAAAACAAGGGATCTCTCTTGGGTCGGCTGAGCCATCGGCATCCAGCATGACGATGATGTCCCCCGTGCAAGCAGCAAAACCGGCTCTGAGGGCATCTCCTTTGCCCTTCCCTGTCTGTTTGATGATACGAATGGATGGAAGCAGTTGCTGTGCTACTGCTATGGTGTCATCAGTTGAATGTCCATCGACCAGGATGGCCTCACTGACAATGGACGGAATGTATGGTAAAACATGACGTAGGTTTTGAGCCTCGTTACGTGCTGGAATAACGACGCTGATGCGTGGATATTGTTGAGCCTCAATCACACTGACACGTGAATACTGTTGTTTTTCTTCCATGAAGTTCTACACCTCTTCCTCATCATCTAGAAGAGGATATATAACCAAAATCATAACCCCTCCCCCATAACCTTATCGTTTAAACATCCGTATACTAGCGTACTACTCCAAATTCATTAGAATGACGTGAAGCAGCATACAATATAGCAACAGCTATAGCCTTACGATTATGCTGGTAACAGATGTGAAACGGACACTACTCCAGACACAGCTCTAGTGCTGTGTAAAGGCATCACATCATCTGGATGAACTGGAGTTTCTTAGAGCTTCGCCACGAGGATAAAAGACCTCAGTGTCATATGAGCGAAGATGAAAGAATGGCTTTGTTGCCGCGAAGTAGAAGCGAGCGTATTTTGGATTATATAAGCTCATTAGCAACCTCCCTATCTCACCACTTAACCAGAGATTTGAAATATCAACTAATCTACAGAATAAAGTATCTTTTTCCACTTGTCAACTAAAATACACCAAAAATCCTACTGGACAGAAATCGAAATGCAAAAAAACCACTCTATTACAGGTGATTTACTGCTCAAAGTAAAGAAATTTTAGGGAAAAATGAAAGTATTTTAATAAAGTACTTTTGACCTATAAGACAGTATATAAATCAACTTCTATTTATAGGACATATCAGAACAGATCATGGAACAGGCCAGACTGCCTATGGAGATTGATGGGTTGAGTGTGTATGGCGTCTGTGAGCAACTTGCCAGATTCTGAATAAGTGATTACCTCTCCCCAACAACATACTCTTGCCCACAGCTTTCGCACCATCCTACCAACTTCCCATCCTGTTCATCGATACGTGAGAAACGTCGGGCGCAGCGGCAGACAGAGCCGTGCTGGCGAGCGGGATTGCCATAGACCAGAGCATGCGCTGGAACATCTTTACAAAGGCAGCATCGTCGGCCTATGGGGAATACTCTTGCGACCGCTTAACACGAAAGCGCTCCTGAAGCCTTTTAATACACGCTCTCAGACAGATGAACTAGCTGACCTTTTAGCTTATTCGTACGCATACGTTTCAGGCGTTCTAGACCTTTGTCCGTCTTTATTTTCCTATGCAAGCGTAAGACCAGTAAGCCCCCAAGTAGGAGTGTTTGCATAGTTGCGACCACCGAGATTGCGAGTGGAATCGCCATAATCACATACGGACCGGCCATGACTTGTATGAACAGAAGTGTGAAGCCAAAACGAGCAGCCAGAGTCAAAATATCGATGAAAAGTGGCGTGAGGGCATCTTTGAGCGAATAAAAGCCTCGCACCAAGAGTTCACTGGCAATACTTCCCGGCATCCCCACAATGTATCCCAGCAGAGCCAGGACGGTGAGATGTGTAGAATGGCTCGTAAAGGCACCATGCTGGAAAACAAGATGGATAATAGGTTTTCCTAGAATAGAGAGCCCCACTGCGCATGGAATGCTGAGAAGCACCGATACACGAACCACTCTCCATAGTAACAGACGCAGGTGCAGATAACGCTCATTCGCCGCGAGCTGCGACATTCTCGGAGTAGCCGCTTGTGCCACTGCTTGCGCAAGCAACGCCACAGGCACGGCAAAGAGCATCTGGGCATTGTGCAGGATCGCGAGGCTACCTTTGTCAGGCAGGTAGGAGGCATAAGCAGTAGTCACCACGGCCCCTGCAGAAGAGATGCCGATAGCTAGCGCATTTGGAGCAAAGAGGCGTGCTACCTCATGCAATCCCTTATTTTTGATATCCCAGATAAATGAATAGCGTAACCCTTCTTTGAGCAAACCCGGTACTTGTACCAGTACATGGCACAGTGCGGCAGCCAGTATCCCATACGTCGGCCCATAGATGCCTACCCCTGGAAGAGCAAGGGAGAACAGTAATCCCCCAATCAAGCCCACGTTGTAGACCGCAACGGAAAGGGCAGGCAGGAAGAACTGGCGCTTACTACTCAGAATAGCGGTAGCGACAGTGCCAAGACCGAGTATCAGCGGTTGCACAAGCAAGATGCGTGTCAAAGTAGTAACGAGAGCCTGTTCCGAAGAAGAGTACCCCGGTACCAGCCAGTGGTTGACGAAGGCGGGTGCAAACCATTCTCCACACAGGACGAGAACAGTCAGCAAGACGAGCAGCACATTAAAAACCAGACTGGCGAGACGCCATGCTTCTCTCGGCCCATTGGCGTGCTCATAGGAGATAAATACGGGAATAAACGCGTAAGTGAGCGCACCTCCTGCCACTAAATTAAAAAGGGTATTCGGTAATTGCGCGGCAGCATAGAAAGCACTGGCCTGGGGTCCCGTACCGAAGAGAATATTCAAAATCGTTTGACGTACCACGCCCAGCGCATTCGAAGCAATATGTGCCGAGATAAGTAACAGCGATCCTTCGACAATACTGTAGCGTCGCTGCAAAATCGTGCGATCCAGTCGAAAATGCCCCAGCTTCAAGCGTAACAGGTTCGCTCCCAAAAAAATATCCCTTTCCTCCACGAATTGCTTCATTTCAGTGCTTTGCTTCCATCAAGAAAGATGAAACGATTGTTTGCTACACACCCCACTGTTGTAACGATTTATTTGCATACGACTATCTTTGCTACGCATGTTACCAGTACCAATGGATGGATTATTCATGGAGTACAAAGGATCTCATTCCTGGACACGTTCCTCTTTCTTTCGAAGGGATGGTCTGTACGAATAAAATAAGATTTCACGTCGCGTTCCATATTGTTCCTTTCAAATCGAGCTTGGCAGCCCTATGGCCTCGCTTTTGAAGTTTCCGCCGAGGTAGAGAAAGAATTGATGGTGAGAACAGGAAAAGAAGTACAGTTTGCTGTTCTTGTTCGAGCAGTGCATGAAGATATGCTGGTTGTTGAGGTATTGATTGGTTTGCCATAGGTGATGAGAATGCTGAGCCTACGCCATTTCCATTTTCAAAGGTAACCACAAGGGCACTTGCAGCAGGAAGAAAGATTGAAGCGGGAGGGTGTATAATATTTTGTGGAAGTGGTCAAAACGAAAAAAGGTGCGTGAGAACCAACGGGTGATCAAGAAGTCCATCTCTCTGGTGCTGGGCGTCGATATGGAAGGACAAAAAGAACTCCTGGGAATGTGGATAGCGCAAACAGAGGGAGCCAAATTCTGGTTCTCGGTCTTCACCGAACTGCAGAACCGTGGCGTGAAGGATCTCTTCATTGCCTGCGTGGACGGGCTCACCGGCTTACCAGAAGCCATTGAGACCCTCTATCCCCAGACACGGGTCCAGCTCTGTCTGGTGCACCTGGTGCGCAACTCGCTCAAATATGTGTCCTACAAACACCGCAAAGAGGTGGCGGCTGATTTGAAGCTGATCTCCTCGGCCAGCACCGAGGGGGAAGCGCAGGTCTATCTGGAACTGTTTGCGGAAAAATGGGATCGGCTCTATCCCACCATGAGTAAGATGTGGCGAGCCCGCTGGAGCCGTGTGATCCCCTTGTTTGCCTTCCCAGAAGACATTCGCAAGGTCATCCACACGACCAATGCCATCGAGTCCGTCAACATGTCCTTACGCAAGGTGACGCGCAATCACCGGATCTTTCCCTCCGATGAAGCGGTCTTTAAGGTCATTTACCTGGCGATCCAGAACATCGCCAAGAAATGGACCATGCCGATCCGGAACTGGACACCAGCTCTGAACTGTTTGCTATTGAATTTGCTGGCAGGTTCCCTCAATGAAAAATTACTTCCACAAAATACTTGACAGACTCGTAGAGGAAGTTAGTTCCTCTCCTCGCTTTGTCATAATTGTACTTTCCATAGGACCCCTCTCCTTTTCAAGATATTTAAGGTTCATCCCCAATGAACCTACACCAGCAATAGCCTATTTCCAGTTACATAGGCAAGTATCTTCTATACATTAGTGGGGGATCTCCCACTTTAAGTGCCTAATGAATTGGAAGCAGTAGAATTTGCTTTGCAGTATCCTCTACATGAGGTTGTGTAACCAAAATCACCAAAAACTTCCCTTATAGTCCGTATGTTGAGACATGCATATGTCTCGATATCATATCTTCACCCTAATGAAGCCGCACATGCCAGCAACAGCTATAGACTTGCGATTATGCTGATAATAGACGTGAAGCAACCATTACCTATCAGACACAACTCTAGAGCAGTGTCGAGGCATCACATCATCTGGATGAACTGGAATTTCCTGGAGCTTCGCCGCGAGGATCAATGACATCAATGTCACATAAGTGAAGATGAAGAACAGCTTTGTTTTCGCGAAGTGTTATCGAATGTATCTTTGCGTAAACACGTTAGTTGCCCCCTAACTAATCAAAATATCTAAATGCATCGATTTAATACATCATCTAGAGCAGATAATAAAGCTTCTCTTTACTTTCGTTATTATCGCAGTTACTCTGAATTGAAGTTCGCTCGCTTAAATAAGGGGATGAGGAGCAGGTGAGCTATATGCTTCCAGGTAAAGGATAAGGCTGTTTAGTCATAGACTCATGTGACGTGATCATCTTGGAAGCATGTAGCACGACTCTACTGCAGGCACTCCGAACACGCCTGGAGCTGATTGTGAGCTAATTATGCTAAATGGTGAATAAGTGATTACCCCTCCCCAACAACATACTCCTGCCCACAACTTTCGCACCATCCTACCAACTTCCCACCCTCTTCGCGCATATGAGAGAAACGTCGGGCGCAGCGACAGACATAGCCCTGCGGGCGAGCAGGATTACCATAGACCAGAGCATGCGCTGGAACATCTTTCGTCACCACTGAGCCTGCTCCAATCAGAGCAAATGCCCCAATAGTGACTCCACAGACAATGAGAGAACCCGCACCGATTGAAGCCCCATACTTTACTAGAGTGGGTGTAATCTCCCAGTCTTCCGTACCCTTGAGCTTTCCATCGGGAGTAATAGCACGAGGAAACTGGTCGTTGGTGAAGCAGACGTGAGGACCAACAAAGACACCATCTTCAAGTGTGACGCCCTCAAAGACTGAGACGTGATTCTGTATCTTCACATTTGAGCCAATATGCACATCTCTGTCAATGTAAACACCTTTCCCAATGTTACATGTTTCACCAATGTGAGCCTGCTCTCGTATCTGCACATCGCGCCATA
>Ga0137381_10002774_pt1 | contig 12275 bp, 15 predicted proteins | sample SagtaG_16_FD_104808 | JGI IMG/M metagenome (GOLD analysis project Ga0137381, IMG submission 104808) | Vadose zone soil microbial communities from Sagehorn Ranch, Mendocino, California, USA - Sage2_L_115_16 metaG | ecosystem: Environmental > Terrestrial > Soil > Vadose zone | place: USA... | reverse complement strand
TTTTAAGATCGGTGAGGTGGCTAAGATTGTTTCCTTACGTCCTTCCGTTCTCAGGTACTGGGAAACCGAATTCGACGTTTTAAAACCGGTGAAGAGTCGTGCTGGCCAGCGTCTGTACACCAAAAAAGAACTGGAATTGATTTTTGAAATAAAGAAGTTGCTGTATACTGATAAGCTGACCATCGAAGGCGCCAGGAAAAAATTCACCGGCAAAGGTAAAAAGGGTACACAAGAGTTGCCTGATGTAGGTTTTGCCTCAGACAGCATACGAAATGTACTTAACGAAGTAAGAGAAGACCTTATGCTGTTGAGGGATTCTCTGCAGGACGGCTAAAAAAGGCTATTTAATCGGGGCGTAGCGCAGCCTGGTAGCGCACTAGACTGGGGGTCTAGTGGTCGCTGGTTCGAATCCAGTCGCCCCGACCAGTAAAATAAAGGGTTTGCAGGTTATTCTGCAGACCCTTTATTTATTAACCATAACGTCCCTGCATCTCGATCTCGCATACGATCAATCCTTGTCAGCCTCACAGGAATGGGATCTGTCCTAATTCTGGACTTTACTGCAACTCTTTGTTATATTTTCGCCTCACAAGGGGTTATGGCCGATTATGAATTACGAAATTGCACGAAAACGAATGGTGGATACCCAGATAATTGCCCGCGGGATTAGTGATCGCCGAGTTATTGAGGCGATGCTCAAAGTCCCGCGGCATATATTTGTTGAAGAAGCAATGTCCGCCCAGGCCTATAGCGACTCAGCCTTGCCAATCGGCGAAAAACAAACCATTTCCCAACCGTATATGGTTGCATTAATGACCGAACTTCTTCAGATAAACGGCTCCGACAAAGTCCTGGAAATAGGTACCGGCTCAGGGTACCAGGCAGCATTGCTGGCCACAATTGCCAAGAGGGTTTATACAATTGAACGGATCCGTACTCTTGCCCTTCGAGCCCGTAAAGCCCTGGATAGTCTGGGCCTGTTGAACGTAAATATTAAAATTGATGACGGTACTGACGGGTGGCCAACTGAGGCCCCTTTCGATGCTATAATGGTGACCGCAGGAGCTCCTGAAATTCCGCAAACATTGATTTCCCAGTTGAAGGTCGGAGGAAGGCTCGTGATCCCCGTGGGAGACCTGTTTGAGCAGACCCTTGTCCGGGCAACCAAGCGGGAAGATGGCTCCGTTCTCAGGGAGAACTTGCTCGGCTGCCGGTTTGTTAAACTGATCGGAAAGTTTGGCTGGTCCGCCGAGGATTGATTCCTGCGATGGTGTGACTTGCTGCCACGCCAAGGAGAAACCATGGATGGTGATAAATTGACGGACGATGCACAAATAGAGCAAACTGACGTGTTTAATGAGCCTGAGCCAGAAGCCAGCGAATTTGAACAAGAAGAAGCTGAAGGTGAGGAGGTAAGTCTTCCGGAGTCTCAGCATTTCGACGACGCTATTAAACTTTACCTCCGTGAAATTCAAAAGACCAAGCTTCTTACCGCTGATGATGAAAAGGAACTTGCCGGAAGGATAGCGAAAGGTGATAAGGCTGCCCGTGATAAAATGATCGAATCCAACCTCCGGTTGGTGGTGAAAATAGCCAAACGCTACATCAACCGGGGACTCCCCTTTCTTGATCTTATTGAAGAAGGGAATATTGGACTTATTAAGGCAGTGGAACGTTTTAAGCTGTCCAAGGAATGCCGTTTCTCGACATATGCAACATGGTGGATTCGCCAGTCAATTGAACGGGCACTTGTAAACCAGTCACGGACCATTCGACTGCCGGTTCATGTCTCAGATGATATCAACAGGATGCTCAGGGTAACTCGGGAACTGGTACAAAGAATGAACCGAGAGCCGTCTGTTAAGGAAGTGGCTGCAGTAATGGAAGTATCCTCAGTTTATGTCCGCAGACTTATGGTGCTATTGAAGAAAACCTATTCAATCGAACGGCCGATGGGCGAAAATAATGATTATTTTCTCATCGACACCATTGAAGATACCTCCACAATTTCACCTGCGGTATTGCTCGAAGACCTGAATAAATTTGAAATGTTTTCCAAGTGGTTCGCGACCTTGTCAGAGACTGAAAAGAAAATCCTGACCTTGCGATTTGGCCTTGACGACAAGGAGCCCCAGACCCTGGATACGATCGGTCGCAATTTGGGGGTAACCCGTGAGCGCATCCGTCAGATCGAAGCCAAGTCTCTGGAAAAATTGCGTAAAATGGTCGAATCGATTTAGACGAGCATGTCTGATAAATTTAAATGAAAAGAGGGGAGCCACTGATGGAAGAACTGAAAAATATTATAAGAGATATACCAGATTTCCCGAAGAAAGGAATCATCTTTAAGGATATCACGACCTTGCTAGCCGATGCAAAATCATATCAGAGGATGGTGGACCTTCTGGCGCATCGTTACATCGGACAAAAAATTGACAAGGTAGTGGGAGTCGAAGCACGAGGTTTTATCATCGGAGCGGCCTTGGCGTATAAATTGGGTGCAGGCATTGTATTGGTCCGAAAGCCTGGAAAACTCCCTTCGGAAACCTTTAAGAAAAGTTATCAGCTTGAATACGGCACCGACACCCTGGAAATACACACAGACTCTATAGAGAAGGGTGAACGGATTCTCATCGCCGACGACCTTCTGGCAACTGGCGGGACCATGGCCGCAGTTGTCGATATGGTACAAAGCATGGGGGGCGAACTTGTCGAGTGTTGCTTTATGGCTGAGCTCGAGTTTCTTCACGGTAAGGAGAAGCTTCCGGCTGGTAAGGTATATTCACTTCTTAAATTCTGAAAGCGCTTCCGGCTTGCTGTTAACATATGAAAATTCTTGCAATATTTGACGTATTGATGTATAAAATGGATTAAATTTGTCCCCGTAGCTCAGCAGGATAGAGCACTTCCCTCCTAAGGAAGGGGTCGGACGTTCGAATCGTCTCGGGGACGCCAATTCACTAAGGTTTAGCATTAGTGCTAGGCCTTTTTTTTCAGTTGATTGCATCCAACAGCAACGCAAATCTAATGGCCGGTTTCCTTATATAGGGGCCGGCTTTATTACAAACTGCAGTTTGTTTCGAGGTACCATTGTTTTTCTTTATGCATGGGGGTAATATTAGATTTGTCAACAAAGGAGTAAGCTGACTATGTACAGATTGAAAATTATCACTTCTTTTGCAGCGGCTCATTGTCTTATCAACTATCAGGGTGACTGTGAGAACCTGCATGGACATAATTGGAAAGTAGAGGTCGTGGTTACCGCTGGGGAACTTGATAAAGCGGGGCTTGGTATAGACTTTAAGATACTAAAGCGTGAAACTAACCAGCTGTTAAAAACCTTGGACCATAAATATCTGAACGAGCTTCCTCCATTTTTAGATACGTCGCCATCTTCCGAGAACCTTGCTCGCTATATCTACGGTGAGCTTTCCCTGAAGCTAAATAATGCCAATATCAAGGTTGAAACCGTGACGGTTTGGGAATCGGACTTTGCAAGCGCCAGTTATTATGAGTGAACGTTCTGCGGACATGCTGGAAATATTTTCCTCGATCCAGGGAGAAGGTTTGCTGGTAGGCTTGCGGCAGATATTCATGCGTTTTTATGCCTGCAACCTGGAATGTATTTACTGCGATACCGAGCAAACGTCCTGTCCTGATTATTGCCTGATTGAGGAAACCCCGGGGAGACGGGACTTTTCCCGAGCAGCAAACCCCATAACCATTGATCGAATTGTTGCACTTCTTGATAGATGGCAAGGGGGTTGGCCCGCGATCCACCACTCAATCAGCCTGACCGGCGGAGAGCCGCTCTTGCACGTTAAAACCCTTCACGACTGGCTTCCCATTTTGCACGGCAAGCTGCCTATCTACCTTGAGACGAACGGCATCCTTCCCCAGGCTCTGGCTAGTATCATCGAGTTTATCGATCACATCGGTATGGACATAAAACTGCCGTCGACCTCAGGGTATACTGAACTATGGGACTCTCATCGCGAATTTTTGGAGCTTGCCGTCCGGAAAAACGTATTTGTTAAAGCAGTGATAAAGGATGAGACTGAGGATTGGGAGATCATCAAGACATGCGAGCTGATCGCCTCCATCGATAGAAATATACCGCTCGTCATGCAGCCAATCACCCTGAATAACGGAATGGTTGGCATTGCACCACTCAGGGCACTGGAGCTTCAGGAGATAGCCTGCGAACATCTTGCCGAGGTTCGCATCGTTCCCCAGACCCACAAGTTTCTAGGGCAATTATAGGGGATGCGATATGCTGCTGGAAGAACTGACCATGGGAGAATTCGAAGCGGGCTTGAGGGTCACAAGGACTATTCTTATCCCCTTTGGTTCGACAGAAGAACATGGGTATCATCTGCCCCTGTCTACCGATACCATCCAGGCGTATGAAGTCGGCAAAAAAGCAGCAGCCATAGTGCCTCTGTTTATCGCCCCTCCGGTTCATTACGGCTGCTGCCGTTCCACCTCATGTCATCCTGGTACGATTTCCATTACGACCCACACCCTGAAACTACTGCTTAAGGATATCGTCAGGTCGTGCCGTTCCCAAGGGCTCAGAAATTTCATCGTCCTCACGGGTCATGCCGGCGGCACTCATCGAATGGCCCTGCAGGATGCGGGTGAAGAGCTGATTTCAGAAGTCATGGACATAAAAATGGCGGTAGTAACCGAATTTGACCTTGCCAGCAAGTCATCGCGAAGCATCGTTGAGACCGATGGGGATTGCCATGCGGGCGAGATCGAGACCTCCCGAATCATGTACACCCATCCGCACCTTGTCAAGGGGGAGGGGGCAAAGGAATATCCGGCCTTTCCCGACGGCTTGCTTGTCAGGAACAAGAGGAGATTCTGGAAGGACGGTGTCTGGGGCGATCCAACCAAGGCATCGGCAGAAAAAGGCAAGCAGATTGAGGACCTCGTTGTGAAGAGAATCGTTGCCTTGATAGACGAGATTGAGCAATTCAATGAGCAGGAGTAAGCGAGCCGGACCAGTTTTCGCAAGCGGATTATTATGCAGAGAAGCATAACTTGACATAATATATCTTATCGGACGTAAATAGTCTGACAGGGAAGTCGGGACGGGTCGGATTATGTCCAGTTCAGGGGAGTCGTTTATTCGGCGTCCCCTTTTTGCGTTCTACGATCAGGAAAGAAAAGCCCTCGGGGAGCAACGCGCCAGCGTTGCCCCTGATGGCTTTTCGTTTTTCGCCTTTAAGTTCATAATCTGTTCGCAATCTCTGACACTTTTCGGCCAATGGACAGCATGAAACAAATTGGCACAGATTGAAACGTTATGGTACAGAGAGAAACAAAAACCGGGAGGTTCTGTCCATGACGAAAAAGAACAGGAAGCAGATTCAAGGCAAGGGCCAGCATCAGGGGGTGGTCAGCAAAGGGGTAAACCCTCCGCCAGCTCCCCCGATCAGCGAGAAGCAAAAACCGGCTGAGAAGGTGCCAGCGTCTACCGTCTCCCCTTTGCTCTTGACCGTGGCTGATGTGTGCGCCCTGCTGAACATTTCCAGGTCTACGCTCTTCCGCCTTGAGCAATCCGGGGGGCTTCCTGGTCGGGTGAAACTCGGGGGTCAGGTTCGTTATCATCGGGAAACTATCGAGGAGTGGCTACGTGGAATCGTCAAAGATCAGCATGGACAAGAAAATCAGCCTTCGCCTTGACCCGGAGCTTGCTGAACGGCTCCAGCAAAGGGCCGACAATGAACGGGTGCCCGTCTCCTACGTTCTCCGCCACCTGGTACTTCGTTTTCTCGCCGAACCGGTCAAGGAAGTAACGCCGTCTCCTTCGACCCGGTCAGGGTTGCCGGCTCCCTCAGTGATCGAGCGGAAACAGGTCGAGTTCCGGCAAGAGGTCTGTGCGCTCTTCGATCTCTTCCGGGGTCAGGGCCATGACGCTATCGAGGCAACCAAGCGGGTAAATTTTGCTCTGAAAGCTCGAAAGCATCCCTGGGCGACGTACGATGTCATCGCCAAGGTGCTACGAAGCGAGGGCCTATATCGGAAACTAAGGTGGCGCGTTCATGAAAAAAAATAAACAGTTCTGGTCAATCGGAGTCAAACCGTTGAATCACCGGCCTTTTGCAGGGTTGGCAAAAAGATTGCCCTCCCCTGTCAAGGAAATTGCCGGAAATGTAGAACGACAGTCGAAGCGCCTTTACCACTTCTGGCGCGAAGTTACGAGCCTCGAACGGGGGCCGATGCTTGACAGAAACGGCATAGTGATAATTCCCAGTTTCTACAGCGCCTTTTGCCGGGGCTGCAAGTAGGGAAAGCTTGACCATGTCTGACAATTGCCGCAAAATGTCCGCCCAAATTTGGGGACCCTTTGGGAAAGGGAAAAATATGTGCTGTAACATATTGAAATATAAGACGTTCTATATCTTATCGGACGCTACGGGTGTGATGATTATGCAGTTTATGGACATGTCAATGCATGCAATGGCTTGATAATGAGCGGCTATTTGCCATAAGTAGTACTTATCTGGATTTACGGTTATCTATGACCCGTGCCGCTTTGCCTTCGTGCCTGGGAATGCTGTTAGGTTCGATGAGTTTAACCGTTACCCCCACACCGAGAACCGACTCAATCTGTTTTTCAATTTTTTCCAGGAAAGCCCGCTGCATCTTCATTTCATCAAAAAATATATTTTCAGTAACCTCGATATGCACCTCGAGGATGTCCATTGCCCCTTTTCGGTCTATTACAAGCTGGTAATGGGGTTCACACCCTTCTATGGCTAAAAGCACCTCCTCGATTTGCGAAGGAAAAACGTTGACTCCCTTGATGATCAGCATATCATCGGAGCGCCCCATGGTTTTCCTCATCCGAACCAGGGTCCTGCCGCAGGCGCAGGGAGAATAATCCAGGCTTGTTATATCTCTGGTTCGGTAGCGGATCATCGGGAATGCCTCTTTGGTGAGGGTTGTCAGCACCAGTTCGCCTACGCTTCCGGGTGGCAAGGTCAACCCTGTGTCCGGGTCGATGATCTCAGGGATGAAGCAGTCTTCAAAGATGTGCATGCCGCACTTGTGCTGGCATTCACCAGCCACCCCCGGGCCTATGACCTCCGACAGACCGTAATTATCGGTGGCGCTGATGGACAATCTTGACTCGATTTCGCGTCGCATTGCCTCGGACCAGGGCTCGCCCCCAAAGAGCCCAACCTTAAGCGACAGGCCCTTAGGGTCAATTCCCATCCGTTCCATGCGGTCAGCCAGTGTTATCGCATAACTTGGCGTGCAGACTAGTGTTGTGGTCTTATAATCCTGCATGATCATGATCTGCTTCTCGGTATTGCCGGCGCTCATGGGGATGACCGAGGCGCCGAGAGTTTCGGCCCCGTAGTGGAGCCCGAACGCCCCGGTAAACATCCCGTAGCCGAAGGCAATCTGCACCACATCATCATGGGTGACACCTGCAGCCACCATGAAACGGGCCACCAGATTAGACCATGTATTGATATCGTTTTTGGTGTAGCCGACCACGGTCGGCTTGCCGGTCGTGCCCGAGGAAGAATGAATGCGGACAACTTCCCGGAGTGGCACGGCAAACATGCCATAGGGATAATTATGGCGCAGGTCTTCCTTCGTGGTAAAGGGTAGCTTGGCCAGGTCCGAAAGGGATTGGACGTCTTCCGGGACAACCCCCTGATCATTGAACTTGTTGCGGTAACAGGTTACGTTCTTGTAAGCGCGGTTAAGGGTGGCCTGGAGCCTTTCCAGTTGCAGTTGTTCCAACTCCTCCCGTGGCATGCATTCATAGGTTGCTTCCCATATTTCCATAATGACCTCGCAAGACAACCGGATTATCTCTCCCAGATTTCCTTTTTCTCTTTACCGAGATATGCCCTCTGCACCTCTTTGTTTTCCAACAGCTCTGCAGCCATTCCTTCAAGTATTACTTTACCTGTCTCCATGACATAGCCGCGATCAGCCATTTTTAAGGCCGCCTTGGCGTTCTGCTCGACCAGAAGAATGGAAGTCCCCTTTTCTCGTCGCAACTTCCCGATTATCGCGAATATTTCCTGTACTATCAACGGCGCGAGCCCCATGGATGGCTCATCGAGAAGCAATATTTTCGGTCTTGCCATCAGAGCACGCCCAATGGCGAGCATCTGCTGTTCACCGCCCGACAGGGTGCCCGCCAGCTGCTTGCGCCGCTCGAAGAGCCGTGGGAACAGGGCATACACTTCGTCAAGTCCAGATTTTATTGCTCCCCTCCCCTCCCGTTTTCGGTAGCGCAGGTATGCGCCCAGCTCCAGATTGTCTTCCACCGAAAGGGGTTTGAATACCTGCCTGCCTTCAGGCACCTGGGAGATGCCAAGGTCGACGATTCGGTCAGGGGCCAGACTGCCGATTAGTACACCGTTGAGAAAAATTTCTCCACTCTTAGGAGGAATAAGAGCGGAGAGTGAATTGAGCATGGTCGTTTTGCCGGCCCCATTGGCTCCGATGAGGGTGACTATTTCCCCCTGGTTGAGGTGGAGGGAAACATTCTTCAGCGCGTGAACCTGCCCGTAGAATGTATTGAGATTTGTTACCTTGAGCATCTCCACGTCAGTCCTATCCCTCACCCAGGTATGCTGCTATGACAGCTGGATTTTCCTGAATCGCCCGCGGAGTGCCTTCCGCCAGCTTGCGGCCCAGATTCAATACCAGGATGGAATCGCACACATCCATTACCAATTCCATGTCATGTTCGACGAGTACCACGGTAACGCCCGTTTCCCTGATTTTCCTGATCAATGCCGCTAGTTCAACGGTTTCCCGACTGTTGAGCCCCGCCGCCGGTTCGTCCATCAGGATGATCCGTGGCTCAAGAGCCATGGCTCGGGCAATTTCAAGCAGTCGCCCCTTGCCGAACGGCAGACTTGAAGCATCTGCCTGGGAAAGATCGGTAATCCCGGTAAAATCGAGCCAATGCATGGCCCGTTCCCTGATGGCCCTTTCTTCCTTAAGATGGCCGGGAAGCTTGAAGGCACAGGAAAATATGCCGCTCGTGCTCCTGGTATGGAGGCCAACCATGACATTTTCCACAACCGACATCTGCCCGAACAGTTCGATGTTTTGGAACGTGCGGACCATCCCCAGGGCAGCAAGTTTCTCCGGCGGGAAACCGGATACATTACGGTCACCCAGAAAGACGGACCCGGCAGTTTGGTTGTATATCCCGGACACTATATTGAAAAGAGTGGTTTTACCCGCACCATTAGGACCGATAACGCCGGTAATCTCCCCTTTCTTTACGGTAAAGGAGATGTTATCGAGTGCAGTCAATCCGCCGAAGACCTGGGTTATTCCTTCAAATCTAAGCATCTGCAATCCTTGCTCTCTTTATTTTGGAAAGCAGAAACATGAATGCTGAGGGAACTCCGCGTATCAGGCCACTCGGCATGAACATGGTGATCAGAATCAGGATCAGGCCATAAACGATTATGTCATAGTCCTGAAAGGCCCGCAGCACTTCAGGTAGAAGGGTGAGGATAGCCGCGCCGAGAAATGAACCGTAGATACTTCCCAATCCGCCGATTATCACCATGGTGACTAGTTCAATGGAAAAATTGAAGCCGAATGAAGCCGGAGAGACAAAGGTCATGGTGTGGGCGTAGAGACTGCCGGCAATCGTGGAGATGAATGCCGAAAGGGCGAAGATCTGGACCTTCAAGAGCCGTGCATTGACACCCATGACCGTGGCAGCCACCTCAGAGTCATGAATTGCCCTGAGCGCCCTGCCGATTCTCGAATGGGCAAGGTTGAGGGAGAGAAGGATCGTGATCAGAGTAAAGCTCCAGATCAGATAATAATTCTTGATGTCGCTGTCGAATACGATACTGCCGAGCGAGAGGTTCGGTATGCCTGAGAGCCCGGACGGACCACCTGTCAATTCAACAGCCTCATTGAAAACGATATAGGCGATGATCCCCAACCCCAGCGTCGCCATGGCAAGGTAATGGCCTTTGAGCTTGAGAATGGGAAATCCGATAAAGAAGGCAAGTATCCCCACGGTCAGCGCGGCGAGGGCCATTGCGAGCCAGGGATTAACCGAGTGCGCTGTGGTAAGGATGCCCGAGATGTAGGCCCCGAGCCCAAAAAAGGCAGCCTGCCCGAGGGAAATTTGTCCCGCGAATCCCAACAACAGGTTCAGGCCCACGGCGAGCATGGTGTGAATGCCGACAAAAACGAGAACATTCAGCAGATACCCCCCCTTGAAGAACAAGGGGGAGACCATTACCAGGGAGGCAAAAATCAGGAATTTAACAATCTCACGTTTCACGCTGTGACTCTTTAACCTTAATTGTTCCGTGGGAAGAATTAGACACGTTCAGTATCGGCTTTTTTAAACAATCCTTGCGGTCTGACAAAGAGAATAAGCAGGAGGATGATGAAGGCGATGGCATCTTTGTAGCCCGAAGATATCAAGCCTGCCCCTAGTGATTCCAGGATGCCCAGCAAGAGCCCCCCGAGGACTGTGCCGAATCCGCTGCTCATCCCGCCAATGATCGCGGCACAGAAGCCCTTGAGGCCGAGCATGATGCCGACGTCGTAGGCTGTCATGGTGAGGGGGGCGATGATAATACCGGCCATTGAGCCCATGGCCGAACTGATGACAAAGGAGAAGAGCACCATCCTTTTCACATCGATACCGACAAGGCTGGCGGCTTTTCGGTTGCTGGCGCAAGCGCGCATTGCCTTGCCGGTGATTGTATAGTTGAAAAACACTTTATTGGCAGTGATGGTCAACAGGGTGATGCCGAATATCCAGAGATGTTGCGGCAAGATGGTGGCCCCGGCCAGGCTGATCGGTTCGGTCCCGGAAAAAGACGGGAGAGAATGGGTGTCCTTGCCCCAGATGAGCATGGTCAGGCCGCGAATCAGGATACTGCCGCCAATGGTAATGATAACCAGGCTGAGCGGAGTAGCGTTTTTGAGGGGGCGAATGGCCAGTCGCTCAAACAGTGCGCCCGATGCAGTGGCAACGATGATTGCAAGGATAATGGCAACGGCCAGCGGCAGCTTCAACGTCGTCTGAAAGAAGAAACTCAGCATCCCACCCAGCATCACAAATTCACCTTGGGCAAAGTTGATGATACTGGTGGAATTGTAGATGATGGCAAAGCCGAATCCAATCAAGGCATAGATTGAACCGGTACAAAACCCTGACAATAAATACTGCGCTATCTGTTCAGAAAATTGCATGACATCCATCTTCTTTAAATAAAAGGCAGCGCAGGGAAATTCAGATCACCTGCGCTGCGTCTTTTGGTCTCTCCGGGAGCTGAAATCTACTTAACCAGCACCCAGTCTTTGTGTTTAATCTCTACGAGCACGAAGGCATCCCTTGAAAGGCCGCTGTGGTCTTGAGGCGAAAAGCTGTAAATACCTCCGATCCCAGCGAAATTGCGGGTCTTTTCCAGTTGGTCACGTATTGCCGCGGGGGAATCCCCACCTTTTTCGAGGGCACCCTTAAGCAACATGACTGCATCCCAGGAGTGGCCGCCGAAATGGTCACCTTCGGCTTTATAGTGGCTCTGGTATTCCTTGACGAAGGCCATGAGCGACTTTTTCTGTTTGTCGGAATTGGGCAGAAGGTCCGCTACCAGGACCCGGCCGGAAGGAAGAATGATCGATTCCGCGGCATCGCCGGCCAGATCGATAAATTTCTTTGACGAGACGCCGTGGCTCATAAAGATCGGAAGCTTCAGGCCAAGTTGTTTGGCGTTTCTGGCAATAACGGCCGGACCGGGGTTGGTCCCCCAGCAGATCAGTGCCTGGGCCTGGCTGCCGCGAATCTTGGTGAGCTGGGCGGTCATATCGGTGTCCTTGGGCCCATAGGTATCGTCAATTACCAACTGGATGCCGTAATTAGCCGCCTGTGCTTTCAGTTGCTCACGGCCTGAAGACCCAAAGGAGTCGGAGACCGTCAGGATTGCCACTTTGGACAATTTATGCTTTTTCAGATGTTCAAAAATCTTTGCTACCGCCAGGGAGTCATTCTGAGCGGTCTTGAACACCCACTTCTTCGCGGGTTCGGTTATTTTCATGCCGGCGGCACAGGATATCATCGGGATCTGGGCCTTTTCGACCAGGGGAATGACCGCCATGGAATCGCCGGTTGTACTGGGGCCGATGATGGCTACCACGTTATCTTCCTTGATGAGGCGGGTCGCGGCTTGAACGGCCTTGGTGGCGTCTCCCTGGGTGTCGTAGGCGATCAGTTTAAGCATCCGGCCCTTGATGCCGCC
>Ga0137381_10002769_pt1 | contig 12279 bp, 8 predicted proteins | sample SagtaG_16_FD_104808 | JGI IMG/M metagenome (GOLD analysis project Ga0137381, IMG submission 104808) | Vadose zone soil microbial communities from Sagehorn Ranch, Mendocino, California, USA - Sage2_L_115_16 metaG | ecosystem: Environmental > Terrestrial > Soil > Vadose zone | place: USA... | reverse complement strand
GAAGATCCGGATTACGCCAGATGTCGTCCGCGCCTCTCAACAAAAGTTAACCGAGGAAGGTTACAAGCCCGGAACGCCTGATGGAAAGATGGGGCCGGTGACCCGAGCGGCGATCCGCAAATATCAAGAGCATGAAGGTCTCAAAGTGACAGCCACACTGGACGAGAGTACGCTGTCGCATTTGGGCATCGGTGGCGGCAAGATCGTGGCCACCGCGCCGGGTGACATTGGACGCGGCGCCAAGGCGGCAGGCCATGACATCAAGAAAGGACATCCGATCGCGGCAACCAAAGCTATGGGCAAAGGCTTTGGTCGTGCGGGCAAAGCAGTTGGAGAAGGCACAAAATCTGGCGTGAAAGGAGCCAAGCACAAGGTTGCCCCCAAGAAATCGGACAAGAGCACCCCACCACCTCCAAGATAAAATATTTATTTCTCGCCCATGGTGTTCCAGGGAGCGAAACACGGCCAAGACACATGAAGTTCTAGATACTGGGAGCAACCGGCGCTGCCGCGAAGTCGCCGGAGGGCACGGCTTCCGCTTCAAGAACAAGCTGCTGAGCCTCGATGCCACGCTGATTGAACTCTGTGCCACGGTCTTCGACTGGGCGCAGTATCGGCGTACCGAGGGATCGCCAGCGCTGGCAAATCGAACTCTTCTTCAAGGCGCTTAAGCAGAACCTTCGCATCCAAGACTTTCGTCGGCACCAGCTCCAACGCCTTGCAGATTCAAATCTGGACCGCCCTGATCGCGCTGCTCCGCTCAAGTACCTGCAACTGAGGGCTCGCTTCGGCTGGAGTCTGTCCAACCTCGCCGCTCTGTTGCGTCAGCAGTTGTTCGTGTATCGCGACCTGTTCGATTGGATCGATCAGCCCTTCCAGCCTCCGCCGCTGCTCGCTGCCGCCGCCCAGCAAATCCCGCTCTCTTGGTCCAGCAACTTGGACAGCAGAAATCCCAACCTCAACCCGTGAACCACCACCGACAGCTCAAAATGCCGCCATTTTCTTCATCTCCGCGTCTCAACTCCGGCTAATTTGGACAGCAGTGATCCTAAGTCATTTGCGTACGTGAATATTCAGTATTTCCTGTATTTCGGGCAGAAATGAGCACGTGCTAGGTTGGGATGAGCTTCGAGGCCGCAGATGGTTTCGATGACATGGCGAAGTTAGGACATTTCTGGTTTCGCGTGCTGGCGGTCCTGCTGGCCTGCGCCGCAACGTTCGAGACAATCCCGCTGACTGGTGACCAGGTGCACGTGCGCCACATGGAAGGGCTGATGCACGGCTTTCTTGCACTGCGCACACTGGACGGCAAGCGCCTTGCCGACGGTGAGATGACTCAAATCCCAGAGGGTGACCGAATTACCAGCCGTCTGATTTTTCGCTTTAAGGATGGTTCAGTCTATGACGATACAACCGTATTCTCTCAGCGAGGCGCTTTCCGCGTTTTGAGCGATCATCTTGTACAGCGTGGCCCATCCTTCAAACAACCGATGGAAACCTCAATCGACGCGTCTTCAGGACAGATCACGGTGCGATACAAAGATCCGGCCGGCAAAAATGAGATTCTGAACGAGCGCCGTGACCTGCCTCCCGATATCGCGAATGGATTGCTCTTCACCCTGGTGAAGCACATTCAGCCAAATGTGCCACAAACCACGGTTTCCATGGTGGCGACCACCCCAAAGCCGAGGTTGGTAAAACTTGAGATCCTTCCAGAAGGCGAGAACGCGATAGCAAGCGGCAACACCAAACACGAAACGGTGCGTTACGTCGTGAAGGTAAAAATCGGAGGCGTAGCTGGATTGGTGGCACGGCTCTTGGGGAAGCAGCCTCCAGACACGCACGTGTGGGTTCTTACTGGCGCCGCCCCGGCTTTCGTCAAAATGGAAGGTCCGCTCTATGCCGGCGGCCCCATTTGGCGGATTGAATTGGCAGCTCCGGCAGGATTCTGATCGTTCTCAGATGCATCGACCAAAGATCTTCAGAAAACTTCCTGTCCAGCGGTGTTCAGGATTCGGTCGGCCAGCGCCGCTCTTCAGAATGAATCGTTTCCCTCTTCGTCAGCCGCCAGTCTGGCGACGACCACGAGGCATTTAAATTGTTTCTCGATCAAGCTGGCAAAAGAAGTATTCAGGGTGTTGTCACCTTGTTAGCATGCAGCCGCGCAAAACGTGACACGTTGGTCTTCGCGTTGGCACTGGCAGGAACGTGCTCACGCCTTCGATCTGTATCAAGACCGGATTGAGCAGGAAGCCTTGATACGCGAGCGGATTGGTATGCGCAAAAGGCTGGTCAGGACGGAGTGGCAATGCAACTTGCCGCTGCCGATGGTCTTTCCAAATTGAAGTAGCAAATTAATCAAGGAGTTGGATGGCCGCACGGACTTGTTCTCATTCGGCAAATGTGCGGCGCCACGATAGTGAGGACAAGCTGTAACCAAAGTGAATCGCTTAATAAGAATTTGGTCTTGCGGCGTGAACGTTCGGTCCCAAATCGTGACGGTCGTCAGTTAAGGTCATAATAGGAGAAGCAGAGTTTCTCAGCCTTGCAAACTTTGTGGCGAGTACGACCGCAAATCTCGTTCAATGGCACTTGGCCGCCGCTTTCGTGCTCGCGAGCCTAGCTGCGTCTGGCCAGACAGCGGAACACGCACAGACTGGACCAGTCCAACGCGACCAGGCCGTGAATTCCACCTATCAGCCCATCACCGGCCGGGAGCGTTGGAAATGGTTCCTACAGAGCACGATCGGGCCCCAAAGTCTCGCGCCCGGCATTTTCAGCGCCGGATTCGGGACGGCCATCAACAGCCCAAAGGAATACGGTGGAACGTGGGAAGGCTTCGGAATGAGGTATGGGATGCGCCTCACCGGAGTGTCGACAGGGAATGCGATGGAAGCGGGAATCGGCGCCCTGTGGGGAGAGGATCCTCGCTACTTCCGAACGTCAGGAGGATCTTTTGGCAGGCGAGTGCGGAACATCGTGAAAATGACCTTCGTAGCGCGTCGCCAGAATGGCAATTTCGCGCCGGCTTACGCTCGCTACGTCGCCACTGCCGGAAACAATGTGCTCTCGAACACCTGGCGGGTCGATAGCGAGGCGGATGCGCAGCATGCAGCTGTGCGGACTCTCCTAGGGTTCGTAGGACGAGTGGGCAGTAACGCCTTCCAAGAATTCTGGGCGGATGTCAGAATACACATCCTTAAGAGGAAACCCTGACAAATGCGAAAGTTCAGCTATTGATTCGAACTCTACGGAAGACTTGAAGGAACTCGTCGGGGATGCAGCAGGGCAGCTTTGGTCTGGGATGGGAACCGAGGGCTCCACAATGCTTTGCGAACAATTCCACTTTACCCGTCCTCGGAAAGCGACCGAAGTGCCTTCTAAGCTTCCTTGCAAGATTTGCCATGTGCGGGATTGTAGCACCACGAATGAAGAGGGGCGGCTTTTGGAGTGAATATCTTAAGCGAGGCTGAGCATTCTAACCGACAGCCCGTTTCGGCTGGTGCGTCCAGCGCTACTCTCAATTTCGTGGTATTTACACGCAAACCCCATGTCCAAGGTCGAATCAAAATGTTCTAGGAGCGAGGGACTGTGGCGAGACATTAGCGGAGTTGCTTCTGCCGATTGCCTGCCCTCGCTTCACATCCAGACTGGGCGGGAGGATTTGCCCCATTATTCCTTTCATAAATGGGTTTGTCCTCGGCGAGTCCTCCTGCTCATCATTATTTCTTCTTCGCTTTGACGCTGGCCCATCGTGCCCGTGCTGCCGCTCTGATCCGCGCTAGACCTGCTGGTGAGATGTGGCGCTTGCCCGCCTTGATTGGGACAACCTTCTGGCCTTTAGCCTTTGCCCAACGCGCTTTCTGAGCAGCGGAGATTCGCGCTCGGGCTGCTGCTGACATTTTTCGCCGTGGCCTGGATGATCCTGTCTTGTACGTCCCCGCGAAAGCTGCGAGTGCTGCGTTCAGTCCGCTCAACTGCCGCGCAACCTTGTCCCTCTCGGCCTTTATCAGCGCGATTATGTCCATGTGTTCGCCTCGGGCGAGGATTGTAGCAAATAACAATAGAAGACTACGCGGCTCGCTGCATCAACTTGAAGAGCACGCGCAATGCCTCGTCAAGCTCGCTACTTTCCGCTGCGCTGAGGCTCTGGCGCTTCTGTACTCGGTATTGATGAATTGCGTGACACGCGGCTTCTACTCGTTCGGGAAGTTTGTCGAGCTTCCACCGCTGGTTAAAGCTACGGATAGCGAGATAATCCTTCCCGGATAGATCGCGCCTGTTCCGGCGTGAATAGCAGGGCACCCATGCTGGCGGCGCGCAACTCGTCGCCATGCCAGCTTGGGCGCATGATCCCTTCGCGTGAATGCGCATTTGAGCCCAGTAGCAGGTGCCCGAGTTCATGCGCCATAACATGGCCGAGCACTCGTGGTAAACCAGCGCCCCAATCTCGATGCAACTTTTCCACGGAATCGTAGAAGATATCGCCGTAGGCTCCGGTTCCTCGTTCTGAGAGAAATGCTACCCCAAAGATGCTGTCGCTGGATTTCCAGGATCGAGGCACAACCCGCAGAACAAGGTGTCTTAAGCCAGGTGGACCTTGGCATCGTGGATCAGGTGTCTCGTCGCTCTCCGATGACTTGCATGCAATCCACAATGTGGTGACTCCGGCTTTGTGAAAGATCCTGGTCACTTCGTTCGCCGCCTGACTCAACACCTCCTCCGAAAGTTGTACGTCATCGTAAAGGGCAACCGTGACTGTCGGGTCAAGAGCTGCTGATTGCGGGCGAGCGACTTTCAGATGGTAATCCTGTGCTTCCATCGAATAACTGAGTAACAGGGAAATGGTGCAAAGCAAAGAGCAAAGTGTCTCCTTCACCGGCGTTTAGCCTCCTCCGATCTGGCTTTCTGCTGAACGGCTAACGTTCGCAGCGGATCGCACTGTGCCGGAGGCGGGCCAACAGCTCCATGCAAAGGAGTTCAAAAGCGCGTCATTTTCAGGTCACAGAGGAAAACCCTTCAGTGACAAGGACTTATCGGGGCGGGTGAATACCGTAATGGATCACGAATCTTCGTCGCGATGTGTGTGATGAAGTGGTAGAATCGCGGGCGCTTCGGGGTGTATCGTGCCGGAAGTCAGAACGCCCCAATCTGTTATCCGCTTCGAAGGCTTCGAACTGGACCTTCGCTCTGGTGAGCTGCGCCAGGATGGAGGCAAAACTGTCCGCCTGTCTGAGCAGCCCTTTCGAATACTTGTTCTCTTGCTCGAACGTCCGCTGGAGGTTGTAACTCGGGAAGAGCTGCGCAAGAGGCTCTGGCCGAACGACACGATTGTGGAGTTCGAGCACAGTATCAGCGCTGCCATGAACCGGCTGCGGCAGGCGCTGGGCGACTCGGCCGAGGAACCCCGTTACATTGAAACTTTGGCCCGCCGAGGATACCGCTGGATGCTGCCTGTGCAATGGGAGCCACCTGTCCCAAGTCACGCAAGCGGCACCACGTCCCAATCGGCAGTCAGGCCAGAAAAATTGATCGGCAAGAAGGCGTCGCACTATCGGGTGTTGGAGCTACTCGGCGCTGGAGGCATGGGCGTGGTCTATAAGGCGGAAGACATCAAGCTCGGTCGCCGGGTTGCTTTGAAATTCCTTCCCGAAAAGTTGACCAAAGATCCGTTTGCACTCGGAAGATTCGAGCGCGAGGCTCGCTCCGCCTCAGCATTGGACCACCCTAATATCTGTGCCATCCATGAGTTTGAGGAGCATGAGGGCCAACCTTTCATTGTGATGCAGTTGTTGGAGGGTCAAACCTTACGGGAGCGAATCGCGGTCGAAGCTGCTCGGGGCAGGCCTATGCCCGTCGACGAGCTGGTCGAGCTTGCTATTCAGATTAGCGCGGGGCTGGAGGCAGCGCATAACAAGGGCATCATCCATCGCGATATAAAGCCCGCAAACATCTTCATTACGACTCGCTGCGAAGCCAAGATCCTGGATTTTGGTTTGGCGAAGTTGTATTCGACAGCCCATTACATCGGTGATACGCCGGATCCAGAAAACGCAGAAGACGCCTGCACGTTTTTGCCAGATATGCCGACCTCGACCGCAATAGAGCTGAACCTAAGCAGGACCGGCGAAGCGATGGGCACGGCCTGTTATATGTCGCCGGAACAGGCACGGGGGGAACGCTTAGACGCGAGAACGGATCTGTTTTCGCTTGGCGTGGTGCTTTACGAAATGGCGACCGGCCATCGGGCGTTCCCGGGAAACACAGCCACGGTGATACACGACGCCATCCTTAACCGCACGCCTATCCCAACGCTCCAGCTGAATCCGCAGTTGCCTGCTGAGCTTGGCCGCATCATCGGCAAGACACTGGAGAAAGATCGCGAGTTGCGCTACCAGTCCGCAGCAGACGTGCGCACCGACCTCAAGCGCCTGAAGCGGGAGACGGAATCAGCGCATGCTGTTGCGGCAGCCCCCGCAACAAAACCTTCGGCGGTACAAACGAAGAGCCCTGTTCGCCGGGTAATCGTTGGATTGTTGATATGCACGATCGTGCTCGCGGGCTTCGTATGGACCTTGAGGAACCATAAGCCCGAACCGCCGCGCGAACTGAACCAGATACAACTCACCGATAGTCCACGCGAGCAAGCGGTCTCAGGCGGGGCCATCTCGCCAGATGGCAACTATTTGGCATACGTAGACCCTTCGGGAATGCATATAAAGCTTCTGGAGACCGGTGAGATACAGACTATTGCACCACCGAAAACCGTAGAAACGAATGCCATGTGGTCGATCACTTCCTGGTTCCCGGACAGCGCAAAGTTCTTGGCTAATGAGATTCTCCCGGAAGGAGAAACTAGTATCTGGGTCGTTTCAGTGCTGGTTCGTACACCAAGAAAGGTCCGGGATAATGCAACCGGGTGGTCGGTGTCTCCAGACGGAACTCGCATAGCGTTTACCGCCGACCGAGGGCCTTTTTTGGGAGACCGGCAACTCTGGGTCATGACCAGCGAGGGAGGCGAACCACGCAAGGTTTTCGAAGCGGACGATAATAGCGGTGTGGAGCGGGCACAATGGTCCCCGACTGGTAAGCGTCTCGCGTACACGCGTTCGCACCAAGCAAGCGACAAATTGGAACTATCGGTAGAGACCAGGGACTTGAATGGAGGCACGCCAACCACGATTGTCTCTTCCCCCACCTTGCGTGATTATTGTTGGCTTCCCGGCGGCCAGTTGATCTATTCCGCATACGCCAATCTTTGGCAACTAACGGTCAACTCAGAAACCGGCATCGCACTCGGGAGCCCACGTAAGCTTACGGATTGGGCAGGTTTTTTCGTGGACGGTCTAAGTGCAACGTCTGATGGTGGTCGAGTTGTTTTTCAGAAATGGACGAGTCATCACGCAATCTATGTGGCTGAGCTGCGGGCCAGGAACACCAAAATGACCGTGCTGAAGAAGCTGACACTCACTGCGGCTAACAATTTCCCCACTACATGGACCTCAGACAGCAAGACAGTGATTTTTGCTTCTGATCGCAATGGCCATTGGGGAATTTACAAACAGGATTGGAACTCAGATTCCGCGGACATGGTTTTGAGTACAGAGGGCTATCCCTATGCACGCGTCAGCCCGGATGGCAAATGGATCATCTACTATGTGCAGCGGAGTAGCAGGCTTACACCCGTAAGACTCATGCGCATACCCGTTACTGGGGGCACGCCGCAACTGATTCTCACAGCTCCTGTTGTTGAGTATCGATGCGCTCGTGCGCCTGCGATGATGTGCGCCTTCGACGAGAACAGCTCCGATGGCAAACGACGTGTGTTCAGAGGATTTGATCCTGTCAACGGTAACACTTGGAAACTTGCCACATTTGATACCGAACCGAATGCTGCGTACAGCTGGGACCTGTCACCAGATAGTACCAGGATCGCAATTACAAAAATAGGCAGTCACCACATCTATTTACTTGCATTGAATGGACCGGGGCGGCGTGAGATAACGTGGTCTGGATCGAGTGGCAGTGGTAATTGGTCCGGATTCGACTGGTCCTCTGATGGGACGGGACTTTTTGTCGGCCATCGATCATCTTTCCGGACAAGCCTATACTTCATCGCTCTGAATGGGACAGTGCACCTGTTATGGAATCCGAAATCGTACTTTCAAACGTACGGTGTGCCGTCACCAGATGGCAAAGATATCGCACTCGATGCACAAGAGATCGACAGCAATATGTGGGCGGTAGAAAACCTAGAGAGCCGCTAATCCAAGGAACTTGGCCTGCCACTCTTCTGGTGTCGAGTCGCGTGCTGCTCGGAAGGGCAGTGGCACGAAACTTCCCATCGGAGGTGAACTGTGAGTCTCCGATTGATCGCGGTTTCCGTCATCTTGATGGGCGTGGGCTTTGTTGTACCTGCTCCCATGCTCGCCCAAGCGGTTTACGGCAGCATCTTTGGCACGATCACCGATCTCTCGGGCGCTGCCATCGTCGGCGCGAAGGTGACGATAACCTCCGTTCAGAAGGGCACCGAATTTCACGCAACAAGCAACACCGCCGGAAATTATGAAGTGACCCACCTGATTCCAGATCAATACGATCTGCGAGCCGAGGCTCCCCGCTTCAAGATCTTCGAGTCAAGTCGCATTCCGGTGTTTGCCGACCAGGCGATTCACATTGATGTGAGATTTCAGGTGGGAGGAGCCAGAGAAATAGTCACCGTGTCGGCCAAGGATGTACCACTGCTCAAGACCGACCGGCCGGACATGGCCACCAATTTCGACGAAAAAGCTGTCGGACTACTTCCTCTCTTTAACCGCAACTTTACGGCGCTGCAGCTGCTTACTCCTGGCGCGCAGAAATTCATTTGGCAACACGCGCGCAGCGAGAATCCGCAAGGTGGGCTTCAGATTACGATTAGCGGACAGCACTTCGGGGGAACCTCCTTTCAGCTGGACGGGACAGATAACTACGACCCGATTCTTGGAATTATCGTCATCAATCCCACGCTTGAGTCAGTCACTCAGACCAAGATCACGTCGCAGAACTATGATGCAGAATTTGGGCAGTCGCTGTCCGCAGTAGTGAGTACGCAGACGAAATCAGGTACAAACGAGTGGCATGGCAGTGCGTTTGAATTTCGACGTACCGGCTGGGGGCAAGCGCGCAATCCCTTCACCGAGCTGCCGCACACGCCCCGACCGCCGATCAAATGGAATCAATTCGGCGGCTCACTGGGAGGTCCAGTACGGAGGAACAAGTTGTTCATATTCGGTGATTATCAGGGAACTCGTCGCAGCGACGGTTCTTCGGTGCGCCTGAACGTGCCGAGTGCCCTCCTGCGCTCCACCTGTCTCGACCTCGCTACCCCATATTGCGACCTAAGCGACTACCCAGGACCGATTTTCGATCCGCTGACAGGTGAACAGTTCACAGGCATGGGCAACTGCACGATGAACTGCATTCCGAAGAGCACTCCCGGAGGTTCACAAGTATCTCCTCAAGCTTTGAAGATCTTGGCAATGTTGCCCGGCCCTAACGTTCCGGGAGCAGGATTTACGCAGAACTTCATTAACGGAGGTGCGGATAGCTTCGATGACGATGCCTTTGATGTCCGCCTGGATGGCAATCTAAGCGGGGGGTTGAAAGTATTCGGGCGTTACAGCCTCGCCGATTTCAGAATCGATGCGGTCGGTGCGTTTGGTCCAATCGTCGGTGGTGTCGGACTATCATCTGACGGTTTCGCCGGCCAATCCCGCAGCCGCAATCACAGTGTCGCCGCCGGCTTCGATTACGCAGTCTCCCCAACTCTCTTGACCGACTTCCGCTTTGGTTTCTATCGTTATCACGTCAACGTGCTGCCGACTGGGCTGGGCAAGACGCCTGCACAAGACGCGGGCATTCCGGGCTTGAACTTACCAGGAAATATTTTCACCTCTGGGATGCCAGCGTTCATTATTAACGGTTTTGGCGGAGATGATGTGAGCTTCGGTTTCAATTTGGAGATTAATCACTGTCACTGTCCGGTGTTGCAGACCGAGCAGCAGTTCCAATGGGTGAACAATTGGACCAAATCCCTGGGTAATCACCTTTATAAATGGGGAATGGATTTCCGCTACGCGCAGAACCTCCGCGTGCCCAGTAGACCGCCCCGCTCCGGCGAGCTTGTGTTTGATCCGGCTCTTACCCAAGGCCCCACGGGCGGCGGATTGGGTTTGGCCTCGTTCCTCTTGGGAGAGGTGAGCATGTTCAACCGGACGGTTAGTCAAGTTTTCGATGTGGGAGAGAGGCAAAGACGTTGGTTTTTCTACGGTCAAGATACATTTCGAATTACTCCCAAGTTGACTTTGGATTATGGACTGCGCTGGGAGATCTATTTTCCACAGTCGGTCACAGGCAAAGGCAAAGGTGGCTGGGTGGATCTCGATACCGGGCTGGTGAATGTGGCCGGTTATGGCGGAATCAATCTGCAAGGGAATGTGAAAAACGCCTTCCACAACTTCGCCCCACGTCTCGGTATTGCAGATCAGCTGACACCTAAGACGGCCCTCCGTATGGGGTACGGGCGTAGCTTTGACCTGGGCGTGTTCGGGCAGATGTTCGGGCACACTGTCACTCAGAACCCGCCTGTGCTCGTCGTCCAGTCCCTCAATCCGCCCTCGATCACCACTCCGGTATTTAACCTCGCGCAAGGACCACCTGCGGTGGGGACTTGTTCTGGGACCCTTACGCAGGGTTGTTTTCCGGTGGTGCCTTCCTCGGGACAGTTTCCACTGCCGAACGAGGTTGTTCCATTCGTTATTCCCAAGAAGGTGCGGCCTCCCACAGTTGATCAGTGGAACGTTACCGTGCAGCGGGTGATCACCCCTAGTATGTCGCTCGAACTCGCTTATGTTGGCGACAAGGGCACACACGTGGGGGTCGGAAGCGGTATCGGTTCTAACCCCAATCAACCTACTTTAGTCGGTTTTCCCACTCTCAGTCAGAACGAGCGCAAGCCGTTTTTCCGCAAGTTCGGTTGGACGCAAGGAATCTTCAATATTGGCAGCGATGCCTCCAATAACTACAACGCACTCCAAGTGAAAATGGAGAAACGTTTCACTGCTGCCTACGCGCTGATCGCCCACTACACTTGGGCCAAGGGTCTAGGCTACGACTTCGATTACTTCACGATCGACCCGAAGCTCAATTATGGGGTTAACGATTACGATCGGAAGCACGCCGTGGTAGTAACTAACCTCCTGGAGCTTCCGTTTGGCCTGGGCAAGCCGTTCCTGGGGAATGTAAACCGCACGATTGATCGCCTCGTGGGTGGCTGGGCAATAAGTGGAACAACTCTCTGGTATAGCGGCCTACCTTTCAGCCCTGGTTACTCCAGCTGTTCCGCCGACCGGGACACCGGTCCTTGTCGACCGAACATTGTCGGACCGATTGAGATCCACTCCGGCAGTCGCGCAGCATACTTTACGACCACCGGTGGGATTCCGCTGGCTCCGCACGGGGAGCCGGGCGACACGATTGGCCCGTGGCAGCGGCCGGCTGTCGCCACTTTTGGCAGCGCAGGAAGAAACTCGCTGCGTGGACCTGGATTTTTCCAGACGGACATCTCTGTGTCCAAGCAGATCCCGCTTAAAGAGGGTGTTTCCCTCCAGTTCCGAACCGACATTTACAATGTCTTCAACGTCGTGAACCTGAGTATTCCTGAAAGCTGTGTAGATTGTGCTGATGGCGGAACGATTACGGGCACTGCCGGGGGGCAGCGTCAACTGATGTTTGCGGTCAGGCTGGAGTTCTGAGACGGATCACGCCCTTTTTCGCCCCCAGACCGTCAACAGTTTCATCAGGCGTGCCGAACCCAGCGGGCGGACTTTTCCATCACGATGAAGGATTGATCACGGTACTTCCCGATCTCATGGATCGTGCAGATGTTCGGGTGGTTTAGTGCCAAGGCTGCCCGTGCCTCACGGCGAAAACGGATGTACAGGACTCGCAAGACCCCGTGAAGCCAAGAAAGGTTGTCCGCATACTGGCACGACGGAAATGGGTGACGGAGCAACTGCCAAAGTAATCTCTGTACACGATACGAAAATCGGCGAAGGAACGAAAATGTACACGAGAACGCCTTGACCCTAACCTGATGACCCTCGGTTAACTCGTTCCCATCGTCCCAAAGGCCAACGCCTCGCGTTTGTGCGTGGACGACAGCCACGGGGCGTCCTGGCGGGGGTCATCCAGCGGCAACTCATCAGAAAATCCAGTAACTATCAAGACCAATAATAG
>Ga0137381_10002768_pt1 | contig 12281 bp, 11 predicted proteins | sample SagtaG_16_FD_104808 | JGI IMG/M metagenome (GOLD analysis project Ga0137381, IMG submission 104808) | Vadose zone soil microbial communities from Sagehorn Ranch, Mendocino, California, USA - Sage2_L_115_16 metaG | ecosystem: Environmental > Terrestrial > Soil > Vadose zone | place: USA... | reverse complement strand
GGTGCTCACGATGAGGTTGTCGAGCATGGCCAGCAGGATCGCCATCAGCAGCCCGGGCAGCACGATCATCACCTCGCGCGGGGCGAGGAACTGCGCGCTCGCGTCCGCCGGTCCGGCTCCGCCCTGCCCCGCCAGGCCCGATCCGGTCCCGGCACCGCCCGTAGGTTCCGCCACCCGTCCGCTCCTTCTGATCCGCCGTCTTCCCGTCCGCTTCGGCCCGGCATAATTGACTTACCGGCCGGCAAGTTAATATGCTAGGTCCGTAACTAACCGGCCGTCAAGTAAATTTGGCGGCACACGCGCGGTCGAGGAGTACGAAACGGACATGCACGGCGCAGGGTCTGCCGGAGCCACACCGCGAACCGACACCCGGTCCCGCGTGCAGAAGGTGGCGCTCGAGCTGTTCGCCGAGCAGGGCTACGAAAAGACGTCCCTGCGCGAGATCGCCGAGCGGCTGGGCGTGACCAAGGCCGCCCTTTACTATCACTTCAAGTCCAAGGAAGACATCGTCCACAGCTTCACCGACGATTACTTCGCCGAGTTCGACGCCCTCCTGGACTCGGCCAAGGATCAGCCGCCTGGCGACCAGACCCGCCGCGCCATCCTGGAGCGGTACGTCGGCTTGGTGCTGGAGGGCAGTGCGGTCTTCCACTTCCTGGAGCAGAACCGCGCCTCGATGGAGGGTATGGAAAGCGGCAAGGACCGCTTCGCGCGCTTCCGCGACAGGCTGGATACGTTCGTCGATCTGCTGGCTGGGCCCGCAGCCCCGATGCGCGATCGGGTGCGCGCCACCGCCGCCATCATGTCCGTGGGTGCGACGTGCATCTTCTTCCTGCAGCAAGTGGATGACCAGGAGAAGCTCCGGGCCATCGTGCTTGAGATGGCTACCGACCTGATCGGGTAACGTACCTGCCGGTCCACTACCTGCCGACTAGCCCGGCATCCAGAACCTCCCAGCGTATTCCGGCCCGGCAGTACCGCGATGATCTCCATCACCCGGACCATGGCCGTAGCGACCTGAAATGGCCCTGACCTGTATTTCGTGATGACAACTAACGCTGCCGCGGCGAATGATGCTTGCCTGTGTGGATGACTTAATGCTGACAAGTGATCTGCATATCCGGTGAAAGTTAAGGGTCTTCTACCGTTTCCGCGACCGGTGTAAACCCAAAATACGTCCCTGACAAGAATCCAGGCCGGGCTGAACCTTGCGGACACCAGCGAGAACCTGTCGAACAGTCCCGTTCAATAGATATGCGTGGGTATGGTACGATCAACGGTCGGCTTTCGGCTCCTGGTCGACGTCGGAAGGTGCGGCGCCGGGCGGTCGACATGTCATCACATGATGATGCACGGCACCGGATGCGCACAGCGCGCCCGGCCTTGCCTGTCGGGCCTGCTGTGTATCGACTCGGGGAATCCAGATGAGGAAGGGGTGGGTCCTGCGGACACGAAGGGGAGGACGGCCACGTCACCCGAGGTGACGGACGGGCAGGACCATCTCGGAGTGAGCGTCGTCATCTGCGCGTACAGTGATCGCAGATGGCAACAGACATGCGCCGCGGTCAGGTCTGTGCTCTCTCAATGTCCGCCGCCAGCGGAGGTGCTACTGGTGGTGGACCACAATGCCAAGCTGGCCGAGCGAGCCCGCACTGAGCTCGCTGACGTGACAGTCCTGGAGAACGAGGGAAGCCAGGGATTGTCCGACGCTCGCAATACCGGACTTCGAGCAGCGTCTCAAGCCATAACTGCCTTCCTCGATGACGACGCGGAGGCGCGTCCGGGCTGGCTGGCATCGTTGATCGAACCGTACCGTTCGCCTGATGTCGTGGGTACCGGAGGCGCCGTTCTTCCCAGGTGGCCCGATACTGCGCCCCGTTGGCTGCCGCCGGAGTTCTATTGGGTCGTCGGGTGCAGTTATCGCGGCCTTCCGGTTTCGGTGAATCCTGTGCGAAACCCGATCGGGGCCAGCATGAGCCTGCAAACCGCCCTGACCCTCAAGGTAGGCGGATTTGACAGCATGGTCGGCCGAGTGGGTACGCGGCCCACTGGGTGTGAGGAGACTGAACTAGCCATACGCCTCACAGCAGCCCAGCCGGCGTCGGTTATCCTCTACGTGCCGGATGCCGTGGTCGACCACCATGTGGGGCAAGAGCGCCTCAAACTAAGGTACTTCCTACGCCGATGCTGGCATGAGGGGGTCTCGAAATCCAGCGTTGTACAGCTGGCCGGCGCGTCTGCCGGACTCGAGAGTGAACGAAGATACGTCACCGTGGTCCTTCCGGCCGCCTTGCTGCGAAACCTTCGCCATGGTCTCACTGGTGATATGGGTGCACTCATGAGATTCTCCATGGTGCTGGCCGGGCTCGCCGCTACCGCGATTGGATATCTGCGCGGGAAAATGCGGTAAGGTGCCGTAACGGAGTGGTCTGCCGCACTGACTGGCGGTTGCTGGGTGCGAACATGCTTCCTGAACGGACCGTGACGGAGCCACCGCCGAGACTCCGTCACGTGTGCTGACGGAGAGCAGCGTCCGGCGTCTCGTCCGATAGCACCTCATGGCGGAGGGCGGCCCACTGCAGAGAGTGGCGGATGCCATCGGCAATGCCGTACTGCGGCTGCCAGTCGAGCAGTCGTACCGCCCGCTCGATGCGGGTATAGGCGCCCGCCACGTCGCCCGGTCGCCGTTCGGCGTCCCGGGCCCGAATCGGCGCGCCGGCTACGTCGTTGAAGGCATCAAGGAACTCACGGACGGTGGTGCCTGTGCCCGTGCCCAGGTTGATCGCGATGGAGGTGCTCGTCGGGGCCAGCAGGGCGTCGAACCTGCTCAGCGCCACAAGATGCGCGGCGGCAAGATCCCAGACATGAATGTAGTCCCTGATACCTGATCCGTCCCTGGTCGGTTAGTCAGTCCCGGTGACCTGAAACGGGACGCCATCCTCTAGGGCCTGCATCATCTTGCCGAGAGCGTGAGTCGGTCTTGACAGCTGCAGGCCGGTGCGCATCTTGGGATCCGCCCCGATCGGGTTGAAGTACCGCAGGGAGAGCACGCGGATGGGCTGCGCGGCGGCAATGTCCGCGAACATGGCCTCGCACATGGCCTTCGTCCGGGCGTATGGACTCTGCGGGTTGACGGGGGAGTTCTCATCGACGGTCAGGTCGGCACCCGCGCCATAGATGGCAGCGGAGGAACTGAAGATCAGGCGTTCACATCCGTTGCGCACGAGGTGGTCGACGAACTCAAGGCTCTTCACGACATTCGCCCGGTAATACGTCACTGGATCGGCCACTGATTCCGGGACCACGATCAGTGCTGCGCAGTGGATGACGGCATCGACATCTGGATGATCCTTGAATATGCAATCAACCAACTGGCCATCCGCGATGTCGCCCTCGTAGAAATCCCGGTCGGTGGTGAACTCTCGCCTGCCGGTCACCAGGTTATCAAGGATTACCGGCTTAATATCAGCATCGAGGCAGGCCGACGCGATTGTGCTGCCAATGAAGCCAGCTCCTCCTGCAATTAGAACCTTCAATACCTCACACCCTCTACCTTGCCACCGCTTCCCCAGCCGCCAGGCTAGCTGGCCCGCCTAAAACCGAGTCTGCCATGGTAGCCCGTGGAGGATTAGCGGCGATATGTTAGTTAGAAATTGTTCGTCACGAGCATGACGGTGTCGTCAGGATATCAAGGCACCTGCCGGGAAGTCTCGGTGCTCAGAACAGGTTAGGTCGTGACCATGCCAGTTCGAAAAGTCAGCCCGCGCCGGGGAGCTGACCAGAAACAGCGGTCGCGGGCGCACCTTCAGGCCATAGCTCGGGCGGCACTTCCAGCTTGTACTGTCGCTTGGAACCGAATTTCTCCTGCAGAATTACCTTGAGAATCCGCCAGCCGTCGCTGATAGCCCGGAGGTTGCTGGAACCGTACAGCCGATTGAGCTCATGGCTTGGAACCTCATGTATCCGGAGCTTGGCCTTGGCCGCCCGGATGCTCATGAGCGCCTCTACCTCGAATCCGGAGCAGTCGATGGCCAAGGCCCCGAGATGCCTGGACCAGAAGGCATTATAGCCGTAGCAAAGGTCGGAGTACCGAGTCCCGAACATCCAGTTAACAAGGCTTCTCAGCAGGCTGTTACCCCAGCGGCGGCCAACGGTTATGTCGTCACTCGCGCCACCGCTGGCGAAACGTGATCCCTTAACGAAGTCTGCGCCGGCAATGAGGGCACCCACAAAGTGGATAATCTCGTTACCATCGGTGGAGCCGTCGCCATCCATCGTGACGATGATATCGCCGCTACATGCGGCGAACCCAGCTAGCAGCGCATCTCCTTTCCCCGTTCCCGACTGTTTAATGATCTTGATGCCGGGCCAGAGCCGACAGGCCACGGCAACCGTGTCGTCTACCGACTGTCCGTCCACAAGCACGACTTCGCTTATCCAGTCCGGTATCGTTTCGAATACTTTAGGCAAATTGCGGGCTTCGTTCCTGACGGGAATGACAACGCTTACGCTCGACGCGATAGCAAAATCCACAGTGACTAGCCGAAATATATTCGCTGCCTGGTAGCTAGGCAGGTTCGCAGCAACCATTTAACCCCGCTCCACGAGATCCATACCCCGGTAATGTGAGCTAGCGTGCGATCAGTGCCTAGCCAAATAACCTGCAGCGCCGCCAAACGGGCCGCGCTGCGATTCCGCTCCTCCAGCGCTCAAAGCTAGCCTCCGGGCACGCTTGCCCTACATGGAGGACGCCTGGGAGACCGGACAGGTTCACACGTTCGTCATCTTTTGTGTCTGGACCGGAGGTCTTGGTGATATTTGTCCTGCAAGGCGCGATCTGTAACTTCTGAACCTCTAGCCACATGGCTTAGGCCCGGGTCGGTACCTTACGCCTAGCGCCCCTAATTACAGCGAGCGGCTCTCACCACCGGCGCCGGGTCACCGCCAGAGCGGCGAGTGCCATTGTTCTAGTGCCGATGGACGGCAGGCCGTTGGACCGCAGATCGAGGACGGCGAGCAGCGCTTTGGTGCGCGGCGCGAAGGCCGGAGGCCGGCAGGCCCGGCATCCGCCGGGGCGGTGACCGATCAGGTCCCCGCAGGCGTCGGCCAGGCCCGCCTGATAGGCGTGCCTCGTACGCTGAGGACCGACTCCGGCGCCACCGAAATTCGCATTGTGCGGTGCGCGGGCCAGTTCCGCGCAGGCGAACAACGGGAGGTCGGGCAGGGCGTCGCCGACGGCCAGCGCGCAACCGGGATCAGCCATCAGCCCGGCCAGTGCCCGCAAACCGGTTCCCTTGTCTGTATCCGCGGGGACGATATCGGTCTGCCCTTCGCCTGGGTGGATCTCCACGTCGGTACCACCGATCGCGCGGATTTCAGCCAGGATTCCGGCTGGCAGGGGACCATTGCCCTGTCGGGCGCGGACCGCGTAGCGATACCGCGGATCCAGCGTGATGTCGGCGTGCCCCGAGAGCTGGCGACGGATCTGGTCCAGCAGGACGCTGCTCGCCGACGGCCGCAGGTCGACGGATTCGCCATCGTGATAGAGGGCGGCGCCATACTCCGAGACTCCGCCCGCCAGGCCGAATGCCCGGCACCGATCGCGAACCTCTGGCATCGAGCGCCCGGTGACCAGTACGGGCCGGTAGCCGTGCGCGATCAGCGCGCGCAGGGCAAGTATCCCGGTCGGTGAGGTCGCCGGGAAGCCCAGCTGATCGCACTCCAGCACGCCGTCCAGGTCAATGGCGCATAGCGGGCCAGCGCCCGGGGACAGGTCGCGCAGGTACAGCTCCGCTAGGTAGTCGTGGACCGCGGCGGCGGAACGTTGCTGGACGTCAAAGGGGCCAAGATCGTCGGCTTTGGCAAGGCGGCGCAACTCGGCGAGCCGGTACATCAGCCAGCGTTCGCCGTCGACCTGATCACCGCTTATCTGCCGGTATGCCTCGCGCAATTTTTCCTGGAAGTCGTAGCTGGGCGGGTCGGCCGCCGCGCCAGCCAGGTCGAAGGCCGGGTCATAGCACAACAGGTCCAGGTGCCCGAACGTGCGCTGATAGAAGTCCACCTTGCGCAGCTCACCGGCGGCTGACGGATCTGGCAGCCAATGCCGGAGGTGAGTCTTGCTGTCCAGGACGGCCGGATGCTCATGTACGAGGAGTCGTCGCATGAGCGGCTCGAGCACAAGCGGTCTGGACGGCATGGCCAGCCGTCCGTACTGGCCGGATAGCACCTTGGCCGCCACTTCCCAGATCGTGCTGCGGCCACCCAGGCGGTCCGCCGAGGCGGATGGGGCCGGCAAGGCCCGACGGCGGGCATACACATATGAAGCTACCGTCTCGGCCAGGGCAACGGACCCGTGCCCATCAGGAGCCTCGTGCGGGACAGGCGGCAGCCAGTCACGGTAGATCAGCCCGTCGGCAAAGCCGTAGACATGCGGCACGCGATCCTGCATCGCGCTGGCTACGGCGACCGCCTGCCGGCCGAGGTAGCCGAGACCAGCGCCTTCGACCACCAGGTCCTTGACCGTCTCCTCACCCGTCCGGCGATCCATCAATTCGACAGTGAACCGGGCGCGTAGGTGTGCGCGCTCGCTGGCGGCAAACGGCTTTGCGGCCAACGCGACCTCGCGGATCTGCGTGTCCGGCCCGACGAAGTCGGCCAGCGCGTGCCGGACGGGCTGAGACTCGAGCCGGCTGTGAATGCTCCACTCGTCCCACGGCTGCACGACGACGGACCAGGTGCGCAAGACCTCGGGAACTTCCTGAGCCGAACCGAACACGGAGAGCAAGAAGGAAATCTGCGAATCGGGAACGCCCGCCGCGGACACCGCACGGGCCGAGGCCGCCAGGGACGTGCCTGTCCCCGGGGGGTCATCCGTGATGAGAACCCGTCCGCCGGCCCTGGCGACTGCCCTGAGCGCCGCGCGCTCCCAGTGCAGGAACGGCCGTCCAGGCCGGTAGGTGAGTACGTCGGCAGGGGGCTCCCCGCGGGAGCGGAACGCCGCCGCGTGCAGCGGGGCCAGATAGCTGCCCGAAGTCCGGACTCCCACCACGCATAGCGGTCCGTGATGCTCCGGGTATTGCCGCATGAATGCGTTAACGAGCCACCGCACGTCATCAGGATGCTGGTCGAAACTATGAAAACAAGCGGGCAGACGTATGCGATCGTCAGCCACGGACGAAACCGCCGGAGCGATGGCACGCAGCAGCGCGGCGAACAGGTCCGCGTCTGGAGCGCACTCGACCGCCATGACCCGATCGGCCAGGCAGGAGATCAATTCGGCCAGCGGCTGACGTGCCAGCGTCAGCCGGCGATTCGCGAGACTGCTTCCTCCTCGCGCGATCATGCCCAGCGTGCTGGCGCCAGTGCCAGCAAAACGGGCCGGACCAGACACTTTGCCGCGCAGATAACTGGCGGCACGATTGAAGAGGAGCGGATCGGCGTGCAGGCGGTCGTCGACCAGCTGACCGATCCCGGCGGCTAGCAGGAAAGCATCCAGCCACTGCTCATCCCGTAGCGCGTCACGCAATCGTTCTGCCAGGGCCTCCGCTCCGCATATCAGGTTGGTGACCAGCACTGGACCACGCTCATCCATGAGCAACCTGGCGTAGTACCGGAGTGACGTTCCGGCGCGACCACAAGGGGCTCTCGGCGTACTGAGCCGATTTGGCGAGATTGCTCGCCACGTGGCGGAGCCACGCCAGCAGTAGCAGAGTCCGGCCATCGACTAGATCGCCAGTCGTCGTGTCGGCTAGCACGCGTTCCTCGGACGGCGTCCAGGGCAGCCCGCGATTGAGCCTGTCGGCAACACGTCCGCCTAGCCCGCGTGATCGTCCATGTTCGGGTATTGTCAACAGCCAGAATGCGACATCCAGAGCCGACAGGTCGTGTTCGCGGGCCTCGCCCCAGTCGACGATCCCGGTCACTCGCCGGTCAGCGCTGAGCATGATATTCCCTGGGTGGAAGTCGCCGTGCGTCCAGCCGACGGTCAGCTCGCGGCCGGCGAGATCACTGCGCAGAGCGCCGGCCAGGCGCTTCACAACGTCAGCGCAGGGTAGCGACGTCATGATCGTTTCCGCCGGTTCGTCCACCAGGAGCTCAAGGAGCCGGTCATCGACCACGCGAGCCTGCTCTGTACGCCGGTGCAACGGAGCGATCGCCGCGATCGCGGCTGACGTCAGGCGGTCTGTCTCGGTCAGCGCCGGTTTCCGGCCGTCCTTTCCCGGCAGCAGGTTCGTGAGCAAGTAAGTCCACCCGTCGGCAGTCCCGGCCGCCAACGGATCCGGGATCAGGGCCAGCCAGTTGTCTAGCTGGCAGTCTGACCTCAGCTGAATCAGGACATCGTGCTCTCGGCGCAGGCTGTTCGCGCCGCTTGCGGTGGTAGCGACCTTAAGGACAGCCGTTTCGCCGTGTCCCGCGCGAACGATGTAGACGGTGACGTCTGAAACGCTGCTCAGCGCTCGTTCGTACCTCCAGTCCCCGTCAGGGAGCGCCGCGCGCAACACAAGGTTCCTGCCTGCCTGCATGAACTGAGACATGGCCAGGTACCTGGACCGGTGACCCATCCCGGCCAGGCGCCGCCGGGCTGCGGTCACGTACGCGGTGGGCGTCATCGTCGCACGTCAGCCTGTCTTTCGGGCCGACTACGATACCGCCGCCGACTTATAGCGTAGGCAAATGGCCCGGCGATGACCCCGGCGCGCTCGCGCCAGACGAGCTCGCGGGGGAAAGCTGTCCCGCGGTCGGCGTTCTTCACTGATGCCGGATCCAGCAGGTGCCGTGCGGCGGGCACGAAACGCCGCAGCATGTCCCCGAGCAGTGCCGGCCGGGCCCGCAGCGCCGCAGCGAAGTAGGCGCCGAGTCCGACTCCGTATCCGAACGCCTGGCGGCGCATGCCCTCGTATTCGCGCCGGTGCCAGTGCCGTACCACTGCCCGGGGCTCATAAACCAGGGTTCCGCCGTCCACGATGACTCCCAGGAACGCGGTGAGGTCATCACCACCGCGCGCCGGGGTGCCCGCACCCATGGCAGGGTCGAAGCCCCCGCCGGCTACCAGCCAATCGGTGCGGAAAGCCATGTTCGCTCCGGATCCGAATCGCCCGGCGGTGAACGGGAACAGCGGCTCGGGATCCGGCATCTCACGAGTGAAGATACGCCTGGTGAACCCGCGCCCGTATCCGCCAGCCCGCTCAACGAGCAGCTGGGCGGGGGTCTGGAGCTCCGCGGGAAGGATCAGGCCGGTCACGCACGTCGCGTCCGTCTCCGCGAACGCTTCTGCGAACGCTGTGAGCCAAGCCGGATGCACCTGAACGTCATCGTCTGTGATCGCGACAACCTTTCCGGTCACCGCGGGCAGGGCCGTATTGTGAGCCAACGCGAGACCAGGGCGTGATGCGCGCACGTACCGCACCGCGAACGGCCAGGCCTGGCCGTTCTCCAGAGCGCGGGCCGTAGAGTCGCTGCGCGGCGCGCTATCGGCGACGACGACGTCGAACGAGGAATACTCCAGCTTGGCGAGAGAGTCCAGGCAGCGCAGCAGGCTCTCGGTGCGGTCACGGGTGGCGATCACGACCGTGATCGGCAGATCATCCACCGGTCTCGGCCGGGTGCGACATGGCCGCTGCGGCTGGATGAGGCCGCCAGGGGGGAGACTGGCAGGCGCCGGGATGCCGTCGTCATCACAGTGAGCGGTGACCGAGTCGGCGATGAGAGGCCACAGCATCGACGCGAGCCGGTCGGCGCCGACCGGCTCGGATGTGAACGACAGGTGAACCTCGCCGATGGGCTGGCCGTGCAGCCAGACCAGCAGCCGCGCCCCCTGGTACTGTCCGTCCGAGTTCAGCTGCGGCAGCGGCATTTCCAGGTATATATCGCCGACGAGGACCGGCGTGACAGCGCTAATCTCCCCCTCCTTAGCTAGCCTTCACTAGGGAAGAAGACTACAGGGTAGCCTCACCCGTTTACATCTCGCGACAGATGCCGCCGCACCGGCGTAAACCACCCCGGGATTCCGTACGTCCTCTATGCGTACCCCGAAGGTACGTGTAGAGGACGGGGCCACAGTCGATGCGCGAGGCCGACCTTGGGGGTGGCATGGATCTGGTTTGCTCGGGCCGAGGGTCGGCGACGGGGAGCCGCAGAGCCTGCCGACGGCCCACGGGCGCGTACTCGCGTCTCACCATGACTTGCTAGCTTTAGGAAATTTTCGCGTCGTATACCGGAACTCAGATGCGCTGATCCTCTAGTTGGCCAAATCAAGCTGAGGACAAGGAAGCCTGTGATACGCATGTTCGACCTACGTCGCCGGGCCGTCCCGCTCGGGCTGGCCGTTTCCGGCTGGCCGTTTCCGGGCATTACGGCTGTGGCCGGACACGATCTACTCCGTCCGCTCGACGTCATGGCCTTCGCCCTTACGGCCGACCTGAGCACATCATGATGAGCCCGGTTCCGATTCTCCTGTATCATTCGATCTCGGCCGACCCGCCCGATTGGATCGCGACTTTCACCGTCAGTCCCGTCACGTTCCGCAACCACCTCGATGTGGTAGTGGCCAGCGGACGACAACCCATGACCGTTTCGCAGTTCGCTGACGGGCTGCAGGGAAAGGCCGAGCTTCCGGCGCGGCCCGTGCTGATTACCGTGGATGATGGCTTCGCCGACTTCGCCGATAACGCGATGCCCGCTCTCACCGAAAGGAAGTTGCCGAGCACGCTTTACGTTACGACGGGCGCGCTCGCCGGGAGAGCACAGGAAAGTGTACTTCCGCCAGCCGATATGCTGCGAGCCGCAGATCTTTCCGGCCTTGAGGCGGAAGGCGTCGAAATAGGAGCTCATTCCCATACTCATCGCCAGATGGATCTGCTACCCGAGAACCAGCTAGCTGATGAGATTTCACGGAGCCGTGACCTACTAGCCGAAACGCTCGGGCATCCCATCCGCAGCTTTGCGTATCCTCACGGGTACTGGCGATCGAAGGTATTGCGTCTCGTCGACGCGGCAGGCTTTGACTCGTCCTGTGCCGTGGGTAACTCGCTCTGCTCGGCCAAGGATCATCCGCTGGCACTCTCCAGGCTCATGGTTCGGGCAGACACAGACGCATCCGTGATCGCCGCGTGGCTCGATGGTTCTGGCGCCCGTATCCTGCCGCGCCGGCACAGATTGCTTGCCTACGGTTGGCGCCAATATCGCCACAGCAGGCAATCGAGGCTGCTGACGATGTTCAAGAGCGGGAGTCACCAGGCCTGATCACCAGGACTCGATGCGCTCTGCCGGAGCATGAGGCACCCGATGGCGGCGGGCTAGACGCGGCACTATCGGCCAACGTGCCAGGTTCCGTTGTCCGGCCTAGTTGTCGGGAGGAGTATCGCGGAACCGGAGCGCGCTCTTGGCCACGCCCCGCAGCGCGCGGTCATAGCGAGTGTAAGGAATCCGTTCAAGGCGGTACTCCGCGTAGTCGACCGGGATCGCTCCGAAGCGTTCCTTGAAGTGAGCCAGGCTGACCGAGGCACCGGTCTCGCCCAGGTGGTAGGTCTGGCAACCGTGCTCGCAGGCCAGCTGGATGGCCCTCCACAGCAGCAGGTCGGTGGCGCGTACCGGGCCGGCCAGCTCGCGGTCGATCGCGGCGCGGGTGTCGTGGGCGGCAGGACCGAGCAACATGATCCCAGAGGCGGCGGGCCGGTTCTCGACGTAGGCGACCAGGACCACCAGCGCGGCACCGAGATGACGAGCGACGGCCTGAAACTTGGCGGGCGGATCCCGGCGCGCTGCCCGCCAACGCGCCAGCGCCACCGGTTCGTGCTGCTGAGCCGCCCAACGGAGCACGGATTTTTCGAAGAGTTCGTGGTGGACGGGCAGCAGCCGGCCGGTGCGGTCCACCTCCACCCGCACCCCGCGTCGCGCCGCGCTACGCAGCTTCTTCCGAGTGGAGGCTGGCATGCGGGCCAGCACCGCGTCCGGACCGCCGACGAGGTCGATGACATGGGCCCGACGCGGCAGCACCACCATGTCCGGCTCCCGCGCAGCGACCGCCCACTGCGCCGCATGCAACGGGTTGGGACGGATCCAGGTCCGCGCGGCACCGACCTGACGCAGGTCGGCGAGCACCGCCGTGACGACTCCGGCATCCGCGCCCGGCCCGACCAGCCCGCCGATACCCCATGCCGGTGGGTGGCAGGCGAGCCAGCCGCCCACCCCGGCCATACCGCGGCGGCGGGTCAGCGGCAGCACGAACCGTCGGCCGTCCGGCAACTCGTACAGCCGGCTGGCGTCCGCGTAGCGACCGTCAT
>Ga0137381_10002762_pt1 | contig 12291 bp, 10 predicted proteins | sample SagtaG_16_FD_104808 | JGI IMG/M metagenome (GOLD analysis project Ga0137381, IMG submission 104808) | Vadose zone soil microbial communities from Sagehorn Ranch, Mendocino, California, USA - Sage2_L_115_16 metaG | ecosystem: Environmental > Terrestrial > Soil > Vadose zone | place: USA... | reverse complement strand
TCACGCTTGGCGTGCGAGTTGAGGAACATGCGGAGCCAACGCTTGACGTCGTCGTAGGAGCCGCCCGAAAACATGCGCGGATTGTAGCAGGGTTCGACCGCGTGACTGCCGCCGCGCGGGGAGCGGCGTCGCTCCCCTCGACGTTGACGGACTACCGTCTCGGGCGAATCCGGCGGCGGCGGCGCTGCTGGCGGGCGCTGCGCGCCCGCCGGAGCAGCAACCGGATCAGCATTCGTTGAACCCGCACGACAGGCACTTCTTGCAGCCTTCCTCGTACACGAAGGTCGCCTGGCCGCACTCCTTGCAGAGGTCGCCGATGCGCCGGCGCTCGTCGGCCTTCGTCGATGGCGGACCGGCCACCTTGACCTGCCCGATGTGCTCGGCCAGCGTGCGGCCGAGCGCGTCGGGCAGCGACAGCACCTTGCCGGCGCCGAAGCCCATCGGCTGGGCGCCGCCGATGCGCGAGAGCTGGCTGATGACCTCTTCGAGCCGGCGCTGAGGCGTGAGCGGTGAAGGTAGCCTCAACGTGAGCGAAATCAGCCGTCCGAGCGCCTCGGCCACGGCCATGGTGTCGGAGCCGCCCTTGCCCACCTGAACGAAGACCTCGAAGGGCTCGCCGTCCTCGGTCTCGTTGACCGTGATGAAGGCGGTGCCGATCGGCGTCTCCTTGCGGTAGGTCTTGCCCGCCAGGCTGTGCGGCCGCGGCCGGATGACCTGCTGCCCCGCCGTCGGCAGCTGGGCCGGCGACTTGTCCTTCTTGCCGAGGCCGACGTTGAGCACCTGCTCGCCCTTGCAGCCGTCGCGGAACACGGTGATGCCGAGGCAGCCGAGCTCCCACGCGAGCCGGTACGCGGAGGCGACGTCCTCCTCGCTGGCGTCGTTGGGCAGGTTGATTGTCTTCGACACGCCGTTGTCGGTGTAGCGCTGGAAGGCCGCCTGGTGCCGGACGTGCCACTCGAACGGGATGTCGTGGGAAGTCTTGAAGACGTTGGCGGCGTTCTCGGGCAGGCCCGGGATGCCGTGCAGCGATCCGCGCCGGGCGATCTCCTCTTTCAGCGCGTCGGAGTAGAAGCCGCGCGCCTTGGCGATGGCCTCGAACGTCTCGTTGACGAAGGTGAGCACGCGCTCGCCGTCGGGCTGCTTCACGCGGTGCTGGAAGGCCAGCGCGAAGATCGGCTCGATGCCCGACGAGCACCCGGCGATCATCGAGATCGTGCCGGTCGGCGCGATCGTGGTGACCGTCGAGTTGCGCATGGGCCGGACGTCCTTGTAGATCGACTTCGACCAGTTCGGGAACGGCCCGCGCTCCTCGGCCAGCTTGGCGCACTGGTCGTGCCCCTTGTCCTTCACGAACGACATGAGCCGCTCGGCGAGGTCGATCGCCTCCTGGCTGTCGTACGGGATGCCCATGATGAACAGGAGATCCGCCCAGCCCATGATGCCGAGGCCGATGCGCCGGTTGGACTTGACCGTCGCGTCGATCTCGGGCAGCGGGTACGGGTTCATCTCGATGACGTCGTCGAGGAAGCGCACGGCGAGCCGCACCACCCGCTCCATCTCGTCCCAATCGATCGACAGCTCACTGTCGTCGCCCGGGCGCGCGAACTTGGAGACGTTCAGCGAGCCAAGGTTGCAGGCTTCGTTCGGCAAAAGCGGTTGTTCACCACACGGGTTTGTCGCCTCGACCTGACCGAGATCGGGCGTCGGGTTGGCAGGGCTCGCATTGATCCGGTCGATGAACACCATGCCCGGATCGCCGGTTCGCCACGCCGCGCTCACCATGCGGTCGAAGACTTCTCTGGCGGAGAGCCGCCCCACCACCTTCCTGGTGTGCGGGTTGACGAGGTCGTACTCCTCGCCGCGGGAGAGCGCTTCCATGAACGTGTCGGTGGCGGCCACGGAGATGTTGAAGTTCGTGATCCCGCCGTCGAGCTTGCAGTCGATGAACTCGAGGACGTCGGGATGATCGACCTTCAGGATCCCCATGTTCGCGCCGCGCCGCGTGCCGCCCTGCTTGACCGCTTCCGTCGCGCCGTTGAAGACGCGCAGGAAGGACACCGGGCCGGAGGCCCGGCCGCCCGTCGACGACACGATGTCGTCCTTGGGGCGCAGCCGCGAGAACGCGAAGCCCGTGCCGCCGCCCGACTTGTGGATGATGGCGGCCGCCTTGACGGAGTCGAAGATCTCCTCCATCGAGTCGCCGACAGGCAGGACGTAGCAGGCCGAGTACTGCAGCCCGTTGCCCTTGCCCGCGTTCATCAGGGTCGGTGAGTTCGGGATGAAGTAGCCGTCCACCATCATGTCGTAGAAGGCCTCGGCGACCTCCCGAACCGCCGCCTGGCTACGGCCGTATCGGCCCTCGCCCGCGGCAATCGAGACCGCGACCCGCCAGCACATTTCCTCCGGCGTCTCGATCACCTCTCCGTCCTTGCGGAGCAGGTAACGTTCCCGAAGGACGCGCAGGGCGGGCTCGGTCCACGTGCCGACCTTGGCGGGACGGGTCTCCGACAGCATGGGGGGTACCTCCTATATCTTGTGGTGAGGGGCAATGTACCACGCAGCATATCGCGCTCGTCAAGGAAAAACGTGTCCACCGCCCGTCCCCGGCGCGTCCCCCTCTTATCCACCGCTCGTCCACCGTGCGTGGACGCGCCGTTTGGCGTCGTGCGACGCCGACCTGCGTGGGAGTCGAGGGGGTGCGTGATATCCTCGCCGTGGTTCGCGGTCCTGACAGGTCGTTAGATGGGCGACGTTCTGGCCCGGGGAGAGCGAGTGCGATGAGGATGGGCGTTCGGAGGTTGCTGCTGGCAGGCGCACTCCTGGTGGTCGCGACGACGAACGCTGCGGCGCAGGCTCCCACCGCGCCGCCACCCACGCAGACGCCGCCGGCCGCGCAGACTACGCCGCCCGTCGTTCCGCCCGTGACGTCCCCGCCGGTGACGAGCCCGCAGTCACAGGTCTTCGGCAAGGTGCTCTCGGTCGAGGACGCGGTGGCCATCGCGCTCGACACCCAGCCCAACATCAAGGCGCGGATCAGCGACTACATCGCCGCGGCGTTCCGCGTCGACCAGGCGCTGGCGCCGCTGCTGCCGCAGATCACCGGCTCCTGGACGGCCGCCCGCGACCAGAACGTCTCCACCTCCGGGCAGGGCACGACCTCGAGCCAGCAGCCCCTGCGGACGGTCACCACCTGGACGACGAGCACGGTCGCGCGTGTGTCGCTGTCGCAGATCCTCTTCGACTTCGGGAAGAACTTCGCGTCGACCGAGGCCGCGCGCAAGCTCGCCGACGTCGCCCTCGAGGACACCGAGCTGCAGCGCCAGCTCGTGACGCAGACGGTGAAGGAGTCGTACACCAACATCAACTTCGCCGTGCGCCTCATCCAGGTGAACCAGCAGGCCGTCGAACGCGCCGAGCTGAACCTCCGGTCGGCGCGCGGCTTCTTCGAGGTGGGCACGCGGCCGAAGTCGGACGTCGCCCGCGCCGAGGTCGACGTCGCCAACGCCAAGGTCGACCTGATCCGCGCGCGTAACGCGGAGCGGCTCGCCCGCGTCGCGTTGGCGACGGCCATGGGGCTCCCGGCCACCACGCCGCTGCAGATCCAGGACAACCTCCTCTACCAGCCCGTCACCCTCGACCGCGCTCGGCTCGCCGAGGACGCGCTCCGCCAGCGCCCCGAGTACCGCCAGGCGCGGCTCAACGCCGAGGCCAACGACGCGCGGCTGCGCCGGTCCTTCCGCGACTTCTTCCCGGACATCACCGGCGGCGGGTTCTACGGCGCCCAACGGGCGGACATGAACGAGATCTGGGAGTTGAACCTCTCGCTGAACTGGACGCTGTACGACGGCGGCAACCGCATCGCGCGGTACCGCGAGGCGCGCGCGAACCTCGACGCCGCCGTGGCCCGCGTGAAGGCCAGTGAGCTCGACATTTCCCGCGAGGTCGAGCAGTCGATCAACAACGTCATCGAGGCCGACGAGCGCATCCAGGCCGCGCAGGTCGCCGTCGTCTCCGCCCAGGAGAACTTCCGCCTCGCCCAGGGCCGGTTCGACGCGGGCGTCGGCACGATCCTCGAGCTCACCGACGCCCAGCTCGCCCTGACCCAGGCCCAGAACACCGAGGCCCAGGCCCTGGCCGACTACCGAATCGCGCTCGCCCGGCTGGACCGCGCCGTCGGCCGCCGGTAATCTCCAAATATCCGGAGGTTCCCGACCGTCCAAAAGACGATGAAACGCTTCGTCTCCATCGTCGTCGTCGCTCTGCTCCTCGGAGCGGGGGTCTGGGGCTACCTGTACGCTCAGGGACGGAACAGCTCGCCGAAGTATCGCCTCGTCCAGGTCGAGCAGGGCCCCCTCACCGCCGCCGTCTCCGCCACCGGCAACCTCAACGCCGTCATCATCGTCCAGGTCGGTAGCCAGGTCTCGGGCCAGATCAAGGAGCTCCTGGTCGATTTCAACTCGGTGGTCAAGAAGGGCCAGACCATCGCCCGGATCGATCCCCAGATCTTCGAGGCCCAGGTCAACCAGGCCAAGGCCGACGTCGAGACCGCCAAGGCCGCCGTCCTCAACCAGGCCGCCAGCGTGGAGAAGGCCCGTGCCGACGTGGAGAACGCGCGCGCGGCCCTGGCCCAGGGCAAGGCGCAGACGGCCAAGGCCGACGCGGCGCAGGCCGACAGCAAGCGCATCTTCGATCGCAACGCGGAGCTCTTCAATCGGCAGCTCATCGCCCAGGCGGACCGCGACACCGCGCAGGCCAACTACGAGCAGGCGGTCGCGCAGTCGGAGTCGTCGCGCGCCAGCGAAAAGGCGCTCGCGGCCAACATCGATTCCAGCCTGGCCCAGCTCCGCGTCCAGGAGGCCGCGCTGAAGTCGGCGCACGCCCAGGTCGACCAGAAGACGGCGGCGCTCGCGCAGGCCCAGACGAACCTCGACTACACGACGATCCGCGCGCCGGTGGACGGCATCGTGGTCTCGCGCGCCGTCGACGTTGGCCAGACGGTGGCGGCCAGCCTCCAGGCGCCGACGCTCTTCACGATCGCGCAGGACCTGACCAAGATGCAGGTCGAGACGAGCGTGGACGAGGCCGACATCGGGCGCGTCAAGCTCGAGGACCGCGCCACCTTCACGGTCGACGCGTTCTCCGGCCAGACGTTCTCGGGCATCGTCACGCAGATCCGCAAGGCCGCGCAGATCGTGCAGAACGTCGTGACCTACACCGTCGTGATCTCGGTCGACAATCCCGGCGGCCGCCTGCTGCCCGGGATGACCGCCAACGTGAAGCTCGTCTATGCCGAGAAGCCGAGCGTGCTCAAGGTGCCGAACGCGGCGCTCCGCTTCCGCCCCGCCGGCGCGGACGCCGGACCCGTCGGGTCCACGCGCGGCCAGGGCGGCGCGCCGAGCGCCGGGCCGCCCGCCGCCGGTCAACCGCCGCGCGGCGACGTCGCGGGCGGGGGCCGGTCGCCGGGCGAGATGCGCGAGCGGCTGGTGACGGGCCTCGGGCTCAGCGCCGAGCAGCAGAAGAGGCTCGACCCGATCCTGGCCGACACGCGGCAGCAGATGATGGCGCTGCGCGGTCTCCCGGAGGGTGAGCGCCAGGCGCGCGCCGCGACGATTCGCGAGGCCACGCGCGCCAAGATCCGCGAGATCCTGCCGCCCGAGCAGCGCGCGAAGTACGAGGAGCTCGCGGGACGCGAGGGGCGCAGCGCGGGCGCCGCGCCGGCGTTCGGCGGTGGCGGCAACGCCGGGCGCGTGTGGATCCTCGACACGGACGGCAAACCGAAGGCGGTAGCCCTCACGCTCGGCCTCAGCGACGGCACGGCCACGGAGGTGCTGCGCGGCGATCTCAAGGAAGGCCAGGAGGTCATCACCGGCCTCGCGGCCGCCGGCCAGCAGAATCGCCCAGGGACGTCCGGCAGCACCCCCGGCGGACCGCGCCTGAGGCTCTGAGCGCCGTGGCGATCATCGCGACCGAGGAGCTCGGCAAGGACTATCACCTCGGCCCGCACACGGTGCACGCGTTGCGCGGCGTGTCGGTGTCGATCGAGCCCGGTGAGTTCGTGGCCGTCATGGGCCCGTCGGGCTCGGGCAAGTCCACCTTCATGAACCTGCTCGGCTGCCTCGACCGCCCGTCGGCGGGGCGCTACTGGCTCGACGGCCAGGACGTGGCGCGGCTGTCGCGCGACCAGCTGGCCACCGTGCGCAACGCGAAGATCGGCTTCGTCTTCCAGATGTTCAACCTGCTGCCCCGCACGAGCGCGCTCGAGAACGTCGAGCTGCCGCTTCTCTACGGCGGGATCTCGTCGCGCGAGCGTCGGCAGCGCGGGCGGGCTCGGCTGCAGGCGGTGGGCCTCGCCGACCGCGAGCACCACCATCCGAGCCAGCTCTCGGGCGGTCAGCAGCAGCGCGTGGCCATCGCGCGCGCGCTCGTCAACGATCCGGCCGTCATCCTCGCCGACGAGCCCACGGGCAATCTCGACACGCGCACGAGCGTGGAGATCCTCGCGCTGCTCCAGCGGCTCAACCGTCAGGGCCTCACGATCGTGCTCGTCACCCACGAGCCGGACATCGCCAACTACGCCAGCCGGCGCCTCGTCTTCCGCGACGGGCGGCTGCGCACCGACGATCACGCGGAGCCGCTCGACGCCGTCGAGGCGCTCAAGAGCCTGCCCGAAGAAGACGAGGCGGTGGCTTGATGCTGCTCCAGGCGCTGCGAATCGCGCTGCGCTCGCTGAAGGTGAACAAGCTGCGCACGGCGCTGACGATGCTCGGCATCATGATCGGCGTCGCCGCCGTCATCGCCATGGTCTCGGTGGGCGCCGGCGCCCAGGCCCGCGTCGCCGAGCAGATCCAGAGCCTCGGCTCGAACCTGATCATCGTGCTCTCGGGCAGCAGCAACGCCGCGGGCGTTCGGCTCGGCCAGGGCAGCCAGACGACCATCACCGAGGACGACGCGTCCGCCATCGCGCGCGAGGTCCCGCTCGTGCAGGTGGCCGCGCCCTCATCGCGCGGCAACGCGCAGGTCGTCTACGGCAACCTCAACTGGTCGACCGGCATCCAGGGCGTGACGGCGGATTACTTCGAGGCGCGCGACTGGCCCGTCGAGGTCGGCCGGCCGGTGCTCCAGGAGGACGTGGACGGCGCGACCAAGGTCGCGCTGCTCGGGCAGACGACGGCGCTGAACCTCTTCGGCGACGCGGATCCCATCGGCCAGATCATCCGCATCAAGAAGGTCCCCTTCACCGTGGTCGGCCTGCTCAGCCGCAAGGGCCAGAGCTCGTGGGGGCAGGACCAGGACGACGTGATCCTCATTCCGCTCTCGACGGCCAAGAAGAAGGTGCTCGGCGTCAGCCAGGCCAACGCGCGCTCGGTCGGCTCGATCTCGATCAAGATCCGTCCCGACGAAGACATGGCCGAGGCCGAGACGCAGATCCGCGCCCTCCTGCGCCAGCGGCACCGGCTGCAGCCCTACCAGGACGACGACTTCTGGCTGCGCAACCTGTCCGAGGTGCTCCAGACGCAGGAGGAGTCGTCGAAGGTGATGACATACCTGTTGGCGGCGATCGCGTCCGTGTCGCTGCTGGTCGGCGGCATCGGCATCATGAACATCATGCTGGTGTCGGTGACCGAGCGGACGCGCGAGATCGGCCTGCGCATGGCCGTGGGCGCCCGCTCCCGCGATATCCTCACCCAGTTCCTCGTGGAGGCCGTCACGCTGTCGCTGATCGGCGGCGTCATCGGCATCGCCCTCGGCATCGGCGGCAGCAACGCCATCAGCGCGCTGGCGGAGTGGCGCACGGTGCTGGCGCCGTCCGCGATCGTTCTCGCCTTCGGCTTCGCCGCCGCCATCGGGATCTTCTTCGGCTTCTACCCGGCGCGCAAAGCCTCGCGGCTCGATCCGATCGAAGCGCTTCGCTACGAGTAGCGCCGCGCCCCGCGCCTCGCAGTCGAGCCCCGCCACCCCGACCCCGCCGTCTCACGATCACGGAACGTGCGGCGGCTACTCCAGGGTCGCTGGCCTCGGCGGAGATAGTTCAAGTGATTCTTGAGGGGGGGCGTCTGCTATCTTTGAGCGCGATGCCGCGTCGACGCAACGTCGCGCCGCGCCCCGCTCGCCGCACGCGCCGGCCCTCGCCGTCGACGGCGAGCGAAGCGGAGCGACGGCTCCTGGCGCTGGCACGCGAGCTCGGCGGGCTCGGCCGCGACGCGCTGCCGCGCGCGCTGCGCGCGCTCGCCGCCGCCTACGCCCCCGACGCGCCGCTGTCGCGCGCCGTCGCGCACGCGTTCCTGGCGACGCGCGGCGACAAGACCGGCGCGCTCGCCCTGGCGTGGGCGCGCGAGCAGGTGCGGCTGGCGCTGCAAGAGCTCGTCGAAGCCACGCCGCCCTCGGCGCGCGGCGGCGTGGCGACACCGGCGGAGATGCTCGCGTGGCTCCTGCTCGCCGCCGCCGAGGCGCTCGCGCTGGAGCCGCCCTCCGCGGTCGCCGATCGCCTGAAGGCCTTGACCGTGCTCACCGGACGCGAGGTTGCGCCGTGAGCGCGGGGAGCACGCGCGTGGCGAACTGCTCGAGCATCGCCGTGGCCGGAAAGTCGGCGAAGCCCACCATGAGGTCCGTCGCGCCCGCCTCGCCGTAAGCGCGCGCCCGCGCGAGAACGGCGTCGGCATTACCGACGAGCGCCCCGTCGAGCAGCGGGTGATCGCGAGCGATGTTCCGCCGCTCGCAGAACCGCTCGACGGCGGCCGCGGCCTCCTCCGCTGACTCGGCGAGGGCCGCGTCCACCTCGACGGAGCGGCGCACGGCGCCGCGGGCCCGGCCCGCCGGCGCGAGCCCCGCGTCGAGCCGTGAGGCCGCCGCGGCGAAGGCGGCGGGCGCGAGGAACGACGCCTCCCAGCCGTCGGCGCAGCGTGCGGCGAGCGCGATCGCGCGCGGTCCCATCGCCGCCACCCACACGGGCGGGCCGGGGCGCTGAACCGGCGGCGGCTCGATCCGAGCGTCGCGAAGCCCGAGCGCCCGCGACGTCACCGACGCACCCGCCCACAGGCGCCGGATCGCATCGATCGTGGCCTCGAGCCTCGCGAGCCGCTCGCGCGCCGGCGGGTACGCGATGCCGTGTCGCTCCCATGACGCGGCGACGTCGAGCGCCTCGGCGCCCACGGCGAAGCGCAGGTCGAGACGGCCCTGCGAGAGATGATCGATCGCCACCGCGCGCTTGGCGAGCCACGAGGGATGGTGGGCGGCCGCGTCGAAGGCATAGGTCACGGCGGGACCGATGCGACAGCGGCGTGTCTCGAGCGCCAGCGCGGCGAGCAGCGTCCAGCCGTCGTGCGTCCAGCCCCAGAGGCCGTCGCCGTAGGTCACGCGCGCGTAGCCGAGCGCGTCGGCAGCGGCCCAGTAGCGCCGCAGCGCCGCGACGTCGGTGCCCCACGTCTGCACGCCGATCGCGATCACGCGGCGAGGATCGTGGACGCTGGCGGCGGCTGTCAACGTGCTAGAGTTCGGCCGATGCCCGCGCGCCTCGTCGCCGTCGCCGCCGTGATCCTCGCCGTCGCCACCGCCGCCGTCGCGCAGACGCCCGTGGAGACGGCGCACACGCTGGTCGCCCGCTACCACGAAGACCCGGCGGCGATCGACCGCGCGCGGGGCCTGCTGGAGGTGGCGCTCGCGAAGGACCGCCAGGTCGAGACGATGATCATGCTGTCGTACGTGTACTTCCTCTGGGGCGATACTCGCGCGAAGACCGACGACGAGAAGCTCGCGGCATACGACCAGGGCCGCCAGCTCGGCGAGCGCGCGGTGGAGCTGGCGCCGAAGAACGCCGAGGCCCACGTGTGGTACGCGATCAACACAGCCCGCTACGGCCAGACGAAGGGCATCATGCGCTCGCTCTTCCTGCTGCCCACCGTCCAGCGCGAGATCGACACGATCCTCTCCCTCGAGCCCAAGAACATCCGCGCCCACTCGCTGGCCGGCAACGTCTACATGGAGGTGCCGCGGATCGCCGGCGGCGACCGCGCCCGCGCCGAGGATTACTTCAAGAAGGGCCTGGCCATCGACCCGCGCTTCACGGTGCTGCGCGTCGACCTCGCCCGGCTCTACATCTCCACCGGGCGCTACCCGGAGGCGCGGCAGGAATTGACGCGCGTGCTCCAGGAGCACGCCCCCAGGATCGTCGCGGATTGGACCGTCAAGGACGCCCCACGCGCCCGCACGCTGCTCGAGTCCATCAAGGACAAGCGGTAGACATCGCGGGCGTCATCCGCCGGCTGCGGCGGACGAAGCCGCGCTGGAACCGCACCGCGCTGGCGCTGATCGCCGAGCAGCAGCGCGACCCCTTCCGCGTGCTCGTGGCCTGCATCCTGTCGCTGCGCACGCAGGACACGACGACCCGCCCCGCCGCCGCGCGGCTCTTCGCGGTCGCCGACACGCCCGCCGCCATCCTGCGCCTGCCCGCGAGGCAGATCGAGACGCTGATCTATCCGGTCGGCTTCTATCGCACGAAGGCACGCGTGATCCTCGGGCTGTGCCGCGATCTGCTGGAGCGCTTCGGCGGGCGCGTGCCGGACGACATCGACGCCCTGCTCACCCTCAAGGGTGTCGGCCGCAAGACGGCCAACCTCGTGGTGACGATGGGCTTCAACAAGCCCGGCATCTGCGTGGACACGCACGTGCACCGGATCAGCAACCGGCTCGGCTACGTTCGCACGCGCCACCCGGAGCAGACCGAGATGGCGCTGCGCGGGCGGCTGCCGCGGCGGTTCTGGATCGGTTACAACGACCTGCTGGTGGCCTTCGGCCAGAACGTCTGCACGCCCCTCTCGCCGCGCTGCTCGACGTGCCCGGTCAGCGCCCTCTGCCGCCGCGTCGGCGTCACGACCTCTCGTTGATGGGGGCCCCGAGATGGCGCCCCAGATCGTTCAAGCGAGAGGGCTACGCCCCCTGGGACTCCCCGGCCAACGCTCGGGGCGGCCCGGCGAAGCCGGGCCACCCCTCGATCGCGCGCACATTTAGCCGCGTCGCAGCCGGCGCAGCGTCGCGAGGTTCTTCAGATCGGCGCTCGGCTCGGGCTCCTTGGGCGTCTCCAACACTTTGGGGATGCGCGCGAAGCGCGGGTCGTTCAGCAGCAGCCGGAACGGACGCAGCCCGAGCCGGCCGCGCCCGATGTGCTCGTGGCGGTCGAGGCCGGAGCCGAGCGGGGCGCTGGCGTCGTTCAGGTGGAACGCGAGCACGCGGCCGAGGCCGACCGTGCGCGCGCAGCGCTCGATGGCCGCCGAGTAGCCCACGGGCGTGCGGATGTCGTAGCCGGCCACGAAGAGATGGCAGGTGTCCAGGCACACGCCGACCCGCTCGGAGCGGCGCACGCGCCCGATGATGCCCGCCAGGTCCTCGAACGTCCCGCCGAGCGCGTGGCCCGCGCCGGCCGTGTTCTCGAGCGCCACCCGCACCCGTGCGCGAGGCGTGAGTGCGAGCGCCTCGTCCACCGCCCGCGCCACCGCGTCGAGGCCGGCTTCCCGCCCGGCGCCCATGTGCGAGCCCGGGTGCACGACGAGGCACCCGAGGCCGAGCGCCTCCGCGCGCTGCAGCTCGTCCGTGAACGTGTCGACGGCCTGCCGCCAGGCCGCGGGCACCGGCGTGGCGAGGTTGACGAGATAGCTGCCGTGGGCGAACGCGTGCCGGATGCCGGCGCGCCGCCGGGCGACGCGGAACGCGCGGGCGGCGGCGGGGTCGAGCGGCGGCGCCGCCCACTGGCGCTGGTTCTTGAGGAAGATCTGGATGGCGCCGCAGCCGAGCTCGCGGCCCCGCGCCGGCGCCAGGGCCAGTCCGCCCGCGACCGACACGTGCGCGCCCAGCTCGTCGGCAGCCCGGGTCACCGGCCGCGCCAGTCGTGTCTCGGCGTGAAGCCATCCCCGAGCTTCGACCCGTCACCCCCCAGAGCGAGATTCCGCGGGTACGTCCGCTTGGCAGAGGTGGCCTCTCGGACATCGATGTCAACGCTGACGATCGGCGCCTCCGCGGTCGTCTCGGCGAGGATGTCGCCTTCGGGGGAGACGATCCAGCTCTGTCCCACGAAGTCATCTCGCGCGTAGGAACGGCGATTGGCCGAGGCGACGAAGCAACCCGACACGATGGCCATGAGTGACGCCGCGAGCCGCCAGCGGCGGTGTCCACCGGTGGCTCGCGGGGCGGCGATGATGTGCGCGTCGGCACGCCCGATCCTCCACGAGAGGTCGGTGAACAGCATCTCGGTGCACAGCTGGAAACCCACCCGTACGTCGTTCCAGGTCAGCGGAGAGGTCT
>Ga0137381_10002742_pt1 | contig 12326 bp, 9 predicted proteins | sample SagtaG_16_FD_104808 | JGI IMG/M metagenome (GOLD analysis project Ga0137381, IMG submission 104808) | Vadose zone soil microbial communities from Sagehorn Ranch, Mendocino, California, USA - Sage2_L_115_16 metaG | ecosystem: Environmental > Terrestrial > Soil > Vadose zone | place: USA... | reverse complement strand
TCGGAACCTGTCGACCACGTCGTTGACCCTGTTGGCGTCAGTTATGGGCGTCACCCTGGTCGAGTACTCGGCTTCGTCGACCGCGAGGCTGATCGTGGGGCTCTTCACCAGGTTCTTGTACCAATCAGCGTCGGCTCCTCGGACCGGGAGCAGGTAGAGCGTGGCGTCATCCTGGACAAACCAGATCGGGACGGTGATCTGCCGGCCTCTCCCCGGGCCCCAACCGACCCGGAGCCTCGGACGCGGCTGGGAGTAGTCGTGGCGGCCTATGCCAGGAGGTTGCGCGGCGGTCCCCTCGGTCCCGAGTTTGGATGCTTGGCAGGCGAGGGCAACCGGAGCCAGCTGGAGGCGCCGACGGAAGAAACTCGATGTTTCACGTGAAACATTGAGGATTCGTGGGTGAGCCGACTAGCGGACCTCCGTCCCCACCAGCAAGCGTCGCCCCCGGCCCTCGATCCCGGAACCAGACCTGCTGCCGGCTTCCGTCGACGCTCCTCCGAGGATCCACCGCTCGGCATAGCCAAGGGTCACGCTTCCAGGAGGCGGGACTCGCTCCCGCATCATCGCCTTGGATTGCTGTCTCCCACCATCCCGGCGTGGCGCACGGGTAACTTCGCCCGGCGAGGGGAGATCAGATACCTCAGCGCGAAGCGCGAGGCAACCGCCGTCGACTAGCACCGACGCGAGGTCTCCCTGTCCTGAGAGCAGGTGACTGCCGAACTCGCCACCACTCAGGCGAACACAAAGCACGCACAGAGGCAAGACCCAAAGCGGCTCCGGCCGAGCCGCGGCCACTGGTGAAGATCATGTGGCGGCTTGAGCCTCGATGCACGTCATGGGGGTCTCGAGGCAACTCTGCCTAGGGCGGAGGCCGGCGCAGCCAGAGCTGGGAACCACGAAGTGCGCCGGCAGAGGCCACCGGCAGAGGCCCGTCGGCACGAGCGCGGCAGCAAACGCCAACTGGCTGAGGCGTGGCGGTAGGGGCGTGGCGGCAGAGGTGCGGCAGGAGCCCGCGGCCGCAGCCCTGAGCGTCTTGGGCATCGACCATGGCCATCACGCCGGTGGTCGATTTGGTGGCGACGCCAGCCGCACTCGGTGGTGCCTTGGAGGCACCAGGGGCCCAGAACTGGATCCGGCGCGACCGATCTATAGGATCGGCACCGGAGGGTTCCGCGTGGAACCAGTCGGGATGGCGTAATCCCAAGGAAGGTCGAGAGAGTTCCGTCCGATGCTTGACGATCGAACCGAAGCCGTGCTGCGACGGCTGGAGCGCGAGTATCTCGAAGCCGTGGAGCGAGGGTTCCTGGGTCCGCAGGAAGGAGCTCGCCTGCGTGAGCGGCATATCGACGACGCGCTCGGTCTCGCGACTCTCCGGCCACCGATGCCCGGCGAGCAATGGGTTGACCTCGGGTCGGGGGCCGGTCTCCCCGGATTGCCTCTCGCAGTGGCCTTTCCTGCGACTCGGTTCACGCTCGTCGATGCTCATCGACGCCGCGTGGACTGGGTCGCATCGACCGCAGCCGCACTCCATCTGGCGAACGTGAGCGTTGTCCGCGCACGACTCGAGGACTACGGCCGGGGCGCGGCCAGGGAGCACTTCGACGTCGCGACCGCTCGCGCCTTGGGCCCACTCCCAGTGGTCGCCGAATTGGGAGTGCCGATCTTGAGGACCGGCGGCACATTGCTCGTTCCGCGAGGCGCTCCCAGTGGCGAGGAGTTGGGGCAACTCGAGCGTGCCTGCAAAATATTGGGTGCCGAAGTGCGCGAAGTTATCCCCAATCCGAGCTCACCGATTGACCAGGTTGGCTCCGTCGTTATCATGGCGAAGATCGCCGCGACCTCCCCCCGCTTCCCTCGGCGATCTGGCGTACCGGCGAGGAGTCCGCTCGGCGGGGGGTGACCTGGCCTCCAAGGGCTTCTTGAAGGTGCGCCGTGTTCCGGTGGAGCGTCAGCGAGCGACTACCGCTGGGATGGTGGTGTGAGTTGCTGATTGAGTCGGCGGGTCCGGTCGGATAAGTGGTTCGGCTTGTCGTCCCGACAGTGACGGCACAGGCCATGCCACGGTGCGGCGGTCCAAGGAGTCGCTGAAGGGAGGCGAGACGCATCGCTCGGCAAGGCCACGATGGGCCCACGGCCCCATCCCAATCGAAACCAGGCTTGATGACGCGGCTGCTGCGGGCATTTGGGATCGGCAAGCGAGCAGCGCAGATCGAGCCGGAGCGGTACGCAGGCCAAGCCCCTCGGACGACCGCGCCCGAGGAGTCGGTCTCAGCAGGAGATCAGTCACCGAGCGGCCCACCTCAAGCGGCGGCGCCCTCCGTGCCGGTGGGCCGGAAGCCGGGAGGCGACGTCCGTGCGCAGGTGCCGGCATCTCCAGACGGAGATCTCGCAGGCGCTGACGGCACCCCCTGCTCGATCGACGAGCTGGGGACGACTGAGATCGCTGGGCGTGCGCCAGCCTCCTCACCGGCTCAGGATGTCCCAGAGGCATCGGATCTGCCGGATCCTGCGAGCAGCGCGTTTCTTGCTGGAACTTGTGGGGGCTCCGCAGAGGCTCGCACGGGCCAGCAAGTCGACCAAGCCGCTTCGCCAGAGCAGGCATTCCAGGCTCCAGCTGGAGAGCAAGGCGTCCAGGGCGATGGAAGCTCCGACCATTCGCGGTCTGGCGTAGGTCATCGCGGAGCGGTGATCCGACCAACACACGCCGACTGGTTCTCCCCATCGACCGTGACTGAGGAGACACCAGCGATCGCCGGAGACGGCAGCGCTGGAGATGAGGAACAGCCACTCGACCCGCCTTCCTCCTCCACGCAATCCAGGCCGCGGCCGGAGACGCTGTGGCTCACGTCGACGGACGCGGCGGTTGAGGACCAGGCCAACGAGCGAAAGTCCGGCGGGCCGATAGCAGGCTCCCCAGGGACCGACCTGGAAGTCCCGGCCGAAAATCACGCTGAGTCTCGGCTCGCCGAAGCTCGGCGGAGTCAGCCTTCAGGACCCCAACTCCGGGAACAACCCCAGCAAGAGGGCAGCGAAGGAGCCGGTCGATCGACAGCCGCCAGCATGGGTGACGGTGACCCCTCGGCGTCCTCCAGGTTTTCACCGGAGAGCAGCTCGGCGCACAACGCGATCAGCCACGAGCCGACGAGGGCTCCCGCGTTTGAGCAGGGCCAGAATGGGCGCCAGCTCGACCGGGGCACCCCAGGGTCTGACGATAGATCGGAAGACTCTCGTGAAGCTGCCGAACCTGGCCACGGGACTGGGAAGGGCCTCGGCGAGACTCCCACAATCGGCGACGAGCCGGCACCCCGCTCCGAAGCGCCTCTCGGCCTCGGTCAGCCGCCTGAATGGCTCGCGTCAGGGCCGGAGGGTGCTCACACCGCCGAACCGCTTGATGGCCAGGCACAGCACCTCCCCGAGCCATCCCAGAGAGAAGCGTCGCAGCGGCCCGCTTCTGCGGAGCCGGCGCGGCCGACAACCGACGGCGTTGGGGGGCCGCCGGCGTCCAAGACAATCCCATCCGATGCGTCGGGGCGCGACCCAGGACGGCCGACACCGGACTTCGAAGATCGCGACCGAATCACCGCTGGAGACATTCAGCCGCCCAGTGATCCCGCGCATGGATCCGAGGGTGGTGTGGAGATACTTGCCGAATCCGTCGCGATGCCCGCCCAGCGCGTGGATGAGTCTGATGAGCGCGTGGCCGCAGCCGCGGAGGACATCCCAGTTCCTGGGCAGGGTCTGCACGATCCCAAAGCGAGCACTGTGGCGCCCGGGGCGGCTGGCTCGGCGCCTAACGACGCAGCTCTGGCGACCGGGCCTGGTCCGGGACCTGAGGTGGGTAAGCTGACCCACGAAGGGGCAGGGTCGGGACTTGGCGAGGCAGGCCAGGCACCCGGGGCGACTGGCCCGGTGCCTATCGGGGCAGGTCTGGCACGCGAGGCGGTGGGTCCGGTGCCTGACGAGGCAGCTCTGGCGACTGGGCCTGGTCCGGGACCTGTGGAGGCTGGCGTGGCGCCACTGGAGGAAGGTTTGGCGACTGGGGCTGCGCCAGGACCTGCGACTGCTGGGCTGGCGGCTGGGGAGTTTGGCTTGGCGGCTGCGGCGGCCGGTTTGGCCCCCGCGGAGGTTGGTCCTGCGACCGGGCCTGGTTCCGAAACCACGGCCGCTGGCTTCGTGCCTGGGACGGCTGCGCCGAGGCCGGAGGCGGCTGGCCCGGGGCCGGAGGTGGGTGCGCCGAGGTCGACTGCGCCAGGGCCTCGGATGGGACCTGGGGCGGTTGGGCCGTCCGACGAAGCGGCGAAGTTTGGACCTGGCGAGGATGGACCGACATCGGCGGAGCAGAGTCGGGAGCGTCAATCGGTTGGGCTCGAGCCTCGGGAACCCGACGCGAACCGGCGGAGTTCGGGTGAGGGCAAGGACGAGCGAGTTCCTGATGAGGTGACGGACCTTCCGCCGGGGTTGGAGCCGGGGTTGCAGGAGATTGTCCGGAGGCTCGTGCCGCCGTCGGGTCCTGGCCGTGCGCACGCACCCACAGTCGGTGGTCAGCCGACGAATGAAGCCCCGGCGCATGGAGATGGCGGCGCGGCTGCTGGTGGGCGAGACGCCGAGGGTGAGAAGGCGGCGGTGGAGAGGCAGGATGGTCGCCGGTCTGAGGCAGCTCAGCCATCAAGTGTGACTAGCGCCAACCACCCGCAAAAGGAGAACATATCGCCCGCGCGGAGTGCATCGAAGCGGGGGCGAGGATGGATGCGTCCGAAGTCGTCGCCCGGCGGGAAGCACCGGCCCAATGTTTCACGTGAAACATTGAGTTTGGGAGAGGTGGCCGACAACGTGGGCGAGGACGAGGTCATGGAGGACGAGGCCGCGATAGCCGTTCGCGAGGCAGCCTTACGGGCAGCGGCTGAGGTGCCGGGAGCCAACGATCGGGGGCAACACGACGCTCCGCCTGACCCTCAAGACGATGTTTCACGTGAAACATCGCGAAGCCAGTCAGACCCTGCTGGCGGACCCTCTGCTGAAGCTCCGACCGTCGACAAAGGCGTAGCCCCTCCAGAGAAGGTCGCGCCGACGATCGACATCGAGCGAGCGGCCCGTGATGCTCGGGTAACCTTCCAGATCGCTCATGGTGCTTACAACCGCTTCGCGATCGCGGTCGCCAATCAGAAGGGTGGCGTTGGCAAGTCCACGACAGCGGTCAACCTTGGTGCATACCTGGCGCTGGCTGGAGCACGGGTGCTGGTTGTGGATCTCGATCCGCAGGGGAACGCATCGACCGGCCTCGGACTGGATCATCGGCAAATCGAGCCGTCGGTCTATGACGTTCTGATGGGAGATTCGGACGCGGCGTCCGCGATCCGGCAGACGCCAGTCAGGAACCTCGACGTTCTCCCGAGCACCATTGACTTGGCAGGTGCGGAGGTCGAGTTGGTCAACGCGTTCTCGCGTGAAACCCGCCTCCGCCAAGCGCTCGGTGCGGTTCGGTACAGCTATGACTTGGTGTTCATCGACTGTCCCCCATCGCTCGGCCTTCTCACGGTCAATGCACTCGCGGCCGCTGATGAACTGCTGATCCCGATTCAGTGCGAGTACTACGCTCTGGAGGGGCTTGGTCAGTTGCTGCGCAATGTGGATCTCGTTCGGGTCAATCTGAACCAGGGGCTCCACATCGGTGGCATTGTGTTGACGATGTATGACGGCCGGACACGGCTGGCCGAGCAGGTTGTCCAAGAGGTACGGAAGCACTTCACGGATCTCGTTTATCAGACCGTCGTTCCCCGGAGCGTCCGACTCTCTGAGGCTCCGGGGTATGGGGTTCCGATCGCCCTCTACGATCCCCTCTCCCGCGGCGGCATTGCGTATCGGGACCTTGCGTTGGAGCTCGCAGACCGAACCGGCCTACTCGCGCCTACTCGAGAAGGAGCCAACTGATGCGACGCCGAGGTGGCCTTGGTCGTGGACTGGAGGCCCTGATTCCCAGCAACCCGCAATCCGACGGCGAGCAGGCGCAGAACCGGGGGGCGGGCGACGAGGCAGATGGTGGTAGTCGATCTCCGTTGCTGACCCGAGCCTCCTTTGCGGGAGCAACACTGATTGACGCTCCGCTGGACCGTGTTGATCCGAACCCTCGCCAACCACGAGAGGCGTTCGATGAGGACGCGCTACAAGAGTTGGCGGCGAGCATCGAGGCGGTGGGGGTCCTTCAGCCGATCGTCGTCCGGCCGCTGGATGACCGCTTCCAGATCATCATGGGCGAGCGCCGTGTCCGCGCCGCCAGGCTGGTCAATCTGACGACGATCCCGGCGGTCGTCCGCCTCACCGAAGAAGACTCGCTCCTTCGGGACGCGTTGATCGAGAACATTCACCGCGAGGACCTGAACCCGCTGGAGGAAGCTGCCGCCTACGAGCAACTCCTCGCCGATTTCGACGTCACGCACGAGGAACTTGCGTCGAGGATCGGACGCAGTCGCTCGGGGATCACCAACGCCCTGCGTCTCCTCAAGGCAGCGCCGAGCGTGCAACGACGCATTGCCGCCGGAACGCTCTCAGCGGGCCATGCCCGTGCCGTCATGAAGCTGATCGATCACGAGCAGCAGGAACGCCTGGCGGACCGGATCGTGGCTGAGGGCCTGACGGTCCGGCAGGCTGAGGAGCTCGCGAGCCGGCTCAGCGGGGAGACTGTCGGACCCCCGGACGAGACCGAGCAACGATCTCGCCCGCGGGCCGTGCCGCAGGCACCGGGAATCGCTGAGCTGGCTGACCGGCTTTCCGACCGGCTGGATACGCGTGTGAAGGTCCAGCTCGGCAAGCGCAAGGGCAAGGTCCTGATCGAGTTCGCCACGCTCGATGACTTGCAGCGCATCTGCGACGTGATCGGGTTGATGGAGGCGGATTCCAGCGACGAAGCGGATGATCCGCATACTCAACCTGGTGATGACCGACCGCTCATGAGCCGGTCGGTGGGAGGCACCATCGCTGCGCTGCCAGAGGGCGCCACCGCTGGCGCTTTGTCGCCGGCCCTCGGTCTCTCGGTGCCGCCGAGTTGACGCTGCGGCCGGCCTCGCTCGGGTCAGCGGGGTCGGCGGGCGATCGCTCGGTTGGTGAGGTGCACGGCGAGGTCGGCGAAGGAGACGCCGGCCGCGTCGGCGGCGATGGGCACCAGGCTGGTGCTGGTGAGCCCGGGGCCGGTGTTGACCTCCAGGATCCAGCAAGTACCGTCGCCGTCGAGGATGGCGTCGACGCGGGACAGGTCTCGGCAGCCGAGCGCGAGGTGGGCGGAGGTGGCGACCTCGAAGCAGTGCTCGGCAAGCGAGGGGGCGAGTTCCGCGGGAGCGCGGAAGTCGACAGCGCCGTGGGTGTACCGGGCGGCGAAGTCGTACCAGCCTTCCTTCGGACGGATCTCGACCGCCGGAAGACGGGCCAGGCCGTCGACAACGGCCAAGGCCAGCTCCGTCCCGGTCACGTGACGCTCGAGGAGCACGGTGTCGTCGTACCCGAACGCCGTCATCAGCGCCGCGGCGAGCTGCTCGGGCCGCTCGACGAGGCGGATACCGAGGGCAGAGCCGCCGCGGTTCGGTTTGACGACCAACGGCAGACCAAGCTCGTCCATGGCGCGGTCCAGGAGCGCACCCATGCCCAGTTCCCTCAGCGCTCCCTCGGCGACCGGGATCGCAGGCGGCACGGCCAGGCCGGCATGACCGAGGACGGACTTGGCGGCGAGCTTGTCGAAGGCGAGCCTGCTGGCATCGAAGGTCGAGCCGGTGTACGGCAGCCCGAGCAGTTCGAGCAGCGCGGCGACGGTGCCGTCCTCGCCGAAGCGACCGTGGAGGGCCAGGAACACCGCATCGGCGCCGCCGGTCCGCAGTGACTCGACGAGTTGGTCGTCGGCATCCAGCTCGGTGACGCCATACCCGCGATCTCGCAGAGCGTCAGCGACCCTGCGGCCGGAACGCAACGAGATCTCACGCTCGAATGACAGACCGCCGGCAACGACGGCCACCGTGGTCTCCAAGGCTGTCACACTCCTCCCCAACCGGCGGGCGGGGTCTTGTCGACGTCCTCGTCGGGCGTGGGGACGCCGCCGAGCGCACGCACGAGGTCGAGTTCCTCGGTGATCACGCTGGAGAGCCGGCGGACCCCTTCCCGAATCCGCTCAGGACTCGGGAAGCAGTACGAGAGGCGGAGGAATGAGGCGCCCTGCCCATCCGCGTAGAACGCACCGCCTGGAACGTACGCGACGCGCGCGGTGATTGCCTTTGCCAGCATCGCTCGCGTGTCGAGCTGCGGTCCGAGGTCGGCCCAGACGTAGAAACCGCCCTGCGGTCGCGTCCAGCGAACGCCCGCCGGGAACTCCTCGTCGAGTGCCTCGAGCATGGCGTCGCGGCGCTCGCGGTAGATCATCCGGAGCTCCTTCAGGGTCTCACGCCAGGGGTACTCGGCGAAGTAGCGATACGCCATCGCCTGGGCGAAGTTGGACGACGACAGGTCGGCTGCCTCCTTCACGATTACCATCCGCTCGCGAAGGGAGGGCGGGACCAGAGCCCAGCCAATTCGCAGCCCGGGGCAGAAGATCTTCGAAAGCGACCCGAGGTAGACGACGTTCTCGGCGTCCTGGGCCCGCAACGCCTGGGGCGGGTCGCTCTCGAAGCCGAGCCGGCCGTACGGGTTGTCCTCGACGACGAGCACGTTGTGCTGCCGCGCGAGCTCGAGCACGCGGTCGCGCCGCTCGGCGCTCATCGTCACGCCAGCCGGGTTGTGGAAGTTGGGGACGGTGTAAAGGAGCTTGACGCGCTTGCCTTCGCGGTCGAGCCGGCTCAGCACCTGGGCGAGCCCGTCGGGGTCGAGCCCGTCGTCGTCGAGCGGCGCATGCCGCACCTCGACCTGGTACTGCGAGAAGGCCGAAAGGGCGCCGACATAGGAGGGGCCCTCGGCGACGATCACGTCCCCGGGGTCGCAGAACATCCTGGCAAGCAGGTCAAGGGCCTGCTGTGATCCGATCGTGACGACCACGTCCTCGCCCGAGGCATGGATGCCCTCCAGGCGCATCAGCTCGACGAGAATCTCTCGGAGCCGAGGGTCGCCCTGTCCACCGCCATACTGCAGGGCGGTCGGGCCCTCCTTGTCGAGGACCTCAGCGGCCACCTCGCCAATCACGTCGAAGGGCAGCGCGGCGGTGAAGGGCATGCCGCCGGCGAGGCTTACCACCTCTGGGCGGGATGCGACCGCGAAGAGGGCGCGGATCTCGGACGCGGTCATGGCCCGAGTGCCGTGGGCGTAGCGATCCAGGAAAGGGTCATCAGCGCGCATGGGCGGTAGCATACGTCAGACGCTTCCATCGCCTCGACCAGTCCGGCAGACCTGTCTTGCTACTCTGGCGGTACAGGTCGGCGGTTGGGTCGCCGTGGGAGTTCGCTCGATAGGAGCCGCTCTTGCCCAGGTTGTTGAGAGGCGTTGCAAGAGGATTCCTCCTCGGAGCGGTCGCCGGGCTGCTCTGGGGACTCTGGGGGATACCACGCCGTGTGCGTCTGGTCACGGGAGCCGGATAGGTGGGCCGCAAGGTCGTTGCCCTCAACGTCGAGACACTCGACCTATTGCCTGCACCGTGTCGGCAATGCGTGTTCTGGGAACTTGGTCCGAAGGCTCGTCCCCTCGGTTCCGAGGAGGCCGGTCTCCAGAAGGAAGCGTGGCTTTCCTCGATTGTTCTCGAGTGGGGTGCCGCAGGGCATGTCCTGCTCGTCGACGGCGCGCCAGCCGCGTACTCGCTGTACGCGCCGGCCCGCTTCCTGGAGCAGGCGACCTCGCAGGCGGCCAGGCCGGTGAGCAGGGACGCCGTGCTGCTCGCGACCCTGGCCGTCTGGCCGCCGTTCGAGGGTCAGGGGATCGGGCGCGCCCTGCTCCAGGCGATGGCCCGCGATCTCATCAAGCGAAGGGTGCGCGCGGTCGAGGCCTTCGCCGACCGGGTATGGACAGGTCGGTACTGCCACATCCCGATCGACTTCCTGGAGGCGTGTGGCTTCCAGGTAGTGCGGGAGCACCCGCGCTATCCCCTGCTACGCATGGATCTCCGTACCGTCCTGCGATGGAAGGATGCGCGTGAGGCCGCGCTGGAAGCGCTCCGCGTGCCGGCGCCGGCGCAGCCCGTCCTCCGTCCGGTGCCGTCCAGCTCTCCGCACGCGCGAGGTCCAGATACAACGAGCCCGGCCTCGTTGTGAGGCCGGGCTCGGGACTGGTATGGCGATCGAGGGTGTTGGCCGCGTGAAGGTGCCCGCCAGATTCGTCAGGCGACGAATTCTGACAACTGCGCGAGCAGGTCGCGCTTGGAGCTGAAGCCGACCACGCGCTGCTTCTCGACCCCGCCGACGAACAGCACCAGGGTCGGGATGCTCAGAACCCCGTACCGCCGTGCCACGTCGGGGTTCTCGTCGACGTTCAGCTTCGCGATCGTCAGCTTGCCCTCGTGCTCCTTGCCAATCTCCTCGAGGACCGGGGCGATCATCTTGCACGGGCCGCACCATTCGGCCCAGAAGTCGACGAGAACGGGCCCCTGCGACCGGAGAACCTCGGTCTCGAACGTGGCGTCGCTGACGGGTTTGCTCATATGTTCGGTGCTGGCGAGGGTTGCGCCCTCGGCACCTCCACCTCCTCGAAGTCGTGCGTTTGACGGTATCGACCGTCACGTAGATAAACGGTTGCGCGAGTGACCGGTATTCCAGATCCTCTCATCGTCGGCGGACCTGACGCTCCGGATGCGTTGGCGGGCCGTCCTATACTGCCCCGGGTGCTTGCCTCGAAACAATCGGAGCGACTTGTGCGTCCCCTTCCTCGCTACGTTCTCGCCATCATGGCGGCCTTCGTGGCCTTCGAGCTGTGGATCCCCTTGCTCGCGATCGTGATCCGAGCGCTGGTGGGTCCGACCATACCGACCGCGGTGCAAGCGGTGGTCCCACTGTTCGGCCTGGCTGTGCCGGCTGTGGTGGGTCTCGCGTTGTCCGATTACCTGGCGGACCGGCAAGGACTGGTCCGACCGTACCAGCCGAAGCGGCGCCCGGCGGACCTCGACCAGGAGGACGAGCTGGACGAGGGGGAAGAGGCCGACGAGGCGCTGGATGAGCAGGATGAAGAGGCCGGGGACCGAGAGCTCGAGGGCCAGGAGGAGGGGCTGGAGGAGCAGGACGAGGAGAGCGCGGCCGAGGGACGCGGCGGCGAACGCACGGCGCGCCGCTCCCACGGCCCGCGCCGTTCCTAGCACCGGGCCGGCCCCCAGCCCCGGGAAGGCGACCCGAGGCCCGGGCACGCGACCCCGCGGGGTTAGTCCCAGTTGTCGGTGGTGGCGCCGGAGTCGTAGCCGTGGGCTTCGAGCCAGCGTTCGGCGTCGATGGCGGCGGCGCAACCGGTCCCGGCGGCGGTGACGGCCTGCCGGTAGACGTGATCGACGACGTCGCCGGCGGCGAACACGCCGTCGACGCTGGTGGCGGTCCCCGGGGGGTTGACCTTGATGTACCCGGCCTCGTCCAGCTCGACCTGGTCGGCGAACAACTCGGTGTTCGGCAGGTGGCCGATGGCGACGAAGACCCCGGCCACGCCCAGATCCGATTCGCTGTTGTCCTCGAGGTTGCGCAGCCGCACCCCGCTCACCGACTGGTCGCCGTGGACCTGCTCGACCACCGAGTTCCAGGCGAAGTCGATCTTGGGGTTGGCGAAGGCCCGGTCCTGCATGACCTTGGAGGCGCGCAGCCGGTCCCGCCGGTGGACGATGGTCACCTTGGTGGCGAACCGGGTGAGGAAGATCGCCTCCTCGAGCGCGGAGTCGCCGCCCCCGACGACGGCCAGGTCCTTGCTGCGGAAGAAGAAGCCGTCACAGGTGGCGCAGGTCGAGACGCCTCGTCCGAGCAGCTTGCGCTCGGAGTCGAGCCCGAGCATTTTCGCCTTCGCGCCGGTGGAGATGATCAGGGCCTTGCCCGAGTACTCTTCATCGTCAACCCAGGCACGGAAGGGCGAGCCAGAGAGATCCACCTTGGTCGCGTCCGCGGTGACGAACTCGGCACCGAAGCGCTCGGCCTGCTCACGCATCTTGGCCATCAGCTCGGGACCCAGGATGCCGGTCGGGAATCCCGGGTAGTTCTCGACCTCGGTCGTCAGCATGAGCTGACCGCCTGCCTCGGCGCCTTCGATGACGATTGGGTGCAGGTTGGCCCGTGCCGCGTAGAGCGCGGAGGTCAAGCCAGCCGGACCCGAACCGACGATCAGGACAGGAGAGGTGGTTCGAGACGTGGCCATCAGCCCTGTGAGCCTCCTTGAGAAAATTTGGGGCGCCCGGTGTGCCGACGGAC
>Ga0137381_10002740_pt1 | contig 12328 bp, 10 predicted proteins | sample SagtaG_16_FD_104808 | JGI IMG/M metagenome (GOLD analysis project Ga0137381, IMG submission 104808) | Vadose zone soil microbial communities from Sagehorn Ranch, Mendocino, California, USA - Sage2_L_115_16 metaG | ecosystem: Environmental > Terrestrial > Soil > Vadose zone | place: USA... | reverse complement strand
GCTGTTCGGGCAGGCGAATCCCTTCCACCGTCTTGCGTACACGCCGCTCGACGGGAACGGGCTGAACCCGCAGCTCCAGAACCCGGGGATGGTGTTCCACCCGCCGATGCTCTACCTCGGCTACATCTCGATCACTATTCCGTTCGCGTTCGCGATGGCAGCGCTGCTCTCGAAACGCCTCGACGCGGACTGGCTGGTCGCGATCCGCAAATGGACGCTGCTCTCCTGGCTGTTCCTCTCAATCGGGATCTGCCTCGGAATGTGGTGGGCGTACGTCGAGCTCGGGTGGGGCGGCTACTGGGTCTGGGACCCCGTCGAGAATGCGTCGCTCCTGCCGTGGCTTACGATGACGGCCTTCCTGCACTCGGTGATGATCCAGGAGAAGCGCGGGATGCTCAAGAAGTGGAACCTCGCGCTCATCATCGGGTCGTGGTTGCTCTCGATCTTCGGGACGTTCATCACGCGCTCGGGCGTCATCTCGAGCGTGCACTCGTTCACCCAATCGAACGTCGGGTACTTCTTTCTCTTCTTCCTGATCGCCGCGGCGACGGCGAGCTTCGCCGTGTATGCCAGTCGGCTGCCACTGCTCGAGGCCGAGGCGAGGCTCGAGTCGATGGTGAGCCGCGAGGCGAGCTTTCTGTTCAACAACCTCTTGTTCGTGGGCATCGCATTCTCGGTGCTGTGGGGCACGCTCTTTCCGATCCTCTCGGAGCTCGTCCAGGGGACGAAGGTCACGGTCGGCCCACCATTCTTCAACCAGGTGAACATCCCCCTGGGCCTCGCCCTGCTGGGACTCACGGGGATCGGGCCGCTCATCGCCTGGCGCCGCGCCTCGATCTCGAACCTGCAGCGTCAGTTCGCGGCACCGGTGACGGTGGGTGTGTTCACCGCGCTGGTGCTGCTCGTGGGCGGGATGCGCGACGGCTACGCCCTGATGGCGATCGCGCTGGGCGGGTTCGTCGTCGGGACGGTCGTGCAGGAGTTCGCGCGCGGTGCGCGAGCCCGCCACCGCCAGTACGGGGAGGGACACGTCGTCGCCCTCGGCCGCTTGCTCGCCCGCAATCGCCGACGCTACGGCGGCTACATCGTGCACACCGGTATCGTCATCCTGTTCATCGCTTTTGCGGGCATGGCATTCAAGACCGAGACCGAGGCGACGCTGCGACCGGGCGAGTCGGCGATCCTCAAAAGCCCGTACGGGTGGACCTACACGTTCACCCACCTCGGGGTCTCGCAGTACGACGCGCTGAACCGCCAGGTCACCGCGGCCACGCTGGAAATCGCCCGGAACGGCAAGCGGCTCGGCGTGCTCACAACCGAAAAACGCCAGCACGTCGACGGCTTCGGCCGACCCACGTTCCAGCCCTCGACCGAGGTCGGGATCCGGAGCGATCTGCGCGAGGACCTGTACGTGGTGCTGGCCGGGCTCGTGAACGGCACCGAGCAGGCGGTCTTCCGTTTCACGATCAATCCGCTGGTCTGGTGGGTGTGGTACGGCGGCATGATCGTGGCGCTGGGCGGCCTCATCGTCATGTGGCCGGGGGGTGGCTCGCCGGCGCTGAAACAGACTCAGGCCGGGTACGCGGTGCGGCTGGTAGGGGAGGGGCAGGCGTGACACGACGGTACCACGGCACGTTGCCACTGGATCGGCGGGCCTTCTTCGGCAGCGCGATGGCGTTTGCCTTGACCGCCCTTGACCGCCTTCGACCGCCCTCGACCGCCCCGCCGCAGGATTCTCTCCCCGGCACCGGCCCCTCCGGCCGTCTCTGGGACCCCTCTCGGGCGGGTAGGCCCCTCGATCCCGTCATCGCCGCGGACAACGACGCCGCGATCCAGGCGATCGAGAAGCAGATCCACTGTACCTGCGGCTGCAACCTCGACGTCTACACCTGCCGCACCACGGATTTCACGTGCGGCACCAGTCCGGCAATGCACCGTCGGGTGGTGGCCCTCGCCGGGCAAGGCAAGACCGCGCAGCAGATCCTCGACGCATTCGTGCAGCAGAACGGCGTCTCGATTCTCATGGCCCCACCCAAGCGCGGCTTTAACCTCGCGGGCTACTTCGTTCCGTCGCTGCTCATCGTCGCCGCCGGGGTCATCCTGACGCTGGTGCTGCGGCGCTGGTCCCGCGCGGCGCAGCCCGCCGCTGCGGCGACGCTCCCCGCCGAGGTCCGCGCGTCTCCCCACGAGCTCGAACGGCTGCGCCGCGAGCTCGACCAGCTGTCGGGCTAGTATGCTCGAGCTCGTCGCCGGGGTCCTGCTCGCGGCGGGACTCGTCCTCTTTGTCCTCAGGCCCGTGCTGCGGCCGACGACGGGGCTCGAGTCGCGAGAGGCGGAAGAGGCAGGCGCGGATGAAGGGGACGACCCGGACGACGATCTGTCGCCACGGGCAGTCGCGCTGCGAGCCCTCAAGGAGATCGAGTTCGACCGCGCCACGGGGAAGCTGTCGGACGCGGATTACGAGGCGCTAAAGGCGGGATATACGGCCGCAGCGCTGGCAGCTTTGCGGGCCGAAGATTCGGGAGGCGGGAGACAGGAGCGGGGAGATGTCGCCGCAGCGCCGGCTCCGGTCTCCCGGATCCCGGCTCCCGCCTGTCCCACCCACGGCACTCGCCCGGAAACCGACGCGCAGTTTTGCTCCGAGTGCGGCCGCCGGCTCGCGTCCGCCGCCGCGTACTGCGCCCGGTGCGGCGCCTCGCTGGAGCACGCAGCCAGGTATTGTCACGCCTGCGGGGCGCGGGTCGCGGCGTAGGCTCGGTTACGGCTTCGCCTTGGCGAACGCTCCCGACGCGAACCAGCGCAGCAGCTGCAGCACCGCTTCCGGATCGGGGAGGCTGTAGTCGGCGTAGCTCTGGCTTCCGGGCGATGGGCCGACCCGGATCGAGCGCCCGATGCCCTCGAGCGAGCGGAATGCGTCTTCATCCGTACGGTCGTCGCCGATGTACACGGCGCTTACGCGCGACGGCCAGTCGGCGCCGTGCCGGTGCACCAGCACATGCAGCACGGCGTGACCCTTGTCCCACGGGACGGGCGGCCGGCCCTCGACCAGGGCCTTGCCCGGCGTGACCCGCAACCGTCGACGTCGCAGCACTGCTTCCGCCTGCCGCGCGACGCGGCGCCGCTCGCCGTCGGGCACGGCGCGCACATGAAACGCCACGCTCCCGCCCTTGCGCTCGACGTGCGCGCCCGCGACTGCCAGGCTCTCCAGCTCTTCCGCCGCTTGCTCCAACGCGGCGCGCCACTGCTCGAGCTCGGCGTGACGAAAACTGATCCCCGGGCCCTCGATCTCGAAGCCGTGGTTCCCCACGTACGTGAGGGCCGGCACGCCGACCATGTCCCGCACGTCCGCCAGCGCGCGGCCGGAGACAATCACGATGTCGAGATTGGGGGTGCGCGCCGCTTGATCGAGCGTCTGGCGCGCGGCCTCGGACAGCCGGGCGTCTTCGGGGCGGACTGCGATCGGGGTCAGCGTGCCGTCGTAATCGAGGAACAGCACCACGGTCGCTCGCCGCGCCAGCCACCGCGTCAGGGTGCGCTGCAGCGCGTCGGCCGGTGACGCCACCGTGGACCGCGCGCGCAGCGCGGCCCGCTCGGTGGCGTCGAGAAACCGCGCCACCCATGCCCGCACGTCGTTGGCACGCACGCGGTGCCGCAGCGCCGACATCCTGGCATGGCGCTCGTCTACAGGCATCGACAGCGCGCGGTGCAGGGCGTCGGTCACCTCGTCGACCGCGAAGGGATTCACGAGCAGCGCCTCCTGGAGCTCGTCGGCCGCCCCGGCCATTTCGGACAACACGAGCACCCCGTCGTCGTCGAGCTGCGCCGCGACGTACTCCTTCGCCACGAGGTTCATCCCATCGCGCAGCGGCGTCACGAGCGCCACGTCCGCCTGGCGGTACAGCACCACCAGCTCTGCGGGCGGGAGCGAGCGCACCAGGTAGCGAATCGGGCTCCAGCCGCGCTCGGAGAAGCGACCGTTGATCCGGCCTACGGTCTCGTCGATCTCGCGCTTCAACTCCCCATACTCCGCGACGCGCTCCCGGCTCGGGACCATGACCTGTGTGAACGCGATGCGGCGTCGGTAGCTGGGGTGCCGCTCGAGCAGCCGCTCGACCGCGAGCATCCGCTCGTTGATGCCCTTTGTGTAATCGAGTCGGTCGACACCGAGGATCTCGGCGACCGGCGCGCCGGCGGGCGCCGCGCCCGCGCCGGCGGGGACGGCCCGCTCGGCGAGCCGCTCGATCTGGGCTACGTCGATGCCGATGGGGTGGGCCTCCACCGATACCTCGCGCCCTTCGAACCGGACCAACCCTGCGCCGCGGTCGACTTCGCAGCCCAGCAGGCGCTGGGCGCAGCTGAGAAAGTGATCGGCGTACGCGGGGATGTGGAGCCCGACGAGGTCGGCCGCGAGCATGCCCTGCATGAGGTCCCGCGACCACGGGAGCACGCGGAGGACGTCAGCAGCGGGGAAGGGGATGTGCAGGAAGAATGCGATCCGCCGCCGTGGCGCGAGACGCCGGATGTGGTACGGCACCCGCAGCAGCTGGTAGTCGTGCACCCAGACGAGTGCCTCGTCGTCGCTCGCTGCGGCGGCCACGTGCGCGAAGCGCTCGTTGACCCGCTCGTACGCCCGCCAGGTGGCGCCGTCGATCTGCGTGTGGCCCACGAAGTAATGGAATAACGGCCAGAGCGTCCGATTGGCGAATCCCGCGTAGTACAACGCGATCTCATGAGCCGTGAGCGGGACGGCGCGGTAGCTGACGTCGTCCGTGGCAGCCGGCAGGGCACCGCCCCCCGCGTCCCCGGCTCCGTCCTCCCGGGCGGCACCGGTCCACCCCACCCACACGCCCCCGCGTTGCGCGAGCACGGGCTCGAGCGCGGCCACGAGTCCCCCCGCCGAGCGCCGGAAGCGGGTGCCTTCGGGCCGCCGTTCCGCGGTGAACGGCAGCCGGTTCGAGACGACGACGAGGGAGCGATTGTGGGCGGGAGCGGAATCGGCCCGAACGGGCGCATCGGGCCGCTCTGGGTCGGGGGAGCGACCGGCGGGGGGCCCGATGGGCGGCGCGGGTCCAGCGTGTTTCGGTGTCATGAGCCGTGATGGCCAATCTGCCAAGGTGCCGCCCGGTTTGGAAGCGCTCGACTGTGACGCACCTCACGCTTTAACATCGCGCCCGCCCCGCCGTCCCTACGCTCGGAATCCAGGTCATCCGTTCACGACTTCCCACAGGAGACGTCGTCGATGCGTACGACACTTCATCTCGCCGCTGCCGCCGCCCTCGCCGGGCTGGTGGTGCTCGCGTGTCGCGAGGGCGTCGCGCCCGCGTCGGACCAGGCGCAGGCGCTCGCCGCCGAGCAGGAGCAGCTGGGCGCTATGGTCGACAGTGATTTCGGCGCCATCGGCGCCACGCCTACCGCGTCCCTCGACGCCCCCAGCAGCTCGGCGGCGTCCTTCAGCCTGAACGGCGCGGAGGCCGACACCGCGCCCAGCTTCTGGGGCCGGCTCCGCGGAGTCCCGGGCGGGCCGCGGCCGGTCTACCACCGGGATGTCACGATCGCGAACGACACCGCCACCGTCGAGCACGATGTCACCTTCGCTGGCGTGCTCCTGGTCGACACGAGCGCGGACGGGACGTTCAATCCGAGCTCCAAGCCGCTCGCCGACCGGATGACCCAGCGTGCCGTCCTGGTCCGCGACCGAGCGATGGCTCGCGGCTGGCGCGTCGTGAAGCTGTCGCCCCAGGACTGGACGGTGGTTGATGCCAGCCGGCAGACCGTGGGCGTCACGGACGTCAAGGTCTACCGCAACGATACCCTGCTCGTCGACGTGACCGATCCAAGCGCCCTGTACGACGTCGGCGCCCGCATTCCGCGCTTCCACCTCGGCGACACGGTGAAGGTGGTCGCGGCAGTGGCGAACACGACGAACAGCGGGTTCGCGCCTGCGACGTTCGTGTTCCTGCACGTGCGCCACATCGACCCGCTCGGGACGTCGTGGCACCGCGTCAAGATGGAAGACAACGGTGACGGCACGTGGCAGCGCCGCTGGATCGCGCGCAGCACCGGCATCGATCGCTTCGTCGTCGACGCGCTCGACGCGGCCACGCTGCTGCTCGGCACGCCCGACAACTATCGGGCGCACGAGGTGGGGATTCCATACCGGATCGAATAGGTAGGGAAGCGAGACGCGGACCGGGGGCTCCCGAAGCGACTGCGTATTTTTGTCGCGGAGGGAGCCCCCGGTCCGCGTCTCGCTCTTGATTTCGGAGACCCGCCTACCTATCTGTGTGCGTCAACTCATTCGAGGAGCGCCGGTGTGAGCAGGCTCACAGTGCGGATCGCCACCGTCATCGCCGGACTCACGGTCGTCTCGACCTCGGCCGACGCCCAGCGGCGCATGCGCGGCGGGCGCGCGGTGCGGGTCGAGCGTCCCGGAGTGGGTCCGCGGGTCGGGTATGACTTCGACGCCGATCACGCCTTTCTCGGCGGGCAGTTCAACTTCCCGGTCGGGCGTCGCTGGGCGCTCGCCCCCTCCGCCGACTTCTACCTCGGCACCACCGGCACGCCGTACCGCCTCAATGTCGACGTGAAGTACCACCCCCCCACGGCATACGGCTTCTTCTACTTCGGCGGTGGGCTCGCCATCTTACACGCGTCGGGGAACACCGACACCGGCGGCAACGTGTTCGGGGGTTGGGAGGGCCGGCGCTACGCGCCCGTGAAGCCGTTTCTCGAGGCGCGGTTCGTGTTCGCCAGCAACACGTCGTTCAACCTTCTGGGCGGGCTCAACTTCCCGATCTAAAACTCGAAGCTCTCGATCTTTCGCAGGCCGAAGCGTAGCGGGATCGCCGTCGCCGCTCCGCAGAGGAGGGCGGCGACGGCGAACCAGAAGATCATCCAGGCGTCGACGATGACGGGCTCCCCCAGGTACACGGCTCGGACGTAGGCGTAGACCGCCTGCCACAGCGCCACGATCACCGCGGCGAGCAGCGCGATCGTGGCCATCATGTAGACGAGGCCGCCGAACGACGTCGGGATCTGGGCCGCGTTCTCCGTCTCGAACTGCGGGTAGAGCGCGCCGAACCCGAGCGCCAGCGCGGCGATCGCGAAGGTGAGCCCGCAGATCGTCACCAGCCCCATCACCATCATGAACGTTCCCACCTGCAGCAGCACATTGGTCAGACCGGTGAGGAGCAGCGCGAGCACGAGCAGGGGCACGGTGCCGACCCAGTATTTGGACCACAGCAGCGCGCGGAGATCGAGCGGGCTGGAGCGCAGCAGCCACATCTGCCGCCCCTCGAGCGAGACCGCGGGGAAGATGAACCGGGCCGCGATCGAGGCGAGCACGAAGCCCGCCAGACCGAGGTTCAAAAACGATACCAGCGTGACGTAGAAGAACCCCACCGGCTCGCCGCGGTGCAGCGGCAGCGCATTGATGTTGAACAGATACACCACGACCAGCGCCCCGAGCAGGATCAGCTGGCTCCATTGGGTGGTGTCCCGGAAGAACAGCCGGATGTCCTTGAGCACGAACTCCCGCTTCGCCACCGGGAGCGGCGTGAGCAGCCACCCGACGGTGCGGCGCCACACCTTCCCGCGCACGAACCGCTCCGCCCCCTCCTGTGCCTTGGTGAAGCCCGATGCGAACAACTGGCGGTGCAGCATCGCGCCCAGCGTCACGAGCGCGGCCGCCGTGGTCCACAACAGGATCAGGGGCAAGGGATCGGGCGCGCGGCGTAGGTAGCCCATGATCGCGTTGGTCGCCCACTCGCTGGGCAGGAACGGCGAGGTCGGCGTGCGCAGGACGGCGAGGAAGTCGAGCAGATTGCGGAACCCCTCCGGGCGGGCGAGCCGCTCGGGCCGAATCACGCGAAGCAGCAGGATGAGGCCGGCCGCCGCGCCCAGGGCGATGATCGAGAGCAGGTCCCGGGTGCGGCGCGCCGGGAACACGTTTACCAGGATGAGCGTAACGGCGCTGCCCACGACGGCCGGCAGGACCAGCATCGGCACGATCGTCAGCACGGCGTAGGGCAGGAACACTACGCCACCCCGGTAGATGACCCCGTACGCCGCGAGGATCGGGACCGCCATCAGTGCGACCATCCACGACGAATGCAGCAGCGTTTCGCCCAGCTTCGCGAGGTAGAGGCGCAGCCAGTCGACCGGAGCGGACACCAGCAGATCGAGGTCCTTGGCGAGGAAGAAGCTCGACAACGCGGTGATCACGTTCGACAGTACCAGGATCGTGACGAACGAGAGCAGCACCAGCCCGAGAATCTTCGCGGCGAGAAACGGCCCGAGCTCCTCGGCGCTGCGGACGTGTTTCAGGATCAAATACAGCACTCCGTACACGCCGACCCAGAACAGGAACCCCACGGCGATCAGGAGCAGCAGCTTGCCGCTGCCGCCGCGCGACCGCTCCTCGCGCAGCCGCTGCAGGGCGGTGCGCCACTTCGGCTGCAGCACGTGCCACAGCGACGGCTGCTTCACGCGCTCCCCCCCGCGCCCCCGGCTCCGCCGGCCGCCCCCAGCACCTCCACCAGCTCGCGCACCCGAGCGCCGCCGGTCAGCTTGAGGAACAGCTCTTCGAGGGTCGCGTCGCCGGCGCGGTGCTGCCGGCGGAGGTCGTCGACCGTGCCGTCCGCGACGATCTTGCCGTGCTGGATGATGGCGACCCGGTCGCACATCGCCTCCGCCACTTCCAGGGTATGGGTGCTCATCAACACCGTGCCCCCGCGTGACACAAACTGGCGGAAGATGTCCTTCAGGAGGCGCGCCGCCTTGGGATCGAGCCCCACCATCGGCTCGTCCACGACGATGCACTCCGGCCGGTGGATCAGCGCGCTCGAGATGATCAACTTCTGGCGCATCCCGTGGCTGTACGCCTCGATCAGCTCGTCCTTCCAGCTCGCGAGCTCGAACACCTCGAGCAGCTCGGCGATGCGCCGCTCCACCGTGTCCCCTTCCTGCCCGTACAGGCCGGCCACGAAGCGGAGGAACTCGGCACCGGTAAGCTTGTCGTAGACGAACGGCCGGTCGGGGATGAAGCCCAGGCGCATCTTCGCGGGCGCCGGGTTGTCGTGGACGTTGTCCCCACCGAGTAGCACCCGGCCGTCGGTGGGACGGAGGATCCCCGCGATCATGCGCAGGGTCGTCGTCTTGCCGGCACCGTTCGGCCCGAGGAACCCGTAGAGCACGCCGCGCGGCACCTCCAGCGAGATGTCGTCCACGGCCACGAAGCTGCCGTAGTGCTTCGTCAGATTCTCCAGCCGGATCATAGCACCTCGAGCGTGAGCCGCCCGATCAGACGGGCGAGCTCCACCTGGCGGGCCAGGCCGCCGATGACGAAGCGCAGGTGCGCGGCGTCGGCGGGGAGTTGGCGGGACGTCGGATCGACCGCGACCCAGTCGCCCAGATACACCTCCGCCCAGGCGTGATAGTAAAAGCGCCCGTCGAGCAGTACGAGTCCCGCAGCGGCGCGGGCCGGCAGCCCCACCGCGCGCGCCAGCGCGACGTACAGCACCGTGTGCTCGTTACAGTCCCCGCGCCGCCGCACGAGCACCTGTACCGCGCTGGGCAGGTGCGCGGCGACCGTCTTGTCCACGTGATCCGCGACCCAGTGAAGCAGCAGCTCCGCCGCGCGCGCGGGCTCCCGCTCGCGGCCGATGATCGCCCGCGCCTGCGCTCGGATACGCGGGTGGTCGCTCTGGATCAGCGGTTCCGGCTTGAGGTATTCACCGAGACTCGTGTCGCTGGCCGGGAGCGTATACCGGGCCGCGAGCTGCCCCGCCGCTTCGCGGCGCACCACCAGCGTGTCCCCCACGAGACGCTGGCGACCCGCCGCGAGATGGAGTCCGCGCACGTCTCCCCCGCTCAGCCGCACGCGCAGCTCGGGCGTGGCCGCGGGAAGGAGCCGAGCGCCCGCGGCGATGGCGGTTGTGGGGACCACGTCTCCCACCCGGGGCGCCGCGCTCGCGCGAGCGACGCGCGCTGTGTCACGGCGGCGAAAGTTCTCGTAGGCGACCTCGAACGCCGACCGCTCCATCGTGAAGGCCACCGGGCTGGTGGCGCGCACGATGTGGCCCGCCGCGTCGATCCACGCACTGCCGCGGACGCCGTCCCGCACCTGCTCGATCCGGAACGCACGCACCGTGTCGAAATGGACGGGAACCCACGCCATCGCGGTCGAGTCGTAGTCCGCGCTGTCCGCCACCACGAGCGTCGATTCGGCGGCGATCGTCACACCCACATCGCGCACCGCGAGCAACAGGGGATCAAACACCCGGACCGAGTAGGTCTTGCCGGGCTGCAATTCGCCGCCGAAGGCCAGGCGCAGCGGCAGCAGCGTCGGCAGCACGATGGGCCGGCTGAGGGGAACCCGGGTGAACTCCGAATCGCCGCCGGCGACGAGCCATATCGAGAGGGCGGTATCGCCCGTCACCGTCCCGTGTGACGAAAACCGCCCGACGTCGCCGTCGAACGTTGCATTGACGTCCTCGAGCCGCAGCGCCCGCGACAGCGTGGCCCGGCTCTGGGCGGTGGTGCGGTGCAGCACGCCGAGGGCGGGGACGTCGAGCACGAGGACGTCCTCCACCCGGATGGCGCTGCCGGCGGTGTCGATCGTGGAGGAGGCGAAGCCGACCTGCTGACCGCCGATGTCGAGCCGGTAGTAGACGGCGCCGGGCGGCACCGAGAGGGCCGCTTCGGCGAGCCGGGCGCTCGTGGGGCGGAACAACTCGCGCCAGGCGAGCCACGCGAGCGATCCGGCCCACGCGACGAGGATCACTACCGCCCAGGCGCGGCGGGTCACGACTCGGCGGCCCCCCGGCGCTTGAGCGCTACCTCGAACGCGTCCCGGTCTTCGGGCGACTCCACCACGATGGAGACGTCGGCCGGGAACGCCGCCGTCCCCGAGTGGGCCTTCAGGACCCGCACCATCACCTCGGCTGCGTCTTCGACCGAGAGGTTGCCGGCGCCGGTGCCGAGCGGCGGCACTGTAAGCCGCGCGAACTCCCATTCCTGCGCCCGCTGGAGCGCCGATTGCCAGGCCCGCGCCACGCCGTCCCGGGTGACGGGCTCGGTGTCGCTCCGGATCACGGCGTGAATCACGAACTCGGCGGGGAGATCGCCGCCGCCCGCGGTCACGACCGCGGCACCCACCGCCAGCTCTTTCTGGATGCGGATGTGGTCCGTGAACTCGGCGCCGCCCAGCTGCTCGAGCCGGCGCACCGCCGGCGTCGTGGGGTCGAGCCGGGTCGTAGCGGGGCGGACGATCGCGTCGGAAGCGAGAAACGCGAGGTCGTCCACCACCACGCGAATCACCTGTCGGCGGCCTCCCGCGAGCGGCGGTACATGCGGGTCGCCTCTTCGGGCCGGCGCAGCCGGTCGAACACGATGCCGAGCCCGTAGAGCGCCTTGGCATTGCGGGGCTCGAGCTCGACGGCGCGCTCGTAGGCGGCGCGGGCGCCGAGCAGATCGTCGCCCTTATTGAGGGCCTCGCCCAACTGGTACCAGGCGACGGCGCGGCCCGGTTCGGCTTCCACCACGCGCCGCAGGAACGGCACCGCCTCGCTCCACAGACCTTTGCGCGACAGCACGACCCCGAGCGCAGCGAGGGCGTCCGCGTGCACCGGATCGTTCCGGAGTGCGCGCTGGAGGTCGCGCTCTGCCGGGGTGTAGTGTCCGGCAGCAGCCAAGCGCCTGGCGCGCTCGACCAGCAGCCCCACGTTCTCGGGATCGGCCGCGAGCGCGCCGTCCAGAGTGGGCGGCACGGGGGGCGGCGGCGGCGCCGGGGCCATCGGCAGCTCGGGCCGCAGCTCGGGCGGCAGCTCCGCGTGGATCGGCGGCGGGAGGCTCGCGCGCCGCACGTCGGCCGGCGTCGCGATCGTGCTGGTCTCGGTCAGCGACTCCGCTTCCTCGATCAGCTCCGCCGCGACGCGGGCTCGCTCGGCCGCCGACTGCCACCGCGGCTCGCGCTTTCGGATCACCCGACCACCTCGCTCGTCAGCCATGACAGGTACGGCTCGAACCCCCGATCCACGCGGAGAGCGAGCAGCTCGGGCACCTCGTACGGGTGCCGCTCCCGCACCGCCCGGCACAGCGCCTCCCACCTCGACACGTCGGTCTTGAGCAGCACGACGACCTCACTCTCCTCGCTGACCTCGCCCTCCCAGCGGTACATCGAGCGCCCGGCCGGAAGCAGCGTCCCGCAAGCTATCAGCCGCTCCGCCAGCAGGGCTGTGACGAGGGTCCGGGCGTCAGCGTCAGTTGCCAGGGTCGTCAGCACCACCAGCGCAGTCGGGGCCATGGGGAGGGCTAACGTAGGGAAAGG
>Ga0137381_10002733_pt1 | contig 12334 bp, 7 predicted proteins | sample SagtaG_16_FD_104808 | JGI IMG/M metagenome (GOLD analysis project Ga0137381, IMG submission 104808) | Vadose zone soil microbial communities from Sagehorn Ranch, Mendocino, California, USA - Sage2_L_115_16 metaG | ecosystem: Environmental > Terrestrial > Soil > Vadose zone | place: USA... | reverse complement strand
CTGTTGAAGTGGTTCAGCGCTCGACACGGGAAATGCACGATGCTAGCATCGGCGCAATAACGGGATACTTTGAGAAGATTTTAAGGCCTGCGCGATAGATTCACTGGCGCGCCCGGCCTCGAGCGGAGCGTTATGGGTACTATAAAACTGATTTTAGGATTCGCCGTCATGGCGGCCGTGATCTACGGCGGCGTCATGCTAATACCGCCGTACTTTTCCAATTACCAATTCGAAGATGCGATTGAGACCGAAGCGCGGATGAGCACCTACAGCACCAAGCCTGAAGACGCTATTCGTGAAAGCGTCTTCAAAAAGGCCCAGGACCTGGAAATTCCAATCGGCAAGGAGCAAATCAAAGTCCAGCGTTTTGGTCCTCAGGGCACCGGTTCGATTCTGATTGAAACGCAGTATACGGTGCATGTGGATCTGCCGGGCTATCCTCTCGACCTGAATTTCCATCCAACCACCAAGAACCGCGGCGCCTTCTAGCGGAATCGTCGTACTTCGGTAACCTTGTTCCGCGTATGGGTGCCTCCTAACATCCAGAGAGACGAGCTTTTGGGTGGGAAACTGCACCTTAGAGAGCCTCTTCGGCCGCAGTCCCCGGTTCGGACCCGGCGAACCTGACTGGGAACCGGCAAGCAATCAACAGGTGCCCTCTGGCAGGTTAAAATGAATCATCCATGCACCGGGCGGGCGCTGGAACATCTTTGTGGCCAAGGATGGAATTTTTCTTCTGTGGATAACGATATCCGCTTGCGTCATCGTCTAATAATTCTAGAGGGGCGTCTGCGCCGACTGAATTGTGGCCATTAAAATCCGAATTCCGAATAGTACGACCGGTACCACCAAGGGATTTCTTCCCCGCGACCCCGTGATCCGGGCAGCCCTGGTGGTGTTCGTGACTGTGGCTGTAGTTTTCACCAGCGTGTTTTCGTATTACTACCTGAAGTACGACCACATCATCGATCAGAAGTTCAAAGGGCAGGTTTTCAGCAACTCGGCCAAGATTTACGCCATACCGGAGACCGTGCAGGTGGGCGAGAAAATCGACGCTCGTGAGATCGCTGTCCGACTTCGCCGGGCAGCATATGCAGAGAAAGACGGCCAATCCTTCATGGGCAGCTATCGCCTGCTCAATAACGGCATCGAGATCAAGCCGGGGCCGGATTCCTATCACAGCCCGGAGCCAGCGACCATCCGCGTACGTAGCGGGAAGGTGGAGAGCATCGCCGGACAATCGGGCGAGTTGTCGGCTTACGAACTCGAACCGCAAATGATTACGGCGCTGTTCGATGCGGAGCAGCGTTCCAAGCGTCAACTGGTGAAGTACGACGAGATCCCCAAGGTTCTGGTGGACGCCGTGCTCGCCATTGAAGACCGGCGCTTCTTCCAGCATGGTGGCGTGAACTTCATGCGTCTGGCCGAGGCTGCATGGATCGACCTGACTCATCAACGGCATGAGCAGGGCGGCTCGACTATTACTATGCAACTCTCGCGCGCGTTCTTTCTGACTCCGGAGAAAACGGTTAAACGCAAAATCGCGGAAATGCTGATTGCGATGGAGCTGGAGCAGAAGTTCACTAAGCAGCAGATTTTCGAGTTTTATGCCAACCGCGTGGATGTAGGTCAACGCGGATCGTTCACCATCAGTGGGTTCGCTGCAGCGTCGCAAGCGTACTTCAATAAGGATCTCAAGGACATTACCCTTCCCGAGGCCGCTCTTATTGCGGGACTGGTTCAGGCGCCGAGTTACCTGTCGCCGTATCGCCATCCGGAACGCGCACTCGAGCGCCGCAATGTAGTGCTCGACAGCATGGTGGAAACTCACGCGGCCTCCAAAGCTGACGTGGAGAAGGCCAAGGCCACGCCGCTGAAGCTCGCTCCACCCAATGTGGAAGCGAGCGATGCGCCTTACTTTGTCGATCTGGTGCGCGATACCGTCATCGGTAAACTCAATGAACGCGAACTGAACGACCAGTCCTACCGCATCTACACCACCCTCGATCCCGAGCTGCAAAAAATCGCTGCGCAGGCTGTGGAAACTGGGATGAAGCTGGTGGACGACCAGGTAACTAAGCTACGCACCAGGCGAGTGAGGATTGGCAAAACGAAAAAGTTCGAAACCAAGGTGCTGCCCGGACCGCAGGCGCAGCTCGCGCTAGTCGCTATGGATCCGCATACTGGCGAGGTGCTGGCCTTGGTAGGCGGGCGAAATTACGGAACCAGCCAATTGAACCATGCCACCTCCAGACGTCCCACCGGTTCGGTATTCAAACCATTCGTGTATGCGGCAGCCATGAATACGGCGGTCGATGGAACCACGCCGGTATTTACACCGGCGTCGATGGTTGACGATCAACCGACCACTTTTTCCTATGGCGATCAGATTTACGAGCCGCGAAATTATAAAGAGGAGTACCACGGCCAGGTGACAGCGCGGTACGCACTGGCGACGTCATTGAACAACGCGACGGTCAAGCTGGCGGAGGAAGTGGGATATGACAGAGTTGCGGACCTGGCGAAAGCGGCTGGAATTACCTCGGTGAAGGCTACTCCAGCCATGGCGCTAGGCGCTTACGATGCCACACCTATCGATGTGGCGGCTGCTTATACCGTATTCGCCAACGCAGGTGTGCGGCTGTCGCCCATCATGGTGAATTCGGTGCGCAATGCCAGAGGCGATGTGATTACGGATTTCAAGAGCGACAAGCGGCAGGTGCTCGATCCGCGAGTCGCCTTCCTGATGACCAACATGATGGAAGGTGTTCTGAATTTCGGGACTGGCTTTCCAGTTCGCACGCGTGGTTTCAATGCTCCGGCCGCGGGAAAGACGGGAAGCTCGCATGATGGATGGTTCGCTGGCTACACCAGCAATCTTCTATGCATTGTTTGGGTTGGCTACGACGATTACAGCGACATCCGCCTGAGCGGAGCCCAAACGGCAGCACCAATCTGGGCGGAGTTCATGAAGAAAGCGGTCGCGAGTCCGCGGTATTCCGACGTGAAGCCTTTCAGTCAGCCCACTGGCGTGGTGGATGTGCAATTGGACAAGCTAACCAATCTTCTGGCTAATGCGTCCTGCCCGGAAACCTATACCGCAGCATTCATTGCCGGCACCGAGCCGAGTCAGACTTGCGACCAGGGGACGGGTGTGGGCGGATTCTTCTCCCGCATGTTGGGAATTGGAGGCGACAAGGCCGCTGCGCCGCCAGGCGTTGTCCCTCCTCCTGGACCTGCGACTGAGGATACGCAAAAGAAAAAAGGTCTCTTCGGGAAGATTGTAGGTATCTTTAAGGACGACAAATCGTCTAACAATCCGCCCAGCAATCCGCAGCCACCGCCTCCCAAGGCGCCTGAAAATGGTGGGAACGGTCCTCAATAGTCGGATATGGCTGGCCGGAGGCTTTGACGAAGTTTTACTCCCGGTTGTGGTGAAATCATGCGTCGTCAATTACTGATTTTCACTATCGGCATTCTGATAGTGCCCAATGTCTTAGCGCAATCCTCACCTTCAGAGCAGGTGCAAGTCAGCCCACCGTCCGTGCGGCGCGCCGAACCACCGCCTGCAAGCGCTTCAGCTGAAGAGTTGGTAAAACAGGGCGACACGTTGCGGGCAGAGAAAGCTTATCTGGACGCGCTCGATTATTATCGCGCCGCAGTGAAGAAGAAGCCTGACAGTCCGCAGACGTATAACCGGGCCGGAATCACGGAACTATCTATGCAGCGCTTCAAAGAGGCGGGGAAAGACTTTGAGCGCGCCATCAAACTGGATCGCCAGTACAGTGACGCATACAACAATCTGGGCGTCATCTACTACTTGCAAAAAAAGCAGGGGAAGGCGATTAAGCAGTATTTGAAAGCCATCCAGTTTCGACAGGATTCTGCCTCTTACTACAGCAATCTTGGCGCGGCCTACTTTTCCAAGAAGGAGTTTGAAAAAGCCGTCACTGCCTATAACCAGGCTGTACAGTTGGATCCCGATATTTTTGAGCGGACATCCCATACGGGGGTGACAGCGCAGATGTCTTCTCCCGAAGACCGGGCGCATTACGATTATGTGGTGGCCAAGCTATATGCCAAGCTCGGACAAACCGATCGCTCGTTACAATACCTGCGCCGAGCTATGGAGGAAGGCTTCAAGAACATCGAGGATGTGTATAAAGACGCTGAGTTTGCACAATTGCGGAAGGATCCTCGTTTCACTCAGCTAATGGCCGCCCGGCCACCAGCGATCACGGACTAAATCTCACGCTGCTAGGTGCTTAGCCGAATCGAAAATTTTTTCGAAGACTAACGAAACTTTTCTTCTGACCTGTGTTTAAGTTTGGCAAATACTCCTGAAAACAACAGGGTGAGTAAGGAGAAACGGTCCCACCGGTTGTCCGACCCGAGCACGCCCCAAGCAGGCAACCGGTGGGTTTTTAATTTCCCGCAGTGGACTCGGGTGCTTCGACCGGCTTGAAACTCATTGGAAAAGCGGCATTTAGCACTTGGCACTTAGCATTTAGTCCCTCAACGATAGGGTTGGTCCGAGCGAAGGCCCTTTTCCCAGCGACCGTTGCAGGAATTGTTGTCTCAGGACCCTGCACGTGACTGACTAAATGCTAAGTGCCAAGTGCTAAGTGCTGCTTTTCGTTGTGCCGCCTTTCGTTCTCTCTGAGGTGTAGTCGCTCACAATCTGTTTCCACTTCCCTTGTGCTTTGAGGATGTATTCCACGGCGTCACGGAGGGCTCCATCGCCGCCGGAGTGTGGCGTTACGTAGTGGGCTTCCTTTTTCACCTCGCCGCGGGCGTTCGCGACCGCCACGGCGAGTCCACAATTTCGCATCACAGGAAGATCGATGACATCATCCCCGACGAAAGCAGCTTCATCGGAGCGAAGTCCTTCCTGCTGAAGGATTTCCTTGAATACGGTCAGCTTGTCCTGGATGCCCTGATGAACGTGCTCCAGTTTGAGTTCGCGAGCACGTAAGGCGACTGTGTCCGAAATACGTTTTGTGATCAGTCCAGTTTTAATTCCAGCCAGCCGAGCCAGCGAAATTGCAGTGCCGTCGTGGGCATGAAAGCCCTTGGCCTCGATTAGGGTCTGACTCACAAGGCCGAAACCACCTTGTCCGCCGTGCTTCGCGGCGTGCTCCTGTGTGGTCTGCTGTACTCCGGCGGGAGCGGGGAAGATGAATAGCTTACCGTCGGTGAGGACGCCGTCCACGTCGAACAGTAGGAGTTTGATTTTCTTGGCGCGAAGTTTTGACATTGCCGGGATTCTAGCATTGAAGCTTTCTGGCCTTAGGAGAAGTGAGCCTATAAGCGAAAACGTTTATGCCAGGCGAACATTTTGCGAAAGTTAAAGTTTCCCGATAAAATAGGATGATGTCTTTGCTTTCCCCAGCTTTGGAATGGGCTCATCCCCTGGTGCGGGATTGGTTTGTCCGGAAATTTGGCACTCCCACCGAGCCTCAGGAACAAGGCTGGCCACATATTCTGTCCGGCCGTACTACCTTGATTTCCGCTCCTACTGGCTCCGGCAAGACCCTTGCCGCATTTCTCGCCTGCATTGACCGCCTGGTGCGAAAAGCACTAGCCGGTGATCTCCAGGACAAAACCGAAGTCCTCTACGTTTCTCCGCTGAAAGCGCTAGGGAACGACATCCAGAAGAATCTTGAAATCCCGCTCGGCGAGATTCTCCAGATGGCGGGCGAGCAGGGGCTGCTGATGCCGGAGATTCGCACTGCGGTCCGTACCGGTGACACGCTCATGCACGAGCGCCGGGCGATGCTGAAGCGTCCGCCACACATTCTCGTCACTACACCCGAGTCTCTTTACATTCTGTTGACGGCAGAAAGAAGCCGCGCAATCCTGCGCGATGTCGAAACTGTAATCGTGGATGAAATCCATGCCGTGGCTGACGACAAACGCGGTGCTCATCTCACGCTCTCACTGGAAAGGTTGGAAGCGCTTACTTATCGTCCGCCGGTGCGTATTGGTTTGTCGGCAACCCAGAAACCGATTGAAGAGATTGCACACTTTCTCACCGGCAATAATCGCCCCGATCCGGTGATTGTGAACGTTGGACACAAGCGAGAGCTCGATCTTGCGATCGAAGTTCCTGCCAGCGCTCTGGGCGCAGTCGCTACCAATGAGATGTGGGACGAGATTTATGACCGCGTTGTCGAGCTCGTCGGACAACATCGTTCCACGCTGCTCTTCGTGAATACGCGACGGCTGGCTGAACGAGTGTCACATCAGCTTGCGGAACGGCTGGGCGAAGAAAACGTTGCGGCACATCATGGCAGTCTTTCACGCAAACTGAGGCTCACGGCGGAGAAAAAATTAAAAGAAGGGCAAATCAAAGTATTGGTGGCGACGGCTTCGCTGGAATTGGGGATTGATGTCGGCACCGTTGACCTCGCAATTCAGATAAGTTCTCCGCGGGCGATCGCCGTAGCGCTGCAACGCGTTGGCCGTTCTGGCCACTGGCGAGGCGCCGTGCCCAAAGGACGCTTCTTCGCGACAACTCGCGATGAGCTTTTCGAATGTGCGGCGCTGGTGCGAGCGATCCGTCACGGTGAACTGGATCGAATCATGATTCCGGATTCGCCGCTGGATATCCTGGCGCAACAGATTGTCGCAACGTGCGCCTCAGCCGGCAGTACTAACCCTGAAGAGGACACCGGTTGGAAAGAAGATGATCTATTCGACTTGGTAACCAGGGCATATCCGTATCGAAATCTTTCGTGGCCGACTTTTAACTCCATTCTCGAAATGCTTTCCGAGGGCATTGCCGCGCGTCGCGGCCGCTATGGCGCATATCTGCACTGGGATCGAGTCAATCACAAATTACGGGCACGACGCGGTAGCCGGCTGGCCGCGATTACCAGCGGTGGCGCTATTCCTGAAACTGCGCTGTTTACCGTGGTGGCGGAGCCGGAAGGAATTGTTGTCGGCACACTCGATGAAGATTTCGCAGTGGAGAGCAATGCCGGCGACATCATGTTGCTGGGTAACACCTCGTGGCGCATTCGCCGCGTGGAAGGCAAATCCGGGCGTGTGCTGGTGGAAGATGCGCACGGCGCACCCCCGAGTGTTCCCTTCTGGCGTGGCGAGGCTCCGGCGCGCACCGAGGAACTTTCGTCCGAGATTGGCAGTCTGCGAAAAGAGATCAGTGAGAGGCTGCCCAACATTTCGCCGGTCGGCGATTGGCGGAGTCGTCCCGAGGTGGCGGAGACGGTTGCCTGGTTGAAGCAAGAGTGCGGGTTGGATGACTCCGGCGCGGAACAGGCGATTGAATATTTGCTGCAAGGACGCGTTGTGTTAGGCGAAGTACCGACCCAGAACACAATCATCGCGGAGCGTTTCTTTGACGAAGCGGGCGGGATGCAACTGGTGATCCATGCGCCCTTCGGTGGACGCATCAACAAGGCCTGGGGACTGGCGCTGCGCAAACGCTTTTGCCGCAGTTTCAATTTCGAATTGCAGGCCGCGGCCACGGATAACGGCTTGAACATCGCATTAGCTGAGCAGCACAGCTTTCCGTTGGCGGACGTTTTTCATTTTTTGAGTGCTGAGACTGCGCAAGAAGTTCTGGTGCAGGCGGCGTGCGCTTCTCCGATCTTTGGCACACGTTGGCGGTGGGATGCAAATCGGTCCTTGGCCCTGCTGCGGTTTCAGGGCGGCAAGAAGGTTCCGCCTCAGATTCAGCGCATGCGCTCTGACGATTTGCTGGCCTCAGTCTTTCCCGACGTTGCTGCCTGCCAGGAAAACATTCCCGGCGACATCCAGATTCCCAATCATCCACTAGTCGATGAGGTCATGAAGGATGTGCTCACCGAAGCGATGGACGTCGAGGGATTGAAAAATCTTTTATGTGGGATGGACGAGGGCCGCATCCGCTGCATTGCCGTAGATACACCGGTGCCATCGCAGTTCTCGCACGAGATCCTCAATGCGAATCCCTACGCCTATCTCGATGATGCGCCACTGGAGGAACGCCGGGCACGAGCCGTCCAGATGCGCCAGATTTTGCCGGAGTCAGTGCTGGAAGAAGTTGGCAAGCTCGATCCGGCGGCGATTGCCCAGGTTCGCGAAGAAGCCTGGCCTGACGTGCGCGATGCAGATGAATTGCATGATGTCCTGCACACGCTGATCGCCGTACCGGAAGACCTCGGTCAACGTCCAACCGATGCTATGCCCGCTGCTCATATCACAGAGTGGAGTGGCTACTTTGCTCGACTCGTCGAAGAGGGACGGACGGGAGTAGCGACCAGCCAAGCCAATCACCGGCGTTATTGGGTGGCTGCGGAGAGAGAGCGAAGCTTCGCTCTTCTCTTTCCGGATGCAGACTTTGAAAAAACTCCGGCCGAAATCGAGACTACGCCGCCCTCCCGTGAGGATGCTCTGCTCGCCATGATCACAGGGTGGATGACGCATTTGGGTCCGGCTACCGCGGAAGAACTCGGAAATCTGCTGGGCTTGCCGTCATCGGAAATTGAAAGAGCGCTGCTCCGGATGGAAGCTGGCGGAACCATCCTGCGCGGAAGGTTCACCGAAAAAACTTTAACGGCAAGAGCTCCGGCGCAAGAGACACCATCACCGCAGCAGGAATGGTGCGAGCGCCGGCTGCTGGCTCGAATTCACCGGCTCACTGTGGCGACCTTGCGTAAGCAAATTGAGCCGGTTACGGCAGCGCAATTTATGCGCTGGCTATTGCGCTGGCAGCACGTTGCACCGGGATCACAGGTTCAAGGCGAGCGGGCAACACTCGATGTGCTGCGTCAATTGCAGGGATTTGAGATTCCCGCGAATGCCTGGGAGCGGCAAGTTCTTTCCCGACGAATTGCGAACTACGATCCCAAGTGGCTCGACCAGTTGTGCATGACTGGGGCGGTCGGCTGGGGACGATTGTCGCCGCATCCTGCCACGCTTGAGGACTCAGCGGCCGGCAAGCGGAGAGTCATTCCCACCAGCGTGGCGCCAATCACGTTCTTCGTGCGCGAGGAATCGGATTGGATGAGTCCGCATCATCCCATCGTGGAACAACCGGAGTCGCGCGGGCTGAGTGATGGGGCGCGACAGGTGCTGGAGTTCCTGCGCCACAGGGGTGCATCGTTTTTTGCGGATATCGTTCGCGGCACCGACAAGCTGAAAGCCGAAGTAGAAACTGCGCTCTGGGAATTGGTGGCCGCGGGAGTTGTAACCGCGGACGGCTTCGACAATCTGCGCTCGCTGATTGATCCCAAGCGGCGTGCGGGACAAGGCAGCGGGCGCACCTCGCGTCCGCGACACAGTTCTGGGCGGTGGGCATTGCTGTACGCCGATCCCGCGGTAGAGCGGAATCGCGCGGTCGAAGCTACTTGCTGGATGTTGCTCAAGCGCTATGGGATCGTCTTCCGTGATTTGCTGGCGCGCGAAACTAATCTTCCCAAGTGGCGCGAACTTCAAATGGCATTCCGGCGCCTCGAAGATCGAGGCGAGATTCGCGGCGGCCGCTTCGTGGACGGATTCCTCGGCGAACAATTTGCTTTGCCAGTCGCAGTCGAATCTCTGCGCGCAACCCGCAAGTTGCCGCCCACTGGAGAAGCGATCACAGTTTCGGCTGCTGATCCGCTAAACCTCGTCGGCATCCTGGTTCCGGGCGATCGCGTCCCCGCTATCTCGGGGAAAACCGTTGTGTTTCGCGATGGAGTCGCAGTGCAGGATGGAGAATTGCAGAGCGTCCCTCAGGCCATGGCGAGCGATTAGCGAACCTATCGATCCGAACTCACGTCAAGCTTAGGCAGATTCAGGCGTAGCAGCGTCGCCGGATTCAGATAAATACCTTGCCAGCGCACGGCCAGGTGCAAGTGAGGTCCGGTGGCGCGACCGGAGCCGCCACTCAAACCGATTTCCTCGCCGCGCTCGATTTGTTCGCCCTCCGTCACTTTGATCTCCGACAAATGCATGTAAATCGTCAGCAGACCTTGGCCATGATCCAGGACCACGCAGTTACCTTCAAAATAAAGTGGGCGTGCCAACAAAACAGTTCCGGTATTGACGGCAGCAACCGGCGTCCCTGAAGGAACCGCGTAATCGAGTCCCTGATGCATGCTTTGGACCTTGCCGTTAATCGTCCGCTGCGTGCCGAAAACGTCGGAGATCCTCGCATCCACCGGCGGCTGGAAGTTTCCTGACCACTCTCGTTCCAGACTCACCCGGTGGAACACTTCCTGCTTCAGGCCCGTATCTTCGCTGACTTTCTGAAGTTGTTCCGGACTGGGCTCAGTATATTGCTTGGCAACTTTAATGGCTATGCGCGGATATTTTGCGGCGTGAACGGTGATCTTTCGTTCGAAAGTAATTTTCTTGCCGCTGATGGTGGTCGCTTCCAGTTTAAGAGGATAACTGCCGGGGCGGGTCTGAAGGCTGGCGCCGGCAATTCCATACCAGGTCTTGTTCGCGGTATCAAAATTAAGAAATACTTCGTGCCCCTGCCAATTTCCGGAGAGCGATTCGAATCGTACAGGCGCCGTCACTCGGAGAAAAAGCGGGGCGCCGTTCACAACACGCGTGGGCTGCCACCGCACCGACCAGGTTTTGGCCGCTGTGAACTTGGTCTGGCGCGGTACCGAAGATACTTGTTCCGCGGCAAGAAAAACGGTAGCAAAAAATAGAACAACGGCCAGGTAACGAAGTTTCCTGCTCCAGCTGTCCACGGGATGTATGCGCGTTGGTTCCATTCTCCGAGTTTAGAGTAGCACTTCATCATCTCTGAAACTCGTGGGCATAATCGGAGTTGCTGATACAACGTGCCCCAAGGGGAACGAATCGAAAAAACACTCGGCCGAATAACGTGCGCCATGGCGACGTCGAAGCTCACTACGAAACAGCAGGTCGAATCCATTTGGGAATTGGGTGGGCTTACTCCTCTGCAACTTATTAAGAACGTCTGGAAGCAGATTGACGCGGACAATGTGCTGGGCCTGGCAGCCGAACTGGCCTACAGCTATCTGCTCGCAATCTTCCCTTTCCTGCTTTTTCTCCTGTCGGTTTTCGGACTCTTTGCCGCGCGCGGCACCGTGTTACGAACCAATCTGTTGTTCTATTTCTCCGAAGTGCTCCCGCCTGCCGCTTATGAACTTCTGTCGAAAACTCTTGATGAGATAACCAAGAACTCCACTGGCGGAAAAGTGACGCTGGGTATCGTGCTGGCGTTATGGGCAGCGTCGGGTGGGATGACGGCCATGATTTCCGCTCTGAATCAAGCGTATGGCGTACGAGAATCGCGATCTTGGCTCAAAGTCCATGCCATTGCAGTCGGATTGACCATTGCGATTTCAGTGCTGGTCATCGCGGCGCTGGCTCTGGTGCTGGCGGGAGGCCACATGGCCAATTTTGTAGGAGCAAAACTTCATCTCGGTTGGGTCACTGTGACTGCCTGGAAAATACTGCAATGGCCGGCGGCCCTTTTCTTCGTCATATTGGCTTTCTCCCTGATTTATTACTACGCTCCCAATGTTAAACAGCAACATTGGTATTGGATCACACCCGGATCGGTGGTCGATGTTTTGTTATGGGTAGCTGCATCCTTCGGATTCCGCGTTTACTTACATTTCTTCAATTCTTACTCAAGTACGTATGGGTCGCTCGGCGCAGTGATTATTCTACTGGTCTGGTTTTATGTAACCGGCCTGGCCTTCCTGGTGGGAGGCGAGATCAACGCAGAAATTGAACACGCCGCGGCCGAGCGCGGCCATCCTGAGGCAAAGGCCGAGGGTGAAAAGATTTCCCCCGCAGATAGACAAGCAGCCTAGACGTTTGTCAGCGATGAAGGGATCTTTGGTGGACCTGGTCGGGTTCGAACCGACGACCTCTTCCATGCCATGGAAGCGCGCTCCCAACTGCGCCACAGGCCCACTTGCTCAAAGGGAAAGCTGCTCAAACCAGCTTGGACACTTTCAATTCTCGCTCACCGCTTGGGGATAGTCAAACCTTGTCCAGCGAGCTGCATCTACTCTGCGGGCCGACTTTGCGAAACCGCGGAAAATGAGTATCCTGTGGACGGTCAAGCGACGAAATCATGAATAAAAGATCCATTCTAAGTCCACGTTGTTTACTGCTACTAGTGCTACTAGTGCTACTTACACCAGCGATGGCGCAAAATCAATCCGCTCCGTCGCCACCGGTGTCGTATTCATCCATCACCCAACTAAACCAGTTGCTATCACAACTGGAACAAACATCGCAGCAGACCCAACTCGACCTGGCAAAGTTGCGGGTGGAAAAGTGGAAGACGGATTCCAACAATAAACGGCAGATGCAAGCTGACGTGGAATCCATCGAGCGCAATTTGCAGAGT
>Ga0137381_10002727_pt1 | contig 12348 bp, 24 predicted proteins | sample SagtaG_16_FD_104808 | JGI IMG/M metagenome (GOLD analysis project Ga0137381, IMG submission 104808) | Vadose zone soil microbial communities from Sagehorn Ranch, Mendocino, California, USA - Sage2_L_115_16 metaG | ecosystem: Environmental > Terrestrial > Soil > Vadose zone | place: USA... | reverse complement strand
TGTTTTTAAAATATTTTCATCTATTAAGGTTTTTACAATTTCTCTGTGTTCTGAATTATGAAATGGCAATATATAATGATAATAAGCAAATATTCTCATATATTCCTCATATGTAGCATGTCTTTTTAACTCATTTGCTCTAAATGATATTACTCTAATATTTCCTTTTTCATATCCAATAGAGTTATCGATTCTATCTATTGATGGGACATTCCTTCTGTTTTTAAGGCCCTTTCCATCTATAAAAACAGTGGAATGTCTAATACTGGGCAAAAATCAGGAATATCAAAATCGTTTATATTTATATTAAAAGAAATATTTCTAGTTTTTGCCCTACTTTTTGTGGACCAATACATTTCTTTTTTATCATGTTCTGTAAATGAAGAAGATTTTTTATTTGAAATTATGTGAAATTTTCGAAATACCTGTTCAATTTCATACATGTTTGCATTATTTTTAATATTATTAGCCTTATAAGATATCACAGAATATCACAGATACATTACCAATTTGATATCCAAAATAATTTAAATGCTTATCAAGACTTGGTGAATTTGGTCCCGGCTTACCAGTATTAGAAATGAAAATTGGTATATTTAATATAGGACAAAATGTTGGAATAACAATATCTTTTTCAGTAATATTACATGGTAAACATGCCTTTGTAGCCCTTGTTCTTGCCGATATTAATAATGTTTTCTCTGGATTCTTCCTGTACTCTTCATTTCTATATTCATTTCTACAATCTAAACAAACTAAACCATTTACTTTTCCATTAGGTTTAAATCTTTGTACTTTTATAGTTTTATGTATCAAGCAAATATTATTCATTAATTACGCCATTTATAATTTCAATGATTTTATCAATTGACAGTTTTGTTCTAGAACCATCACCATTCCTTGGACTTCCACCTATAGATCCAGATCCTCCCCACCCAGGTTCAATTTCATTTAATTTTTCATAAATTTTAATCAAATTGAATTTTTCTATAAAGTCACTACGTTTTGCCAAAGTTACAGCTAAGCTATTATCATTTTGTGGTCGGACTAAAACGATTCTATCAAATCCAGCTTGATAAATTGCGGTAAAAGCGTGTGGGTCATCTGTTTCGGCAACCACATATCCGTTTTGATTTCTTAATATTTTGTATTCTCCATGTTTTTGTTGTTTAGAAACCTCAATAGATGATTCTCCGTCAACATATAATGTAATTCTTCTTAATGTTGCTTCTAATAATGACTTTAATCCATCATTAGATAATTTAAAATAATCTTGATTTCTTTTAGAATCAGTTTCATGAGCGCAAATCCATTCTACAATTTTCCCCATACCATTAATGCAAATAGATCCAGCGTGCATATCAGCTGTTCCAATTGCATTTACTAATTTTGCCACCAAAGGTTCTATGCATCTTTCTGAATTTTGCAAACACCAGACTGCCATACAAACATCAGAGTCAACATCATTTGCATATATTGTATATTTTTCAGATTCAAGTCCTAAAAGAATAGCGGTATAAGCCTGCATACAAGCGCTGGTAGTACAAAATCTTAAACAGTCTTCATGATGATCAAAAGAAAATCTATTATTTTCAATATCAAGTTTAGGGCCGGCTACAGCTCCATCTACCGCGATCGAAAATGGTGGTAATTCTTCTAATTTCCAAACATGACCACGCTCTATTATAATATTCATTTGAAATTATGTCCTTTTAAAACAAAAAGCAGATAACGGCATTTATTTAATTTGGCCATTACTGCTTATAATATTATATCAACGAATGCCCAGATCGCAAATATATTCAAAAACAGCTTGACAATTGATATACTCATCGTTAAGTTGGATCTCGGCATCATTCGGAAATAATATTTAATTCAATGTTAGAAAAAATAATTAAATATTCGGTTTTTAGTTGTCGAGAGAGCGAAATTAAATATATCGCGCCCGCTCCTGCGCGCGCTCCCGCCCGCGTAAGATCTTATATATAGAATCTTATATATAGATCTGTAACTTAAGATCTTAGTTATATTTATATAGATCTAGTAACCAAATAATAGTTACGAGTTTACGAGTAACTATTATTTAGCAGTTTTTGGAATATTTAATTATTTTCTCATTTTTGATTATTTAATTCCCAATATCTGAAGATTTATTTCGCCAAAGCTCAAAAAATCTTCCACACAACTTAAATATTAAAACTCAACGATCGATAACGAAGATTACATTACTCCACAAATTCACAATTCAAATTATAACAAATTTTTGGAACAGAAACGACTCACACTCCATACCGGTAAAATCTTTCTTTTAAATTTAAACTCCAATCTAATTATTTTGATTAAATATAATGGCAAATTTACTCCCGGATTTAGATGATTTTCTTGAACAAAACGCCAATTTTGATCCTGTTACAGCTGAGGGATTAGATGATCTGATATATAAAATAGTAGTTCACACTGGATTAAAATATGAAATTGCAAAAATTATAGTTAAACATTACTTTCAGGAAATAAGAAATAAAATGTTAAGAGGTGAGATTATTTATTTGAACAATATTGGCAAATTATATATTCGATGTAGAAAAAATGGAACTACAAAAAGTAATCAAGTATTTCCTGTAATCAAAGCATTTAAAAAATTAAACTTAAAGATTAAATATATCGATGACTGAAGACGAATTAAAAAATATTTCCTCAGCGCATAGTAAAATATTGGCTGGATATGTTATTGTGTATAGAATTTTCCATGTTTTTAAAGAAAGATCCCAATTTTGCATGATAGAATTAATGAATCGTCGCAATAATGGTGATGATTTTAATTTTGAAGAGTATATAGAAAATGAAGTAAACGGTATGCCAAAGCCAACTGATTTAAAAAGTATTGGTAAAATTTTGGGAAAGGTTTAATTTAAATATGAAAACGCTATTAGTGCAGGATTATTTGCGTTCTGGTAATACTTTAGATGATTTGGCAAAAGAACATGGCGTTTATGGTAACATTACAAATGGTAAAATAGCTTTAAATTATGATATGTTGGAAGCTAAAGAATCAGATCCATTAGCTTGTGAATGTCGTGGATTAGTTTTAGAAGAAAATACTTTTAATATAGTTCAGTTCCCATTTAAACGTTTTTTTAATATGGATAGTCAAGATCATTTAATTGCTAAAGATTTTGACTGGAATTCTGCGAAATTTTTTAATAAAATGGATGGCACAATGGCAAGTGTCGGATTTCATTATGGAAAATGGTATATTGGCACAAGATCTCGATGTGAAGCAGATGTACCGATGGAAGATGGAGTCCTGACGTTTGCTAATTTATTCGATATTGCAATAAAAGAAATGTATAACAATTTATTTACAGATGATTGTGAATTTAACGGAAATGTTGTAAATATTCAAGATTTTATGTATTGTTTTGGTGAAAAAGCTAAAGATTATACATTTTGCTTTGAAATTACTTCGCCATATAATAGAATTGTGTGTAAATATGATGATGTTCGTTTAACTTTATTGATGGTAAGAAATAATATTACATTTCTGGAAGAAGACCCTAAATTATGGTTAAATGATAAAACTGATTTATTTGGGCTACAAACTCCTGAAGAGTATAGTTTTAATGATATTTCCCATATGATTGAAGTGGTTAATTCGTGGAAACCAGAAGAACATGAAGGAGTAGTTGTTGTAGATAAGAATTTTAACCGCATAAAGGTTAAAAATTTAGCGTATTGTCTTTTTAACAAAATGCGTGACAGCCTATCTACATCGATTAAAGGATGCATTGAAGCAATTTTATTGGGAAAAGACGATGATCTAATTGGAATGATGCCTCCTGTGATTTCTGATAGATTAATTCGTTTAAAACCAGTAATTGCAAAGGTATTAAAACAAGTAGAATTGGAATATGAAGAAATTAAAGATGTAGAAAATATGAAGGAGTTTGCCTCATATGCTGAATTTAAACTTTGGCCAGCTGCAATGTATGCTTTAAAACGAAATAAAACACCAAATATTCATACTTTTTCATTGGGTAAAATGATAGATGGTAAAATTTCATCATCAGCTCTAGAAACAATGTTAAATCTATGCGAAAAAATAGATCCATCAATTAAAGATCTAAAACCACAATTGCCAACATATTGAAAATAAAATGATTTTAACCCAAAAAGTTCAGGCTGATTTAATTCAGCATGCATTATCAAATTTAACCTATAATGATAAGATCAGATTAAAAGAAGCATATGTTGAAGGATTAATTAATAAATTCAAAGACAAAAATGCTTTACCGTATGATTTAGAATTATTAAAATCATTAACTGATCTTTCTCTTATACAGAAAACTTTAAATGAACGCGAAACGGATATAAAGCAGATTATTTTTAAGAAAATCGAATATATAATTGAAAATGTAAATAAACCAGATTATTATGAATACAAAGCATTATTTACAAATACATTGGGTCCATATATAAAGAAATTCATGAATGAAATATTAGAAGGTGACAATAAAACGATAATAAATCATGGCATAAAAGTGATAACTGCTGCTTTTGCTCAAGTATCTTTTAAAGTTCACGCTGACGAATTATTTAGAAAAGCGCAGAATATCATTAACCAAGAAATTATAAAAGATATAATCGAATAAAATGAACAAAACTTCTATGCATATTGTTTCAAATCAGAAATAGTTCATGAATAAACCTAGTAATTTCAAATTTAAAGTACATATTGAGTATATTTCGTGCATAAATAAGGAAAATGATTCAGTTTTTTCGGAAAGATATACTTTATTAGAAAATTTGTGTAATCAATATGGGTTCACGGTAGATTCTGAATGTGGAAATATGTTTTGCTTTGGCTATGATAACATTTACGAAAATATTCAATCAAGGGCAATATTCTTTTTGCGAGCTATAAAAAAGGAAAAATTTATAGTTTTTTCGTATAAGATCAAGTGTACAATATTTGACTCAAAAATACATGGCGAATTAACATGATAGAGGATGAATGGAGAAAAATTCATGAAGAAGTTAAAACTGAGTTAGAAAATCAATTGCATCATAAACTTGAAATTGATGGTTATTTTAATATTGTTGAGGAAATTTATGAATCTAATCTAATTTGTAAAATATGTAATACAAGGTTTTATTTTGATTTGCGAGTATTTTACGATTTTATTGACAATTGGACTGTTACAAAATATGATAAAGTATATTATGATTTTTCTTTATTTAAAAGATATAATAATGAATTAATTAAACTAACTTGTGAAGAATTTATTATAAAGAATATTATTGAATGAATTTATCTGGAAGATATGGCGAATTAGTGTCGTTATTTGAAAATAAATATCTACATAAAGTAGAAATACTAAGCATTGGAGATACTAGCAACAACTATTATTATACTTCTGTTATATGCGTTAATTGTAAAAACAAATTCTTTTTAGATTTACGAATAGATAAAATGGCAGATTTTGAATTATTGTGTGATAAAATATACTATAGAATTGAAGGTTATGATAGAAATATGATAAATTTCACTTGTAATGAACTTATAATTAAAGGCATAATTGAATGAATAAAGATGATTTTATTAAAAATTTTGAATTGATTAAATATGACCTGGAATTAAGATATAATCATACATATATTTTAAATGGTTCACAAAATTTAATAAAACACGATAATGATCTATTTGAATTTAATATTATTTGCGAAAAATGTAAAACTAAATTCATTTTAGATTTATCAACACAAAAAGATAAATTTCAAACATGGTATAAAATAAACAATATTTACTATCAATATTGGCTGTATGATTCAGATGATTCGAATGATATTATAAATAATATATTGGAAATGTCATGCAATCAATTAATTATTAAAGGTATACTAGAATGATTTTGCAAGATCTTTTAATAAGAAATATGGTTCAATATATGCTATCTATATTTGGCTTAGCTGATTACCAAGTATTCGATACAATTGGAATCATGAAAAATGAATTTAGGGCACTAGAAGTAATAAAAATTCAGTACGATATCGGCCCAGTAGAAAATAACCCAATTTTTTCAGCCTCAACAATATTTAATAATTCTAAATTGCATGTTGCTGGATGTTTTATTGGAGACGAAGATGGTGCTTTTTATATGGTCGTGTTCAAGTTAGATGATTTTAATACATATGCTTTTAAAATAAACCTATCGGATCAACAAGAAAACGCTATATTTATTGTATCAAAAGCAAAAGGGAGCTGGTCAAAAATTTCAATGTATGATAAAATTATTGCTTGCGCTGGTTTAGAAAAATTAAATGACGCTGGAATTATTTGGAAAGCTGAACCTTTGGGTGAATTTTATAATCAACTGGTGGAACTTGCGGAGATGTAGGCGCTTGACTTTATTAAATTCACGACTTATGGTAGGTGATGACTGAGAATTAAAAATCATGATAGTATATTTAGTATCCAATATTCCAATAGCCACTTTACGAGAAAAATATTCGAATGATCCACCAGCAGATTTTCTATTAGAAGATCTGATTGAATTGGGCCAGCGACACGATACTTATTTCATTAATGATTTAAATGTTGCTATGGATAAATTAAAAAGCAAAAGAAGTAAATTTGTCTATCAAATAGAAGTCAAAGAAATTGAATTGTGATTTATGGAAGAAAGATATATCAAGTTAGTTGAATATATTGAAAATTTGTATAATCACAAGTTTATTTCATCTAGAATAGTAGACAACATATTTTTTACAAATACTTTATATAAAAATGTAAAGTGTGAAAAATGTAATTGTGTATTTACGTTGGATATTGATATGAACAAACATTTAAAAGATAGAATTATTTGGCAAAAATTATATGATTTTGATTTTAGATTTCTTAGGCATAATGGAGATTCAAGTAAAGAATTAACTTGTGAAAATTTAATTATTAAGAATATTTTAGAATAAATGGATATTACTGATTATAATGAAGTAAAACAATTTATAGAAAATTTGTATTACCATTGTTTTAAAATTTGTAGTATGGATGAATCTATAGTTGGAAATATTTTCACTGATGTTAAATGTATAAAATGTGGTTTTGAATTTGCACTTGATATATTTTGGGAATCAATGAGTCATAGAAAAGTTTATAATGACAAAATAAATTATAATTTCTTTATTAAAGAAGATATAGAAATATTTAATTGTAATGAATTAATTATTAAGAAAATTATAGAGTAAATCATGGTAACTGTAAGTAAATTGGGTAAAGAAGTTGATTTTGTATCTATAAAAATAGATGATAAATTCTATATTTTATCCGAAGAATCTAATCAGTTTGAATTATATAAAGCTGTAAAAGAACTTTCCAGGGTAGTATTGCAAAATCAGTTAAAGGAAGGCAATAAATAATGTCATCTTCACCGCATAAAAACTATAATAATGCTGAAATTATTAGAGATCATCTTCAAAAACTCAAATCTATTAAAGAAAGCGGTTTAATTCAGCCACATGAAATTGCTCAAATGGACAGGTTAGAAGACGAATTAAAAAACATTGAAGCTAAAGAAAGTTTAAATAATGGCAATTGAGGATTTTGTGGAAAACTTTATTTCATTATGTATAGATAAAGGAATCAATTCTCCTAAGGCAATATGTGAAGTTGCTTTAAAAGAAATTCAAGAAATTGATGAAAAGTTAAGAGAATCTAATAAATTAAGACTTCGTTATAAAGACCTTCGCTCAGTTTTGAAGAATTTTAATCACGAATCTATCAGAAAAACCAAAGATAATATAGTTTCAACTTATATTGAAACATCAGATATTAAAAATTCTCCTTACTATAATATTTTAATTGAAGTTTGTGAATTTATTAATAATTCAGAAGAGTTAATTACTTCAAGGGAAATTATGGATTCAATTGGTAATAGAGAAAATAGTCAAATTATATATGGTTGCATTAAAACTTTAGCTGATCATGGTATTATTTCAAGAGATCAGGACAGACATTTTATAAAAGGGCCAAAATGGGAAGAACGACCAACGGAATTAATTAAAAATTCCGTATAATTGTATGTTTATAATTCTATTTTTTAGTATTTTAACTACAATTATATTAACTTTACTTTATTACAAATTATTTTCTGATAAAATAAAAATCAATGAAACTGAAATGTTTAAAAATGTGGGTAATTCTGGTATAACGGAAACTGATATATCTTTGTTATTCGGTATAGTATCTTTTAAAAATGATTTGGGAGAAAATAAGAATATTGCTTGCTATTCTTACAGGGATAAAATTAAAAAAGGCGAAAGAATATTAATTACAGACTATGATCTTGAAAAAGAGCTATATATAGTGGAAGAGTATCCAAATTTAGGTTTTAGAAATTAATGAATATTGCAAAATTAGCTCATAAATTAACCAAAAAACTTGGAAATACAATTAAATATAGATTGTTTATTGATATTTTTGATATAATAAATAATTATATCTATGAGCAAATTATTAATGATCAGCCAATTTATATAGATAAACTTGGCGTCATTACTCAAATGGTTCCAAAATCAAAAAGAGCCTGGTCAAGACGATTACAAAAACATGTAATGACGAAACCTACAAAGAAATTGGTTTTCCGCCCCCATTCAACTTTCACGCGCCTCATAAAGCAAAAACGGGAAGTCCTCAAAATTCCTGGAAATATTAGTAAATCAGGTAAAATTTCAAAAATAACACCGTGACGATCTTGACTTAAGAGCATTTCGGCCTCATATTTGAAATGTCCTTGATCCCTCATAAATAAAAGGTAAAAATCTAAATGTCAGACAATATAGCTACAGATCTATCTTTAGAGAGCTTTAAAAAAACTCGCGGGCGCCCAAAAGGTTCGATCCGTGAGGTTTACTTTGTAATTGCTGCTCTTTCTGGTGAAGATCTAATTAGCGAACAAATTAGAGCTACTCGTGGTGAAGAGATTTCTGAAGATGAAATGCGATTAGAAGCAAAAGAAATTTTCAGTAATCAATATAATTTGGAGCCAATTTCTGTATTTGGTCCATTTTTTGAAGCTAAACTATCTCAAAATTCATCTACTGCAACGAAACGAGAAACATATCGTATTCCAGAAGAAGATGTTAATTACACTAATAGAAAAGTTAGCGCCACTTTTAATGGGTGGGAAGTTGTTGGGAGATATATTGAAGACGATCTTGGTGTAGAGCGTTCTGATATAGTCGAAGTATCTTTTAAAAAAGAGCTTATGCCAGGAAATAAACCAAAAGCTAAGCCTCAACGACACTTCAGACCACTTTCTGATTTAACTAATGTTGTAGAATTTACTAAATAATTCACCAACATAGTTCATTTTTAAGTCCCACAGAGTTTTAAATATTCTGTGGGATTTTTCATTTTTTAATTCATTTAGCTGTTGTCGAGCCGTCCGTTTCTGAATGCTACATAATTCGGCCCGGAAACCAACAGATGATTAAAAAACTAACCAACAAACAAATAAACCATTTTAAAACATTATTTCTTAAGCAAAAAGATGACGTTCTAGACTTTTGTTTAAAAAATCAAAATCAAGAGCCTGTAGACCTTGATGGTGATGAAATAGATGCAATACAAGCAAATATTTTACACAATATTTCTAAGAAAATATTAGAAAGGGAAACTGCTAAGTTAGTAAAAATTAACTCTGCCCTATCTAAAATTGATAGTGGAATCTTCGGTCTCTGTGAAGAATGCGAAGAGTTAATAGCAATAAAACGTCTAGAAGCTCGCCCTGAAGCTGAACTTTGTATTGTTTGTGCTGAAAAGGCCGAATTAGAAGCTAAAATGTTTTTGTTAAAAAATTCATAAGCTATTGATATCATTGTAGTTTTTACCATTTAAATTAAAAATTAACCAGTTGAAATCCAAAGTTTCTGGGCATCAAACCTTATAACTTTGGATTGTCTATTTAGAAAGAAGATAATCAAGTGAAGAATATTACCAATAGAAATAATCGAGGAATCATGATTTATGAAAAAACTCGTGACGGTGAAATGTGGTATGATATTTTTTCCAGACTGGTAAAAGAAAGAATAGTTTTTATTTCAGGTGAAGATGGTATAGATTCAGAAGAAGCAGTAGCAATTTCGGCTACATTATTATATTTAAATCATCAAAGCAAAACAAAACCAATATCTATCTATATAAATTCTCCTGGTGGTTCAACTGAGGGATTATTTACAATATATGATACAATGCAAACAATAGATGCTCCAATTAAAACTGTTTGTATGGGCGAAGCTTGTTCTGCTGCTGCCGTTTTATTGGCCGCTGGAACAAAAGGTAAGAGATTTGCTTTTGAAAATGCAACTATAATGGTGCATGAGGTTCAAGTTTCTGGAATGGCTGGTAATGGCTCAGAAATTAAAAGAGAAGCTGCAAGAGTTGAACGGTTGAATGAGAAAATTATTCAAACCATGGCAATTCACTGTGGACAATCTGTGGAAAAAGTAAAAGATGATGTTAAATATGACTACTATTTAACTGCACAAGAAGCTATAGAGTATGGTTTAATTGATGGAATTGTAAAAAAGACTAAAACTTTACCTCAAATTGTAACATCTAAGAAAGTTCAGGGTAAAAGAAAGGCATAATTTGCAAAATGTTATTGAGGAAGATATTAACAAAAATTTAATTATTCATCTTTCTCATCATTCATGCAGGTCTTGTTATAAGCCATATTCTGATCACACTATAGTAGAATTAGATGAATTGACTTTCATTTTTGCAGAGAAATTGTTTTATAAATTCGATTGTTCTGTATCAAATAATATTAGTCCAATAAGGAAAAATTATAAAAGATATACCGAAGAACATGCCAGAATTACTTTTTCGGTATTAAAACCAGCTTTACATGGAAATATATTGAGATTTGGCATTACTTGTATAAATTGTTGGAGCACGAAATATATAGAGTATAATTTATCTAAGTTTAATAGTAGCAATTATCATTTAAGATAAAGCAATATTTTAGCATGTCTATATGGCTGAAATTAGTAAAAATGCCCGCAAAAAATCTGATGATCCGGTCCAAGAAGCTTTAAGATCTCATAAAGATACTTGGAATCATGATGCATCTTTATTAATTGCACAGCTTATTGCTTTTAAAAAAGGATTAAATGGTAGAGGGGAGCCAAAAGTAGGTATTCCGCCAGGTTCAATTAAAGATCCAATGCCACACGAGGTTGGTTCATATTTAGATCAATTGGCAGATAGGTATAATAAGTTAATTTCAGATGCTCATTCTATAATTGAAGAGCAAAATAATTATTCAGAAAATCGTAAAAAGTCGGTAAAAGAACAAACAGCTTCAGTTTTTGACGATGATATAATAAAAATAGCTTCATGGTGGGGAAGTAGAGCTTTAACTTATACTAAAAATATATTTTCTAATAAAGATGCTGTAAAAGCTAAAATGAATATGTTAAAGGTATCTGTAGATTTAATAAAGCAATTAAAAGTAATAGATAATTATATTGTATCGAAAAAAATAAATGCAGTTCCCAATGCTGTATATGATTTTGACAAGTTTATTTCGGCTTTTAATAAATTAATTATACCAAATATGAAGAAATTATCGATTTTAGATAAAGAAAATGAAAAAATCAATTCAAATAGATCTGAAAAAAAGGAAATCATCGCTCCAGAAAAATTGGAGGGAGATTCACGATTGCTACAGAAATCTGAACCAATTTATAGCAGCAATTTACCCACAGAAGAGAACGAGCAGATTTTACCGCTTGAATTGTCTGGTAAGAAACCTGCACAAAAAGGACTAACTGTTAAAGAAATACTAAGCGATATTATAGTTTCTGGTAGATTAGTTCAAATAATGAATCTATTATCTTTAAATAAAGCGGATATAATATTATTTGAATCAGGAATAAAAGAATTAAGAAAATTATTAGATAATATAGATATTTCTGGCAAAGGTTCATTAGAAGAAGCAAATAATTCTTATAATGATTTAAAAGAATTATCATCTAAACTATTAAAGATAAACAATATATCATTTTCAGATCAATTAAATATAGCAGAAAAGTTATTATTATCAAAAGCTGGAAATGTATCAGTAGAATTTGAAAAATTAGCTAAAAATTATTTGAGTAGGTGGTTAAAAAGACAAAAACTTAAAATATTGCCAAATTCAGATGATAGAATAAGATTAGATGCATCACAAAAAGTATTGGATTTAATAGGTTTAATAGATAAATTTCAAAATTCTATAGAAGATAATGAGCCAAATATAGATGTAATAAAGGATAATTTTTTCGCTATTGGTAATAAAATTGGTGAAT